>Ga0102590_1000185_pt1 | contig 169289 bp, 162 predicted proteins | sample AraplaMF_Col_mMF_FD_76859 | JGI IMG/M metagenome (GOLD analysis project Ga0102590, IMG submission 76859) | Arabidopsis root microbial communities from the University of North Carolina, USA - plate scrape MF_Col_mMF | ecosystem: Host-associated > Plants > Roots > Endosphere | place: USA...
CCGACGATGATGTTGGCGTCCTGGTCGACTTCCTCGCGGATGCGGGTCGCGGCTTCGTCGACCTCGAACAGCGTGAGGTCCTTGCCGCCGGTGATGGAGATGAGGAGCCCCTTGGCGCCCTTCATCGAGCTGTCGTCGATCAGCGGGTTGGCGATCGCGGCTTCCGCGGCGGTCAGCGCGCGCTTGTCGCCGGAGGCTTCGCCGGTGCCCATCATCGCCTTGCCCATTTCGCGCATCACGGCGCGGACGTCGGCGAAGTCGAGGTTGATCAGGCCTTCCTTGACCATCAGGTCGGTGATGCAGGCGACGCCCGAGTAGAGCACCTGGTCGGCCATCGCGAAGGCGTCGGCGAAGGTGGTCTTCTCGTTGGCGACCCGGAACAGGTTCTGGTTCGGGATGATCAGCAGCGTATCAACGACCTTGTGAAGCTCGTTGATGCCGGCTTCGGCGGTGCGCATGCGGCGGCCGCCTTCGAAGTGGAAGGGCTTGGTCACGACGCCGACGGTGAGGATGCCCATGTCGCGCGCGGTCTTGGCGATGACGGGAGCAGCACCGGTGCCGGTGCCGCCGCCCATGCCGGCAGTGACGAACACCATGTTGGCGCCCGAGAGATGGTCGCGCAGCTCGTCGATCACCTCTTCCGCCGCCGCCGCGCCGACGTTCGGCTGCGAACCTGCACCGAGGCCTTGCGTGACCGCCGTGCCCATCTGCACGATGCGCTGCGCCTTCGACATCGTCAGCGCCTGCGCGTCGGTGTTGGCGACCACGAAGTCGACACCCTGCAGGCCCGCCGTGATCATGTTGTTGACGGCGTTGCCGCCGGCGCCGCCGACGCCGAACACGGTGATCCGGGGCTTCAGTTCGTGAATATCAGGAACGTTGATGCTGATGGTCATGGTTGCCTCTCGATCACGCGCGTGTGGGTTCGCCCCGGCCGGCGGCCGCGGGAGTTGGTGAAAATGGGAGATTGCGGAAAGGAGTCATCAAAAGCCCTCGCGTAGCCATCGTCCGACCTTTCCGAAATAGCCGCCGGTTCCTGTCCTGACCTGCTGCCGCGTATGCCGCGGTTCGACATGTTCCTGGTGAACATATTGCGGGTAGACGAGGAGTCCGGACGGCACCGCGAACGCGGCGTTCTTCGCCTCGTTGGGCAGCCGGCCGAAGCCGAGGGGACGTCCGACCCGCACGGGCCGGCCGAGAATCTGGGTGCCGAGCTCGACGAGACCGGTCAGTTGCGAGGCGCCGCCCGAGAGCACGACGCGGCCGTTGGGCTCTGACGCGAAGGGCGAATCCTTCAGCCGGTCCCGGACCATTTCGAAGATTTCCTCGGCACGGTGCTTGACGATGTTGGCGATGGTAGCGCGGGAGACGATCTGCGGCAGATCCTGCTCGTCACCGGCTGTCGGCACGGACATCAGCTCGCGCGAGTCCGATCCGCCGGTGATGACGGTGCCGTATAACGTCTTGATTCGCTCGGCATCGGCAATGGTCGCGGAGAGTCCGCGCGCAAGATCCATCGTGATGTGTTGCCCGCCGACCGCAAAACCCGCCGCATGCACGAAGCGGCCGCCGGAATAGACCGCGATCGTCGTGGTACCGGCGCCCATCTCGACGACGGCGGCGCCGAGATCGGCCTCGTCGTCGGTCAGCACCGACAGGCCCGCCACATAGGGGCTCGCCGCCATGGCTTCGACATTGATGTGGCAGCGCTCGACCGCAAGCATCAGGTTCCGCGCCACCGTGGCGTCGCAGGTGACGACGTTCATGTCGACGCCGAACTGGTGCGCGACCATGCCGCGGGGATCGCGGATGCCCTTGACGCCGTCGAGCGTGTAGCCGACCGGCAGCGCGTGCAGCACGGTGCGGCCCTCGCCGGTGGCGTGGCGCATGCCGGTGGAGGTGACGCGGCTGACATCGGCCGGCGTCACGGCGCCACCGCGGATGTCGGCGGCGGCTTCGACCAGCGCGCCGGAGAGCCGGCCGCCAGAGACCGAGAGCAGCACGGACTCGACCCGCACCTTGGCCATCTTCTCGGCAAGCCCGACGGCCTGGCGCACCGCCTGCTCGCATTCGCCGAGATCGACCACCGCGCCGGCCTTCATGCCGCGCGACTGGATCTGGCTGTAGCCGATCAATTCCACCGCATGGGTACGGCCGCGCAAGGCTTCGCTCGGCGCCGACGGCTTCAGCCGCGCGATCATGCAGGCGATCTTGCTGGTGCCGATGTCGAGGCAGGCGACGAGACCGCCGCGCTTGTGCGGCATCTGGCGCGTCTTCGGGGTCTGGGTGCGATCAAGACCGGTCATGCGGCGTCCCCGGCCTTCTTTTTCTTCTTGTCCTTGAACAGCTCCTCGCGCGCCTTGGCGGCGTCGTCGGAGAGCTGCACCACCAGACGATCCGGCAGGCGCATGTCGACAGCGACGATGTCGCGGGAGAACAGCCTGTCCTCCTTGTCGAGCCTGGACAGCATCGCAAGCGCGTTGCCGACGTCCTGCTCGGGCAGGCGGATGTCGAGGCCGTCCTTGAGCCGGAGATTCCAACGCCGCTCGCCGACATAGATGGCAGCCTTGGTGATCGAATTGACCTGCGGATAGCGCGCCAGCAGCGCCAGGAAATCGCGGGCCTGGGTATCAGCGCCCTTGCCGACCACGAGCGGCAGCGTCAGGAAGCGGCGCGAGACGTAGGGTTCGAGCACGGCGCCGTCGTCGGCGATGACGGAGAGCCGGCCGGCCTCCTGCCACAGCGCGAAGGCCTGGCGCTCGGTGATGTCGATCATCAGCCGGCCCGGATAGAGCTTCAGCACGGTCGCGTCCGCGATCCAGGGATTGGCCTTGAGCTTCTCGCGCACGACGTCGGCATCGAGGAACAGCAGCGAGGAGCGGCCGCTGACGCCGCCGATGGCGAGGATCTCGTCCTGGGTGAGCTGCTTGCGGCCGTTGATCACCACGGAGGTGATGCGGAAGCCGGCGGAATTGGCCATGGCGTTGCGGGCATCGCTGACCGCCGTGATGAAATCCTGGAGATGGCCGCCCTTGACGATGCCGAAGCCGCAGCTGCCGATCAGCAGCAGCACGGTCATCGTGATCCCGACCCGGCGCGGCAGATAGCGCTCGACCAGAGCAACCACGCGCGGCGGCGGCTCCCGCTCGACGACGGCCTTGGCCTTGATCCTGGCGGCAGCGCGCTTCTCCTCGCGCTTGTCCTGCACCCACTCGCGCAGAAGCACGACCGCTCCGATAGCGGCCGCCTTCAGATCAGCTTGGGGCCTCAGCGATCTCAAAAACGACCGGGTGAGGCTTCCTGCACCATCCATTGCACGAGCTCGTCAACAGTTTGCCCGCGACATCGCGCGGGTCCTGGCGAACATGACGTCTCGGACGTGCCGGGCCGGATCAGCAGAACGAAGCCTCTCCCATCAATGCGTTCGCTGGAGGTGAGATCACCCGCAACAGCTCACGCGCCGGCAGCCAAAGCGCCATATGCGCCGCCAGCGTTAACCTTCGGATGTCCTGGTAAACAAAAGGTAAAATTCGTTAACGCGGAATGCTTTTTGCCCAGGCATGTGAGGCATTTATGCCGCGATCCCCGGCATTTTACCGGATTTGGACCCCAAACCGGGCCGTTTCGCCCGCCTGGCCGTTAACCAGTCCTAATTATTTCCGCACACCCCGTCCGGCGAGCTCGACCAGCCCGTTCAGGAACTCGACGAACGGGATCCCCTCGGCTTTCAGCGCCTTGGGGTAGAGCGAGGACTTGGTCAGCCCGGGGAGCGTGTTGGTTTCGAGGTAGACGAGGCCCTTGTCCGAGACGATGAAGTCGGAGCGCGAATAGCCGGTGCAGGACATCGCCCGGTGCGCCAGCATTGCCTGCTCCTTGAGAGCGGCGGTGATCTCGGGCGAAAAGCGGCCGGGGCAGATCTCCTGGGTCGACTTCAGGAGATATTTTGCGGCGTAGTCGAAACTGCCTTCGCCCGGAATGATCTCGATCGGCGGCAGCGCGATGATCGATCCGTCGGTGCGCTCCAGCACGCCGCAGGTCGCCTCGACGCCGGCGACGTAAGGCTCGATCACGTAGTCTTCGTGCCTGGCCGCGTTGCGAACGGCGACGAGATCCTGCTTCGCATTGACGAAGATCAGGCCGTAGCTCGACCCGTCCCGCGCCGGCTTTGCGATCAGCCTGCCATATTCGACAAAGGCCTCCTCGATGTTGTCGAGCGCGACGTTCACCGGCGGCGTTACGCCGCCGAGTGCGGCAAAGTGCTTGGCCGCGATCTTGTCGAAGGCGAGATGCGAGGACGCCGAGCCGGATCCGGTGAACGGCACGCCGCGCGCCTCGCACATCACCTGCAATTCGCCGTTCTCGGCGCGCCCGCCATGCAGGCCGAGCACCAGCACGCGGCCTTCGGCCCTGGCCTGGTCGAGCGCCGCTTCGAGCGGAATGCCTGACGTGCCCGGCTTGAACTCGTCCTCGAACGGCCGGGCATGCTCAAGCAGCTGCTTCGACTGCACCACGTGCACCTTGTCCTCGACGTCCCACCACCAGAGATCGGCCTCGGGCAGCGCCTGATGCAGCGCCTGCGCCGAGGCGACCGAAACCAGACGCTCGCGATTGGAGCCGCCGAAGAGGATGGTGATGCGCATGTTCCTGTCCGTCACCCTATCTGTATTCGTCATTCCGGGGCGCGCTGAAAGCGCGAGCCCGGAATCCATAACCACGAGCCGGGGTTATGGATTCCGGGCCTGCGCCTGACGGCGCATCCCGGAATGACGATCATGAAGAAACCCCGATCCGTTTGATTTCCCAATGCAGCTCAATTCCGGAATTCGCCTTCACGCGTTCACGCACGGTTTCGCCCAGCGTCTCGATGTCATGCGCGGTGGCGTCCCCGGTGTTGATCAGGAAATTGCAGTGCATCTCGGAGACCTGTGCGCCGCCGACGCGCAGGCCACGGCAGCCGGCGGCATCCACCAGCTTCCAGGCGGAATGGCCGGGCGGATTCTTGAAGGTCGAGCCGCCGGTCTTCTCGCGGATCGGCTGCGCGGTCTCGCGATGGCTCTGCACCTCCGCCATGCGGGCGCGGATCGCCTCGGCATCCCTGATCTCGCCGCGAAAACGCGCGGAAGTGAAGATGATCGAGGGATCGACGCCGCTGTTGCGGTACACGAACTTCATGTCGGCGTTGGAGAAGGTATGCTTCGTGCCGTCGCGCCCGACGCCGCGCGCCTCGATCAGCACGTCCTTGGTCTCGCCGCCATTGGCGCCCGCATTCATGCGCAGCGCGCCGCCGATCGTGCCGGGGATGCCGAAGTAGAATTCGAGCCCGCCGATATTGGCGGCGGCCGCAACCTCCGCCACGCGCTTGTCGAGGGCGGCGGCTCCCGCGGTGAGGATGTCGCCGCTCGCGCTCGCCTCGCCGAAGGCGCGCGGGGCGAGACGGATCACCACGCCGGCAATGCCGCCATCGCGCACAATCAGGTTGGAGCCGACGCCGACGACGTAGACGGGAATGTCGGGCGCGAGATGCGCGAGGAAATAAGCGAGATCGTCCTCATCCGCCGGCGTGAACAGCACCTGCGCCGGACCGCCGACGCGAAACCAGGTGAGTTCGGCGAGCGACTGGTTGGCGAGCAGCCGGCCGCGGAGTTGCGGCATCGCGGCTTTGAGAGCGGGCGTGATGTCAGGAAAGCTCACCGCCCTACCCCAGCGCCTTCAACTGATCCGGCAAGGCATACGCCCATTGGGTGATGTTGCCGGCGCCGAGGCACACGACGAGGTCGCCGGACTTCGCGAGCCCCTTGACGATGCCCGCAAGCTCCGTCGCTGCCGGCAGCGGCACCACTTCGCGATGCCCATGCGCGCGCAGGCCGGCAACGAAATGGTCGCGGTCGATGCCGTCGATCGGCGCTTCGCCGGCGGCGTACACGTCGGCGACAACGACAGCGTCGGCATCGTTGAAGCAGGTGCAGAATTCCTCGAACAGAGATTGCAGGCGGGTGTAGCGATGCGGCTGCACCACGGCGATGATCTTGCCGTTGGTGGATTCCCGCGCCGCCTTCAGCACTGCCGCGATCTCGACGGGGTGATGGCCGTAATCGTCGATCACGGTGACACCGTTCCACTCGCCGGTCTTGGTGAAGCGGCGCTTGACGCCACCGAAACCGGCGATCGCCTTGCGGATCGCCTCGTCGGAGACGCCGAGCTCGCGCGCAACCGCGATCGCGGCCGTCGCGTTGGAGGCGTTGTGGCGTCCCGGCATCGGCAGCATCAGATCTGCGATCTCGTGCACGGCCCCGGTCTTGCGATCGCGGAACGCGACCTTGAATTTCGATCCGCCACCCATCGGGGTGAGATCGAGCAGCCGCGCATCGGCCTGCGGGTTCTCGCCATAGGTGATGATGCGGCGATCCTCGATCTTGCCGACGAGGGTCTGCACCACGGGATGATCGATGCACAGCACGGCAAAGCCGTAGAACGGCAGGTTCTCGACGAAGTGACGGAACGCATCCTGCACCGCGTCGAAGGTCTTGAAGTGGTCGAGATGCTCGGGGTCGACATTGGTGACGATCGCGACATCGGTCGGCAGCTTCAGGAAGGTGCCGTCGCTCTCGTCGGCCTCGACCACCATCCAGTCGCCGGCGCCGAGACGCGCATTGGAGCCATAGGCGTTGATGATGCCGCCGTTGATCACGGTCGGATCGAGCCCGCCGGCATCGAGCAGCGTTGCGACCATCGTGGTCGTCGTGGTCTTGCCGTGAGTGCCGGCGATGGCGACGCAGCTCTTCAGCCGCATCAGTTCGGCGAGCATCTCGGCGCGCCGCACTACGGGGATGCGGCGTTCGCGCGCGGCCATTAGTTCCGGATTGTCGCGCTTGATCGCGGTGGAGACCACCACGACCTCGGCGCCATCGACATTCTCGGCCTTGTGGCCGACCGACACCTTCGCGCCCTTCTTGCGCAGACGATCGAGATTGTAATTGTCGGAGGCGTCCGAGCCCTGCACGGCATAGCCGAGATTGACCAGCACCTCGGCGATGCCGCTCATGCCGATCCCGCCGATCCCGACGAAGTGGATGGGTCCGATCTCGCGCGGCAGTCTCATGCTCTGTTCCCTGACCTTGCCGCCGGAAAGGCGGCATCTGGCGAAGGTCACGGCCAAATCAGCCGCGCGCCCTTTCCTACTGGATGCCCCGCTTTAGAAGGCGATGACAAGGGCTTTTTCGCGTCAGATTCCAGCGACTTTGGCCACCAGATCGGCCAGCCGCTCGGCGGCGTCGAGCCGCCCTGCCCCCTTTGCTGCCGCGGCCATGGCGGTGAGGCGCGCCGGCTCGGCGGCGAAGGCGGAGATCTCGGACGCCAGCCGGTCGGAGGTGAACTCGGTCTGCGGGATGCGGATCGCACCATCCACATTGGCCAGCACGCCGGCATTGGCGAACTGGTCCTGGTCGATCGCGCCGGGCAGCGGCACGAGGATCGAGGGCCGCCCGATCGCGGCGAGCTCGGCAACAGTGCCGGCACCGGAGCGCGACACCACCAGATGGTTGGCGGCGAGTCGCGCCGGCAGGTCGGTGAAGAACGGCGCGAGCTCGAACTTGATCTTGAGCTTGTCGTACACCGCGCGGACACGGCTCATGTCCTCGTCGCGGACCTGCTGGGTCAGAACGAGCCGGCTCCACAGCGCGGGCTCGAGCCGCTCGATCGCGCCCGGCACGATGTCGGCCATGATGCGCGCGCCCTGGCTGCCGCCGACGACGAGCAGGCGCAGCGGACCGTTCACCTCGGGCGCGGCATAGGGCACCGCAGCCGCGGCAAGCACCGCCGGACGCATCGGCGTACCGACAGTCGTGGTCTTCCCCGCCAGCGCGGGATCGCGGTCGAGCACGCCGGGCAGCGACGTCGCGATGGCATTGACGCGGCTCGACAGAAACCGGTTGGCGCGGCCGAGCACGGCATTGGCATCGTGGATGATGCCGGGCACGCCGGCGAATTTTGCCGCGACCAGCGGCGGCAGCGTCGGGTAGCCGCCGAAGCCGACCACGGCGAGGGGCTTGAGCCGCTTGATCAGGCGGTAGGCGGAGAGCGTCCCCGCCGCGAGCGTGAGGCCGGCATAGGCAAGCTGGAACGGATTTCGTCCGCGCGCGGTCTCGCTCGAGACGACGTCGATCATGTCCTTGCTGAACAGCCCGCTATAGCGCAGCGCGCGCTCGTCGGTGACGAGGCGGACGCGAAAGCCGCGCCGGATCAACTCGACGCCGAGCGCCTCGGCCGGAAACAAATGGCCGCCGGTGCCGCCCGCGGCGAGAAGAATCAGGGGGGAGGTGTCCATAGCAAATAGTCTTACAAGGACTTTTTCGTCATTGCGAGCCGGCTACACGGCGCACGTGCCCCGGGCGCAGCGCAGCGTGCCGCATCTTGCCGCGTGGTGCGTTGCTGAACCGGGGCCCATGACTGCCACATTCCAGGTCCCGGCTCTGCGCTCCGCCCTGGACAACGCTTCGCGTTGCCAAGAGCTGCGCTGGTCCGGGACACGATACCTGTTAGGCGTAGCTCCGCATCGCCTCGGCGTGGCCGCTGGCCTCGACCTCGGTGCGCGGGCGCAGGCGCGTCAGGGCCAGCATCATGCCGACGCCATAGGCGAGCGACACGATCGAGGAACCGCCGTAGGAGATGAACGGCAGCGTCATGCCCTTGGCGGGGATGAGCTGAAGGTTCACCGACATGTTGATCGCGGCCTGCACGCCGAACAGGATCGCAAGGCCCGAGGCCGCGAAGCGCGAGAACATGTCCTCATTGGCATAGGCGCGCGACAGCGTGCGGATGACGACGAAGGCGAACAGCGCCAGCATGGCCAGGCACAGGATGATGCCGAACTCCTCGGCCGCGACCGCGAACACGAAGTCGGTATGGCTATCCGGCAGGCTGCGCTTGGCAATGCCCTCGCCCGGCCCGAGGCCGAACCAGCCGCCGTTGTAAAAGGCTTCCATGGCCGTATCGACCTGGAAGGTGTCGCCGGATGCCGGGTTCATGAAGCGCTTGATACGGCCTGCAACGTGCGGAACAAACAGATAGGCGCTGAACAGGCCGGCGGCGCCGAGGCCGGCGAGGCCGAACACCCAGATCATGCGCATGCCCGCGATGAAGAACAGCGAGCCCCACACCATCAGGATCAGCATGGTCTGTCCGAAGTCCGGCTCCATCACCAGCAGCGAGACCAGCATCAGCAGCAGCACCAGCGCCATCGAGGTCGCCGGCATCTCCGGCCGCTTGGTGGATTCCGCAAACAGCCACGCCGCGATGACGACGAAGGACGGCTTTGCGATTTCGGAGGCCTGGATGTTGACGCCAAGCAGCGTGATCCAGCGCCGTGAGCCCTTCACCTCGGGGCCGATCGCGAGCGTCAGCACGATCAGGATGATGCTGGCCGCGAAGATGATCAGCGCCGAGCGGCGGATCGCACGCGGCGACAGGAACGACACCCCGAGCAGCACCAGGCACGACGGCAGCAGGAACATCACGTGGCGGCTGAAGAAATGGAAGGGATCGAGCCCGATGCGGGTCGCAACCGGGGGGCTCGCGGCCAGCGACAGGATGACGCCGGTCAGCATCAAGGCCAGGATCGCGCCCATCAGCGGCTTGTCGACGGTCCACCACCACTCGGAAAAGGGGGTGCGTTCTTCACGGGAGAGCATGGGCGGCCGCTTTCGGACAGAGGTCCGTCCATTGGTCGCCGAGGTTGGTTACCGCAAGGTTAAGGAAACGTTCAAGTTTTGAAGAGTCTCGTGCCCCGGACGCAGCGCAGCGCCCTTGCGGTGCGCTGCAGAGCCGGAGCCCATCTTTCCAATACCTTCCGTGCATCTTTCCGGGTCCCGGCTCTGCGGTGCGTCGCTCCGTGCCGCACCGCGTCCGGGACACGAGAGAACCCTACTCGTAGCTGATCGTGACATCCCCTGCGCGCTGATCGCGCTTGTAGACCTGCTCTGGACCGGGGATGAATCCGATCCTGACCGCCCGCTCGCTGCTCCAGGCGACGACAACATCAAGATGCCCGCGCACGCTGACAAAGGTCGGCGTGCTCTCCGGTGAGAACGTCCGGCCGCGCGCGACGATGCTGGCTTGCGTGCTGTCGGGCACCGTGGCTCCGCACGACTTCCAGACCACGACGACTAGCTGGCTGCCGTTTGGCGAAGCAAACGCGCGCTGGCGCACGACGCGGCATGCGCCGAATCCGTCCATGACGCTGTCAATGAGGACAACAAAGAGGAAGCCCGCAACGACCGGAACGGCAAGCACAGCGGCGCCAATCCAGATCCAGCGTCGCCGCGACACCCTCACACCACCGGCTTCACACCCGGCAGCGCCTGCACCAGCTCGCGGAATTTTGTGCCGCGGATCTCGAAGTTGCGGTACTGGTCGTAGGACGCGCAGGCGGGCGAGAGCAGCACGACTGCATTCGCAAGACCGGATGCTTCAGCATCGCGCGCGGCGTGCTCGACGGCGACATCGAGCGTCTGGCTGATCTCGTGCGCGACTTGCGCGCCCAGCGTTCCCGAAAACTCCTGCGCGGCCTCGCCGATCAGATAGGCTTTTCGGATGCGCGGGAAGAAGCCGGTCAAACTGGTGATGCCGCCCGCCTTCGGCTTGCCGCCGGCGATCCAGAAGATGTCTGCAAAGGACGACAGCGCGTGCGCGGTAGCATCGGCGTTGGTGCCCTTGGAATCGTTGACGAACAGCACGTTGCCGCGGCGACCGACCTGCTCCATGCGGTGCGCAAGGCCGGGAAAGCTGCGGAGACCATTTTGCAGCACATCGAGGCTGATGCCCATCGCGAGCGCGGCAGCGGCGGCGCAGGCGGCGTTCTGCGCATTGTGCAGACCGCGCAGCGAGCCGATACCGCCGAGCTTTGCGACCTCGCTGCGCGCGCCGCCCGAGGCACGCACGATGTTGCCATGCTCGAAGTAAATACCGCTCGCCAGTGGATTCTTGACGGAGATGCGCACCACGTTCTTGCCGGCGCGGTCGAGCCGGTCGGCGACGTCGCGGCAATAGCCGTCATCGACGCCGACGATCGAGGTGCCGCCTGCCTGCACGCCGGCAACGAGACGCTCCTTCACCGCGGCGTAATGCTCGATGGTGCCGTGACGGTCGATATGGTCCTCGCTGACATTGAGCAGAATGCCGACGGAGGGATCGAGCGAGGGCGTGAGGTCGATCTGGTAGGACGACATCTCGATGACGTGGACGCGGCCCATGCACGGCGGCTCCAGCGACAGGATCGCGGTGCCGATATTGCCGCCCATCTGGGTGTCGTAGCCGGCGACCTTGGTCAGATGCGCGATCAGCGCCGTCGTGGTCGACTTGCCATTGGTGCCGGTGATGGCGACGAACGGCGCGTTCGGCGCGTGACGCCGCCGCTCGCGGCAGAACAGCTCGATATCGCCGATCACCTCGACACCGGCCTCGCGCGCCTTCAGCACGCTCCAGTGCGGCACCGGATGGGTCAGCGGCACGCCGGGCGCGAGCACGAGCGCTGCAAAGTTCGCCCAGGAGACGCTCTGCAGATCAGCGGTGATGAAACCGGCCTGCGCGGCCTTGGCGACGTTCTCGGCATTGTCGTCGGCGGCGATCACCTCGGCGCCGCCCGCCTTCAGCGCGTGGCAGGAGGCGAGCCCCGAACCGCCGAGGCCGAACACCGCGACCGTCTTGCCGGCGAAGGATGTGACGGGGATCATCGTGGTACCATCACCGCAGCTTCAGCGTCGAGAGGCCGGCGAGCGCCAGCATCACCGAGATGATCCAGAAGCGGATCACGATCTGCGGCTCGGTCCAGCCGAGCTGCTCGAAATGGTGATGGATCGGCGCCATCCGGAAGATGCGCTTTCCGGTAAGCTTGAACGACACCACCTGCACGATGACGGAGACCGCCTCCAGCACGAACAGGCCGCCAATCACCGCGAGCACGATCTCGTGCTTCACCGCGACCGCGATGGCGCCGAGCATGCCGCCGAGGGCGAGCGAGCCGGTGTCGCCCATGAAGATCGAGGCCGGTGGCGCGTTGAACCAGAGGAAGCCGAGGCCTGCGCCCAACAGCGCGCCGCAGAGCACCGCGAGCTCGCCGGTGCCGGCGACATATTTGATTTGGAGATAATCGGCGAACACGGCGTTGCCGGCGAGATAGGCGATCATCGCAAAGCTCGCGGTCGCGATCATCACGGGCACGATGGCGAGGCCGTCGAGACCGTCGGTGAGGTTCACCGCATTGCCGGCGCCGACGATGACGAAGGCGCCGAAGATGACGAAGAACCAGCCGAAATGCAGCACCGTGTCCTTCAGGAAGGGGATGGTCAGCGCGGTCGAGGCGGGATCGCGGTTGAGGCGCACCAGCGCGTAGCAGGCGACCAGTGCGATCGCCGCTTCGATCAGCAGGCGCAGCTTGCCGCCGAACCCGGTCGTGGTCTGCTTGGTCACCTTGAGGTAATCGTCATAGAAGCCGACGAAGCCGAAGCCGAGCGTCACGGCGAGCACGATCCAGACATAGGGATTGAGCGGATTGGCCCACAGCACGGTGCCGACCGTGAGGCCGGACAGGATCATCAGCCCGCCCATGGTGGGCGTGCCCTTCTTGCTGAGATGCGATTGCGGGCCGTCGGTTCGGATCGGCTGGCCCTTGCCCTGACGGATGCGCAGATGATCGATGATCCAGGGCCCGAACAGGAACACGAACAGCGCGCCGGTGACGACCGCGCCGCCGGTGCGGAAGGTGATATAGCGGAAAACGTTCAGGAGGGTGCGAAACGCACCCAGGCTCGGAAATGTGTTGGAGAGCTCGATCAGCCAGTAAAACATTCAGACGGTCCTATGGCGCCTTTCGCACACGGTCTCGGCCCTCGGCCTCACCGCGCCTTACGCGCATTCGCTTCATCATGGGGTCGGGCGACCTCTGGGAAAACGGACGGCTTGGTGCCCCAAACGGCGGGATTGGGAACAGCGCCTTCCAAGCAGTTTACGCCTTTGCCTGCAAGGCGGCCACTAGCCCCGGTACAAACTTGTTGACCCAGAACATCTTCTTGCTGCCCTTGACAACCACGACATCGCCTGCCTGCAGCAGGTTCGCGATCTCGCTGGCTTTGAGCGTCGCCGGATCATCATGCCAGCCGAGGCCCTTGCCTGACGGCAGCACCTCATAGAGATGACGCATCAGGGGGCCGACGCAGTAGACGCCGTCGATACCGTCGAGATGCTTGGCGAGACCGGTGTGGTAGCTTGGTGCGTTATCGCCCAGTTCCAGCATGTCGCCCAGCACCGCAATCCGGCGTCCGCCGGTCATGTGGCGGGCCTGCAGGCTCTGCAGCGCAGCCGCCACGCTGGCCGGGTTGCCGTTGAAACTGTCGTCGATCACCGTGATGCCGCCGACCGCCTGCTCGACGCCGCGGCCGGTCATGATGCCGACGCGGTCGAGCTTGATCGCAAGCGTGGCCGCATCGAGGTTCGCGGCGCGGATAGAGGCGAGCGCGGCGAGCGCATTCTGCACGCGGTGCGGCGCGCCCGGCGTCAGGCTGAAGGCGATCTCCTTCTTGCCGATCATGGCCACGATCTGCCAGCTCTCGCCATGCGGCGCGTGCGCGACCTCGTGCACCTCGGCATGCTCGCCGAACCGCACCACCTTGCCCTTCCACTCCGACGCCTTGAGCCCGGCGGGCAGAACCAGCACACCGTCCTCGGGCAGGCCGAGCGCGATCGACACCTTCTCACGGCGGATGGCTTCGAGCGAGCCGAGCTTCTCCAGATGCACCGGCTGGACGTTGACGACGAGCGCGACGGTCGGGCGCGTCAGCTCGCTGAGCCGCGCGATCTCGCCGGTCTGGTTCATGCCCATCTCGACAACCCACAGGCTGGCGTCCGGCCGCGCATTGCAAAGCGTCAGCGGCACGCCCCAGAAATTGTTGAAGCTCGACGGGCTCGCATAGGCGTTTGGATAAGCGGCGAGAAATTCCTTGGTGCTGGTCTTGCCGGCACTGCCGGTGAGCCCGATCACGGGACCGTTGAAGCGCGCGCGTGCGGCGCGCGCGAGACCCCAGAGGCCGTCGATCAGCGTGTCCTTCACCACGATCTGGGGAATGCGGATGCCCGCGATCTCGTGCGGCACGATCATCGCGGCCGCGCCGGCGGCTTCCGCCTTGTCCGCGAACTCCCAGCCGTCGCGCGCGCTGGCGAAGGCCGAGATGAAGCCGCCGCTTGGCGTGCCGCTCAGCGCGACGAACAGGCTGCCTGGTTTCACCAGGCGGCTGTCCTGGGTGACGAAGTCGATCGGCGCATCGGGGAATGATCCGGCCACGCCCAGCGCACGCGCGACTTCGGCAACCGTCCAAATTGGCGCGCTCATGCAATCCTCGACGCTAGTGCGGCGGCAACCGCCTCGTGGTCACTGAAGGGCAGCACCTCGCTGCCGACGATCTGCCCGGTCTCGTGGCCCTTGCCGGCGATGAGCAGTGCATCGCCATCTTGCAGCTCGTCGATCGCCGTGCGGATCGCCGCGGCACGGTCGCCGATCTCGCGAGCGCCCTTCGCAGCGGCAAGGATCGCGGCGCGGATCGCTTCCGGCTTCTCGCTGCGCGGATTGTCGTCGGTGATGATGACGCCGTCGGCATTCTCGGCCGCGATCTCGCCCATGATCGGCCGCTTGCCGGCATCGCGATCGCCGCCCGCGCCGAACACGACGACCAGCCTGCGCTGCGCATAAGGCCGCAGCGCCTGCAGCGCCTTCACGAGCGCATCGGGCTTGTGCGCGTAATCGATGAAGATCGGCGCGCCGTTGCGCTCGCCGACGCGCTCGAGCCGCCCCTTGGCGCCTTCGAGATGTTCGAGGCTCGCAAGCACCTTTGCGGCGTCGCTGCCGGTTCCGATGGCAAGCCCGGCCGACACCAGCGCGTTCTCGATCTGGAATTCGCCGACCAGCGGCAACCGGATCGCGTAGCGTTTGCCGCGATGCTCGACCGTGAGCTTTTGCGTGAATCCTTCGACCGCGGCGTCGGTGAGACGGATGCCCTCGCCTGCCCCGTCGCCGTTGCGCCCGACCGCCATCACGCGCAGCCCGCGCGCCTTCGCAGCTTCGATCGCTTCGGCCGAGCAATCGTGATCGGCGGAGATCACCGCTGCACCGCCCGGTGCGACCAGCTCGCGGAACAGCCTGAGCTTCGCTCCGAGGTAATGCGCGACGGTCGGATGGTAGTCCATGTGATCGCGCGACAGATTGGTGAAGCCGCCGGCGGAGACGCGTACGCCGTCGAGCCGGTACTGATCGAGCCCGTGCGAGGACGCCTCGAAGGCGAGATGCGTGACGCCTTCGCGCGCGATCTCATCGAGCTGCCGGTGCAGCGCGATCGGATCCGGCGTCGTCAGCGAGCCATAGACGGTGCGCTTGGGCGAAACCAGGCCAATGGTTCCAATGCTCGCCGAGGCGTGCCCGAGCCGTTCCCAGATCTGGCGCGTGAACGCCGCGACCGAAGTCTTGCCGCTGGTGCCGGTCACTGCGGCGATGGTCGCCGGCTGCGAGGGGAAGAATCTTGCCGCGGCCAGCGCCAGCGCGCGGCGCGGATTGGCGACCGCGACGAACGGCACCTTGCAGGCTTCAGGCGCGTGATCGCCGACCACCGCGACCGCACCTGCGGCAATGGCGGCATCGATGAAGCGGGCGCCGTCGGTCTTGCTGCCCGCCAGCGCGAAGAAGAGATCCCCTGGCCTGACCGCGCGGCTGTCGAGCGCAACGCCGGTGACCTCGAGCGCCGCCACGGCGGGCTCGATCGCGGCATCATTGCCCAGAACATCCTGACCTAGGAGGTCGCGCAGCTTCATGGTCTTCCAGTCGACACGCCGCGCCGGGGAAGCCGAATCGTCAGGAAAAGCCGAATCAGCACCGGCGATGGCCACCCCAGTTGATTACTGGGTTGTCCGGGATGCTGCAAGAATAAGGCGCTCGGACGGCGGCAGGTCGAACCGCGGCTCGACGCCCAGCAGCGGCGCGATGCGTTCGATCACCTTGCCGCCGGTCGGCACCGCGTTCCAGCCCGAGGTGATGAAACCCTTGGTTTCGGGGATCGCCTGCGGCTCGTCCAGCATGATCAGGATCTGATATTTCGGATCGTCGCAGGGCATGATGGCGGTGAACGAGTTCAGCACCCGCTTCTTGGCATAGCGGCCGTTGATGACCTTTTCGGACGTTCCGGTCTTGCCGCCGACGTAATAGCCCTTGACGTCTGCGGTCTTGGCGGTGCCGATCTCGGCGTTGAGGCGCATCAGGAACCGCATCTTGTCGCTGGTCTCGGTCTTGATCACCTTCTTGGCCAGCGCCGCGGCCTCCTCGGGGGTGCGCTTCATGAAGGTCGGCGGAATCAGATAGCCGCCGTTCACTAGCGAGTTGATGCCCATCACCGCCTGCAGCGGCGCCACCGACATGCCCTGGCCGAAAGCGATGGTCACGGTATTCAGCTCGCCCCAGCGCCGAGGCACCAGCGGCGCCGCGCTCTCCGGCAGTTCGGTGCGCAGCCGCGTCAGCTGGCCCATCTTGCCGAGGAACGCCTTGTGCGCCTCGACGCCCTGGCCTAGCGCGATCCGCGCGGCGCCGATGTTGGACGAGTAGGTGAACACTTCCTTGGTGTTGATGAAGCGTCCGAGCGGGTGGCTGTCGTGGATGGTGAACTTGCCGTAGTGCAGGTTTCCGCGCGCATCCCACGACGTGTTCAGATTGATCTTTCCGGAATCCAACGCCATCGCCAGCGTGAACGCCTTGAAGGTCGAGCCCATCTCGTAGACGCCCGTCGTCAGGCGGTTGATGCGGTCGGGGTCGTGCGCTTCCTTCGGATTGTTCGGATCGAAGTCCGGCAGCGAGACCATTGCGACGATCTCGCCGGTCTTGACGTTGGAGACGATGCCGGAGGCAGCCTTGGTGTGGTACTTCTCCTTGGCCTTCAGGAGCTCGTCACGCAGCGCGTGCTCGACGCGCAAATCGATCGACAGCTCGATCGGCTTCTGCAGCCGGTCGGTGGCAAAGCCGGCGCGGTGGAGATCGGCGAGGCCCTGATTGTCGAGCCACTTCTCCATGCCGGCGATGCCCTGGTTGTCGATGTTGACGAGACCGATGAGGTGGGCGACCTCGTTGCCGGTCGGATAGACGCGCTTGTTCTCGCGCAGGAAACCGATGCCGGGAATGCCGAGCTTGTGGATGTCCTGCTGCTGCTTCGCCGTGACCTCGCGCTTGAGCCAGACGAACCCCTTGCGCGTCCGCAGCCGCTCGCGCACCTCGGCCTCGTCGAGGTCGGGCACGGTCGCGGTCAGAAGCTCGATCGCCTCGTCCTTGTCGATGATGCGGCGCGGCTCGCCGAACAGGCTCGCCGCCTTGACGTCGGTCGCAAGGATCGCGCCGTTGCGGTCGACGATGTCGGGCCGCGCGGTCGCAACCACCTCCTGCGACGCCGCGCGGCGCGCGCTGTGGGCATCGGCGCCGATCGCGAACATCACGAGCCGGCCGCCGATCAGGACGTAGACCGAGGTGAAGGCGAGCATGGCAAGGCCGACGCGTGCGCGCGCCTTGGCGGCGCGATCGACATTGCGCCCGTAGAGCAGGCTGCGGATCAGCCGCTGCCGCCAGGGTTCAGTCGGCTTGGCGGTGGGTTTTGCGGGCACCGGGCTCATTGCTTGTCCTCGGGCTGAGGCACGGAGCCCGTTACGGTGTCGGGATCGCTCGCGGCTTCGATGGTGTTGAGCATGGCCCCGATCGGATCGGGCTCGCCGGGCCTGAACATCCGCGGCGGACGCTCGGGCAGATTCTTCAGCGAGTCATATTGCGTGCCGTTGACCGGCTTGAGCGGCAGGTGCCGCTCGGACAGGCCCTGCAGGCGCAAGGGTGCATCGAGCTTGGCCCATTCGGAGCGCAGCGCCGCAATCGCGTCGCGCTGCTCGCGGATCTCCGCGTGCAGCCGCAGCACCTTCTCGGTGCGCGCCGTGGAGTCCATCTTGATCCGGTAGACATAGGCCGCCGCGAAGATCAGCGCGCCGATGACGAGGAGGTGGATGATGCGCATGCGCTAGCCTCCCCTCATCACGTCGGCGAGTCTCGGCCAGGACGATTGCTCGTCGTCGCGGTGCGCCGGCGCCGACGTGCGCTCGGCGGCGCGCAGCTTGGCAGAGCGCGCGCGCGGATTATTTGCGACTTCGTCGTCGCCGGCAATCACGGGCCGCCGCGTCAGCAGCTGGAAGCTCGGCGCGGTCTGCGCCACCTCCGGCAAGTGACGCGAGCCGCCGCCGGTTTTCGAACGTTCGCCCAGGAAATTCTTGACGATGCGGTCTTCCAGCGAATGGAACGAGACGACGACGAGGCGGCCGCCGGGCTTGAGCACGCGCTCGGCTGCCGCGAGCGCGGTCTGGAGCTCTTCGAGCTCCTCGTTGACCAGGATGCGCAGGGCCTGGAACGTCCGCGTCGCCGGATGGATGTCGCCGGGCTTCGAGCGCACGATCCTGCCGATGAGATCGGCGAGCGCGCGGGTCGTCGCGAACGGCGTCTCCTGGCGGTCCGCGACGATGGCGCGCGCGATGCGGCGCGACTGCCGCTCCTCGCCGAAGAGATAGATGACGTCGGCGAGATCGCCTTCCGAGGCGCGCGCGACCACGTCGGCCGCGGTCGGCCCCGTCTGCGCCATCCGCATGTCGAGCGGACCGTCGAGGCGGAAGGAGAAGCCGCGGCCGGCCTGGTCGAGCTGCATCGAGGACACCCCGACATCCATCACGACGCCGTCCACGCCATCGACGCCCTGCGCCGCGCAGACCTCGGCGAGGTTGGAGAAGCGGTCCTCGACCAGCGTCAACCGCCCGGCGGACCGCTCGACCAGCTCGGCGCCACCCGCAATCGCGGTGCGGTCGCGGTCGATGGCAATGAGGCGGGTTCCCGGCACGTCGAGAATGGCGCGGCTGTAGCCGCCGGCGCCGAAAGTGGCATCGACATAGATACCGCCCTCGCGCGGCGCGAGATGATCGATCGCCTCGCGGCCGAGCACGGGAATGTGAGGAGCGGAGCTCATGCGCCGCGCCTTCCAAGACAAGACCTGCCGAACGCCCGTGCCTGATTGGAGGCGAACCAGCCCATATTGCCTCGAATGATTCCGCGTCGCGGCGGTTCCACGCCCAAGCCCCCGTCCAACATGGTTACCGAGCCCGGTCGTCCCGGGCGGCAAACCCAGAGTTCCCAGTGGAATTTGACGGCCAGCCATGGGATTTCGAGCCAAAATACGCTTTGGCCGCCTCCGGACGCGGGTCGGCTCTTCATCCCTCAGTAACGGCCCTTAGCGTTAAGAAAGCGTTGACCGGGTGGCGACAAGTCGAAAAGCTGACGTGCTGGTGATGCCTCATCCACACACCGCCGCAAAATGCATCCGTTAACCTCGTCGCGCGATTGCCTCCGGCGGAGGGTAAAGGAATAGTAAAGAGAAGGGCTTGGCCCACTCTCGTCCGATTTGAGCTGTCATGCCGTCCGGTTCGTCCACACCGTCTGATTCGAAGCGTCAGCGCGTTCTCCCGGTTCCCAAGGCCGCGGCGAGCATGCGGACTTTCGAGCCGGATTCCTCGATCGTCTCCGACATCATCCCTTCGCCCAATTACGGCGAGCGCGCCAAGGGACGGCAGCCGGACATGATCCTGCTGCACTACACCGGCATGCCCGACGTCGAGGGCGCGCTGGCGCGGCTGTGCACGGCGGGCACCGAAGTATCGGCACATTATGTCGTGCTGGAGGACGGCCGCATCGTGCAATGCGTGTCCGAGGCCAAGCGCGCCTGGCATGCCGGCGTCTCGTCCTGGGCCGGCGAGGACGACATCAATTCCTGCTCGATCGGCATCGAGATCATCAATCGCGGCCATGACTGGGGCTATCCGGAGTACCCGCTGCGCCAGATCGCCGCCGTGATCGCGCTGTGCCGCGGCATCATGCTCCGCCGCAAGGTGCCGGCGCACCGGGTGCTCGGCCATTCCGACGTCGCCCCCGCGCGCAAGAAGGATCCCGGTGAAAAGTTTCCGTGGCATTCGCTGGCCAATTCCGGCGTCGGACATTGGGTGACGCCTGCGCCGGTCGTGCGCGGCGAGACCCTGATGCTCGGCACCATCAGCGACGCGGTGCTGAGCATGCAGCAGGCGCTCGCAAAATACGGCTACGGCGTGCCGCTGACAGGCAAATACGACGCCGCGACCATGGAGGTCGTCACCGCCTTCCAGCGCCACTTCCGCCCGGCGCGGCTGGACGGCGTCGCCGACCATTCGACGCTCTCGACCTTGCAGGCGCTGCTGGCGAGCCTGCCGGCCGAAGGAACGGCGGTCGCGTCGAAGTGACGGCGCAAGCTACATACTCGTCATTGCGAGGAGCTCTTGCGACGAAGCAATCCAGGCTGTCTCGGCGGAGAGACCCTGGATTGCTTCGCTACGCTCGCAATGACGGAGTATGCCGCACCTACTCCATCTCCCTCACCCGCCGCGCATAGAGCCGCCGCAACGGCTCGAGCTGCGTCGTTTCCGTCGCCGCACGATACGCCGCGCGTGCCTCCTCCTTCCGCCCCAACCGGCGCAACAGATCGGCGCGCACCGCGGGCAGCAGCTCGTAGCCATCGAGCCCGCCGCGCGCGGTGATCGCATCGACGAGATCGAGCGCGCGCGCCGGGCCGTCGACCATCGACACCGCCGCAGCGTGATTGAGCTCGACCACCGGCGACGGGTTGATTCGCACCAGCACCTCGTAGAGCCCGGCGATCTGCGGCCAGTCGGTCTCTTCGAAGCTCGGCGCCCGCGCATGCAGCGCGGCGATCGCGGCCTGCACCGCATAGGCTTGCGGCCGGCCGGGGATGCGCAAGGCATCGTCCACCAGACGCAGGCCCTGCTCGATCTGCGCGCGATCCCACAGCGTGCGGTCCTGCTCCTCCAGCAGCACGATGTCGCCGCCCGCCGTCTCGCGCCCGGCGCGCCGCGCATCGTGCAGCAGCATCAGGGCGAGCAGGCCCTTGATGCCGCTGCGCCCGGGCATCAGCCCGTCGAGCAGGCGGCCGAGCCGGATGGCCTCGACCGCAAGATCCGGCCGCATCAGATCCGCGCCCGAGGTTGCGACATAGCCTTCGGTGAAGACAAGATAGATCACTGCGAGCACGCCGTTGAGCCGCGGCGCCAGCGCATCGCGCTCCGGCACCTCGTAGGGGATGCCGGCGAGCCTGATCTTCTGCTTGGCGCGGACGAGGCGCTGCGCCATCGCCTCCTCGCCGACGAGGAAGGCGCGCGCGACCTGGGCGGTGGAGAGCCCGCAGACGGTGCGCAGCGTCAGTGCGACCTGGACCTCGGCTGCGAAGGCGGGATGGCAGCAGGTGAAGATCAGCCGCAGCATGTCGTCGTCGAGCATCGCCGACGGCTCGTCGGCGGCATGCGCGTTCAGCTCGAGCTCATGCACCAGCGCCTGCTGCTTGCCGCGGAAGACGGCCTGGCGGCGGATGCGATCGATCACCTTGTGCTTGGCGACATTGACCAGCCAGGCGCGCGGATTATCGGGCGCCTCGCCCGCCGTCCAGCGTTCGAGTGCGACGGCGAACGCATCCTGCAGCGCCTCCTCGGCGAGATCGAAATCGCCGACGAGGCGGATCAGCGTGGCCAGCGCCCGCCCCGCCTCGCCGCGGAAAATCCTGTCGATCTCGCCTGGGGTCATTGAACGATGCTTCGCCCGTCATTCCGGGGCGTGCAAAGCACGAACCCGGAATCTCGAGGTTCTCTGGTGCGCAATTGCGCACCAGAGTTCGGCCCTTCAGGCCGCCCCGGAACGACACTGCTCACTTCTCATACACCCAGATCGGCCGCACCTCGATCGACCCGACGCGCGCGCTCGGAATTCGCGCGGCGATCTCGATCGCGGCGTCGAGATCCTTGGCCTCGATCAGATAGTAGCCGCCGAGCTGCTCGCGCGTTTCCGCGAACGGACCGTCGGTCGTCAGCGTCTTGCCCTCGCGCACGCGCACCGTGGTGGCGGTCGTGGTCGGGCGGAGCCGGTCGCCCGCCTTGAAATTGCCGTTCCGGATGATGGATTGCGTAAAAGCCTCATATTCCGCCGACATCTTCGTCGCGGTCCCCGTGTCGATCTTCGCGTACTCGGCCTCGTTCTGGTAGATCATCAGCAGATATTGCATCGCTTCACTCCTGTTGTTCGGCTACCTCGCCGACATCCGGTCGAACGGGCCACGCTCCAAACGACATCTTCAGGATAATTTATTTCGAAGCGGGCGTGCGGGCGATCCCGGCTTGACGGAACCGTCGCAAATGCTCCATGCGTACCCCCGTCAGTCGGCCGGACGGCCGCTCCGGCAGGTGCCGAAAGGCCGCCGGGGAGGAAAGTCCGGGCTCCCTTGACATACGGTGCCGGATAACGTCCGGCGGGGGTGACCCCAGGGAAAGTGCCACAGAGAACGAACCGCTCCCTCCTCGGAGGAAGTAAGGGTGAAAAGGTGCGGTAAGAGCGCACCGCGGGTCCGGCAACGGAGCCGGCATGGTAAACCCCACCGGGAGCAAAACCGAATAGGGACGGCGTAGCGGGCTGTTCGCGCAAGCGATAACGCCGCGGGGCGATGTCAGGCCCGCCGTCCGGGTAGGTTGCTCGAGGCCATGTGCAAACATGGTCCCAGAGGAATGGCCGTCACGTATCGCTTGCGCAAGCAGGCGGTGCCCTACAGAACCCGGCTTACAGGCCGGCTGATATCTTGCAACGAGGGGTTCGATGCTGACCGCATCGGACCCCTCACCATTTTGAGGCCGGCGCGCAGCCATCTGAACGGAGTCATTCCGGGGCTCGCGAAGCGAGAACCCGGAATCCATCGGGCGGCAGAGTTGGCTGAGGAATGGATTCCGGGTTCGTGCTGCGCACGCCCCGGAATGACGGGGAGAGCTAAGCAACTATCTCGTTCAACACGCCCATCAACGCCTCCGGCGCGGTGATATTCGGCGCGTGGCTGGCGTCGAGCTCGAAATAGCGCCAGCCATCCTCGCTCTTCGCGCGCTTCGCGAATTGCCCGAACACATCGCCCGGCGGGATGCGTTTGCAGTAGATGTAGCTGCGCGGCATCGACGGCTCGCCATGCGCGAGCTTTAGCTTCGTCTCGAGGCATTTGATCGGCATGTCGACACGACGGTCATCGAGCCAGCGGAGATCCGCTTGCGGCGTATCCGCCGGCGGCGGGTTTGGCGGGACACGGTAGCCATCACCCGCGGCCGCCGCCTTGCCCATAGGCTCGCGGCCACCTTCGTGCAGGTCGAACAGCGACTGGCCGTTGCGCGGCACGAAGGCGTCAAGATAGATCAGCTGCGTCACGCGTTCGCGCGCGCGATCTGCGACGCCGGTGGCGACCATGCCGCCATAGCTGTGGCCAAGCAGCACGATGTCATCGAGATCCTCGAATCTGATGACGTTGAGGATGTCCTGGATATGCGTGTCGAGATCGATCGCCGGATTCGCAAGATGTTCACGCTCGCCGAGCCCGGTATAGGTCGGCGCCACCAGGCGGTGACCGGCCTGCGCCATCAGCGGATGCATCTTCTTCCAGCACCATCCACCGGACCATGCGCCATGACAGAGCAGAAAAATCTTCGAGCGTCCGGCCATCTGCATTTTTCCATCGTTCGTGTCGGTACGACGGAGTGTAGCGGCGGGTCGCGCCAAGTAAAATTCACGACCACATCAGGCGGCGCGCGAGTCCTTCACAAGTGCCGGAGCGAACGTGGTGGCGTCGCGCCTCAGTTTGGCCGGCTCGAAGCCGTGCATGCCGAGCTGCCATTGCAGGCCCACGATGGCGCCCTTGGTCGGTTGCAGCAACGCGAGCGAGGCGAACAGCGTCACCGGCAGCCACACCGCCAATTGCAGCCAGACCGGCGGCGCATAGGTGGTCTCGATCGCAAGGATCGCCGGCACCACGAGATGGCCGACCACGACCATCACGAGATAGGCTGGAAAATCGTCGGCGCGCTGGTGAAACAGCTCCTCGCCGCAATGATCGCAGCTATCAGCGACCTTGAGGAAGCGCCCGAACATATGTCCTTCGCCGCAGTTCGGGCACTTGCCCCGGAAACCGCGCCACATCGCCTTCGCAAGAGAGATCGAACCGGTCGCCATGACCACACCTCTTCCTTTTCAACGATCCATACAATAATATCTTGCATCCATACATTCAAAGGATATGGGCTTAAATTGCATGGATTGGACTCCTACAATCTCGGAGCTGTCAGGGCCGCGCTACCAGCGCATCGTTGACGCCATGGAGACCGACATCGCCGCCGGCCGCCTGGTGCGCGGACAGCAATTGCCGACCCAGCGCGCGCTGGCAAAGGCACTCGGCATCGACCTCACCACCGTGACGCGCGCCTACACCGAGGCGCGGCGCCGCGGCATCATGGAAGCCCGCGTTGGCCAGGGATCGTTCGTGTCGGAGACCAGCGCACGGCGCGCGGTCGACCTGCCGCATCCCGTCGCGATCGACCTGTCGATGAACGTGCCGCCGCATCCGCTCGAAGCGCGGCTCGACGAGCGGATCATCGCCGGAATGGAAGCGCTCCGCGCCCAATCGGGCCTGACCGCGTTCCTGAACTACCAGCCGCCCGGCGGCAGCGCGCATGAGCGCGAGGTCGCGGCGCGCTGGATGCGGTCGCGCGTGCCGCACGCGCATGCCGACAGGCTCGTGATCTTCCCCGGCGCGCAGACGATCCTGTTCAACCTGCTCGCGCACCTTGCACGGCCCGGCGATGTCGTGCTGACGGAAGCCCTCACCTTCCCCGGCATCAAGGCGGCCGCGGCGCGGCTCGGCGTCAAGCTCGTCAGTGTCGCCATGGACGACGGCGGCATCCTGCCCGATGCGCTGGCGAAGGCCTGCCGCACCCACAAGCCGAAGGCGGTCTATCTCATTCCGACGCTGCACAATCCGACCACCGCGACGCTTCTGCCCGAGCGGCGCAGCGCCATCGCCCGGATCATCCGCGACGCCGATACGATGCTGATCGAGGACGACGCCTACGGGCTGCTCGATCGCTCGGCATCGCCGATCGCGAACCTCGTTCCGGAACGGACTTATCTCGCAACCACGCTGTCGAAGTGGATCGCGCCCGCACTGCGCGTCGCCTACCTCGTGACGCCCGACAATGCCGCGCAGCAGGAGATGCGGACGTCCTTGCAAGCGACGGTGCAGATGCCGGCGCCGCTCATGGTCGCGCTGGCGACGCATTGGATCGAGAGCGGCGTTGCCGACCGGATCATCACCGCCATTCGCAACGAGGCTGTTGGCCGCCAGCAGCTCGCACAGCGCGCGCTGAAAGGGTTTCAGTTCCTGGCCAAGCCTGCCGCCCATCATCTCTGGCTGCGGCTGCCCGAAGGCCGCCCCGACGTCGCGGCGTATCTGCTGCGGAACGGTCTCGCCGTCGTCGGCGGCGACGCTTTCACCGTGGATGGAACACCACCGCACGCGGCGCGCGTGTCACTCGGCGCAGCGCGCAACAGAGCCGAGCTGACCGAGGCTCTGCGCATCCTGGTCGGCGCGCTCCACAAGCCCGCCGACAGCAGGCAGATCGTTTAGAGCATGATCCAGACTCGAAAGGCCGCGTTTGCCCCAAAGCGCGCAGCGGCCTTTCGACTAGATCATGCTCTAAAAAAATAGCTCTCTTATTGATGATGACGGCGATGGCGCGGGCGAACGGCCGGCGCAACCGCTGCAGGGTAAGCCGCATAGGCCTCGCTCGGAGCCACGGCCTCGCCACGGGCGGCGCGCCCCGCGGGCGTGAGCTGGCCGCCATTGAGCACGTCGCGATCGGGATGCGCGGCCTGATAGGCCGCAGGCTCGGAAAACTGCGCCTGCGCCAATGTCGGCGTCAGGGCGGCGGCGGACAACAGCGCGGCCGCGACGGCAATATTCATGCGGGTCATGGTCATTCTCCATCTCGTTCGGGGAACAGGCCATTCAGGGCGCATATCGGCGTCGGGCGGGCCCCCAGATTGCAGTACGGCCATCATGTAGGGGCGTCTTCCGCGAACGCCCGTCCCCGGCGGCCTCGCGGGATCACGCTTGCGTGCGGTTTGGAAATTGACCTGCATGGCCGAAGGCGTGCTATGCGGGCAACGGCGATCAACAGTTCGGGATCGCCTGTTGCGGCAGGAATAATTCGTTGGAAACGCTCACTTACGCGCTGCTGCTGTTCGGCGCATTGGCTGGCGGCTTCGTCTCGGGGCTGGCAGGATTCGGCACGGCGCTGATGGCGCTCGGGATCTGGCTCTATGTGCTGCCGCCCTCGCTCGCGGTGCCGCTGGTGTTGATCTGCTCGGTGATCGCGCAGACCTCGACGCTGCCCTCGATGTGGAAGAGTTTTGATCTCTCGCTGGTGTGGCCGTTCCTGATCGGAGGACTGATCGGCGTGCCGCTCGGGACCATGATGGTCGCCTCCGCCGATCCGAAGGTGTTCAAGCTGAGCGTCGGTGTGCTGCTGCTGATCTTCTCGACGGCGCTCTATCTCAACAAGAAGCCGCTCGCCATCACGTTCGGCGGCCGGATCGCCGACGGCGCGATCGGTTTTGCCGGCGGCATCCTGGGCGGGCTTGCCGGATTGTCGGGCCCGCTGCCGATCCTCTGGGCCAACATCCGCGGCTGGAACAAGCATGAGCGGCGCGGCATCTTCCAGCTCTTCAATTTCACGGTGCTGGCCACCGCGCTGGTGCTGCAGACAGCATCCGGCCTCGTCGCGTTCAAGGTGGTCTGGCTTGCTCTGGTCGCCTTCCCCGGCACGCTGATCGGTGCCTGGGCAGGGGCGCGCGTCTATCACGCGCTGAACGACAAACACTTTGGCGATGTCGTGCTCGGTCTCCTGTTCCTGTCGGGCCTGACGCTCGTCTGGAACAGCATTGGCGCGCTTTAGCCCCACGGCGCCGCAAGCTGGCGGACGCCGTGGGAAGGAAGTCACTAGCGCTACGCGGGCGCACGCGCAGCAGGTTCAGCTTCCACTGGCTCCGCTGCCTCGCCCTTTGGCAACGGCGCGAAGCGCTTCCTGAACTCGCGGCGCAGCAGCCACAAGCTCAGGGCAGCCTGGAACGTGGTCGCCGCGATCGACAGGTACCAGACATACTCGATCCGGAAACCGGGACGGGTCGAGAGCAGGATCGCCGGCAGCGAATAGGTGAACACGCGCGTCGCCGAGCTCAGCAGCACCGGCTTGGTGTTGCCGAGGCCCTGGAACATGCTCGAGCAGGTGAAGATCAGCCCCTGCGCCACCATGTTGAACGAGATGATCCGCAGGAACAGGTGGGCGATCTCCATCGTCTCCCGGTCGTTGGAGAATCCGCCGAGGAGCAGATCAGGCTTCAACTGCGCCAGGGCCATGAAGCCGAGCATCACGATGGTCACGATCAGCGCGGATTTGACGAACGTGTCCCGCACGCGCGCGCCGTTGCCGGCACCGAAATTCTGGCCGGCGATCGGCCCGGCCGCCAGCGCAACCGCCAGTGCCGGCATATGGATCAGGCCGAGCACCCGCTGGCCGATGCCGAATCCTGCCTGCGCCGCCGCGCCGAAGTCGCGCAGGACGTAATAGACAACGGCCATGAAGATGAACATCATCGCGAACTCGCCGCCGGCTGGCAGGCCGACATTGAGGATGCGCTTCAGATGACGCGGCTGCGGACGCCACTGCGCCGCGTTGAAGGCGACGTAGCGCTCCACCTTGCGGAAATAGGCCAGCAGCATCAGAACGCCGATGGCGACCGCGATCGAGCTCGCCAGTCCGGCGCCGGCGACGCCGAGCGCATAGCCCGTGCCCCAACCCGAGATCAGCACCGGCGCCAGCGCGATGTTGATCGCGACCGCGAGCGTCTGCACCAGCATGACGGGGCGCACGATACCGGTCGCGCGCAGCGCGGACCCGATCACCTGCGTCACGAATTGCAGGGCAAGCGCAGGCATGAACCACAACAGGTAGATGGTCCCCGCCTCGACCGTGGCCTGGTCCGCAGCGACCGAATGCATGTAGGGCCGCGACAGCGCTGCGCCCATCGCCAGCGTCAGCAAGCCGAACAGCGCCGACAGCGCAATCGCCTGGTTGAAGATCAGGTTGGCATCCGGCCGGTCCTTGCGTCCCACGGCATGCGCGATCAGCGCCACCGTACCGACGCCGAGCACCTGCATCAGTGCGTTGATGAGGAAGCCGGCATTGCCGGCCGCGGCGACGCCCGCCACGGCGGCATCGCCGAGACCCGACACGAAGTACAGATCGACCAGCTGGCAGACCATGATCGAGATCATGCCGACCATGATCGGCGGTGCCATGGCCAGGATGTGTCTCGCGATGGAGCCGTTCGTCAGGTCCTTCATCTCATTTCATCCCCAATGGATTCCTTGGCCCGCGTGGCGGCGGGACATTCGCCCCGCCGCCGCGCGTCTCACTCCGCTGCAGCAATCCGTCCGAGCTCCACCACCTGGCGCTCGAACAGGCCGCGATAGATGCCGCCCGGCTTGCCCGCGAGCAGAGCATGCGTGCCTTGCTCGACGATCTCGCCGCGGTCGAACACCAGGATCCGGTCGAGGCTCCTCACCGTCGACAGCCGGTGCGCGATCACGATCGAGGTGCGGCCCTTCATCAGGCGTTCCATCGCCTGCTGGATCAGCGCCTCCGATTCCGAATCGAGGCTCGAGGTCGCCTCGTCCAGGATCAGCACCGGCGCATCCGCCAGGAATGCGCGCGCCAGCGCCACGCGCTGCCGCTCGCCGCCCGACAGTTTCACGCCACGCTCGCCGACCAGGGTGCCGTAGCCCTTGGGCAGGCGCAGGATGAAGTCGTGCGCATTCGCCAGCCGCGCCGCCTGCTCGATCGCATCGAGGCTGGCGCCCGGCCGGCCATAGGCGATGTTCTCGGCGAGGGTGCGGTGGAACAGGATCGGCTCCTGCTGCACGATCGCGATCTGGCTGCGCAGCGATTGCTGCGTCGCCTGCGCGATGTCCTGCCCGTCGATCAGCACGCGACCATCCGTGACGTCGTAGAGCCGCTGCACCAGCTTGACGAACGTGGTCTTGCCGGAGCCGGAGCGGCCGACGAGGCCGACCCGTTCGCCGGCGCGGATCCTGACCGACAGGCCGTCGTACAGCGGCGCGCGATGGCCGCCATAATGGAACGTGACGTCGTCGAACACGATCTCGCCGCCCTCGATCGCGATCGGCAGCGCATCCGCAGCATCGGCGATCCCGATCGGCTCGTCATGGATCGCCACCAGCTCCTCCATGTCGTTGACCGAGCGCTGGAGGTTGTTGATGTGCATGCCGACGTCGCGCAAATACGCGTGGATGACGTAGTAGCTCGTCAGCACATAGGTGACGTCGCCGGGCGAGGCGTGCCCGTACATCCACAGCAGCACCGAACCGCCGATCACGGAGCCCCGCAGGCACAGCAGCAGCGAGAGCTGTGCCATGGCCGTGTAGTTGTAGCGGAACCAGGTCCGCCGCACCCGCACGCGCCAGCGGTTGATGACGCGGCCAAGCCGCGCATCCTCGCGCAGCTCGGCGCCAAAGGATTTCACCACCGCATTGCAGGTCAGCGCGTCCGCCAGCGTGCCGCCGACCTTGGTGTCCCAGGCATTGGAGACGCGGGCGGCCGGCGCGATGTAGCGCGTCGAGAACAGCACGGTCATCGTGACATAGGCGAGCGCGCCGAGCGCGATCACCGCGCCGAGCGAGGCCCAGTGCACGCCGAGCAGGATCATCGACCCGATCAGCACGACCAGCGACGGCAGCAGCGCCAGCAGGATGGTGTCGTTGAGGAGGTCGAGCGCCCACATGCCGCGCGTGATCTTGCGCACGGTCGAGCCGGCAAAGGAATTGGCGTGCCAGTCGGTCGAGAAGCGCTGTACGCGCATGAAGGCGTCCTGCGCGATCTCGGACATCAGCTTCAGCGTGAACGGCACGATCGCCTGTAGGCCGGCAAGCCGCAGCACCATCGAGGCCGCGCCCAGCACCACGATGGCGGCGAAGGCGACCAATGCGGCGTGGCGCGCATCGGGATCGGACGGCCCGCGCGTCAGCGCATCGACCAGATGGCCCGAGAACACCGGCATGAACAGGTCCGCGGCGGTCGCGCCCAGCAGCCCGGTGACGATGGCGAGCGTCCGGCCCGGCTGCTTCAGCCAGTGCCTGAACACGAAGGGCAGCACCACGCGTATCGCCGCGGGCTTCTTTGACAGAGCGGTCATGGCATCATCCGGCCGCTTTGCGCGAGCCGGCTCCATCGATGGACGCGAATCGGCCGCGAGGGGCCAGGACGGCGTCACTTGAGACTGAATTTGACTTGGGAAGCGGAGCGATCGGGAGACAAAACCCAATCGAAGCTGGCGGAAGAGGCCTCTAACAGGCCGCGTACATACCGAACCAGATGATCATCGAGCGCGGGCGCACGATCTGCGAATGCGACGAAATCATGCAAATCTCTCCCTGGTTCGATGAAATGAGGCGCGATTTATAGATGTGTCGTTCCCGCTTTGCAACGGGGCTTCCGCGAGATCACGGATGAGTGTTGCAATTTGGTTCGGGGATACGTCAGTGCGTCCCGGCCTTGATGCGCATCACCTTCGCCCCAATTTCCGCTGTCATGCCCCGGCTTGACCGGGGCATCCAATACGCCGCGGCGGATGTGGTGAGAGCGTGCTCTCCAAATCGGCCTCTGGAATACTGGATCGCCCGCCTTCGCGGGCGATGACACCGAGTGTGTAGGTCGCTCGGTCAAGCCGGGCGATGACACCGAATGTGGTGCTACGTCAGTGCGCGTCGCCGCCGCCGGTCATCGCGGCCGGCTTGTTCAGCAGCGTGACCAGCAGGCTGAGGCCGAGATAGAACACCGTCAGCACGAAGAAGGCGTCGCCAAAGCTCATCACCACGGCCTGGCGGTGCACGATCTGGCTGAGCTGCTTCATCGCCATCAGCGTGGAATCGCCGAGCCCCTGGAACTTCTGCTGCAGCATGGTCAGCGTTTCGGTCGCGGTCGCATTGCCCCAGGTCACGCGCTCCTGCAGGCGCGTGATGTGCAGATCGGTACGGTCGTTGAGCACGGTGTTGATGACGGCAAGGCCGACGGCACCGCCGAGATTGCGCATCAGATTGAACAGGCCGCTCGCGTTCTTCACCCTTTCAGGGGCGAGCGTGCCGAGCGCGATGTTGTTGGTCGGCACCATCGCGAACATCATGCCGATGCCGCGCAGGATTTGCGGCACCAGCAGCTCGAAGAAGTCGTAATCGCGCGTCATCCAGGTCATCTGGTAGGAGCCGATCGCGAACACGACGAGGCCGAAGGCGATCATGTAGCGCATGTCGATCTTGACCATGAGCCGGCCGACCAGCGGCGCAACCAGGAACATGGTGATGCCGGAGACGAACATGGTCTCGCCGATCATCAGCGCGCTGTAGCCGCGCACCTCGGCGAGATAGCGCGGATAGATGTAGGTCAGGCCGTAGAGGCCGATCCCGATGCAGAACTGCAGGAGGCAACCGATCGCGAAATTGCGGTTGGAGAAGGTGCGCAGGTTGACGATCGGCTCGGCCGCCGTGAACACGCGCCAGAAGAAGGCGACCGCCGAGATCGCACAGATCCAGGCGCAGATCGCCACCGACGTATCCTGCATCCATTCGTGCTGAGGCCCCTCTTCCAGCACGTATTCCAGCGTGCCGAGGAAGCCGGCCATGAACAGGAGGCCCCACCAGTCGAAGCGGTCGAGCAGCTCGAAATGCGGCTCGTCGAAATCGACCAGCGCCAGCACGCCGACGGTGATGCCGATGCCGGGCACGACGTTGATGAAGAACAGCCAGTTCCACGACATCAGATCGGTGATGTAGCCGCCGACGGTCGGGCCGATCGTTGGCGCGAGGGTCGCAACAAGCCCGATGATGGGGCCGACGATGTGGAATTTTGTGCGCGGGAACACGGTGTAGGCCGAAGCGAACACCGTCGGGATCATGCCGGCGCCGAGGAAACCCTGCAGCGCGCGCCAGAGGATCATCTCCTCGATCGTGGTGGCAAAGCCGCAAAGCAGGCTCGAAGCGGTGAAGCCGGCCGCGGAGATCGCGAACAGCAGCCGCGTGCCGAAGGCACGTGACAGGAAGCCCGACAGCGGGATCGCGATCACTTCGGCGATCAGATAGGCGGTTTGGACCCAGGCGACTTCGCTGGAGCTCGCCGACAGGCCGGCCTGGATCTCACTCAGGGACGCCGAGACGATCTGGATGTCCAGGATCGACATGAACATCCCGAACACCATGATGATGAACGCGAACAGCCGCTTCGGCGCGATGCGCTCCGAAGCGGGGGTCGCCATCATGGCAGGTGAAGCAGTCGTTGCGTTGGCCATGGCCCGACCTCGCAGTGCCCGATGCGTGCTTACTGCGGATGGATCGCGGTGGGATCGTCGAGATCGACCTCGCTGTCGGCGTCGGCCGCGCCCTTGTTGGTGTCGACCGTGGCGTAGACCGACATGCCGGCGCGAAGCAGGTTCTGCCTGGCCACCGACTTCGGCACGCGGATGCGGACCGGCACGCGCTGCACGATCTTGGTGAAGTTGCCGGTGGCGTTGTCGGGCGGCAGCAGGGTGAACACGGAGCCCGCGCCCGCCGCGATGCTGTCGACCACGCCGGAGAACTTGCGCATGCCATAGGCGTCGACCTTGATCGTCACCGGCTGGCCGGGACGAATGCGCTTGAGCTGCGTCTCCTTGAAGTTGGCGTCGATATAGACGTCGTCGAGCGGCACGACATTGCCGAGCCGCTGGCCGACCGCGACGAAGTCGCCAGCGTTGACCAGGCGGTTGGAGAAGGTGCCGTTGACCGGCGCGCGCACCGCGGTGAAAGCGAGATCGCGCTCGGCCTTGGCGAGCGAGGTCTTGAGCTCGGCGAGCTGTGCCTGCGCTTCGGCCTGCTGCGCCTTGGCGACGTCGACATTGCTGACCGCGACGTCGTAGGCCGCCTGCGCGGCCTTGACCGCGGCGGCGCCCTGGTCGCGGCCGGCTTCCGAGCTCTCGAAGGTGGCGCGCGAGGCAAAGCCCTTGCTGCTCAGCGCCTGCTGACGCTCATAGTCGAGGTCGGCGCGCTTGAGGCCGGCTTCGGCGGAGACGAGCTGCGCCTTGGCCTGCGCGACCTGGCTGTCGAGCGCTGCGACCTGGCGGCCGATGCGGTCGATGGTCGCCTGCTGGGTTGCGATCTTGGTCGCCGCGGCGTCGACCGCGATCTTGTAGTCGCCGTCGTCGATGCGGAGGATGATGTCGCCGGCGCGCACAATGGTGTTGTCGCCGGCAAGGATCGAGGAGATGTGGCCGGCAACGCGCGCGCCCAGCATGGTGTTGTTGGCGCGGACATAGGCGTCGTCGGTCGAGATGTAGAAGCGGCCGACCAGCGTGTAGTAGCCGGCATAGCTCGCGGCCGCGAGCGCCAGCACGAGACCGACGCCCATCAGGATGAACTTACGCTTGCCGGATTTCGGCGCGCTGGCGGCGGGCGCGTCCGGCGCGGCGGCCGGCTTGTCGGTCACGGGCTTCTCCGGGGCCTCGCTGCGGCGCTTGGTTTCCTCGGCCACGTGCGAGCGCAGCTGCTCGGCAAGGACCGCCGAGGACTCGGTCGCAGCTCCATCGTTCGCCGATGCCGTCTCCACGGTGTCCTGGCGAATGACGCGCGCCGCCTGGTCTCTCGATACGGCCATAACGGCCTCCCCAAAAAAAGCACGATCAAGGGCGGCCGTCCTGCGGCCGGTTCCTCTCGTTCATCCCAAATAGCATTGACCGAACGGTTCGGTCAATATACATAATGTTCCCAGGCAACCCTAGGCACCCGAATCCTTTATTCAGGTTTCCCAGTCCAAGCCCCGATCCAAAAACCTTCCGAGACCCTGAACCAATGGTTGTAGCTGAGCGCGAACATCCGCACGTCATCCAGGAGGAGGACAGCTCCAAGCGGCGCCAGATCCTCGACGGCGCCCGCAAGGTGTTCATGGATCTCGGCTTCGACGGCGCCAGTATGGGCGAGATCGCCCGCGCCGCGCAGGTTTCCAAGGGCACGCTCTACGTCTACTTCGCCGACAAATGCGCGCTGTTCGAAGCGATCCTCGAGCAGGAGGCGCTCCAGCACGGCCAGGTCGTGTTCAATTTCGATCCGGTGCGCGATGCCGAGACCACGCTGAAGGATTTCGGCCAGGCCTACATCCACCTGCTCTGCCGGCCCGGCGGCGGATCGGCGATCCGCACCGTGATGGCGATCGCCGAGCGCATGCCCGATGTCGGCCGCCGCTATTATGCGCGGGTGCTGGACAAGACCATCAACCGCCTCTCCGACTATCTCAGGATCCACGTCGCCTCCGGCGATCTCAGGATCGACGATTGCGATCTGGCGGCGTCGCAGTTCATGGAACTGTGTAAGGCCTCGCTATTTCTGCCCTTCGTCTTCCAGGCCGCGCCCGCGCCGTCGGAAGAGCGCATGACCGAGGTGGTCGATAGCGCGACGCGGATGTTCCTGGCGGCCTACCGGGCGAAGTGACGGCACGCGGGCCGCGCGTTGCGCGTGCCGGTGCTGCGGCTATATTCGGGCCATGTCCCGTGATCTTCGCCCGCCTGTCGATATCCTCCATTACGAGATCGTCGAGGAACAGGCCTCCGCGCTTGGACGGATGGGCCGCACCCTCGAACAGGCGCTGGCGCGCTTGCGTGAGTTCGACACCGCTCACGCGGCCACGGGGACGCCGGCCTCGATGCAGCCGGCGCGGCGCAAGCTGGTGCTGGAAGCCGGCCAGGCGCTCTGGATGTTCGTGGTGCAACGCGAGGCGACCGGCCTGCGCGACAGCCGCCACATCATGCGCACCTACAACGTCCCGGGCGAGGTGCAGCTCTGCATGGGGCTGATCCCGCCATCGTCGAAGCCGGCCTCGAGGTGATTTGCTGCGACAAAGCAAGCACTCAACATCCCGTCGTCGTCCCGGCGAAGGCCGGGACCCATACCGCGTGATCTATCGGTTGCGGTTGTGATGAGTCCCGAACGCCGAATCTTCGTCAAACATCTTCTGGGGAGTATGGGTCCCGGCCTTCGCCGGGACGACCGCAACACCTAATCGTCGGCGTATTCGTCTTCCTCGCGCTTGCGCGTCGTGCTCTTGCTCGCGCCGAGCGAGCCGGTCACGTAAGGATCCTTCGAGCTCGCATAGGGATTGCGCCGCTGCGCACGCCCGGCGACCTCTTCGCCCGACACGGCGGCGGGCTGGCAGATCAGGCGGCGGCTGGCGCGGCGCATCAGATCCACATGGATGTGATCGTAGTGATAGACGTTCGATCCCGGCGCCAGCACCGTGGTGAAATGCGCGCACGCACCGGATTGCACGTCGCGCAGAAAGCCCTGCTCTTCCGGCATGCCGCGCCAGCCGTCCTTCACCGTGACGCGGCGGCCGTCGGCGAGCACGAAGGCGGAGATGTCGAGCGCATTGCCGAAGGCGTGCTCGGAGATGTGGGAGTGCGGATTGCCGTTCATGCCGCGGCAGGAATAGGCGGAGATCTGCTTGATCTCGGCGACGCGGGCGCCGAACCAGCGCATCGCCGACGGCTGCACGGTGTCGGCGAGCCAGCGGTCGAGCTCGGACACGATCGGACAGGCGAGCGTCGCGGTCGGCTTGATCGTGACGGGGCCGACGGCGGCGACGGGATTGCCCTGCGCAGGGCCAAGACGCGGCAGCGGCTGCTGCGCCGGCGGCTGCGAATAGGGTGCGGCCGATCGCGCCGGATAGCTCGGCGCGTTCATGTAGCGCGCCGCGCCCGCGGCATCGGTGCCCTCGGGCGGCAGGTCGATCTCGTCTTCCTGCGGCGCGACGCCGGGCGCGTTCAGCGACATCGGCCCGGAGGATGCACCATAGCCGGATGGCTGGCGCACCGCGCTCTCGGGATAGTTCGACCGCTGCGGATAGGACGATGCCGGATAGTTCGACTGCGGCTGCACCGGCCAGCGCGGCTGGTTGCCGACGCTGCCGGGCGGGCGCAGCGCCTCGTCGGCGAAACCATAGGTGCTGGAGGCCTCGCCGAGCGCGGCCACCTTCAGCGGATACTCGGCGCCGCACATGCCGGGCCCCGAGATGGGATCGATGCGGACAATGTCCGCGCTCTCCTTGACGGCGCCCGATTTCAGGCACGCCGCTTCCGCCTCGGCCCGCCATGGTTCACGTTCGGCCTGGAAGAAGCCGCGTCCGCAACCCGCTAGCGAAACAAGGACGATGGAGCCGACGAGATACAAACGAACTCCGCGCGTCATGCACGCACGTTCGGTGAATTTACTTAAAGACTCTTCAACACGTTGATTTCAGTGTTCTTTAACCATACCGGGCGCGGCAGCGTCGGCGGCGCGCAAACACGAACGACAGGAGCGCTGACTTTTTCGAAGAGACACTTTCTGTTAACCATAAACCATGCGCGCGGGGCGGCACGCATGAAGGGAACGACCTCATGACCTTCGCCGGGAGACTGAGCGTAGTCACCGCATACCTCGCCATGGCCTTCGTCGGCGCCATCGTGCTCGGCATGATCTAGACATCGTTCAGAGCCGCTCTTCTTCCTTCTCCCCTTGTGGGAGAAGGTGGCGCGAAGCGCCGGATGAGGGGTTGCTTCAGCGAACTTCGCTGCAAGAAAATCGCCCTCGGAGAAATACCCCTCACCCGTCTCGCTGCTTACGCAGCGAACCACCCTCTCCCACAAGGGGAGAGGGAGACAGCGCTCGCCGCTACGACCGCGCGCTCCACTGCCGTGACGTCGAGACCATCTTGTCCTCCGGCTCCTCGATGCGGGTCCAGTTGTTGCCCGAGCACCAGAAGCGGCCGAGAGCGCAGGCCTCGACGTAAAGCCTGCCTGTGCCCTTCAGCGTCATGGTCGCATAATAGGTGTTGCCGCTGGAGCGGCTGTAGATGCTGCCGGTCCACACATTGTGCGTCTTCGGCTTCATGTTGACGAGCACGCTCTCGCCCCGGCTGGAGGCCTCGGTGAGCGCGAAGCCGCACAGCGCCGGACCGCAGCGCTCGATGCGAACCGTGCCCTTGGCACCTCGGCTCTCCCATTCACCGAGCGGGGAATATGCGTCCTCGTCACTGCGCTGCGCGATCGTCGTGCCCTGCCCGGTTCCGGGTTGAGGGGCAACCGGCGCTACGCGCGACGGATCGAGCGTGACAGTCTTCGGCGGATCCAGGCGCTGCAGGTCCACCCGCGGCGGATTGGGACTCAACGCTTTCGGCGTCTCAAGTCCTGGTGTCTCAAGTCCTGGTGTCTCAAGTCCTGGTGCCGGCGGCGGCACAACGGGCTGCGACGTGGTCGCGGCAAGGACAGGCGCCGTCGATACCGGCGATGGCGCGGCCACGGCCGGCTGCGGCGGCCGGACTGGAGCAGGCGGAGCGACCGGCTGCGCCTGGGCCACCGGCGCTGGCGGAGGCGGCGCGTCCGGTGTCGTGGTGACGTCTTCCGTCGGTCGAAGGCTGCGGCTGGACACCGAAACACAGGAGGCAGACCGGCAATTCCTGGGCGCCTCGACGTGGAACCGGTGACCACCGATCGAGAAGGAATAGGAGCTGGCCTCCGCCGCAGGCACCATCGCCGTCAGGGCGATCAATATGCCAAGCGAAGTCGCAAGCCGTGTCATCGGCGCCTCCCGTCGTGTCGCGACAAGGCTACGCCGCATGGCCCGCTGCCGAATGTGCGCTGCCTCACTCAGCGGCGGCGGACCGTTGTGACGTCCGTCACGGAAGGCGGGACCGGCCCGGCGTAGGGTCGAACCACGCTTCATCCACCAGCGACCTCAGTCCATCACGGGATCGCACATTTCGGAGGCTGTCATGAACAAGCTCACCATCGCCGCCACCGCTCTTTTCCTCGCTTCGACGGCGGCCGCGCATGCCGGCGGCAATTCGATCTCGTTCCAGATCGAGGGCCAGCACATCCGCATCGAGACGCCGCGCAACTGCGCCGCGCTCAACTGCGTGACCATCGTCGCGCCGGGCCTCTCGGACAAGCCGATCAAGCTGAACAACATCAACCTGAAGGGCCTCGGCGGCTCCAAGGACGATGACGTCGACACCACGCCGGCTCCGGCCACGACCGCGCAGCCCGCACCGGCTCCGGTGCAGCAGCAGCCCGTGCAGCAGGCGCCGGTTCAGACGACCGCTCCGGCCGCCCCCGCTGTTGCTCCCGCCGCGCCCGCACCGACCGTTGCCGCCGCGCCGTCCGTCGATGCGACGACACAGGCCGCGCCGGTTGCGCCTCCTGCTCCGGTCGCGGCTGCGCCCGCTCCTGCCTATGTGCCCGCTCCAGCTCCGGTCGCCGCCGCGCCTGTGGCTGCGCCGAACTCGCCGATCGGCGTGTGGGCGACCGAAGAGAACAAGGGCAATGTCCGCGTCGAGCAGTGCGGCGCCAATCTCTGCGGCTATGCCCAGAAGACCAACGAGCGCATCCTGATCAACATGAAGCCCGATGGCGCGAAGTGGAGCGGTCGCATCCACGATCCCGACTCCGGCCGCAACTACGACTCCACGATCGCGATGAAGGGCCCGAACGCACTGCGTGTGCAGGGCTGCGCCTTCGGCGGCATGTTTTGCGGCGGCCAGACCTGGAAGCGCGTGAGCTGACAAGCGAAGCGCATCACGTCCCCAAGCACACAACTCTTCGTCATGCCCGGGCTTGTCCCGGGCATCCACGTTCCCGGTGACGCAAAGCAGGACGTGGATGGCCGGGACATAGGCGAGCGCATGCGACGCCGTCCTTCGGACGGATGTGCCCGGCCATGACGTTGGAGAGAGACCGAGCCCCATTCATGGGCACCGTGCATCGCTTGAACGTTCGCCCCGTCCCTGCGACACATGTTCATCCGCCATTCAGCTACCCCCGGCTGAAATCCGAAACATCTCGCCTCGCGTTCTCACCGGGACATCCTCGTGACTTCATTGGTAGCCTGGCGCCGCTTCGTCTTCGCGCTTGTCTTGCTGGCCTTGCCGCTGGCTGGCAACAGCGTGGCTCGTGCATCCGACACCGTCGAGCTTGCGCAGGCGCAGCCGGCACCCGCCCCCGCGCCATCCGCCTCGCCGACGCCGTCGGCATCACCGGCGCCCGCGACAGACGCGCAGGCCCCCGCGATCGAGCCGATCGGCAACGTCGCGACCGTGACGGGGATCGCGACCGTGGTCCGCGACAAGAATTCCTATCCGCTGCGCGTGCGCGACGACATCTATCTCAACGACGTCGTGCAGACATCGTCGAACTCCTCGCTCGGCATCACCTTCAACGACGCGACCACGTTCAACCTCTCCGCCAGCGCGAAGATCACCATCGACAACTACGTCTATGAGGACGGCGGCAAGCAGAACTCGGCGATCTTCGACATCGGCAAGGGCACCGTTGCGTTCGTTGCCGCGGCGGTGGCGAAGACCGGCGACATGAAGATCGCGACGCCGACCGCGACGCTGGGCATCCGCGGCACCACCGGCGTCGTCGACGTGCCCGAAGGCGCGGCGGCCCGCGCCGCCAGCAACGTCAACATCAAGCTTTACCCCGACGCCGACGGCCGGGTCGGCCACATCGAGGTCAACGACCGCTCCAGCGGCGCGCGGCTCGGCGCGCTGACGCAAGGCGCGAGCGGCTTTGCGATCCGCCCGGGCGCAGCCACGGGCGGCGTCATGCGTTTTGCCGCCGTGCCGATCACGATTGCCCCGCAGCAGATCGCACGCGACCGCGGCTTCGTCAGCCAGGTGCATCTGGCGCAGACCACGGGCCGGCAGATCGTCACCGAGCAGCGCGACTTCCGCCGCGCCAATCCGGCCGCGATCAGCCGCATTCCGCGGCCCGCCCAGCCGCCGCAGCAGCAGCAATTGCGGCCGACGACCGCGCCCGGTCAGCAACAGCAGCGGCCGAACGGCCAGCCCGGCCAGAACAACCGTCCGGGCCAGCAGCAGCCGGGCACTCCCGGCCGGCAAGGAATACAGCAAGGTGCGCAGCCGCCGCAGCGGCAGGGCCAAGGTGGCGCGGTACAGCCGGGCGGCCAGCGCGCGGGCCAGGGTCAGCAGCCGCGAAGCCAGCAGCAACAGGGCGAGCGGCAGCCCGGCCAGCAGCAAGGCGCCGGACGTCCCGGTGCCCCACGCGCTGGACAGGGCACGACACTGAACGGCACGCCACAAACCCAGCCGCAGCGCGGCGGACAGATTCAGCCTGGAGCAACCGTGCCGCCACAGCCGGGCGCAACGCCCCAAGCCGGCCCGCAGCCGCAAACGCCGCGCACCGGCCCGCAACCGGGACAATCGCCCGCAGCACAGCAACCGGGCGTGCAGCGCCCCGGCGGCTTCCAGCAGCGCATTCCCGGCGTGCAGCGTCCCGCAGTGCCGCGCAAGCCGGCCCCGCCACCGAAGGAGAAGAAGGAGCGGCGGTGACTCTCCCTTCTCCCCTTCTTGTGGGAGAAGGTGGCGCGAAGCGCCGGATGAGGGGTCTCTTCTCCGTCATTGCGAGCGCAGCGAAGCAATCCAGAATCTTTCCACGGAGGGACTCTGGATTGCTTCGCTGTGCTCGCAATGACGGCTTGGAGGGAGCTGAGGCTCCTGCAAACATGTTAGCTCGCGGAGACCGGCTCACCGCAAACTACGAGGCCTGAAAAGGCCTCACGCCTCGCCGCGCAGCCAGGCCTTCACCTTCTGCAGCAGGCCGTGCTGCAGCTCCTCGACCGAAGCCGCCTCAGCCGGCGTCAATGTCTGCAAGGCCGCATCGATATCGTCGGCCGCCAGCGGCAATTTCGGCTCGGGCAGATTTTGCTCCGAGACCGGTGCCGGCCCGGCAACGAGCGCAGGCGCCAGTCCCGCCGCCGCGAGAGCGATCGGGCCGATCTGGGTCAGGAACGCCCGCTCATACTCGCGCGACAGCCGCGCGATCGCTTCGTCCAGCGTCAGCCAGTCCACCGCCTTGATGTCGTTCATCAGCTTGCGGACGGGACCTCCATCGGCCTCCATCCGCCAGAAATGCACGACCTTCGAGCGTCCGCCGGACTGATAGACCAGCGTGCCCAGGAATTCATGGATGGCGACGTCGTGGCCGGTCTCCTCCAGCACCTCGCGATGCGCGGCTTCTTTCGGCGTCTCGCCGTCGTCGAGCTTGCCCTTGGGCAGGACCCACTCATTGCGCTTGCGCTGGCGCACGATCGCGATCAGCGGCGTCGAACCACGCCGCAACACAATACCACCCGCCGCCATGACCGGCGCTCGCGCCATCACGAAATCCGTATCGTCAAATCGTCCCCGCCGACCATATAGGCGGCGGGGACGGCGGATTGAAGGCTAGTTTCGCTTGAGCAGGGCCTGGCCGGCGCGGATGCGCGTGCCCTCCGCAATGCCGTCGCAGAAGGCGAAATCGCCGGGCGCGAGGATGATGATGGTCGAGCCATGCTCGAACCAGCCGAGCTCCTCGCCCTTGGTCACATTGACATCGCACGGAAAATTGACCGGCCCGCGGGTCTGGGCGTTCAGCACCATGTCAAGGAAGTGCAGGCGGATGCTCGCGACCAGGATCGCGGCCACCGGCACCAGCGTCACCGCCTCGCCGGTCGCAAGATGCGTGCGGATCACGGCGCGCTCGTTCTTGCAGAACAGGCGCTCGACCCGCTTGAGCGCGATCGGGTTGACGTTCCAGACGTCGCCATGGATCAGCGTGACGCGTTCGATATGCGCATCATAGGGTGCGTGGAAGCGGTGATACATGCTCGAGGTCAGCCGCAGTGTCACGAAGCTTCCGTTGCGATGCTGGTCGACCAGAGCGGAATCGCCGAGCAGGTCGAGCAGCGAATAGGGCGCGCCCTTGACCTGGAACAGCTCGGTGTCGGCGATCTTGCCGTGGGCGCCGACGATGCCGTCCGAGGGGCTGGCGACGACGGAGGGGTCCTGGTCGAACGGCCGCAGGCCCGGCTTGAGCTCCCGCGTGAAGCAGTCGTGCAGGCTCCTGAAGTGGGTCTTGCGCGCCTCCGACAGATCGAGGTCGGAGAACAGCTTCCACAGCGCGATCGAGAAGTCCCGCACGATCGGGTTCTCGATCTTGGAGAACCAGCCCATGAAGCGGGTCAGGGCCGCGCGGGGGATGCGATTGGTCAACAGGAAGTTGAGGTCTTCCTGCTGGGTGAAAGAGGCGATGAGGGCTTTGACTGTCATGAATCTGTCAGCTCGCAGTATTAGCGCTTGTTGTCATGGAAACGACACTCCCGATTCTCTCATTTTCCGTGGCCGCCGCAGCATCCGCTGCCGCCGTCCTCCCGAAGATCAAGGCGCGGGTCGAACTGTCCCGCGCCAAGCACCGCTCGCTCGCCGGACACTCCAAGATGTCGCGGCGGGTGGCAAAACTGCTGCCGTTCTACGAATTCGAGGGTGACAAGTACTTCGGCTGCGACGGCGCACCCGACACCGTGGTGAAGCAGCGCAAGGACGCCTTCTTCCGCCTCGCCGCTCTCTACGCCGAGCGCTACCCGAAGGGCCGCGCGATGACGAAGGAAGCGGCGGAGACGATCTCCGACCTCAACTTCACCGAGAGCTACCGCGTGCCGTTCCAGTTCGCGCGCATGGTGCGCGAGCATCTGGGCACCTCGACCTTCATGGAGTCCTCGAGCGGCGTCACCGTCACGGATGTCGACGGCAACACCTCCTACGACCTCACGGGCTCCTACGGCGTCAACATCTTCGGCAACGATTTCTACAAGGAGTGCATCGAGGGCTCCGAGAAGCGGGCGCATGCGCTCGGCCCGGTGCTCGGCCCCTACCACCCCGTCATCCTCGAGAACGTGCAGCGGCTCTGCCAGATCTCGGGCCTCGACGAGGTCTCTTTCCACATGTCCGGCACCGAAGCCGTGATGCAGGCGGTGCGCCTTTCGCGCTACCACACCAAGCGCACGCATCTGGTTCGTTTCGCCGGCGCCTATCACGGCTGGTGGGGCGACGTGCAGCCCGGCGTCGGCAACCCGATCGCCGCGCACGAGACCTACACCCTCTCCGAAATGTCGGAGAAGACGCTGCATGTCCTGCGCACCCGCAAGGACATCGCCTGCGTGCTGGTCAATCCGCTGCAGGGTCTGCATCCCAACGTCAACGCGCCCGGCGATTCCTCGCTGGTCGACAGTTCGCGCGGCGGCAATTTCGACCGCCCGGCTTACACCGAGTGGCTGAAGAAGCTGCGCGAAGTCTGTACCGAGCGCGGCATCGTGCTGATCTTCGACGAGGTCTTCGTCGGCTTCCGCCTCGCCGCCGGCGGCGCCCAGGAATATTTCGGCGTCAAGGCCGACATGGTGACCTACGGCAAGAGCCTCGCCGGCGGTCTGCCGGTCGGCGTGGTCTGCGGCAAGCGCGAATGGATGCGCCGTTTCCGCGACGACCGTCCCGCCGACATCTGCTTCGCCCGCGGCACCTTCAACTCGCATCCCTACGTCATGACGGCGATGGACGAATTCCTGAGCCGGCTCGCCAGCCCGAATTTCCGCGCCGTCTATGACGGGCTGGAGGAGACCTGGAACGGTCGTGTCCAGAAGCTCAACCAGATGATGACGGACGCAGACCTGCCGGTGCGGTTCGCCAACTTCTCGTCGATCTGGACGGTGAAATACACCACGCCCTCCCGCTACAACTGGATGCTGCAATACTATCTGCGCGCCGAGGGCCTGGCGCTGAGCTGGGTCGGCACCGGCAGGCTGATCTTCAGCCTCAACTACACCGATGCTGATTTCACCGAGGTCGCCGAACGCTTCGTCCGCGCGGCCGGGAAGATGAAGGCCGACGGCTTCTGGTGGCACGACGGCGTGCTGACCAACAAGAATATCAAGCGGCAGATTTTGAAAGAGATGCTGGCCAAGCGCTTCGGGCGCTGAGGCTAACTCCTCCATCGCCGTCATTCCTCGCTGCACCCGCATCGTCATTGCGAGGAGCCCTTGCGACGAAGCAATCCAGAATGCTTCCACGGAGGCAGTCTGGATTGCTTCGCTACGCTCGCAATGACGGAGCGCATATGCGATGGCGCTGCCGCAAGCAGGCAGAGGCGAAGACCTTCCCAAGACGTGGATGCCCGGCACGAGGCCGGGCATGACGTAACCTTCAGACATCGGAGTGTTTGGTCTGCGCAGCGCGCTCAGGCGTGCTGCTCTTCGAGCACGGGCTCGTCGATGAAGCCCAGCGTGTGCTCGGGGTTGAGATGCAGGCCGGGGTCCATCAGCTCGCCGCGCATCAAGGCGAGCGGCGCGCTGCGATAGAGCATCAGATCGTGGAACGGATCGGTCAGGATCTTGGTCATCCAGACGAGGCCGGTCTCGACGTCGCGGATGAAGAACAGGTGCACGGTGCGGAACAGGAGGCCGCCGCCGCCGATGAAGAGCCAGATCTTGGCCGTCTGCCGCATGAAGTCGGTCGCGGTCGCCCAGGGGGTGAACAGGCCGAACACGGTCGGATCGACGAACAGCACCAGCGGCGAGAGCGCCCAGATCGCCATCAGCACCACCTTGCGCTGAAGGTTGTAGCCGACCTTGATCTCTTCCTTGTACTCGTGGGTCGCCTGGTTGATGTGATCGTAGGTGTGCGGCTCGAAGAAGAAGTGACCGGCCTGGCGCGAGGTCATCGACACCAGCCAGCCGACCAGCGCAGAGACCACGGGGTCGATGAACAGCCAGACATAGGCGAAGAGGAAGCTCAGCGCGCTGACGAAGTGCAGGCTCTGATTGATGCGGCTGTGGTGATAGTAGCGATGGTCGTCCCAGCGCTGGATCCGCAGCTGCTCGAGATAATTCTTGATCATGCTCTCCCCCAAAATGCTTTCGGGTTCTGGATTTACAGGGATTCGATGTAGGCCGTGTGACATCATCATTTTGTCATGTGACGATGTGCAGCGGCGCGATGACGCACGTGAACGCGTGAGCGGCGGATCGCGCCGCCGCTCTTGCGCAGCCTTGTTCAGGCCGCCTTGGCGACGTCGACCTTGCGGAAGCGCACCAGCGAGAAGTGTCCCAGCGGCGGGATCAGGCGGCGCTCGGCGAGCTCGATGCCGTTGGCGCCGGAGAGCCACTTGGCGTAGCGCGACCAGGAAAACTCGGCGGTGCGGAAGCCGAGCGGACGCACCACCGGCTGCAGCTTCTGCTCGATGAAGCGGCGCATGCCGGCATCCGCGCTGACGCGGGTGAGGATGATCAGCTCGCCGCCCGGACACAGCACGCGGGCGAATTCGTCGAGCGCCTTCTCCGGGTTCGGCACGGCGGTGACGACATATTGCGCCATCACGACGTCGAAGGAGTTGTCGGGGAATTCGAGCTTCTCGGCGTCCATCACCGCGAGGCCCTCGACGTTCTTGAGGTTGCCCTCGGTGACGCGCTGGCGCGCCTTGTCAAGCATGGCCTCCGAAATGTCGGTGCCGAAGATGCGCAGGTGCGGCGCGTAGAGCGGCAGCGAGATGCCGGTGCCGACGCCGACCTCGAGCACGCGGCCGCCGATCTTGTTGGTGGCCGCGATCGCGGCCGCCCGGCCCTTGGCGAACACGCCGCCGAACACGAGGTCGTAGACGGGCGCCCAGCGGTCATAGGCCTGCTCGACCGTGCCACGGGTGAGATCGATCTGCTGCGTGCCGTCAAGGTTCATGATCTTAGCCATCGATGAGGTTCTCGCTGTGGTTCAAATTGACGATCAGCTGCGCACCGGCCGGCGCGCCATGACAGGCGAGCGGCGCAAGGCGCGGCTTGGTTGAAGTGAAGTGAGATTTCCGACGAACTGACGCGCGCTGTTCTCCCAGGAACGCTCCAGCGCGAAATTGCGGCAGGTCTCGCGCGACATGGTGAGTGCGCGCAGGCACGCGGTACGCAGATCGTGATCGATCGCACCGATCGGGTGATCGGCGATGACGTCCTTCGGACCCGTCACCGGAAACGCCGCGACCGGCGTGCCGCAGGCGAGTGCCTCGAGCTGCACCACGCCAAAGGTGTCGGTCAGGCTCGGGAATACGAAGACGTCCGCGGCGGCGAGATGCGCGGTGAGATCCGCGCCCTTCTTCTCGCCGAGGAATACGACGTCCGGATACTTCTTCTCCAGCGCCGCCTTCTGCGGGCCGTCGCCGACGACGACCTTGGTGCCGGGCAGGTCGAGCGAGAGGAAGGCGTCGAGATTCTTCTCCACCGCGACGCGGCCCATGGTCATGAAGATCGGGCGCGGCAGATCGAGCTTGGCCGGGCTGTCAGGATGAAACAGCTCGGTGTTGACGCCGCGCGTCCAGAAGCCGAGCCGCTTGAAGCCGCGCTCGGACAGTTCCTGCCGCAGCGAGGGCGTCGCCACCATGGTCATCGCGGCGGCATCGTGGAAATGGCGCAGCACGGCATAGCCGACGGCATCAGGGATGCCCGTCCGCACCGAGACATATTCGGGAAAACGCGTCGTATAGGAGGTGGTGAAGGCAAGGCCGTTGCGGCGGCAATAGGCCCGCGCGGCCCAGCCGATCGGGCCTTCGGTGGCGATGTGCAGCGCTTCCGGCGCACACCTCTCGATCCGCCGCGCGATCTCCTTAGCGCTCGGCAGCGCGATGCGCAGGCCCGGATAGGTCGGCAGCGGCCAGGAGGGGAAGCCGTCCGGCGTCAGGAAGTCGATCTCGACGTCGAGGGCCTTGGCCGCGTTCGCCAGCGAGGTCAGCGTCCGCACCACACCGTTAACCTGCGGATGCCAGGCGTCAGTCGCGATTAATACCCGCATGGGGAATCCCGAGAGTTGATGATTCTCGGCTTAGGACCATCAACGAAGGATATTTCAGGCGTGTGACGTCACAGAAGTGTCGGCCCACCGTTTTGTTCGTTAACGAACCCCTGCGGCCACGAAACTGTCATGAAACAATCCTTTCCGCGACGAAACCGTTTTCGGTTTTCCGCGCAAACGTCCCGAAACTTGTTTCCGTTAGTGACTTACGCAACGGAGCACCGCAACGGTGCCGGGGTGGCCAAGAACACCCGCGCAAACAGGGGCGATCACATGTTCAATCTGGACACGTTCAAAGCGTATTCGCGCGCCGTTGCTTTCGGCGCAGTCGCGATCTCCGCCATCGCATTCGCAGGCCCGGCCAATGCCGCGCCGGTGCAGCTCTTCCCGTTCTTCCAGCCGCTGCCGCCGATGGCCGCGCCGCAGCCGCTTCAACCGTATCAGCCCTATCAGGCGCCGACCTACCAGACCGGGCCCTCCGAGGATCAGGATGCGGTCGAGATGCCGGCCCGCTTCCGCCGCCAGACCGTCGCTTACGCGACGCGCGAAGCCCCGGGCACCATCATCATCGATACGCCCAATACCTATCTCTATTACGTGCTGGGTAACGGCCAGGCGCTGCGTTACGGCATCGGCGTCGGTCGCGACGGTTTCACCTGGTCCGGCGTCCAGTCCGTGACCCGCAAGGCCGAGTGGCCGGCCTGGACCCCGCCGCCGGAAATGATCGCCCGCCAGCCCTATCTGCCGCGCCACATGGCCGGCGGCCCCGGCAATCCGCTCGGCGCCCGCGCCATGTATCTCGGCGGCACCATCTACCGCATCCACGGTACCAATGCGCCCGACACCATCGGGAAGCGCGTCTCCTCCGGCTGCATCCGCCTCACCAACGACGACGTCAGCGACCTTTATTCCCGCGTCAACGTCGGCACCAAGGTGATCGTGCTGCCGATGAGTGAGCGCCGCGCGGACCTCGGCGCGACCACGCGCTAAATCGACAGGACATTCTGACGCAAACGGCCCCGGAACCCTCCGGTGCCGTTTTCGTTGGCCCTCGACATTCCGGCGCGCAGCTTGCTGCGGTGCGATCCTAACGGAGGCGCGTATGCAACCACGCTCGCCGACATCGCCAGGCACATGGCTGCGCGCGATCGCCGTTGCGGCAGCGCTGACGTCGATCCTGTCTGCCCCCTCCTCCTTGGCGCAGCAGCCGACGGGCGACGCGGCAGCACAACAGGCCTTCAACAATGCCTGCCGTACCTGCCACTCCGTAAAGGAAGGCGACAATCGCCTCGGCCCCAACCTCAACAAGATCGTCGGCCGCAAGGCCGGCTCGTTGCCGGACTACAACTACTCGTCCTCGATGAAAGAAGCCGGCTTCAACTGGGACCAGGACAAGCTCACCCGCTTCATGATCAAGCCGGACGAGGTCGTCTCCGGCAACAAGATGCAGCCCTATGGCGGCATCTCGGCAGATGAAGCGGGCAGGATCGTTGCCTATCTGCAGGCGGCGTCGCAGTAGCAAGCCCGGCGATGGCGAGGGCATCGTTGCCTACGCCCGCCTTTCCGCCATCAGCCGCAGCCATGCCGCTGAATGAAACGCGCTCATCAAGAGATACATCGGCACCATCCCGCCCGGCCAGGCGCCGGCGCCGCACAGCATGTCTGCCGGACCGCCGCCGAGCGCGGCGGTCAGCAGGGCCATGATCGCGAAGGTGGGCGTGGCCGCAAGGCCAAGCCATTTCGCGAGGTGGCGCGCGGCCGCGACGCCGTCGTGGCCGGCGCGCGGGGCCGCGCTGACGGGCGCGGTCATTTCCGTTCTCCCGCGGCCTCCTCGCGAAACGCCTTCTCGCCGGCGTCCGAGATCTCGACCCATTTCTTGTCGGGCGCGGCGCCCTCGGCGTAGCTGTCGTGCCAGTTCCACCATTTGTAGGTCGGCGTCTGCGGATAGCCCTGCGGCGAATCCTCCCACACCTCCTGCCGGCCGAGCGGGGTGATGTCGAGATAGTTCCAGGTGCCGCCCATCTGCTCGTCGCCGCGGCTCTTGACGAAATAGGTGCGGAAGATGCGCGATCCGTCGCGATAGAACACGTTGGTGCCGTGCCATTCGTCCACGCCGAAATCGGCATCGAAACTGTCGGTGACGGTGACCCAGGGTATGGTCCAACCCATCCGCTTCTTCAGCCTGGCGATATCGGCCTGCGGCGCACGCGAGGCGAACACCAGCGTGGTGTCGCGGGCGTTCAGGTGCGAGACATGGGCGACCTGGTCGGCCACCATGGAGCAGCCGCGGCAGGCATGGTCGGGCCAGCCGAACACGCCGGGCTCGAAGAAGGCGCGGTAGACGATCAGCTGCCGCCGGTCCTGGAACAGATCAGTCAGACTGACCTTGCCGCCGGGCCCCTCGAACGCATAGGTTTTGGTCACTTCCATCCACGGCATGCGCCGGCGCTCGGCGGCCAGGGCGTCGCGGGCACGGGTATGCGCCTTTTCCTTCACGAGCAGTTGCTGGCGGGCGGCCTCCCAGTCCTGCGGCGATACCACCGGCGGGGTGTGCATGGCTTGTCCGTTCGTCCGTGCATTGTCGACTGATGTCATGATGTCTCTCCAAACCTCTTGCCTGGGCGGCCGGTCCGCATCTCGTCGTCGCGGAACCGCCCGCCCCTTGCCGCACGCTGTCGGCCGTCAACGATTTCTGGCACCGGGCGGTTGCGCGGTGGGAGTAACAAGTGTGGCGGGATTGACATGGAATCGCTGATCACGGCCGCCGCGCGCGCACTTGAGGCCGGCGATCCGCTCGGCGCGCTCAATCGCGTCGCGCTGCGCAGCGATGCGCCGTCGCTGGCGCTGCGCGGCATCGCGATGGCGCAGCTCGGCGATCTCACCAGAGCCAAGACGTTGCTGCGGAGCGCCGCGCGCGCCTTTGGTCCGCGCGAGGCGGTGGCGCGTGCGAGATGCGTGGTGGCCGAAGCCGAGATCGCACTGGTCTCGCGCGATCTCGGCTGGCCGCCGCATGCGCTCGCGGCCGCGCGGGCGACACTCGAGAAGCACGGCGACCTCGCCAATGCCGCGCATGCCGGTCACATCGAGGCGCGCCGCCTGCTCCTGCTCGGACGGCTCGACGATGCCGAGCGCACGCTGGCGGAGCTCGGCACCGCGCCGCTCCCGCCCGCCTCCCGGGTCGTCCGCGAGCTCGTGCTCGCCGGCATTGCCATCAGGCGGCTCCGAACGACGGACGCGCGCGCGGCACTGAAGCGCGCAGGCAGTGCAGCGCGGCAGGCAAAAATCCCGGCGCTCACCGCCGAGGTCGACGGCGCGAACCGGATCCTCGACACGCCCGCAGCCCGCCTGATCGCACGCGGCGAGGAACACCCGCTGCTGCTCGGAGAGGTCGAGCGACTGGCGAGCTCGACGGCACTCGTCCTCGACACCTTCCATCACGTCGTGCGCAGGCAGCGCGTCGTCGTCCCGCTCGGAACGCGGCCGGTGCTGTTCGCGCTCGCCCGCCTTCTGGCGCAGGCCTGGCCGGCAGACGTTTCACGCGAGCGATTGATTGCGGGCGCGTTCCAGGCAAGGCATGTCGATGAATCGCACCGCGCGCGGCTCCGCGTCGAGATCGGCAGGCTCCGCACCAAGCTCAAGCCGCTGGCCGACATCAGCGCGACCGGGCAGGGTTTCGTGCTGGCCCCGCGCAAGACGCGCGACGTCCTCGTGCTGGCACGGCCCGTGGAGGAGAAACACGCCGCCGTCCTCGCCTTTCTCGCCGACGGCGAGCCGTGGTCGAGTTCGGCGCTCGCCCTTGCGCTCGGCATCAGCCCGCGCACGGTGCAGCGAGCGCTCGAGGAGCTGGCGCGGTCGAACAAGGTCCAGTGCTTCGGACACGGACGTGCGCGCCGCTGGATGACGCCGCCGGTCCCGGGTTTCCCGACAGGCTTGTTACTCCCCACGCCGCTCCCCAAGACCTAAGATGAGATCACGTCACAGGGACCAGACACATGAAACGTTCAGCCGCCGAGATCGTCAGGGAATACGGACCGTTTGCCGGCGTCGACGCCGTGCATGGCGTCACCTATGACGGCACCCATGTCTGGTTCGCATCCGGCGAAAAGTTGAACGCGGTCGATCCCTCCAGCGGCAGGATCGAGCGCTCCATCGATGTCGCCGCGCATGCGGGGACGGCATTCGACGGCCGCCACCTGTTCCAGATCGCCGAGGACCGCATCCAGAAGATCGACGCAGCCACCGGCAAGGTGCTCTCCACCATTCCGGCGCCCGGTGGCGGGGGCGATTCCGGACTCGCCTGGGCCGAGGGCTCGCTCTGGGTCGGACAATATCGCGAGCGCAAGATCCATCAGGTCGATCCGGCAACCGGGAAGGTCCTGCGCACCATCGAGAGCAAGCGCTTCGTCACCGGCGTGACCTGGGTGGACGGCGAGCTCTGGCACGGCACCTGGGAGGGCGAGGACAGCGACATCAGGCGGGTCGACCCCGAGACCGGCAAGGTGCTGGAACAGCTCGACCTGCCCGCCGGCACCATGGTCTCGGGCCTGGAGTCGGACGGCGCCGACCGCTTCTATTGTGGCGGTGGGCCTCGCGGCAATGTGAGAGCGGTCCGCCGTCCAAAGCGCGGCTGACCGCGAAACGCGGCCACGGTGCGGCCGCGGCCGTTAACCTGTTCGCCCCAATTCCACCCCACCGGTGCGCTCTAGCGCCCTCCTCGCCCGCCCTGTAAAATCCCCACCTGGGCGGCTTGGGGGATTGATGCGTCTGACGTTGAATCTGAAGACTATCCTGATCGGCGTCGCGGTGCTCGCGGCGTCGTTCTTCATCAGCCTGAAGGCGATGGACTTCTTTTCGCCGCGCGCGACGAATTCGGCGCCCCCGGTCGCGCAACTGCCGCCGCTGCCGCCGGCCGCGAAGAGCTCGGTCGTGATTGCGCCGGTCGCCATCGCAATCTCGGCGATCCGCGAGCAGGCCGAGAAGGCCGCGCCGCGCAACTTCGCCGGCAAGGCCGACAACCCGATCTCGCAGATCCTGGAGAACGCCGACATCGGCTGGTCCGCCGTACGCGGACCGATGGCGGCCGCCGGCGACAAGGACGTGCTGACGATCTCGACGCCGCTCAGCGGCAAGCTGAACGTGACGGGCTCGCTGTCGGCCAAGGCGACCGGCGCGCTCGGTGACGCGCTCGGCAGCGTGCTCGGCGGCGACGCCGCGAAACGGATCGGCGCCGTCAACATCAAGAATTTGAATGCCAGCGCCGAGATCAAGGGCAACGTCATCGTCACCTCGCGCCCGAAGCTCGCGGCGAACTGGCATCTCGAGCCCAATCTCGCCGCGCAGGTCAATCTCGGCGACACCAACCTCAACGTCTCCGGCGCCAAGGTCAACGTGCCGGCGCAGGTGAAGCCGCTGATCGACAAGAACGTCGCCGAGCAGATCAACATCGTCTCCGAGCGCATCCGCAACGATCCCTCGCTGCGCGAGAATGCCAAGCTGCAATGGGCCAAGGCCTGCCGCTCGATCGCGCTGCAAGGCTCGGGCTCCTCGGCCGCGCTGCCGCCGCTGTGGCTCGAGATGAAGCCGACCCGCGCCATCGCGGCGCAGCCGCGCGTCGATGCGCAGAACGTGACGCTGCTGCTCGGCCTCGAGCTCGAGACCCGCGTGACCTCGACGCCGTCCAAGCCGGACTGTCCGTTCCCCGACAAGATCTCGATCGTGCCGCCGACCGGCACCGGTGTGAACATCGGCGTTCCCATCGACGTGCCCTTCACCGAGATCAACAAGCTGATCGCCGCGCAGATGGTCGGCCACACCTATCCCGAGGACGGCTCTGGCCCCGTCGACGTCACCGTGAAGAGCGTCAATGTGATCCCGTCGGGCGACCGGCTGCTGATCTCGCTGCTGGTGCGCGCCAAGGAAAAGAAGAGCTGGCTGGGGCTCGGCGCCGAGGCGACCGTGCACATCTGGGGCCGGCCGATGCTGGACCAGGCGCAGCAGACGCTGCGGCTCGCCGACATCCAGCTCGCGGTCGAGTCCGAAGCCGCCTTCGGCCTGCTGGGAGCGGCGGCACGCGCCGTGGTTCCGCAGATGCAGCAGGCGCTGGTCCAGAAGGCGACGCTCGACCTGAAGCCGATCGCCGCCAATGCGCGCGAGAAGATCGCGGCCACGATCGCCGACTTCCAGAAGAGCGAAGACGGCGTCAAGGTCGACGCCAGGATCGAAAGCCTGACCCTCGCCGACATCGCCTTCGATTCCAAGACGCTGCGCGTGGTCGCCGAAGCCGGCGGCGCGCTGAACGTGTATGTGACGAAGCTGTCGGGGATGTAGCGCGCCCCGCCCGCGCGTCACTTGCGCGGCTGGCATTCTCGCCCGAGGGTGTTAAGCTGTTTTTCGTAACCTCGGACGAGGGAGCGACAGCTTTGGTGCCGATGACGCGAGGGTAAGATGGAAGCCGGCATGGTCACGCCTGCGCCGGCACTGGTGCGCTTTTCCGGCATTCAGAAGACCTATGATGGCGAGCACCTCGTGGTGAAGAACCTCGACCTCGACATCAGGAAGGGCGAGTTCATCACCCTGCTCGGCCCGTCCGGCTCGGGCAAGACGACCACGCTGATGATGCTGGCCGGCTTCGAGGTCCCGACCCAGGGCGAGATCTACCTTGCGGGCCTGCCGATCAAGAACGTGCCGCCGCACAAGCGCGACATCGGCATGGTGTTCCAGAACTATGCCCTGTTCCCGCATTTGACGATCGCGGAGAACATCGCCTTCCCGCTTTCCGTTCGCAACACCAACAAGGCGGAGACGCAGGAGCGCGTCAGCGCCGCGCTGCGCATGATCAAGATGGAAACCCTGGCGCAGCGGCGGCCTGGGCAGTTGTCCGGCGGTCAGCAGCAGCGCGTGGCTTTGGCCCGCGCACTGGTTTTCAATCCGCAACTCGTGCTGATGGACGAACCGCTCGGCGCGCTCGACAAGCGCCTGCGCGAGCAGATGCAGCTGGAGATCAAGCAGTTGCACGAGACCATGGGCATCACCGTCGTGTACGTCACCCACGACCAGAGCGAAGCGCTCACCATGTCGGACCGCATCGCCGTGTTCAACGACGGCATCGTGCAGCAGATCGACAGGCCCGACGCGCTGTACGAGCATCCGGTCAACAGCTTCGTCGCCCACTTCATCGGCGAGAACAACGTGCTGGCCGGCACCGTCGAGACGGTTACCAAGGACTATTGCCGCGTCGTGCTGACAGGCGGCGGCGCCGTGACCGCGCGGCCCGTCAACGTCTCAGGAGCGGGTGCATCGACCTCGCTGTCGGTGAGGCCCGAGCGCGTCGCCATCGTCAGGGATGGCAGCTCAAGCGATGGACCGAACCGGCTGCCGGCCAAGGTGCAGAACACCATCTATCTCGGCGACCACGCGCTGGCCGTGCTCGATGTCGCGGGAAATGCGGAGTTCATGGTCAAGCTGCAGCCGGGAGCGCATGACAGCCTGCAACATGGCGAAAACGTCCACATCACCTTCCGTCCCGAGGACTGCCTCGCCCTCGATCCCGTTTGATCCGGGGCAAGCGGATCTGAAATAATCACGCTCAACGCAATGCAGATGAAGAAGGAACAAGGACCATGCTGAAGCGCAAGACTGGCAGGATTGCTCTGGGTTTCGCCGCGGCACTGAGCGCCGGTGCCGCGCTGGCCACGGCCGCAGAGGCGCGCGACCTCACCGTCGTGTCGTGGGGCGGCGCCTATCAGGACGCCCAGAAGAAGGTCTATTTCGAGCCGTTCAAGAAGGCGTCGGGCGTCGCGATGAACGACGAGTCCTGGGACGGCGGCGTCGGCGTGCTGCGCGCCAAGGTGCAGGGCGGCGCCGCCACCTGGGACGTCGTCCAGGTCGAGAGCGACGAGCTCGCGGTCGGCTGCGAGGAAGGCCTGTTCGAGAAGATGGATTATACCAGGATCGGCGGCGAGGCCGCCTACATCCCGCCGTCGGTCAATCCCTGCGGCGTCGGCGCCATCCTCTATGACTTCGTGCTCGGCTACGACAAGGACAAGCTGAAGGAGGCGCCCAAAGGCTGGGCCGACTTCTTCGACACCAAGAAGATTCCCGGCAAGCGCGCCCTGCGTCAGGGCCCGAAGACCACGCTGGAGATCGCGCTGATGGCCGACGGCGTCGCACCGAACGAGGTCTACAAGGTGCTGGCGACCGACGAGGGCGTCGATCGCGCATTCAAGAAGCTCGACACCATCAAGGGTGACATCGTCTGGTGGAAGGCCGGCGCCCAGCCGCCGCAATTGCTCGCCTCGGGCGAGGTGGCGATGACCTCGGTCTACAATGGCCGCATCGACACCGCGAACAAGAACGACAAGAAGAACTTCGGCATGGTGTGGGACGGTGCGCTCTTCACCCTCGACAGCTGGGTCATCCTGAAGGGCAGCCCGAACAAGGACGCGGCCTACAAGTTCCTGGATTTCGCCGGCAAGGCGGAGAACCAGTCGAAACTGTCGGAGAACATCGCCTACGGCACCTCGAACAAGGACGCTGCCGGCAAGCTCGCGCCCGCCGTCCTGAAGGACCTGCCGACGGCGCCCGACAACATCAAGAACGCGGTCGAGATCAATGTCGGTTTCTGGCTCGAGAACATCGACCGCCTGACCGAGCGCTTCAACAAATGGGCGGCGAAGTAGCAAGCTAGCAAGGCTCGATCCATGACGGATGCGCTGGTGACCGGCGCCAATGCGCAGGCCGAGGTGCCGCTCAAGCGCCGATTGAGGCGTGCGGAGCGGGCACGTCAGGTCAAGGCATTGGCGCTGGTCCTGCCGCTCCTCGTCTTCCTGCTCTTCACCTTCGCCGGCCCCATCGCCGGCATGCTCTGGCGTGCCGTCGACGACCGCGAGGTGCGCCAGGTGCTGCCACAAACGATCGCCGCCCTCGCCGGCTGGGATGGCAAGGATTTGCCGGATGAGAAGGCCTATGCCGCGCTGGCAAGCGACATCCAGGCAGCACGCGCCGCTGGCACCATCGCGATTGCGGCCAAGCGGCTCAACTATGCCCTGAACGGCTTTCGCACGATCCTCACCAGCACCGCGCGCAATCTGAAGGCCGCGCCGGAAGCGGGCACGGCGAAGGAGACGCTCATCAAGATCAACCCGGCCTGGCGCGAGCGCGCCACCTGGACAACGATCAAGGACGCCGGCGGCCCCATCACCGGCTTCTATTTGCTTGCCGCGCTCGACCTGACGCGGAACTCGGACGGCGCAGTCGTCGCGGCCCCGCCGGATCAGGCCATCTACCGGGACATCTTCGCCCGCACCTTTCTCATCAGCCTCGGCGTCACGGCGCTCTGCCTGATCCTCGGCTTCCCTGTCGCCTATCTGCTCGCAACGCTGCCGCCCGGCCGGTCGAACCTGTTGATGATCTTCGTCCTGCTGCCGTTCTGGACGTCGCTGCTGGTCCGCACCTGCGCCTGGATCGTGCTGCTGCAGAGCAAGGGCGTCGTGAACGACAGCCTGCACTGGCTCGGCATCATCGACGAGCCGCTGCGCCTGATCTACAATCGCTTCGGCGTCTGCGTGGCCATGACCCACGTTCTGCTGCCGTTCATGATCCTGCCGCTCTACAGCAGCATGAAGGCGATATCGCCCGCTTACATGCGCGCCGCCGCCTCGCTCGGCGCGCCACCCCTCACCGCCTTCCTGAGGATCTATCTGCCGCAGACACTGCCCGGGATCGGCGCGGGCAGCCTGCTCGTCTTCATCCTGGCGCTCGGCTACTACATCACGCCCGCACTCGTCGGCGGCGCCGCCGACCAGATGATCAGCTATTTCATCGCGCTCTACACCACCGAGACCGCAAATTGGGGCCTTGCTTCGGCACTCGGTGCGGTGCTGCTGCTGGCCACGCTCCTGCTCGCGATCGTCTACGGCAAGCTGGTGCAGGGCCAGCAGGTGACGGGAGGGATGAAAAATTGAGCGACAATTCCGCCCTCCGCATGTCGAGCCAGCGCATCGCATGGACCGCGACCATCGCCATCTCCACGCTGGTGTTCGTCTTCCTGATCGCGCCGATCCTGGCGATCATGCCGCTGTCGTTCAGCTCGGGCTCGTACCTCACCTATCCGCTGCCCGGCTTCTCCTTGCGCTGGTACGACGACTTCATCAACTCGCCGCGCTGGATGAATTCGCTGAAGAACAGCATGATCATCGGCGTCGCCTCGACCCTGCTGTCCATGGTGCTCGGCACGCTGGCCGCTCTGGGCCTCGCGCAATGGAAGAGCCGCTTCAAGCCGCTGGTGCTGGCCTTCGTGCTGTCGCCGGTGGTCGTGCCAGGCGTCATCACCGCGGTCGGCCTCTACTTCTTCTTCGCGCCGATCGGGTTGACCGGCAGCTATCTCGGCCTGATCCTCGCCCACACCGCGCTGGCGACGCCGTTCGTCGTCATCACGGTCGGCGCGACGCTGCAGAGCTTCGACACCAACCTGGCCCGCGCCGCCGCCTCGCTCGGCGCCTCGCCGCTGCAGGCATTCCGCCGCGTGATCCTGCCGCTGATCCTGCCGGGCCTCGCATCGGGCGCCCTGTTCGCCTTCGCGACCAGCTTCGACGAGGTGGTGATCGTGCTGTTCATGGCAGGCCCCGAGCAGCGCACCCTGCCGCGCGAGATGTTCAGCGGCATCCGCGAGAACATCAGCCCGACCATCACGGCTGCGGCGGTGATCCTGACGACGGTGTCGGTCATCCTCCTCGCGACCATGGAAGGCCTGCGCCGACGCAACGAAAGGCTCAAGGCCGGCGGCTGAGCGGCGGGTCTCTTCCCTACTCCCCTTGTGGGAGAAGGGGGCGCGAAGGAGTCTCGCCGCTGCGCGGCGAGCCACCCTCTCCCGCAAGGAGCGAGGGAAACACCGGCCACCCCCTACTTATTTCTCAACCCTCCCCCACGCGTTCCCGGCTTTACCCCCGCGGCAGATTGTCGCTAGAACACTCCCCGCAAATAAAGCCCAAACAACAACGCTGAGGGAGAACAACCATGCAAAAACTCATCGCCGCAGTCGCGGCCGGTCTCGCGCTTGCCGCCACGTCAGGTGCGGCGCAGGCGCAGGTTTCCGACGACGTCGTCAAGATCGGCGTGCTCACGGACATGTCGAGCCTCTATGCGGACGCGACCGGCAAGGGCTCGCTCGCCGCGGTGGAGATGGCGGTCGCCGATTACGGCGCCAAGGTTGCCGGCAGGCCCGTGCAGGTGGTCGCCGCCGATCACCAGAACAAGCCCGATGTCGGCGTCAACATCGCCCGCAACTGGTACGACAATGACAAGGTCGACGCGATCTTCGACGTGCCGACGTCCTCGGTGGCGCTGCCGATCTCGGCGCTGACACGCGAGAAGAACAAGATCAACATCAATTCGGGCGGCGGCTCCTCCGACATCACGGGCCCCGCATGCTCGCCCAACACCGTGCACTGGACCTACGACACCTATGCGCTGTCGAACGTCGCCGGCAAGGCGATGGTGAAGCGCGGCGAGGACACCTGGTTCTTCGTCACCGCCGACTACGCCTTCGGCATGGCGCTGCAGCGCGACGCCGCCAACGTGGTCAAGGAGAGCGGCGGCAAGGTGCTCGGCGAGGTCCGCCATCCCCTCAACTCGTCGGACTTCTCCTCGTTCCTGCTGCAGGCCCAGGCCTCCAAGGCCAAGGTGGTCGCTTTGGCGAACGCCGGCGGCGACACCACCAATGCGCTGAAGCAGGCCGCCGAGTTCGGCCTGACCCAGGGCGGCCAGAAGATGATCGCGCTGCTGCAGGAGATCACCGACACGCATTCGCTCGGCATCAAGGCGACGCAGGGCCTGATCGTCACCGACGCCTTCTACTGGGACATGAACGACGAGACCCGCGCCTTCTCGAAGCGCTTCAACGAGAAGGTCGGCCACATGCCGACCATGATCCAGGCCGGCCTCTATTCGGCAACCATGCACTATCTGAAGGCGATCGACGCCATCAAGACCGACGAGGCCCCGAAGGTGATGGAGCAGATGCGCAAGACGCCGGTGAACGACTTCTTCGCCAAGAACGGCAAGATCCGCATCGACGGCCGCATGGTCCACGACATGTATCTGTTCGAGGTGAAGAAGCCCGAGGAATCCAAGGGCGAGTGGGACCTCTACAAGCTGATCGCAACCGTCCCCGGCGACGAGGCCTTCCGCCCGCTCGACAAGGGCGGCTGCCCGCTGGTCACGCATTGAGAGTCTTCTCCCTCTCCCCGCTTGCGGGGAGAGGGAGAAAAGGAAGACGCGACAGCGCGCCCGGTGAAAACCGGGCGCACTCCGTTTGGACCGTCAGTCGGTCCGCATTACTCCGAGTACTTGAACTCGGGCATGTTCTTCAGCTCGTCCTTGCTCGCATTGAACACGGCGTGGTCCGGATACCACTTCGAGGTGGACGACGCCGTCGTGGTCGTCGCCGCGGGCTTGGTTTCGGTGGTGCCGGTCGCAGCGCCCGTGGTGGTCGTGGCGGGCTTCGCGCCGGTGCCGGTATAGGCGACGGCCTCGTTGACGAACTTCAGCTTCTCGTAGGGCACGGCGACCAGGTGCTCGCCCATGCCGAGGAAGCCGCCGACGCCGATCACGGCGATCTTGATGTTGCCGCTCTTGTCCATCAGCAGGTCGTTGATCGTGCCGATGTTCTCGTTGGCATCATTGTAGACCTTCAGGCCGTCCATCTTGGACGTACGCCATTGGCCGGTGGCCGACGTGGTGGTCGTGGTGGCCGCAGGCGCGGCCTTGTCGGTGGTGGCGGTCGGCGCTTGCGCGAACGCAACGGTCGCAAGCAGAGCGGTGCCGGCAAGGCCGGCGGCGATCGATTTCATCAGCATTTGTTGTCCTCTCCTTCACAGAAAACTTGTGCGGGGAAAACAGCGCTGAACACGCGCAGTTCCTTGCGCGCGGCAATTTCGTCGCGCTATGCGCGAGTGCGAAAAACGCGACGCTTGTTCCTGCGTCACCCAGGAACATTTTGCGGCGCACGGTTCCCCGCCGACGATCATGCGCCCTGGGTGAAGCATGAGCGCGGCGGGGAGCGCGCCGACCTTGCGTCGCGCAGGTCAGCTCTGAAAGTCAGCTCGTGAAGTCGATCAGGAGCGCGGAAACATTCGAGCCGCTCGACGAGCTGCCGTTGGCGCCGTACGACGCGCTCGACGATTGCGACTGCTGCAGCGCCTGGAGAAACTGCTGCAGGATCTCGGCCGTGGTCTGGTCCGTCGAGCTGCTGCTGGTCTGGTCCGTGGACGAGGAATCCGAAGCGCTGTCGTCCGGCGGCGGCCCGGGCGGAGGTCCGCTGGCGCCACCTGGACCGCCCGCACCGCCGGGCCCGTTCGCGAAGGCGGACTGGAAGACGTTCTTCAGCTCGTCGGCCTGGTCGGAGGTCAGCGTCCCGTTCGACACTTCGTTCGAGATGAGATCGTCGATCTTCGACTGCACGTCCTCCTTGGAGGGACGCGTGCCGCTGGACTGGTCGCTCGACCGGCTCTGCTGAAGCGCGCTGTCGATGTCGGTCAGCGCCGTCGAGAGCGCGGACTGGTCCGACGACGAGATCGTGCCGGCGGAAACTTCCGATTGCAATTCCTGCTGCAGCCGCTGCAACGGCGACTGGTAGCTACCGGCGGAGGCCGCCGAAATCGAGGTCATCATGACTCCGTGGGTTTTGCGGGGTTTCGTACGCGACGGCGCCACGGTATGGTTAACGGCCTTAACGAGACCTTGCCGCTTCCCTGCCCGGGCGTGTCGCCATGTTGCGGACCGGCCAGCGGAAACAATCTGAAACAAAAATCTTCGCCATTTGGCCCGAATCTTGGACAAACAAAGCGCATGGCCATTCCCAATCCCAACATCCTGGTCGTCGAGGACGACCGCGAAACCCGGACGTTGATTGCGAAGTACCTGCGCAACAACGCCTGCAACGTCACCGCCGTGAGCGATGGCCGCGAGATGTCGCGCGCCATGGCCGATCATCGCGTGGACCTCATCATTCTCGACGTCATGCTGCCCGGCGAGGACGGCCTGAGCCTGTGCCGCAAGGTGCGCTCGGAGTCGCAGACGCCGATCATCATGCTGACCGCGCGCGGCGAGGACATCGACCGCATCGTCGGCCTCGAGATGGGCGCGGACGATTACCTGCCGAAGCCGTTCAACCCGCGCGAGCTGCTCGCCCGCATCAACGCGGTGCTGCGCCGCCAGGCCGCAGCCCAAGCCGCAAGCTCGATCGAGGGCGCGAGCACGCTGGCCTTCGAGGGTTGGCGCATCGATCTTCGGCTGCGCGAGCTGCGCAATCCCGAAGGCGCGCGCGTCGCGGTGACCAGCGCCGAGTTCGACCTGCTCCGCACCTTCTGCGAACGGCCCGGCCGCGTGCTGTCGCGCGACAGCCTGCTCGACCTCACGCAGGGCCGCAACACCGGCTCGTTCGAACGCTCCATCGACGTGCTGGTCAGCCGCATCCGCCGCAAGATCGAGCCCAACCCGGCCGACCCCACCATCATCAAGACAGTGCGCTCCGGCGGCTATCTGTTCACGCCAAGGACTGAACCTGCAGGCAGTGAAGCGGTCGCGGCATCCCTGAGCAGCTAAAGGGGACGCCGACGATGAAGCCGTTCGGGTTCTTCCATCTCAGGGGTATCGGCGGGCAGATCGCCGCGCTGGTGCTGGCCTCGACCGTCGCGCTCCATCTCGTCGTCACCACCGCGTTCCTGATCAGCCGACCCGACCGTCAGGACACGCCGCCGGACGGCGCGCATCAACTGACCGATGCCGCGCTGCTGCTCGGCGCGGCTGAGGCCGGCGATCGCCCGCGCCTCGTTGCCGATCTCACGCGCGCCTTTCCCAAGCTCGGCATCGAGTTGCTCGCGCCCGGCGCCGCCGACGTCGTCGAGGAGAGCGACAGCCCGCATCTGCGCGGCATGCGCCGTCATCTCGGCCGCGGCTACAAACTGGTGCAGCTGCCCGGAGGCGGCCCTGCGCACCGCGTCGGCATCGAATTGCCCGACGGCAGCGTGATCGCCGGCCGTGTCGAGGGCGGCGGCCCGCGGCCGTGGTTCTGGGGCGCGCCGTGGCTGGTGACGCTGATGACGGCGTTCATCTGCATCACCGTGCTCGGCCTCTGGGCGGCGCGCGCGCTGGCCGCGCCGTTGTCGTCCTTCGCGAGGGCCGCCGAGAATTTCAGCCTGGACGGCGGCGCCGACCCGCTGCCCGAACGCGGTCCGGAAGAGATCCGCTCGGTGGCGCGCGCGCTCAACCGGATGCACGAGCGCATCGCGCGGCTGATGTCGGACCGCACGCGGATGCTGGCCGCGATCAGCCACGATCTGCGCACGCCGATCACGCGGCTGCGCCTGCGCGCCGAGTTCATCGAGGACGAGACCAACCGCAAGCGCATGCTGATCGACCTCGACCAGATGCGCTCGATGCTGGAAAGCGTGCTGTCGCTGCTGCGCAACGACCGCAAGATCGAGGCGGTGACCCTGGTCGACATCGCCAGCACGCTGCAGCTCATCGCCGACCAGTTCGGCGACATGGGTCATGTCGTGCACTACGAGGGGCCGATCTCGGCGACCGCCGCCGCGCGGCCCGACGACCTGCATCGCGGCGTCACCAACCTCGTCGAGAACGCGGTGCGCTTCGGCGCCGAGGTGACGATCCGCCTGGACGCATCGAGCACCAAATTCGTCATCGACGTCGAGGACGACGGTCCCGGCATTTCGGACGCGCGCAAGCAGGAGATGCTGGAGCCGTTCGTGCGCGGCGACGACGCGCGCACCATGGACGACTCCACCGGCTTTGGTCTCGGCCTGTCGATCGCGCGCGCGATCGCCGTCGCCCATGGCGGCGAACTCTCGCTGCACGACCGCGCGCCGCATGGCCTGATCGTGCGGATGCAATTGCCGGTATGGCAGCAGCCGCGGCTGGCGGCCTAGGCCGCGAGCGGGATCGCCGCCGGCTCCTCGAAGATCGCCACAGCCTCGAAACGATAGTTGCAGGCGCGGCAATTCCAGAGATAGGAGATGCGCCCGTCACCCGGCTCGATCCAGTCGGGCTGGGGGATCGGCGTGCCGCATTGGGCGCAGGGGTTATCTCTGGGGATGTCGCCGGTGTGCGCACTGACGAGGCTGGCTTTTGTCATGGCACCTCTCCCGATTTGCAGCGCTTACATACTCGCTTTCGCAGGCCGGCGCGAATAGACAGGCGTGCTGTCGCGAGCGGGGGTCGTTCGCCCCGGCAGCCTGACTACGCCAGCATTGAGTCGTAACGGCGGCTCGGCACCGCAAAAACGTTAACGGCGGCGTTTGGTCACATCATCGCCGCCTTCGCCGGGCCTAACGGCAGCCGGGTGCAGGTCACTTTCAAAGACCTCAGGATTAGCTCATGAAAATTTTACCCATTGCCGCGCTGCTCGCGGCCGGACTGATCGTTCCGCAGGCCGCATTGGCGGGCGAAGCCGACTATGCCGAGATGGTCGCGATGCACGCCCGCGCCAACGGCGTGCCCGAGGCGCTGGTGCATCGCGTCATCATGCGCGAAAGCCGCTACCAGCCCGGCCTCGTCGGCCACGGCGGCACCATCGGCCTGATGCAGATCAAGCTCGCGACCGCGCGCGGCGTCGGCTACACCGGCGATGCCGCGGGCCTGCGCGATCCCAACACCAACCTCACCTATGCCGTGAAGTACCTCGCCGGCGCCTATCGCGCCGCCAACGGCGACCACGCCCGAGCTGTGCGTTATTTCGCGGGCGGCTATTACTACGTTGCAAAGCGCCAGCGGCAGGAGATGGTGCAGCAGGCCAGCAACGACACCTGGCTCGAGCCCAACGGCAACCCGCAGCCGATGTTCGGCACCGTGCCGCACAGGAAGCTGGCGCAGCGCGTCCGCAATGCGCGGGCTCAGGCGTTGAAGTAGTTTTCGTGTCCCGGGCGCGCTGCAGCGTGCAACGCTGCTGCGCAGAACCGGGACCCAGCATCCCACATAAGCATGGGCCCCGGCTCTGCGACGCATCACGCCGCCAAGAGGCGGCGCCCTGCATCGCGTCCGGGGCACGAGGGGTTCCGGGCCAAGCGCGTTGACCACGCCGTCCCGCTGTCCTACATTAGAGCCGTTCCGAGGGGTGCTCCGAGGAGGAGCTGAGATACCGCTAAATGGGTCAGAAGGCCCAGGACCGCGGTGACCCTTTGAACCTGATCCGGGTCATGCCGGCGAAGGGACAGGGATGTTGCACACGACCAAGCGTCCGGATTCACCGGTATCCATCATCGGCGCAGGCATTGCAGGCGCCTGGCAGGCGTTGTTGTTCGCGCAGGCCGGCCACAGCGTGACGCTACACGAGCGCGGTGACGCCGCCATGACCGAGTCCACCAGCCATTGGGCGGGCGGCATGCTGGCGCCCTATTGCGAGGCCGAGGTCGCCGAACCCATCATCTCCAGGCTCGGCCTGCGCTCGCTCGACCTCTGGCGGCGCGAGCTGCCCGATACCCCCTTCAACGGCTCCCTCGTCGTCGCCCATCCGCGCGAGCGCAACGATTTCGAGCGTTTTGCCCGCATGACCGAGGGCCACCGCCGGCTCGATGCAGCAGGCCTCGCCGAGCTCGAGCCGTCGCTGGAAGGCCGCTTTCGCGATGCGCTGTTCTTCCCGACCGAGGGCCATGTCGAGCCGCGGCGCGTGCTGCCGAAGCTGCACGAGCGCATCAAAGCGGCCGGCGGCACCATCAAGTTCGACAGCGACGTCAGCGCGGCCGATCTCGCAAACCTTAATCCTAAAGGCATCGTGATCGACTGCCGCGGCCTGTCCGCGCGCGAGGAGCAGCCCGAGCTGCGCGGCGTCAAGGGCGAGATGATCCTGATCGAGAGCAGCGAGGTGCAGCTGTCGCGCCCGGTGCGGCTGATCCATCCGCGCTGGCCGCTCTACGTCATCCCGCGCGAGGATAATCTGTTCATGCTGGGCGCGACCTCGATCGAGGCCGAGGACACCGGCGTCAGCGTGCGCTCCGCGCTGGAGCTGCTGGGCGCGGCCTATGCCGTGCACCCGGCCTTCGGAGAAGCCCGCATCGTCGAATTCGGCTCCGGCCTTCGTCCCGCCTACCCCGACAATCTGCCGCGCATCGGCATCCGCGGCGAGACCATCGCCGTCAACGGCCTCTACCGCCACGGCTTCCTGATTGCGCCGGCACTCGCCGAGCTGACGCTGAATTACGTCGAGCGCGGGCAGATCGACAACGAGGTGATGCAATGCGCGTGACCGTGAACGGCGAACAGCGCGAGGTGACTTCGGGAAGCGTCGGCGCGCTGCTCTCAGAGCTCGACTACGAAGGCACGCACTTCGCCATCGCGCTGAACTACGACGTCGTGCCGAAAAGCCGCTGGGCCGAGACCGCACTCAAGGCCGGCGACGAGATCGAGATCATCACGCCGCGGCAGGGAGGGTGATGGTGATGGTTCTTCATATGTCATGCCGGCGCCCGCCTCACGCTCCGCTGTCATCGCCCGGCTTGACCGGGCGATCCAGTACGCCGCGACTTCACGGTTCCAGCCGCACCGCCGCGGCGTACTGGATCCCCGCCTTCGCGGGGATGACGTTAATCGAGGAGACACCTTCCCCATGGTGACCTTCTACGGCAAGACCTTCAGCTCCCGCCTCCTGATCGGCAGCGCGCTCTATCCCTCGCCGGCGGTCATGCAGGACGCCATCCGCGCCTCCGGCTCGAACATCGTCACGGTGTCGCTGCGCCGCGAATCCGCCGGCGGCAAATCGGGCGATGCGTTCTGGAAGCTGATCCGCGAGCTTGACGTCACCGTGCTGCCGAACACCGCCGGCTGCCGCACCGTGCGCGAAGCAGTCACCACGGCAAAGCTCGCGCGCGAACTGTTCGGCACAAGCTGGATCAAGCTGGAAGTCATCGCCGACAACGACACGCTGCAGCCCGACGTCGTTGGCCTCGTCGAAGCCGCCACCATCCTGATCAAGGACGGCTTTGAAGTGTTCCCCTATTGCACCGAGGATCTTTCGGTCGCCAACCGCCTGGTCGATGCCGGCTGCAAGGTGGTGATGCCGTGGGCAGCTCCCATCGGCAGCGCCAAGGGCATCACCAACCGCGACGCACTCAAGCTGATGCGCGAGCGCCTGCCCGACATCACGCTGGTGGTGGACGCCGGCATCGGCGCGCCCTCCCACGCCGCGCAGGCGCTCGAGCTCGGCTACGACGCCGTGCTGCTCAACACCGCCATTGCAAAAGCCGCCGATCCCGTCGCGATGGCCAACGCCTTCCGCCTCGGGATCGAGGCCGGCCGCACCGCCTACGAAGCCGGGCTGATGAACGCCCGCGACTTCGCCTCCCCCTCCACCCCTGTCGTTGGGACCCCGTTCTGGCATGCCGTATCCTGATCGTTTCTATCCCGTCGTCGACAGCCTCAAATGGGTCGAACGCCTGACCAAGCTCGGCGTCGGCACCATCCAGCTGCGCACGAAAGAGCTCAACGACGCCGACGCGCTGCAGATCGTCACCGACGCGCTGGCGATCACTGAGGGCACGCAAACCAAGCTGGTCGTGAACGACTATTGGCGCGCGGCGATCGTCGCCGGTGCGACATATCTGCATCTCGGCCAGGAGGACCTCGCCGACGCCGACCTCAACGCGATCCGCGAGGCCGGCCTCTCGCTCGGCGTTTCCACGCATGACGACGCGGAGCTCGAAACCGCGCTCGCCGCCAAGCCCGACTATGTCGCGCTCGGCCCGATCTTCTTCACCACGCTGAAATCGATGCGCTTCGAGCCGCAGGGCATCCCGAAAATCACGGAATGGAAGAAGCGCATCGGCACCATCCCGCTGGTCGCGATCGGCGGCATCAAGTTCGAGCACGCCGCGGAGATCTTTGCGGCAGGCGCGGATTCGATTGCCGTGGTGTCCGACGTCACCCAGAACGCCGATCCCGATGCCCGCGTGCGGCAATGGCTCGGTTTGAAGGAGGCTGCGTGATGCGCACGCTCTCTCCCCTCGTCATTGCGAGGAGTCCTTGCGACGAAGCAATCCAGACTGCTTCCACGGAAGCATTTCTGGATTGCTTCGCTGCGCTCGCAATGACGGAGCTACACCTTTCGTTCCGTCACCCTGAGGTGGCCGCTTCTTCAGCGGCCCTCGAAGGGCGACGGCCCGGCTCGTTCATCCTTCGAGGCGCGCAAGGGCGCGCACCTCAGGATGACGAGAGCAACAGCATGCATACCAATTAAACCGGAGGATCCCATGAACATCCGCTCCAACCCCGACAAGACCGTCCCCGCCGTCACCACCGGCCCGCTGCCCTCCTCGCGCAAGATCTTCGCGTCGCCCGACGCCGCGCCCGACCTGCGCGTGCCGCTGCGCGAGATCATCCTCTCCGAAGGCGCGGGCGAGCCGAACCTGCCGGTCTACGACACCTCCGGTCCCTACACCGACCCAAGCGTCACCATCGACGTCAACGCCGGCCTCGCCCGCAGCCGCAAGCAATGGGTGCTGGAGCGCGGCGGCGTCGAGGAATACGACGGCCGCCAGATCAAGCCGGAGGACAACGGCAGCGTCTCCACCGACAAGGCCGCGCGAGCGTTCAGCGCCTATCACAAGCCGCTGCGCGGTCTCGACGGCCACAAGATCACCCAGCTCGAATTCGCCCGCGCCGGCATCGTCACCAAGGAGATGATCTACGTCGCCGCGCGCGAGAACCTCGGCCGCAAGCAGCAGCTCGAGCGCGCGGAAGCCGCCCTTGCCGACGGCGAAAGCTTCGGTGCCTCGGTGCCCGCCTTCATCACGCCGGAATTCGTGCGCGACGAGATCGCGCGCGGCCGCGCCATCATCCCCTCCAACATCAACCACTCCGAGCTCGAGCCGATGATCATCGGCCGCAACTTCCTGACCAAGATCAACGCCAATATCGGCAACTCGGCGGTGACCTCGTCGGTCGAGGAAGAGGTCGAGAAGATGGTGTGGGCGATCCGCTGGGGCGCCGACACCGTGATGGACCTCTCCACGGGGCGCAACATCCACACCACCCGTGAGTGGATCCTGCGCAACTCGCCGGTGCCGATCGGCACCGTTCCCATCTATCAGGCGCTGGAGAAGTGCAACGGCGACCCGGTGGCGCTCACCTGGGAGCTCTACAAGGACACGCTGATCGAGCAGTGCGAGCAGGGCGTCGACTACTTCACGATCCACGCCGGCGTGCGCCTGCAATACATCCACCTCACCGCCAGCCGCGTCACCGGCATCGTCTCGCGCGGCGGCTCGATCATGGCGAAGTGGTGCCTCGCGCATCACAAGGAAAGCTTCCTCTACACGCATTTCGACGAGATCTGCGACCTCATGCGCAAGTATGACGTCTCGTTCTCGCTCGGCGACGGCCTGCGTCCGGGCTCGATCGCGGATGCCAACGACCGCGCGCAGTTCGCGGAGCTGGAGACGCTCGGCGAGCTCACCAAGATTGCGTGGGACAAGGGCTGCCAGGTCATGATCGAGGGCCCCGGCCACGTGCCGATGCACAAGATCAAGATCAACATGGACAAGCAGCTCAAGGAGTGCGGCGAGGCGCCGTTCTACACGCTTGGACCGCTGACCACCGACATCGCGCCGGGCTACGACCACATCACGTCGGGCATTGGCGCTGCCATGATCGGCTGGTTCGGCTGCGCCATGCTCTGCTACGTCACGCCGAAGGAGCATCTCGGCCTGCCCGATCGCAACGACGTCAAGACCGGCGTCATCACCTACAAGATCGCCGCCCACGCGTCCGATCTCGCCAAGGGCCACCCCGCAGCCCAGCTGCGCGACGACGCCCTCTCCCGCGCGCGGTTCGAATTCCGCTGGACCGACCAGTTCAACCTCGGCCTCGACCCTGATACCGCCAAGAGCTTCCACGACGAGACCTTGCCGAAGGAAGCCCACAAGGTCGCCCATTTCTGCTCGATGTGCGGCCCGAAGTTCTGCTCGATGAAGATCACCCAGGACGTGCGGGATTATGCTGCGACGCTGAATGATCCGAACTCGGTGGGGATGTCGATCAGCGGGACCGCCGAGGACGGCATGGCGAAGATGAGCGCGAAGTTCAAGGAGATGGGCGAAAGCTTGTATCTGGATGCGGAGAAGGTGAAGGAGAGCAATCGGGTGCTGTGAGGAGCGACCTCGCGCTTCCATAGCCGCATCGCGAGACGATGTAAGAGGCCGGGCGAAAGTCTGGCCTCTTTTAATCTGGCACGGCGTCGATCAAACAAGATGCTAGAAACATGCGGCCAGCGATTAGCATTGGCTACGCCGATCTTGGTACTCTTGCCCTGTGAGGTCCTCCGGATCTCGATCTCCGATTGCAAGTGACCAGCTCGTTCTCTGGATGACCGGATCATTTTGGCGACCGCCGAGGAACCACCAGGACCTGAGCTCCGGATTATCGTAGATGGATAGCACGTCTCCATTTTCAAACATGAGATCGAGCTGATCCTTGCTGACAATCCTCGTCTCGACGATTTTCGTTCGTAGAATTCGATCAACATTCAAGGATTTTTGGTTGCCGTAGATCTCGTAAGAGAAATTGACCGCACCATCGGAGGATCGAAACGAGAAACGGTCCGCGACATTCAACAAGGCATGCTCGTCCTCAAACCAGAACATGATGTGATACTTGTCGATCGTCACCTGATAGAGTTCCCATCCAATGATGGGACCAAAATCAAAGCGTTCGCTAAATCCAATTGCCATTTCTACCGCCTTCCCGTTTTACCGCCGGTAAGCAAAGCTGGATAAGCGTAGCGATGTCTGGTGTCTTTGTCGTCCCGCATATCGCTCCGCTCATGCGGGCTACAGCCGCGGATAATTGACGTGCCCGCTCCCACCCCTCACCGCCTCCCAGACCAGCTCCGCCCCAACCTCCGCCTCGTCTTCGTCGGCACCGCTGCCTCGACGCGCTCGGCGGAGCTCGGGCACTACTACGCCCATCCCGGCAACCGCTTCTGGCGCGCGATCCATGAGGCCGGGATCACGCCGCGGCGTTATCAGCCGGGCGAGTTCGCATCGCTGATCGAGCTCGGGATCGGCTTCACCGATCTCTCCAAGTCAGGCGCCGGGATGGATCACCAGATCGCGGCGGAGACGATCGACGTGGCGGGGTTCAGGGCGAAGATCGACAAGTACCGGCCGCGGACGATTGCGTTTACGAGCAAGAAGGCGGCGAGCTTGTTCTACGGCAGGCCGTCAGCTGCGATTGCGCTCGGGCGGCAGGCGCGCGATGCGAGCTTGCCGGAGATTTTCGTGTTGCCCTCGCCGTCGGGTGCGGCGTCGGGGAGTTGGACGCTGGAGCCGTGGCGGGAGTTGGCGGCGTGGATTGCTGCGTAGCGTAGGGTGGCGCTGGTGCCGCAAACTCAGTCGTCGTCCTGGCGAAAGCCAGGACCCATTACCCCAGGGAGAGGCTTGGCGAAGACTCGTGGTCCGGTACTGCGACCAATCGCAATCGATAGATCACGCGGTATGGGTCCTGGCTTTCGCCAGGACGACACTGTGGGTGCAGTTCGCGATCTTGCTCAAACACGAACCCTCGTAGGGTGGCCCCCTCACCCCGCATACGCCTTGTCGAGCTCCGCGATCACGATCTTCCGCATCCCCATCATCGCCTGCATGACACGGTTCGCCTTCGTCCGATCGGGATCGCCGAGGTAGCGGCCAAGCGCGGACGGGATCACTTGCCAGGACAAGCCGAACTTGTCCTTGAGCCAGCCGCATCGCGACTCTTCGCCGCCGTCGGCAATCAACCGGCTCCAGAAGTAGTCCACCTCCTCTTGCGTCTCGACGTTGATGAAAAACGACACCGCCTCGTTGAAGCGGTATTGCGGCCCGCCGTTGAGCGCGTGGAAGCGCTGGCCTTCGAGCTCGAACACCGCCATGAAGTCGCTGACGGTCTCGACTTCGGCGTTGGGAAACACCGATTTGTAGAACGCGACGGCTTCCGGGACGTTGTTGTCGAACCAGAGGAACGGCGTGATTGACGTCATGAGCGGGGTCCTTTCGGGGCGCGCGGCTGTTCCAAGGACGCGGCCGGGAGGGGCGTTCCGACAAAGAGAAGCGGATTTTTTCGGCTAGCCGTAGGATGGGTAGAGCGCAGCGAAATCCATCGATCGGGCCGAAACCAAGGTGTCGCGGTTCAATGGCGCTGTGACGAAGCGATGGGTTTCGCTGCGCTCTACCCATCCTACGCATTGGAAGACCGGATAGCCTGTCGGAAACTGCCCCCACCATTCGTCCTCTGGACCAAAGCCCCCCCACCCGGAGCCCCCGATGCCCACCATCACCGCCTTCGAGAACTCGCCCGACCGCGGCCGCGGGCAGGCGCGGGACATGCGCGTTCGCTGGGCGCTGGAGGAGGTCGGGCTGCCCTACGATGTCCGCCTCGTCTCGTTCGCGGCGATGAAGCAGCCGGTGCATCTGGCGCTGCATCCGTTCGGGCAGATTCCGACCTATGAGGACGGCGATCTCGCGCTGTTCGAGACCGGCGCGATCGTGCTGCATATCGCCGAGCGTCATGCCGGATTGTTGCCGGCGGACGGCAACGCCAGGAGCCGCGCGATCGCGTGGATGTTTGCCGCGCTGAACACGCTGGAGCCGCCGATTGTCGAGCTCGGCATGGCCATGCTGTTCGAGCGCGACAGGAGCTGGTACGCGGAGCGGCTGCCGATGCTGCAGGATCGCGTCCGCGCCAGGCTCGACGAATTGTCGCGCCGCCTCGGCAAAGCCGACTGGCTCGACGGCGCGTTCAGCGCCGGCGATCTCATGATGGTGACGGTACTGCGCCGGCTGAACAATTCGGGCCTGCTCGACGAATACCCCGACATCGCCGCCTATGTCGCGCGCGGCGAGGCGCGGCCGGCATTCCAGCGCGCGTTCGATGCGCAGCTTGCGGTGTTTCAGGCGGCGGCGCGTTCGTAGGAGCAAGGGTCGGAGCGGCGCCACAAACTCAGTCGTCGTCCCGGCGCAGGCCGGGACCCATACCCCCAGGGAGAGGTTTGGCGAAGACTCGTCGTTCGGTACTACGCCCGCCCACAACACATAGATCACGCGGTATGGGTCCCGGCGTTCGCCGGGACGACAGCGTGGGTTTGGCAAATTCCGTCTACCCATTGCGTCCGCCACCACACCCCTGCATGCTGGTCTCCGCGCACCCGGAGGAGCCCGCCCATGCTGACCCTCTACTCCTACCCACAACTGTTCGGCGTCGCCGACAACAACGGCTACGGCCTGAAGGTCTATGCCTTCCTGAAGCTCGCGGGCGTGCCGTTCGTGCACGAGCACATTTTCGATGCCTCCACAGCGCCGCGCGGGCAGCTGCCTTATGTCGTCGACGACGGCGAGACCATCGGCGACAGCGAGACCATCATCGCGCATGTCATCGCCAAATATCGCCTGACCATCGATGCCGCGCTGTCAGCGTCGCAGCGGCGGACCAATCATCTGGTCACGCGCATGCTCGACGATCTCTACTGGGTGATGTCGTATTCGCGCTGGAAGGACGAGCGCTTCTATCCGGCGTTCCGCGACGGTTTTATCGCGCAGCATCCGCAAGTGAGCGCCGAAGGGTTCGAGAAGGCGAAGGCGTATAACGCGCAGCGCTATCACTACCAGGGCATCGGCCGCTACACGCCCGAGCAGGCTTACGCGCGGGGGCTTGCCGATCTAGAGGTGCTGGCGGAGATCGTGCCGGCCGCAGGCTTCGCCCATGGCGCGGCGCCGACCAGCGTTGACGCCGGCATCTACGGCTTCGTCGCCAACATCTATTATTTTCCGATCCCGACGCCGTTGAAGGCCTTCGTCGATGCGCACGCGAACCTCGTCGCGCATTGCGAGCGGATTCATGCGATGGTGAGTTCGTAGGGTGGGTTAGCTCCGGGTTGCGCGAAGCGCAGTCCCGCAGCGTAACCCACCACTTCTGTCACCGCGGAGACGAAAGAGGTGGGTTACGCCCTGCCGGTGCTTCGCGCATCCGCAAGGCTAACCCACCCTACGGCACCGCCCCTACCGCATCGTGATCGCGAGGCCACTGAGATCCGCGTTCGCCATCAGGCCGACCTGCGTTCCCGTCAGCTCCAGCACCGCGCCCTTCTGGTTGGTGAGCACTATGGCGCGGGCGCCGCGGCCGACGGCGAGGCCCGCGCCGGCGGCGCCGTAGACGCCGGCAACGTCGGAGGGACGGTTGATGTTGGAAACGCGGCCGCGCAGCACGGTCTTGGAGCCGCCGAACACGAGGCCGTAGTCGAGCCCGCCCGTGGAAAGCCCGTAGGAACGGCCGCGGAAGTTCAGCACGCCCGAGCCGCCCGAGCCGCCGATGATCCAGCCCGCCTTGTAGATCGTCAGCACCACGGTGCCGCCGTCGGCCAGCGCCGAGGTCGAGAGGCCGGCGAGTGCGGCAATGGCGACCAGCGCGGCGCGAAGGTGGTTAGCGATCTTCATGGGGGTCTCCGGGGGCTATTTTTTGGGGGAGGAAACGAATCAGACGCGATGAATCTATCCGATCGATCGCGGCGGCAACATGATGGGGCGATGCATGCGAGACAACGCAAGGCGGTCACATTCGAGATCGCGTTGCAGGCACAGTGCCGCCACGGCGTCATGGCCGGGCTTGACCCGGCCATCCACGTCTTCCACGCGGCACGGAGAACGTGGATGCCCGGGACAAGCCCGGGCATGACGGCGGAGTTTGGTACCCACCTCCACCATTCCCATCATCCCATTCTGCCCTTGTTTTGCCCGACGGCGCAAGCGAACGTTTCTCTTTTTCAGAATCTGGAATTCGCCAATGATTTCCGCGCGCCGCCTACTGTGCATGGGGTTGTTTTCGCAACTTTTGTTTGGCCCCTCTTCCCCAAGTCGATTGCAACTGCCCCGCTTCCCGCTACGCTCATCCTCCCGACATGCCGAGAGGTGATGCCATGCCGATCCAGCACTTTGCGCCCCCGCCGCACGTCAAGGCGCCGCCGCTGTCCTTTGCGACCCGCGTCGGCGACCTGCTGTTCGTGTCCGGCATTCCCGGCTTCGATGCCCATGGCGCGCTGCCCGACGGCTTCGAGGCGCAGTTCGCCAACGTCGTGGTCAACATCCGCCGCGTGCTGGACGAGGCCGGCGCGACCTTCCGCGACCTCGCCAAGGTCAACGTGCTCCTGACCCGCGCCTCGGATGTCGCCGCCATGAACGCGCTCTATGCCGGCGCCTTCGGCCCGCCGCCGTACCCGGCGCGCACCACCTGCGTCGTGCATGCGCTGCCCGATCCGAAGATGCTGATCGAGATCGAGGCGGTGGCGTCGCTTGCCAAGTGAACCCGCCAAGTGAAGCTGCGAAGTGAACCGCGGTTCGGCACCTGTGACCCGCGGGGCACGCAGCCGAACCAAGTGCGCCGCGCCGCCTGACATGTCCGTGAAACCGCGGCCCGGCGGCTTGCAAAGGACCGGCTTTTACCGCACGGATTTTTCCGTCACAGTTCCCCCACCAGGAGATACTTCATGCGTCGCGTTCTCGCCCTCTGTGCCGTTGCCGGCATCGCAAGTTCCGTGTTCGCCGTGCCCGCGTCCGCAGCGCCCGCCTACTACGTGATCCGCTGGGACAACACCGGCATCTGCCAGGTCTGGAACGAGGACCTCAAGTACAAGCCGTTCCAGTGGGGCGTGTCGACCTACAAGGTCGTCAGCAAGCCGGTCCCGACCTTCCAGGCCGCCTCCGACCTGCAGATCAAGATGCGCGCCGAGCGCCGCTGCACGCTCTAGGCTTCAGGCGACAGATCGAATTCAAAAGGGCGGATCGCACAAGCGGTCCGCCCTTTCCCTTTTGCGCGCGGCCTCGCATGCCCCGCCGAAAGCGTGCATGTCCAGCGCCCGTTCTTTGAACCTCATCGGCGTGCGGAACTACTCACATCTTGTCCGGGGCGCATCCCCACAAGCGCTCCGCGCCACCCTCCCCCTCATTGTCGGGAGGCGCATCACATCTTTCATTTTGAGGAGCTGATCATGCGTCGTATTTCCATGCTGTGCGCTGCTGCGAGCCTGGCCGTCACCGCCTTCGTCGCCGCGAGCCCGGCCGAAGCCAGCTATCACCTGATCCGCTGGCAGGACAGCGGCTTCTGCCAGATCTGGGACGAGGCCGTCCCGACCACGCCGTGGCCCGCCGGCTATCACCGCGCCAGCGAGACCGTGCCGACCTTCCTCGACGCGCTGGTGCTGAAGGACAATGCGCTGAAGTCCGGCCACTGCAGCTGGTAAGATTCGATCGGCGGACGACAAGGGCCGGGCAAGGATGCGCTGCTAGCATCCTTGCCCGTTTGCGTTTCCATCCAGCGTTTCTCTCCGGTTGCTGCGGGATCAATCGATGCGCACGCTTCTCACGACGGTTGCCGTCTTCGCCCTGTCGCTCGCGCTCGTCGGCGCGGCACCGGCGCAGGCACCGCAATCCTTCCGCGTGATCTCGCCGATCTTCGGCCAGCTCGTCAGCTTCGCGATGCCGTCGACCTTCGCGGTGGTGTTCGAGAACACCAAGGGCGGCCGCTACATCCGCGAAGCCGTGCTCAAGGGCGAGACGCCCGAGCGCTGGACGCAGATGATCACGGTCACCGGCGAGAAGGGCATGACGCTGACGCACGGCGCCTCGCCGGAAGGGCTCGCGGGCACGATCGCCGGCGGCTTCAAGTCGGCCTGCCCCGACAGCTTTGCGGCCCAGCCGCTCGGCGAAATGACGTTCGGCCGCTTCGAGGCTTTCGCCGCCGTGATCGGCTGCGGCCGCATCGACAGCGGCCCGACCCGCCACAGCGAGACCGCGCTGCTGATCACGCTCAAGGGCACGTCCGATTACTACACCATCCAATGGGCCGAGCGCGGCCCCGAGACGGACGAGCCGCCGGTCAGGGACGAACGCTGGCAAGCCCGCCTCAGCAACCTCAACCCGATCGCACTCTGCCCGATCGTGTCGGGGGAAGCCGCGCCCTATCCGAGCTGCGTGGGCAAGGGCTGAGGCGCTACGAGCTCAGGCTCCGTAGGGTGGGCAAAGCGAAGCGTGCCCACCACTTCCATCCATAATCGCGAGAGACGTGGGCACGGCGCGGTGCGCCTTTGCCCACCCTACGAGATCTCGCTTGTGGGTCTCACGCGTCCTTGTGCGCGCCGGGATGGATCAGGATGTCGCGCGCGGCGGCGAGGTCGATGAAGGCTTGCGCGCTGCCGCCCTGGTCGGGATGCGTGCCCTTGGCGGCGCGGCGATAGGCCTGGTTGATGTCGTCGCAGGTGAGCTGCACCGCGAGCGGCAGGCCCAGCATCTTGCGGGCGCGATCCTCGCTCGAGAGCTTCTTCGGCATCGCACTGCGGCGGCCGAAGCGCGGCGCGGCGAGATCGTGGACAACCTCGAGCACTACGCCGATGCGGCGCTGGGCCGCCACCGTGACGCTGTGATCGTCATTGCTCACGGCCTGGCGCAGCACCGGAAGCGCCTGCTCGGCCGCCTGGCGCAGCATGGTGTCGGTGCTCATCCGCGCGATCTCGGCGACGAGCCGCCCCGCTTCGGCCCAGTCGGCCGGCTGTGCCGACCGCAGGCGTTCGAGACCCAGTTTCCAGGATTCAAGCCGTTCCATCATGCGCGCAACGTTTAGCAACCGTGATCAGTATGCCAAGGCCGCCGTTTCCGACCCCTTAATTTCGAGTTAGCCTTTCATGAAACTTAGAAACGAAATCGGGAGGAAAATGTCATGGCATTGCTCGCAAACCACATCGCCGTCGTCACCGGCGCCGGATCCGGCATCGGCCGGGCCATCGCGGCCGGCTATGCCCGCGAAGGTGCGCAGGTGGTGCTGCTCGACGTCAACGCCGACACGGTCGCGGAAGCCGCCGGGGAGATCCGTAAGGCCGGCGGCAAGGCCGAGAGCTTCGCGCTCGACGTGACCAAGCGCGACGACTGCTTCGCGCTGGCCAAGCAGGTCGAGGGCAAGGTCGGGCAGGTCTCGATCCTCGTCAACAACGCCGGCATCACCCGCCGCAACGCCTTCACGGCCGAGACCGAGACGGTGGCCAAGGACTGGAACGACATCATCTCGCTCAATCTCAACGGCGTCTTCAACATGACGCAGGCCTTCCTGGCGCCCCTGCGCGCGAGCAAGGGACGCATCGTCAACATCGGCTCGATCCAGTCCTTCGTGCACCTGCGCACGCCGAGCTCTGCGGCGTATACGACCTCGAAACACGGTGTGCTCGGCTTCACCAAGGCGCTCGCCGTCGAGCTCGGCAAGGAAGGCGTGCGCGTCAACGCGATCGGGCCGGGCTTCATCGAGACCAACATCAACGCCAATGTGCGCGCGACCAATCCGGCGCTGGTGCAGGCCTTCGTCGATCACACGCCGCTGGCGCGCACGGGCAAGCCCGAGGACATCGTCGGCCCCGCGATCTTCCTCGCCTCGGATCTGTCCGCCTATGTCACGGGCACGATCGTGATGGTGGACGGCGGATACCGCACGGTGTGAGCGCGGCGCTCCATCGCTCATAAGGTGTCATGCCCCGCGCAGGCGGGGCATCCAGTATTCCAGAGACGTCAGACGTCCCACGATGTGCCGCGGCGTACTGGATCGTCCGCCTTTGCGGACGATGACACCATCGTCGTTGGAAAAGATAGGTCCGCATCACCATGCATCCCGTGCCAATCGCGGCCACACCGCGGCATTCCCAAGGTCAATTGGTGCGAGCGCGCGCAATTAACCTTTCATTAACCAAACCCGCCCACCGTGGTTCTACGGCTTGGGGGTCGTTTGTTCTCGATCCGCTTCCAGCGAAGGAAGCGGGCGTTGATCGGGGTGTGTTGATGACCACTGTTCATGTCGCGGCGCCGCAGGACGCTCAATTCCTTGCACCCAACCAGATCGTTCCGCTCTTGATCGGCGCGACCGTCGACGAGGTCGAGCGCGAGCTCGTGCTGCAGACTCTCGCGCGCTGCGACGGCAACCGCACGCGCGCATCGCGCGTGCTCGGCCTGTCGGTGCGCACGCTGCGCAACAAGATCAAGATCTACGCAGCCTCGGGCATCGAGGTGCCCGCGTATCACGACTAGCGCGTGATGTTGCGCGGTAGATCAGTCCGCCTGCGAGAATCGCAAGTGCGATGATCGCGAGCCCCGCCGCGATCAGCGCGATGGCGCGGAGCATGAAGGCCGTCATGACAGCCCATGACGGCTGCGGCTCCTCGGCAAAGGCGACCGGCACCACATCCGGCACGAGCAGATGAGCAAGCCCGATCGCGGTCGCGAGGATGAGAAACGACAGGCAGAAGATCGTCCACGCCGCGCGCATCGCTTGTCCTCGCAGGGTTGAGGCCGCCTGCGATTCAATGACACGGCATGAGCCGCCGCCGATTGATGTTGATCAAGCGCGACGCAACGCGCCGGCGGAATTGCTGCTGTCGTCAAACGCCGCTAAGTAGCTTGCTTCCGACCAAGGGAGCAGTGGCGTGGCAGACGATCAGAGACGGCAGGGACCTCAGGGTCCGCGCGGGCGGCAGGGCGAGCCGGGACGGCCGGGACCGCAGGGTCATCCGGGCAAGCGGGGCCCCGACGGCGCGCGCGGCAAGCCTGGGCCGGTGGGCAAGCCGGGCCCGGCCGGAAAGGCGGGACCGCTGGGCAAGGCCGGCCTGCAGGGCAAGCCGGGCGAGGCCGGCCCCCGCGGCGCAGCCGGCGCGCAGGGACCTGCCGGTCCGCAAGGCCCTGCCGGGCCACAGGGTCCGCGCGGCGAGGCCGGACCTCCCGGCCAGCTGCCGTCGATCGAGCAGGTGCTGCCATGGCTCGATCAGCTCTTCGACGCCTGGGACGAACGCCGCCGCCAGCGCGAGCGTGACGCCGCCGAGCGGGAAGCACAGGAAGCGGCCGAACGCGCCGCGCTCGAAGCCGCCGTGCGCGAGACCGACGAAGCGTTCGGCGACGACGAAAGCGACGACGGCGACGACGATCACAAGAAAAAGAAGAAAAAGAAGAAGCACGGCGGCCACAAGGATTAGGATCAGCGGCGCTCTCGTGCCCTGGACGCGGCGCAGCACGATGCGCCGCTGAGCCGGGGCCCATGTTGCCGAGCAATATGGACTGACGATTGCTGGGTCCCGGCTCTGCGTAGCAGCGTTGTACGCTGAAGCGCGTCCGGGACACGAGCTTCCTTCAGGAGGTTGAATCATCCTTGCGCGGCAGCATGCCCATGCGCTCGAACTGCCAGCGCATGGCGCGATACCAGAGATAGCCGACCACCGCGCCGCACACGGCCAGGATGACGACGTTGGCGCTGGAGAACGAGCCGCTCCACCACATCATCCACGCGGTCCACAGCAGCGTGAAGATGATGGCACCTGCTTTCAGCGGAAGAAGGGGGCGGCTCATGATCGTGCTCCGGGCTGTCAAAACCCCGGCAGACATCATCGCAGGGTGAGACGCCCCACACCGTGAGCCATATCACGGAAGGCCGGGGCAGCCCGCCGCTAACCGAAGCGCAGCCGCGAGCGCTCCTTCGCCTTTTCCGCCTCCACCTCACGGTCGCGGGCCGGTGCGTGCGTGTGCAGCGAGATCAGGAGCTTGCGCGCAGCCTCCGAGACCTCGGCCACGGCGCGCTCGAACGCCGCCTCATTGGCCTGCGACGGCTTGTTGAAGCCCGACAGCTTGCGCACGAACTGCAGGGCCGAGGCATGGATCTCGTCCTCCGTCGCGGGCGGCTCGAAGTTGAACAGCGTCTTGATGTTGCGGCACATGCAGTGTCTCCGAGGGGTTTTCATGAAGACGATCGGCGGAGCTGAAATCCTACATCCTTCCCCGCGCTTCTGCTAAGTTCCACGGCAACGCGGCCGACGACCGTGAGCCGCGGGGGAGAGAAACATGAAAGCTACTTGCGCAGCGCTGGCAGCCGCTCTGCTGTCCATTTCGACATGGGCGACGGCGGCCGATTATCCCGCACCCAAGCAGGGCGACTGGACCGCCAAAGACTTCAAGTTCCACACCGGCGAAACCATGCCGGAGCTGAAGCTGCACTACACCACGGTCGGCGAGCCGACCGGCCAGCCGGTCCTGGTGCTGCACGGCACGGGCGGCTCCGGCGCGAGCATGCTCACGCCCGCCTTCGCAGGCGAGCTGTTCGGTGCGGGACAGCCGCTCGATGCATCCAAATACTACATCATCATTCCCGACAGCATCGGCCACGGCAAATCGTCAAAACCCTCCGACGGCATGAAGACGGGCTTTCCGAAATACAATTACGACGACATGGTCGAGGCGCAGCATCGCCTCGTGACCGAAGGTCTCGGCGTTAAGCATCTGCGGCTCGTGATCGGCAACTCCATGGGCGGCATGCAGACCTGGCTGTGGGGCGAGAAATATCCGAAGGACATGGACGCGCTGATCCCGATGGCCTCGCAGCCGACCGAGATGGCGTCGCGCAACTGGATGATGCGGCGGATCATGCTCGACACCATCCGCAACGATCCCGACTACAACGGCGGCAACTACACGGGCCAGCCGCGCATGATGAAATACGCCATCACCGCCTACGGCATCGCCAGCATCGGCGGCACCCTCGCCTATCAGCAGCAGGCGCCGACGGCGGCGAAGGCCGACAAGATCGTCGACGACCGGCTCGCGGCGCCGATCACGGCGGACGCCAACGACTTCGTCTACCAGTGGGACTCCTCGCACGACTACAATGCGGGCGAGAAGCTGGAGCAGATCGAGGCCTCGCTGCTGTTGATCAATTCCGCCGACGACGAGCGCAATCCGCCCGAGACCGGCATCACGGACGCGGCGATGAAACGGGTGAAGAACGGCAAGCTGTATCTGATCCCCGCGAGCACCGAGACGCGCGGCCACGGCACCACGGGCAACGCAAAATTCTACGTCGAGCAGGTCCGCCAGATGCTGCAAACCGCGCCGCAGCGAACGGTTGAATCGGCCAACCGCTGATTGTCCGTCGCGTGATCTGCGGCGCCTGTCGCGCCGCAGGCCACTAAGCCTTCAGCTTTCGCTTGAGGCCTCGCTTGGGCGAGGCCTCGACGAATTCGATGTCATCGCCGAAATCGTCGAGCGCGGCGCGGACGGACCTGGCGTCGGCCTCGGCGACGGTGAAGATCGTGGCGAGGGCGTGTCGCTTCTGTCCCGGAAACAGGCTCCGGGCGGAGTAGCCGGCGTCGCCGAGCGTCTTGATGATCATGCGCCGCCGGCGCTGATCAACACGATCCCGGAATTTGAACTGCACGGACATGCCGAGAACCTAGCCGTTCGCGGCGGCCGATCAAGGTCGCGGCAACCTATTTTCGCCGTTTCCTCGCCGGCTTGGCACGACCGAGTGCAGCGGCGACATCGAGCAGGCCTGCGCCGTATTGCGGCGTGAAATTCCGTCCCCGCATCGCCGGCAATTTGGTCGCCGTCGCGATCAGGCGCCTGGCAACCGCAAGCCCGGCCACCCTGGATTTCGGCTTGTGGACATAGACGAGCGCGGCGGCCCCCGTCACGTGCGGCGTTGCCATCGACGTTCCCGGCCAGGAATCGTAGCTCGTATGATCGGCGAAGCTCGCCTTCACCCGGGGCACCGTCGACAGGATGTTGACGCCCGGCGCGACCAGCTTGATATGCTTCCCCGTATTGGAGAACGAGGCGCGCCGATGAGACTCGTCGACGGCCCCGACTCCGATCGTGTCCGCGTAGCCGGCCGGATACTCCTTCGGATTGCCGCTCTCGAACTCGTTGCCCATCGCGGTCGAGATGACGACCCCGGCATCGATCAGCTCGGCGAAAATCGCCGCCTCCGCCTTCGAGTGGTCCTCGCCGCCGATGCTGAGATTGATGACCTTGATGTTGGAATCGAGCGCGGCCGCGAGCGCTTTGCTGTAGAACTCGAAGTTGAAGTTCTCGTCGTCGCCCGGGCGCCTGGGATCGTCGAAGACCTTCCAGCAGTGCAGCCGGCAATTCGCCACGCCCGCGATACCGACCGAATTGTTGACCACGGCCGCGATCGTGCCGCTGACATGCGTGCCGTGACCGAGGAAGTCGCGCGCTTTGTTGCCGTCGTGCCGGTATTCCTCGATCGCGTTTGCGAGATCGGGATGTCCGGCGTCGACACCGCTGTCGAGCACGGCGACATGAACCCGCCCCGCGCCTGGCCGCCGCTCGTCGAACCATCTGATGGCGCGAAGACCCCATTGCCTGATCTTCATGGGATCGGCGGCGGCCTTGAGCCAGCGGCGGGGAACGGGCTCGACCAGATCCATCGCCCTGGAGGCACGCAGGCGCTTCAGGACGGCTGCACCGATCTTCTTGTCCTTCACCTCCACGATCTGAAATCCAGCCAGCGCCTCTCGCGGTGCTGCCGTTGCGGAGCGGACGATCGAACGATGAACCGCGTCCAGCGCCCGCGGCTGCGCCGGCACATCGCCGGCGTCGACCACGAACAGCGGCTTCATCGATTGAAGCCCGAAATTGTCCCTCAGGAAACCGATCGGACCTCGCACTTCATCGGGCATCGCATCCGCCAGCGCGCGCGACGTGGCCGCCCGAGGCGCGTCCGCCGCGATCTGCCGGGCAAGGGCCGGCTTCAACCGAACGATGATCTGTCCCGGGACATTCTCGCGACGGCGCGGCCGCTCGCCCGCGACCCGCATTGCCTGCGTCAGGGCCATGTTGAAATTTCCTTCCTCTGAAAAACGATAAAGTACGGCACTCGTTATAAGCGAAATCCCCTGGCTACGCCACCTGAGCAACCGGAAACTGCCTGCCGCCCCCTGTGCGGTGCAGTGACGGCAGCGCGGCGCACGTGCTATTGATGTCCGGAAGTCCTCAATCAGGGAGACGTTCGTGAACGATCTTTGCGCCGACGATCTCGCAACCATCTATGCCAAGCCGACCCCGCGCGTGATCGCGAAGGCACGCCCCGCGATCGACGCGCATGCGAAGAAGTTCATTGAGATGTCGCCGTTCTGCGTGCTCGCGACATCCGGCACCGACGGCAGCGTCGATGCCTCGCCGCGCGGCGGTGGCGTCGGCTTCGTCCACGTCGCCGGCCCCAACCAATTGCTGATGCCCGATCGCGCCGGCAACAACCGCATCGACAGCTTTCGCAATGTGGTCGAAGGCTCGGGCTTCGTGCATCTGTTGTTCTTCGTGCCCGGCATCGACGAGACATTGCGCGTCGGCGGCCGCGGCACGCTGTCGGTCGATCCGGATCTGCTGGCTTCGATGGTTGAATTCGGCAAGCCGCCGCGCGCGGTGCTGAACGTCGCCGTCAGCGAAGTCTACTTCCACTGCGGCAAGGCGCTGATGCGTTCAAAACTGTGGGCGCCGGAGAAGGTGCAGCGCTCGGTGATGCCGAGCATCAGCGAGGTCATCCACGAACAGACCGGTCTCGGCGAGCCGGAGAGTCAGCAGATCACGGAAGAGCGCTACAAGACGCAGCTGTAGGCGAGGCTGCCGCGACAATTCCAGTGTCGTCCCGGCGCAGGCCGGGACCCATAACCACGAGATTCGATCAGGCGAAGACTCGTGGTTACCAGCGCGATGCACAACTGCTCCCTGGGGTTATGGTCCCGGCTTTCGCCGGGACGACATGGGAGCGTGCAGTCAAGCGTTAGAGCTTAGTGCCCCTCGCCCTCGAGCCCGCCGACGTGCTTCTGGGTGTAGAGCTCGAGGCCGATGCGGCCGATCAGGTCGAGCTGGGTCTCGAGGAAGTCGATGTGGTGCTCCTCGTCGCTCATCAGCTTCTCGAACAGGTCACGCGTGACGTAGTCCTTGACGCCATGGCAATAGGTGGCCGCTTCCTGATAGAGCGCCCGCGCGCTCATCTCGGCCGCGAGATCGCACTCGATGATCTCCTTGACGTTCTGGCCGATGCGCAGGGGATCGAGCACCTGCATGTTCGGGAAGCCGTCGAAGAACAGGATGCGCGCGGTGAGCTTGTCGGCATGCTCCATCTCCTCGATGGATTCCTTGCGCCAGACCTTGGCCATGTCCAGCAGGCCCCAATTGTCGAGGAAGCGATAGTGCAGCCAGTACTGGTTGATCGCAGTCAGCTCGTGACGCAGCGCTTTGTTGAGATAGTCGATGACTTTTGCGTCGCCCTGCATGGTTCACTCCAGCTCTTGCAGTCCAAATCGGACCTATCCGACTTTAGAATGCTTCTAAGTCAGATTAAATACGGGGGCAACCGGCTACGGGGACGCAGCCGGGGAAAAACTCAGCCGACGGTGGAGAAAGGTTCAGCAGGCCGCGAGGGCGAACTGGGCAGGCGCGGCGGTCTCGTCGTTCGCGGCCACGGTGTGGCTGTGCGGGCAGCCCGAGCAGCAGGACTTGGCGCAGGGGCCGAGCGCTTCATCGATGATGGTCTTGATCGTTCGCGCGCAGCGGCCGCATTCGGCGCTGCAGCCGAGGCATCCATAGACTTGCTTGGCATGGCGCACAGCGTCGTCGGACTCGGCCACGGCGGCGCGGATGTCGTCATCGCTCAGCACGTTACAGGAACAAACGATCATGGAAGCGGTAGGCCCTTCGGTGATGCGCCATCATCGATATTTAAGGGGCCGGCCGGATGCAAAGGGAAAAACCGGTATTTGAAGCTATTCCAAACTGGCCGAGAAACAGCCTAGAACGGCTCTAAAATAGGATGTTGCGCTGGATCAAGATGGGGCCGGATCTAGTCGCCGCCACCGCCTCCTCCACCGTCGCCACCGCCTCCGCAGTCGCCGCCGCTACTGCCGCCATCGCTGCTCGAACAGCTGCCGCCGTCGGTTGAGTTCCCAGAGCTGCCGCTGGAGAACCAGCTGCCCAGCGAGAAACCGTCGCTGTTGCCGGAATAGCTGTCGCCACCCCCGCCGTCGCCGCCGGCCGCTGCGCGCGAACGGCGCTGATTGCGATTCTGGAGGTGGGTGATCCAGCCGTACCCGATCGCAAAGACGATCCCGGCAGCAATCAATGCATTGATCATCGCGTTGCCCATCATCGCCTCCCTGGCCGACCCACGGTCCATAATAATTGGTCGTCCCCCGCGAAGGTGCCGTTCATTGATCATTCAAACGAAATATGGAACTTTGCGCCCCAAAGAGTTCCCGCGTGTTTTTGCAAGAGGTCATCCGATGAAGAAGTCGCTCCTGGCAGCCGCTGCCCTCGCCATTGTGGCCGTGACGGCCGGAACGCCGGCCCAGGCCCAGCGCGGTGTCGCTGCTGGCGTCGCGGCCGGCATCATCGGCGGCGCCATTGTCGGCGGCGCACTGGCCTCTCCGTATTATTACGGACCGGGCCCCGGCTATTATGAGCCGGGCTATTACCCGCCCCGCTATTACGCACCGGGCCCGGGCTATGCCGCGGACGACTATTACGGCGGCTGCGTCTGGCAGAGGCAGCGCTTCTGGGATGGCTACGCCTGGCGCATCCGTCGCGTCCGGGTCTGCGGCTGAGACGCTCCAGGCCGGTGCACTACGGGTGCGCCGTTCATCTCGGGGCCCGAAAAAGACCGCTTTTTCTCGTCACAGCTCCGTGTGCGTTTACCGTGGATTGACCATTTGCGCGCTTCCTAGCCGCAAGGACAATTCCATCAGAGTGTGCGTGAACCTTTGAAACCCGGGCGCCTCTAACAAGAGGAACCCATCTCCCAGGAGAGCCAAGAGCATGAAGAAGACTATCGTTGCCGCCCTCACGGTTGCGACGGTTGCCGGTTCGCTGGTGACCGCCACCCCGTCTGCAAAGGCCCATGACGGCGTCGGCGCCGGCATCGCAGCCGGCCTGATCGGCGGCGCCATCGTCGGCGGCGCAATCGCGTCGAGCCGTCCCGCCTATGGCGGCCCCGTTTACGTTGCCGAGCCCCCGCCGCCCGCGCCCTGCTACTGGCGCCGTGAGCGCTATTGGGACGGCTACGGCTGGGTCAGCCGCCCGGTTCGCGTCTGCTACTGATCTGATCGCGCGGCGCCCCTCGGCGCCACGATCGAAGCCCGGCCGAGAGCATCGGCCGGGCTTTTTCTTTTTTGGAGAGCGCTAACGCGCGGCCTGGATCGCGCGCAGCACCTCTTCGCTCGGCCAGCAGTCGACCTTCAGGCCTGCCGACTTCTGATAAGCGCCGAGCGCGGCACGCGTCTGCATGCCCGCCTTGCCGTCGATCTTGTCCTTGTAGAGCCCGATCCGCGTCAGCCCGCGCTGCATGGTCTCGACGTCCTTCGTGCGCAACTGCTTCGAAGCCGCCCACGATGTCGCGAACGGCAGCGGGCTCGTCATGCGATCGCCGAGATGACCGACGAACAGCACATAGAGGTCGGAGAAATTGTATTCCTTGATGACGAAGTAGTTCTTCGTCGTCAGGAACGACGGACCGTAGATGCCTTCCGGTTGCAACAGCGAGGCCGGTTGCGCCTGTTCATTGGCACTGAGCTTCTGCCCGCGCACCGGCACGAAGCCTTCGCGCAACCACTGGCCGATCGGCTTGGTCACCTCCGGCACGCCGGCGGTGCAATCGACTTTCGCAGGCGCCTGCACCTCGTAGGCCCAGCGCAAGCCGCTCTGCCAGCCCTTGTTGACGAGCTGCTGCGCAGCCGAGGCCAGCGCATCCGGCACCGAGTGCCAGATGTCGATGCGGCCGTCGCGGTCGAAATCGACGCCGTGCTTGTAATATTCGGACGGCAGGAATTGCGTGAGCCCGGTCGCGCCGGCCCAGGACGAGCGCATGTCCTTGCGCGTCACCACGCCCTCGCCGAGGATCTTCAACGAGAGGATGAATTCGTTGCGATACTGGTCCTTGCGCCGGCCGACATAGGCCTGCGTCGCCAGCACGCGCACGAGGTCATAGGGCAGCGTGTAGCGGCCATAGTCGGTCTCGCGGCCCCAGATTGCGAGCATGACGGTCGCGGGCACGCCGGAGCTCTTCTCGATTTCGGTCAGCGCAGGCCGATACTTTTGCAGCAGCCGCTGGCCCTCGCCGGCGAGCCGCGCGATCGAGGCATCCTTGACGTAGTCGGCCGGCACCTGCACGAACTCGGCCTGCGACGGCGCGCCAGTCGCGGGCCGTCCCGGCAGGATCAGATCGGGCAGCTTGTAGTCGGGCTCGAGCCCGCGCGTTTCGCGATCGAACGTCGCACGGGAGACGCCGGCCTCTTGCGCCTCCGGCCAGAGCGAGGCGATGAACTGCGTGAAGGCCGCATCGGCGGCGCGGGCGGACGACGAGCCGCAGGTGACCACGATCACCGCAGCGATGAGCGCCCGCCGCATCATGCCGAAATCACCTCGTCAGCTTCTTGTACTTCACGCGGTGCGGAATGATGCTGTCCTGGCCGAGCCGGCGCATCTTGTCCTTCTCGTAGTCCTGGAAGTTGCCTTCGAACCATTCGACGTGGCTGTCGCCTTCGAACGCCAGGATGTGGGTCGCGATGCGGTCGAGGAACCAGCGATCGTGGCTGATGATGACGGCGCAGCCGGCGAAATCCTCCAGCGCCTCTTCGAGCGCGCGCAGCGTGTCGACGTCGAGGTCGTTGGTCGGCTCGTCGAGCAGCAGCACGTTGGCGCCGGACTTCAGCATCTTGGCAAGGTGCACGCGGTTGCGCTCACCGCCGGAGAGCGCACCAACCTTCTTCTGCTGGTCGGCGCCCTTGAAGTTGAACGACGAGCAATAGCCGCGCGAGTTCACTTCCTTCTTGCCGAGCAGGATCAGCTCGTTGCCGCCGGAAATCTCCTCCCAGACGTTCTTGTTGCCGTCGAGCGCATCGCGCGACTGGTCGACATAGCCGAGGTGCACGGTCTCGCCGACCGTGATCGTGCCCTTGTCTGGCGTTTCCTGCTTGGTGATCATCTTGAACAGCGTGGTCTTGCCGGCGCCGTTGGCGCCGATCACACCGACGATGCCTCCGGGCGGCAGCTTGAAGGTGAGATCGTCGATCAGAAGGCGATCGCCATAGCCTTTGCTGAGGGCTTCGAAATCGACCACGTTGGCGCCGAGCCGCTCGGCGACGGGGATGATGATCTGCGCGGTCTGGGTCTGCTTCTCGCTGGCCTGCTTGAGCAGTTCCTCGTAACGCTGATAGCGCGCCTTGGACTTGGCCTGGCGTGCCTTGGGCGAGGACGCGACCCATTCCTGCTCGCGGGCGATCGTCTTCTGATGCGCGGCGTCCTCGCGGCCTTCCTGCTCCAGCCGCTTCTGCTTCTGCACCAGCCAGGACGAGTAGTTGCCCTCGTACGGAATGCCCTTGCCGCGATCGAGCTCGAGAATCCAGCTCGTGACGTTGTCGAGGAAGTAGCGATCGTGGGTCACGATCAGGATCGCGCCCGGATAGGTGCGCAGATGGCCTTCCAGCCACGACACCGACTCGGCATCGAGATGGTTGGTTGGCTCGTCGAGCAGCAGGAGTTCGGGCTGGTCGAGCAACAGGCGGCACAGCGCGACGCGGCGACGTTCGCCGCCCGAGAGCTTCGTCACATCGGCATCGTCGGGCGGACAGCGCAGCGCGTCCATGGCCTGGTCGACCTTGCTGTCGAGATCCCACAGGCCCTGGGCCTCGATCTCGTCTTGCAGCTTGGTCATCTCGTCGGCGGTCTCCTCGGAGTAGTTCATCGCCAGCTCGTTGTAGCGATCGAGGATGGCCTTCTGCTTGGCGACGCCCAGCATGACGTTCTCGCGCACGGAGAGCGCGGGATCGAGATGCGGTTCCTGCTCGAGATAGCCGACGCGGGCGCCCTGGGCGACCCAGGCCTCACCGTTATATTCCTTGTCGAGGCCGGCCATGATCTTGAGCAGCGTCGACTTGCCCGAGCCGTTGACGCCGAGAACGCCGATCTTGGCGTCCGGGTAGAAGCTCAGATGGATGTTATCGAGCACCTTCCGGGTCGGGTAGCTCTTGGTCAGGCCCTGCATGAAATAGATGAACTGGCGCGCCATCGGTCCCGAATACCTTCGATTTGAGGAGATTTGCTTGCCGCCGATGTAACGATCCCGCCCCCAAAGGGCAACGTTTTCCCTCCGTTCACCACGGATGAATACGGGACGGACACCATCCGGACCCGGATCCGGACAATTGAAACTATCTTTTAATAAATCAGGCCAAAGCTCGGTTTCGCGCGGAAACAGCGCCACCCGCTCAGAATGAACGGGAGCACAGCGAGGCCGACCATGGCTCTGATCGAGACCCACTCATTTCCCGCTCCGGCCGACGCCGGGAACGCGTCCGGACTCGTGTCGGAGATCAAGGGCTTCTGGAAGCGCTTCTTCGCGACCGCCTTCAACCCCTATCGGCCCGAGCTGCACTACATGCGTGGCCCCGGCCCCGCCTGGCGCGCCAAGCATGGCATGGATGCGCCGATCCGGCTGAAGCCCCGCGACCTCTAAGCGGCTCCCTGCTATCGCATTTTTGAAGACGCAGACTGCTTGCGCGCGAGGCTGATTGCGCGCAACCATGTCCAGGTTCCGACGATGGCGCGCCCCGCCCAGCGCCGTCCCCTCTCGCCATGGATGATGCTGATGAGCCGGCTGCGCTGCGCAATTCTCGACGACTATTTCAATCTCGCTCTGGACGTCGCCAACTGGCCGAAACTGTCGGACCGTGTCGATGTCACCGTGTTCAACCATCCCTTCGCCTCGGAAGCCGCCGCGGCGAGCGCGCTGGCCGATTTCGAGATCATCTGCGCCATGCGCGAGCGCACTGCGTTCCCCAAGAGCCTGTTCGACAAGCTGCCCAAGCTGAAGCTGCTGCTGACGTCGGGCATGCGCAACGCCTCGATCGACATGGAGGCGGCAAAGGCCAAGGGCGTCACCATCGGCGGCACGCAATATTCGCGCGATCCGACGGCGCCGCTGACCATGGGCCTGATCCTGGAACTGACCCGGGGCATCGGCCGTGAGAATGCGCGCATGCATGCCGGCGAGCCCTGGCAGACCTTTGCCGGCGTCGAGATCGAGGGGATGACGCTCGGCATCATCGGGCTCGGCAAGCTCGGCACCAAGATGGCGGGCATCGCCAAGGCGTTCGGCATGAACGTGATTGCCTGGAGCCCGAACCTCACGCCGGAGAAATGTGCAGCGGCCGGCGTCGGCTACGCCACCAAGGAGGAGCTGTTCGCCAAGGCCGACATCGTCACCATCCACGTCGTGCTGAGCGATCGCTCGCGCGGTCTGGTCGGCCGCGCGGACCTGGCGCGGATGAAGCCGACCGCCTTCCTCGTCAACACCGCGCGCGGGCCGATCGTGGACGAGCAGGCCCTGCTCGAGGCGCTGCAGCAGAAGAAGATCGCGGGCGCCGGCATCGACGTGTTCGCGGTCGAGCCGCTGCCGGTCGACCATCCCTTCCGCAAGCTCGACAATCTCGTGCTGACGCCGCATCTCGGCTACGCCACCGAGGACGGGCTGCGCATCCATTACGGCCAGATGGTCGAGTCGATCGACGCCTTCACTGAGGGCGGCGAGCTGCCGCGCAAGCTGGCCTGAAACGACAAAGGGCGTGCCGACGGCACGCCCTTCGCAATTTGATCCGGTTCGAAGCGCCTAGCGCACGGTGACCGGCGCGGGCAGCGGCGGCACCACCGTCGGCTGGGTGCCCGGAACGGGGCCAGCCTGGGCGGCCATCGGAGCCGGGCCAGCAGCAGGACCAGACGCCGGCGCAGCCGAGGCGGTCGCCGTTCCCGGCGGCGGGCCGCCCGGCATCACCACCACGCGGGTGCCGACCTTAACGCGGTCGAACAGGTCCGAGACGTCCTCGTTCAGCATGCCGATACAGCCCGACGACACGAACTTGCCGATGGTCGAAGGCTGGTTGGTGCCGTGGATGCGGTAGACAGTCGAGCCGAGATACATCGCGCGGGCGCCGAGCGGATTGCCGGGGCCGCCGGCCATGAAGCGCGGCAGATAGGGCTGGCGCTCGATCATCTCCGTCGGCGGATGCCAATCCGGCCACTCCGCCTTGCGGGTGATCTTCTGCACGCCGGTCCAGGTGAAGCCATCGCGACCGACGCGGACGCCGTAGCGGATCGCGCGGCCCCCTCCGAGGACGTAATAGAGGTAGGTGTTGGGCGTATCGACCACGAGCGTGCCGGCCGGCTCCTTGGTCTGGAACGAGACCTCCTGGCGGCGCAGGTTCGGCGCGAGTTGCGCCGGGGCCGCATCAGGCTGCTCCTCGGGCGGCAGCGAGGCGACCGTCATCGGCCGGCCATCGGCGCCGACGGGCGGCTGCCCGGCCTGGACCGTTCCGGTCGCGGCGGGACCACCGACGGCTTCCGGCGGACGCAGACCGTCATTGGCCGGCGCCTGTCCCTGACCCGGACGATTGGCGTAGATCACCGGCGGCGGACCGGCGGGGCGGCCATAGCGGGGATCGTCGGGCGACATCACGGGGCCCTGCGGAGCCGCCGAATAGACCGGCGGAGCGCCGGCGGGGCGGCCGTAACGGGGGTCATCCGGCGACATCACCGGCCCCTGCGGCGGGGCAGCGGAGTAGACCGGGGGGCCAGCCGGGCGGCCGTAACGCGGATCGTCGACGGGACCGGGCGGCGGCAGCGAGGCCTGCGGCATCGCGTCGTCATCGTCCTCCAAGGAGTCGAAATTCGGCGTGCGATCACCGGGGCGGTATTCGGCCGGGGCGCCATAGCTCGGCACCTGCTGGACCGGATAGCTCTGCGCCTGTGCGAGCGAGGTTCCCGCCGCAGCGACTGTTGCGGCAGCGCATATCGTCAGAAAGTGTTTGATCATCATCGCTCTTGTATAGCCCCGCGGCCCCGTCCGGACCGTTAACGGCCAGATGGCCGAAGATAGCGGCACATTCAAGACATATCAGGCTTATTTGCGCCTGATTGGCCGATTTGTGATCCGCAGGACTACCGTTGCCCCGTTGCATCACGGGTCGGAAATCGCATCGTGCCGCCAATTGCCGGAGCTTCGGCCCCGATTTTTAGGGAATGACGCTGAATCGTTGCGATATGTTCGAATCAGCCTGATTCGCCTCCGCTTTGAGCTCCGATCCCCGCGTGGCGAACGCGGCAAGCTGTATCGTCACCGCGTTCAGATGGCTCTTGGGCCCTGGCCTCCACACCGCCGGGGCGGAAATTCGTAACCCGTCCGATGCTTCCCGGCTTTCGCTTCCTGTTTGCCGCGATCCTGCTGTCAACCTCCATCCTGGTGTTCGGCCTGGGCGCCGCAGCGCTGCTGCGGGCGACGCACGAGCAGTATGTCAGCGCCCCGTCCTGGCGGAACGGCCCGCGGGAGCAGGTGTTCGCGCAAGCCTCCGAGCCGGCCCAGCCGGTGCTCGCGGTCTTGCGTGCCGAGCCTGACCTGGCCGAGCCCGCGCCGAACCTGCGCGACCAGGTGCCGACCATCGGATTGCCGGCGAGCGAGCCTGACCAGGTTGCCGCACTGACGACCGAGGCCGACGCTCAGCCGCAGGTCAGCGAAGCCCCGGCTGACGCTTCGTCCGCCGAACCGGCCAAAGTCGAGGCCATCAACACCGACGCCACGGCGGAAGCCGCAGCGCCGACCGACACGCTCACCCCGGCCGACACCACGGCGTCGATCCCCGAAGCGAAGCCAGCGGCGACCGCCAGCGAGCCGGCGCCGGCCGGCGCCGATGTCGCGCTCGCCTCCTCGGCGCTCGACGTCGCCACGGCCAGGCTGGCGGCGCTGAACGCGCCCGCCGCCACGATCACCAAGGATGCAGCGCCGAAGGCCAAGGCGGACAGCAGCAAGGCGGACGACAAGGCGACCAAGCGCAAGGCCAAGGCGAAGAAGCGGCAGCGCGTGGTGCGCCGTCCGCCGCCTCAGCAGTTGCAGCAGCAGCTCGATCCGTTCGGGCAGCCGCAGACATTTGCCACGACGACCACGCGGGCGCGCTGATCTTCACCTCTCCCCGCTAGAGCGGGGCGAGGGGGCGCACCGCCGCTGCGGCCGCGATCAACCGTGACTCACGCCGGGCCCGTCGCGATCGGCGGGCCTTTTTCCTGGCCCCATTCCGACCACGAGCCGTCATAGAGCGCGGTGTCGGTGACACCCAGGCGATACAGCGCGAGCGTCAACACGCCGGCGGACACGCCGGAGCCGCAGCTCGTCACGATCGGGGCATCCAGCTTGACGCCGGCGCCCGCGAAGGCGGCGCGCAGATCCTCGAGCGGCTTCATCTCGCCGGTCGCAGCATTGAACAGCAGGTTGTAGGGCACGTTGCGGGCGCCGGGAATGTGACCGGAGCGGATGCCCGCGCGCGGCTCGGGCGCGCGGCCCTCGAAACGGTCGGCGGCGCGCGCGTCGATCACCTGCTCGGCACGGCTTTCGACGTTGGCGATCAGCTGCTGCATGCTGCGCACGCGCTTGGGATCGTAGCTCGCCTTGAAGATTGCAGGCTTCGGCTTCACCTCGCCGCTCTCGGTCGCGCGCCCCTCGGCGCGCCACTTCTTCAGCCCACCATTGAGGATGCGCACATTGGCGTGGCCGAAAGCCAGGAACATCCACCACGCGCGGGGCGCGGCCACCCAGCCGCCGGCATCGTAGAGCACGACGGTGTCGGCGTTGGAGATGCCGAGATTGCCGATGTCACGGCCGAACTGCTCCGCGCTCGGATACATGTGCGGCAGCGGGTTGGAATGATCCGACACCGCATCGACGTCGAAGAACGCCGCGCCCGGCAGATGCGCGGCGAGATAGTCGTCCTTGGGCAGCGGCAGCACGCCCGGCAGCTTGAAGCTGGCGTCGAGCACCTTGACGTTGGCATCGTTGAGGTGGGCGGCGAGCCATTCGGTGGAGACGAGGGGGTCGGTGGCGGTGTCAGTCATTGATGTACTCTCTGGCGGCTTTCCCGGTCGTCATGCCCGGGCTTGTCCCGGGCATCCAAGTTCTTGCTGTCAGCAGGTGAGAACGTGGATGGCCGGGACAAGCCCGGCCAAGACGGAGCGTGTGGTGAGGGAGGTATTCACCTCACCCCTTCTTCGGCTCCCACTGCTCCGTCGGGCCGCCGGCGTCGCGCCAGGCGGCGTAGCCGCCGGCGATGTGGGCGACGGGCTTGAGGCCCATGTCCTGCGCGGTCTTGGCCGCGAGCGCGGAGCGCAAACCCCCGGCGCAGTGGAAGACGAACTTCTTGTCTTCCTGGAAGACCGGCTTGGCGTAGGGGCTCTGCGGATCGATCCAGAATTCGAGCATGCCGCGGGTGCAGGCGAAGGCGCCGGGAATGCGGCCGTCGCGCTCGATCTCGCGGGGATCGCGGATGTCGACGATGACGACGTCGCCGTTCTTGGAGATCTCGATCGCGTCCTTGGCGTTGAGCGTCTCGATCTCGGCATTGGCCTCGTCGATCAGCGCCTTGATGCCGCGGGTGATGTTTTGGGGCATGTGGTTCTCCCTCTTGTTGTCATTCCGGGGCGCGCGTAGCGCGAGCCCGGAATCCATTGATCTACGCGTGCTGCCGCCCGATGGATTCCGGGCTCGCCCTTCGGGCGCCCCGGAATGACAACAGCTAGTGCGTCAATTCCTTCATCGCGCTCTCCAGCCCCTCGATCGTGATCGGATACATCCGATTGGCGAAGATGCGCTTGATGATGGTGGTCGATTCCGAATAGTCCCAGTGCTTCTGCTGCACCGGATTCAGCCACACCGCATGCGGATAGGTGCGGATGATGCGGTCGAGCCAGATCGAGCCGGGCTCCTCGTTGACGTGCTCGACCGAGCCGCCGGGCACCATGATCTCGTAAGGCGACATCGAGGCGTCGCCGACGAACACGACCTTGTAGTCGTGCGGGTATTTGTGCAGCACGTCCCAGGTCGGGGTGCGGTCGGTGAAGCGGCGCTTGTTCTGCTTCCACACGCCTTCATAGAGGCAGTTGTGGAAGTAGAAATACTCCATGTGCTTGAACTCGCTCTTGGCCGCCGAGAACAGCTCCTCGACCTGCTCGATATGCGCGTCCATCGAGCCGCCGATGTCGAAGAACACCAAGAGCTTCACCGCATTGCGCCGCTCGGGGCGCATGTGCACGTCGAGATAGCCGTGATTGGCGGTCTCGCGGATGGTGGTGTCGAGGTCGAGCTCGTCGGGCGCGCCGGTGCGCGCAAACTTGCGCAGGCGCCGCAGCGCCACCTTGATGTTGCGGATGCCGAGCTCGACATTGCCGTCGAGATCCTTGAACTCGCGCTTGTCCCACACCTTCACGGCGCGGTTGTTGCGATTCTTCTCCTGGCCGATGCGGACGCCTTCGGGATTGTAGCCGTGCGCGCCGAACGGCGAGGTGCCGGCGGTGCCGATCCATTTCGAGCCGCCCTGGTGCCGCCCCTTCTGCTCCTCGAGGCGCTTCTTCAGGGTTTCCATGAGCTTGTCCCAGCCCATGGCCTCGATCTGCTTCTTCTCTTCCTCGGTGAGGTATTTTTCGGCGAGCTTCTTCAGCCACTCCTCGGGGATCTCCGCCTTCTCCATGGCGTCGAGCAGGTTTTCCAGCCCCTTGAACACCGTGCCGAAGACGCGGTCGAACTTGTCGAGATTGCGCTCGTCCTTCACCAGCGAGGCGCGCGACAGGTAGTAGAAGTTCTCGACCGTATAGTCCGCAAGGTCAGCGTCGAGCGCCTCCATCAGCGTGAGGTATTCGCGCAGCGTCACGGGGACCTGCGCATCGCGCAGAGAAGTGAAGAATTGCAGGAACATGGGTGACAGATTGCCCGTCGGGTGGCGAACGTCAAGGGGCGCAAGCCCGCGCCCGACGCTGGACCGGGAGGCTTTTTGCACTAGAATTGGGGACCTCACGGGGTTGTTTTGGGGACGTTTGCAATGGGAATTCTCGCAGCGCTCATCATCGGCGCGATCGCCGGCTGGCTTGCCGGCAAGATTGTCCACGGGGCGGGATTTGGGCTGGTCGGCAACATCGTCGTCGGCATCATCGGCGCGCTGGTCGCGAGCTGGGTGCTGCCGCAGCTGCATATCGCGCTGGCCACCGGCACGGTCGGCGCCATCGTGGATGCCACGATCGGCGCGGTGATTGTGCTGGTCATCCTTTCGCTGATAAGACGGGTCTGAAAGCCTGACCGAACCAGGAACGGCCGCCAAGCGCGGCCGTTCCCATGTCGCGACCGGGCCATGACATTGGCAATGCCCGGGATGACGACCAACAAGGACGCGCAATGAAATTTACCGGCACCAAGGATTATGTTGCGACCGAGGATCTCAAGGTCGCCGTCAACGCCTCGATCGTGCTCGAGCGCCCGCTCCTCATCAAGGGCGAGCCCGGCACCGGCAAGACGGTGCTGGCGGAGGAAGTGGCGAAGGCGCTGAACGCGCCGCTTTTGACCTGGCACATCAAGTCCACCACCAAGGCGCAGCAGGGCCTCTACGAGTACGACGCGGTGTCGCGCCTGCGCGACAGCCAGCTCGGCGACGCCCGCGTCTCCGACATCAAGAACTACATCAAGCGCGGCAAGCTGTGGGAAGCCTTCACCGCTGAGCAGCGCCCGGTGCTGCTGATCGACGAGATCGACAAGGCCGACATCGAATTCCCGAACGATTTGCTGCTCGAGCTCGACCGCATGGAATTCCATGTCTACGAGACCGGCGAGACGATCAAGGCCAAGCAGCGCCCGATCATGATGATCACCTCCAACAACGAGAAGGAGCTGCCCGACGCCTTCCTGCGCCGCTGCTTCTTCCACTACATCAAGTTCCCCGATGCCGACACGATGGGCCGCATCGTCGACGTCCACTTCCCCGGCATCAAGAAGCGCCTGGTCGAGGAAGCCCTGCGCATCTTCTTCGAGGTGCGCGAAGTACCCGGCCTGAAGAAGAAGCCGTCCACCTCGGAGCTGCTCGACTGGCTGAAGCTGCTGCTCAACGAAGACATGAGCGTCGAGCAGCTGCGCGAGCGCGACCCGCGCAAACTGATCCCGCCGCTGCACGGCGCGCTGCTGAAGAACGAGCAGGACGTGCATCTGTTCGAGCGGCTGGCGTTTTTGAGCAGAAGGGAAGTGTGAGCTCTCTGCTGCTTCCGTCATCCTGAGGTGCGAGGCATGGGACGCAAGGCGTCCCATGGGGAGCCTCGAAGGATGAACGGCCGAGATGCAGCCGGGCCGTCGCCCTTCGAGGGCCGCTGAAGAAGCGGCCACCTCAGGGTGACGGTGAAAGATTTGCGCGCGCTGCCTCCACACCGTCATTGCGAGCGCAGCGAAGCAATCCAGTATCCCTCCGCGGAAAGACTCCGGATTGCTTCGCTGCGCTCGCAATGACGGAGCAAGGGACAACGGCGTCGTTCTCCGACTGGCAAATTTAATTGCAGACACACGCTCGCATTCTCGCGGCGCATCTCGCCCGAGCTTTGCTTCATGCCTCGTCCTCCAAGGAAAGAGGGCGCAGGGAAGGCCGGGTGCCGACTGGCACCCGCGGTCCGCTGCGCGAAACGCACACGCAGAAAACCGCACAGCAGCATACAGGTGTCGCCGATCACTCGGCCTTCCCTGCGCGATGGTCGGACGGCTTATGCCGTGCTCTCCCGGGAGCCGAACTTTCCCTCTGGCCTCCCTCGCCCCTGCGAATTGACGATGCCGTCCGCCCGGTTGGGCTCGCGCACATCTCCGCAAGAGCTTGACCGTAGCAACGACGGCCAAGACCACACGGTTTTGCCGTACGCGCTCAGCGCCGTCCGTCTGCACGCGGTTACGAGCTCACAGGGACTACCCGCCCTGCCCGCGACCCTTCGTGCCGACGCTGCCGCGTCCACCGCAACCCGGCCCGCGTTTCGAACGACTCGCGAACCGCCCCTCTTCGTCAGGCCGGGCTGTCGCGATCTATGCCGCAATTCCGAATTTCGGTAAAGTGGAATATTTTCGCGAGAGGAGATTGACGGGGGTGCGGGTGTTTTGCCCGACGGGCCGCGCGTGGCTTTGTAGGATGGGTAGAGCGCAGCGAAACCCATCGTGGTTCAGCGAACGCCGCACGATGATGGGTTTCGCTGCGCTCTACCCATCCTACGGCTCCGTCAACTTCGCTCTCCGAAATTGGCACTGTCATTATATTGCGACAGATCGCCAGCCCAGTCTGATGGATAGTTTCCGAGTTCGACATGACGATGAAAAGACGATGCCGCCCAATCGCAGACTCGATCGACCAGGCCGTGCTTGACGGGATTGATGTGCACGTAGTCGATGTGCCGGGCATAATCCTCCTCGTCGCGAATGGTGTGCTCCCAATAGCGACGTTGCCAGATGCCGCGTTCACCTCTAGTGGCCCGGCTCAGTGAAACGGTTTCCTCAGGCGGAAGGTTGCGGGAGAAGGTTGATTTGATCTGTCGCCAACGCATCGCAAAATCGGCATCGCCGTCCGGCATTGTCCAGACGGTGTGAAGATGCTCGGGCAGCACCACGATCGCATCGATGGTGAAAGGATGCCGTTCGCGCGTTCCGCGAAATGCTGAGCGCAACAGATCGATATGCGCAGTCAACAACGACCAGCTTCGGTCCGCCAGATTGACGGTGAAGAAAAAGCTTCCACCGGGAATGAAGTTGCGCCGATAGGAGGTCATGCTTCATCGTAGCACAACCCTAGATCGATTTCATATTCGTGTAGGATGGGTAGAGCGCAGCGAAACCCATTGTGGTTCAGCGAGCGCTGCACGGTGATGGGTTTCGCTTCGCTCTACCCATCCTACGAGGTTTGCCTCACGCCACCGCGGCGTCCGGGATGCGGGCGGCTTCCATTGGGGCCTTGCCGCGGATCAGGTCCGAGGCGCGGTCGGCGATCATCATGGTCGAGGCATTCAAGTTCGCCGAGATCATGCGCGGCATCACGGACGCATCGATGACGCGGAGGCCTTCGAGGCCGTGGACGCGGAGCTGGTCGTCGACGACGGCCCAGCTCGAATCCGCCGGGCCCATGCGGCAGGTGCAGCCGGGGTGGAAGGTTGTGGTGCCGCGCTCCGTTGCCGCGTGCAAAAATTCGTCGTCGGTGTTGACGTTGGGGCCGGGGAAATCCTCGTAGGCGTAATAGGGCGACAGCGGCGCGCTCTTCAACAGGTTGCGTGCGAGCTTCATGCCGCCGACGATGACGCGGCGGTCGAGCTCGGCGTCCAGATAATTGGTCTGGATGATCGGCGGCGCGAACGGGTCGTTGGAGCGGATGCGGACATAGCCGCGGCTCTCGGGGCGCTGCTGCCAGGAGGCCACGGTCATGCCGGGCTCGTCCTCGAGCTGGCCCTGTACGCCTTCCTTGTAGCTTGCCGGCGTGAAGGTGAGCTGGAGGTCGGAAGAGTCAGCGCTCTCGCCGGAATGCCAGAAGCAATAGACCATGGTCGGCGACAGCGAGAGCAGGCCCTTGCGCGCGGTGGCCCATTTCAGCGCCTCGATCCACAGCGAGAAGCCGCGGCGGAGCTCGTTGATGGTCTTGATGTCCTTGACGCGCGCCACCGTGCGCGGCGCGTAATGGTCCTGCAGGCCTTCGCCGACCGGCAGCGCGTGACGCACGGCGATGCCGTGCTGCTGCAACAGGTCGGGCGAGCCGACGCCGGAGAGCTGCAGCAGCTGCGGCGAATTATAGGTGCCGCCGGAGAGGATCACTTCCTTGTTGGCGCGCACCTCCACCGGCGTGCCGCCGCGGCCGCCCTTGGTGTAGCGCACGCCGACGGCGCGCTTGCCTTCGAAGATGATCTCGGTGGCGTGTGCATGGGTGTGCACATGCACGTTGGGCCGCTTCATGGCGGGCTTGAGGAACGCGGTCGAGCCGGAGACGCGCAGGCCGTTATTGATGGTGCGCTGGCAGTAGGAGACGCCTTCCTGCGTCTTGCCGTTGTAATCGGGATTGCGGGGAATGCCGAGCGAGACCGCGCCTTCCATGAAGGCTTCGCAGAGCGGATCGCACCAGTCCATGGTGGTCACGGTGAGATTGCCGTCGCGGCCGCGGAAGGTGCTGTCGCCCTCGCCGACCCGCTTCTCCAGCCGCTTGAAGTAGGGCAGCACGTCGGCATAGCCCCAGCCGCGATTGCCCATCTGCGCCCAGGTGTCGAAATCCATGCGCTGGCCGCGATTGTAGATATGGCCGTTGATCGACGACGAGCCGCCCAGCGTCTTGCCGCGCGGGGCGTAGATGCTGCGTCCGTTCGTGTAGGGCCCGGGCTCCTGCTGGTAGGCCCAGTTGATGCTCTTCATGTGGAAGGTCTTGATGAAACCCGCCGGCAGGTGAATGTAGGGATGCCAGTCGCTGGGGCCCGCCTCGAGCACGCAGACGCTGACGTTCGGATCTTCGCTGAGCCGGCTGGTGAGGATGCAACCGGCAGAGCCCGCGCCGATGATCACATAATCAAATCTGTCCATGGTGCCTCGGCCGCCCTAGCGCGGCTTGTCGTTGAGTTGAAATTCGAGATGCGCCTGCACCGTCGGCCATTCGGCGGCGGTGATGCTGTAAACAACGGTGTCACGCAGCGTGCCGTTCGGCGCGATCTGGTGGCTGCGCAGAATGCCGTCCTGCTTGGCGCCGAGGCGCTCGATGGCGCGGCGGCTCTGGTGATTGAAGAAGTGGGTGCGGAACTCGACCGCGATGCAGTTCAGCGTTTCGAAGGCGTGGCGCAGCAGCAGCAATTTGCACTGCGTGTTGAGCGGGCCGCGCTGCGCGCCCTTGCCGTACCAGGTCGAGCCGATCTCGACGCGGCGGTTGGCGGCATCGATGTTCATGTAGGTGGTCATGCCGACGATGCTGCCGCCGGCGTCGAACACAGTGAAGGGCAGCATCGAGCCCGCGGCCTGCAAGGCCAGGCGCCGGTCGATCTCCTTGCCCATGTTCTCCGGCAGCGGGATCGCGGTGTACCAGAGTTTCGAGAGCTCGCCGTCCTTCACGGCCGTCACCAGCCCCTCGCGATGCTCATGCGACAGCGGCTCGAGACGGGCATGCTGTCCGCGCAGGGTGATGGGATCAGGCCAGGGCATTGAAACTTTCTCCTTCCGTCATTGCGAGGAGCGAAGCGACGAAGCAATCCAGACTGTCACCGCGGAGGCATTCCTGGATTGCTTCGCTTCGCTCGCAATGACGGTCACTAGCACCGTTTACTTGTTTAGGAAATTGAGCGGCAATCCACCGCGCGGCCAGTCCATGGCGATCAGCTCGCCCTTGCCCGACAGCGTGATGTAGGCGGTCTTCAGATCGGGGCCGCCGAAGGCGATGTTGGTGGTGACGCGGTCGCCGGTCGGGATCTGCTCGACCAGGGTGCCGTCGGGCGCGATCACCGAGATGCAGCCGGAGACGAGCGTGGCGACGCAGACATTGCCGTTCGCCTCGACAGCCAGCGAGTCGAACATCTGGTAGCCGCCGAGCCCGCAGATCGGTTTGCCCCGCTCGCCGCGATAGATCACGTCGCGCGGCTTGAGCGTACCGGGCGCGGAGAGCTCGTAGGCCCAGAGCCGGCCCGTCGGCGTCTCCGCGATGTAGACCGTGTTCTCGTCCGGCGACAGGCCGATGCCGTTGGCCGGCAGCACGCCGTGCACGATCTCGACGATCTCGCTCATGCCGGGCTTGAGGTAATACATGCCGCCGACGTCCATCTCGCGCGCGCGGCGCTTGCCGAGATCGGAGAACCAGAGGCCGCCCTGCCTGTCGAAGACGAGGTCGTTCGGCCCGCGCAGATCGTGCTCGCCGCACTTCGTCACGACGGTCTCGATCTTGCCGGATTGCAGGTCCACGCGCTGGATCGAGCCGCCGAGATAATCGTCGGGCTGCGGGCCCGGCATGATCATGTTGCGGGTCGGGATCCAGGAGAAGCCGCCATTGTTGCAGATGTAGATCTTACCGTCGGGGCCCAGCGCCGCGCCGTTCGGGCCGCCCGGGACCTTGGCGACGATTTCCTTGCGGCCGTCTGGATAGATTCGGGTCAGGCGCTGGCCGCGGATCTCCACCAGCACCACCGAGCCGTCCGGCATCACGACCGGCCCTTCGGGAAATTCGAGGTCGGTGGCGAGAACGCGAACGTTGGACATGTGGGACCCTCCCGGCTGCTTGTTATGGCTTGCACGGGATCTCCGGCACGGGCCCCACACGCAAGATTTGCCTGCGGTTATGACAAAGTCACCGGGGCTTGCCAAGCAAGCGGGATGGTATGCCAGCCTTGCAACCTAAAGCGCGCTGGAATATCGCGCTTCAGGTTCTCGTTTGCGCATGATCTTTTCGGAAAACCGCTGCGCACTTTACGCGGCCCTTCGGGTCCGGATCATTGCTATTCTCTGACCGGTATCCAAATCTCGAAGCCGCCATTGCCGGTCGCGGGATCGAATGCCTCGTCATAGCGCTCGAAATTCGGTGCGTCCGCGGCCTTCAGGCCGGAGGCCGGCAGCCATTGATTCCAGATCGTGCTCACGGTGCGGCGGATCGAGGCGACGTGGTCGGTGTGGGTGAACACCGCATAGCGCTGCTCGGGAATGCGGATGCGGCCGAAGCGGCGCGGCAGGTCGGAGAAATCGGCGACCTCGACACCGGCGATGTAGTCGAAATTACCGGCATCGTCGCCGTTGCAGCACACGCCATAGGCGACCTGACCAACGCGCGCGGGAATGTCGGCGACCTCCTGATGGAAGCGCTGCCACAGCCCCGGAATGGCAGCGCCGTTGTCGCAGGAGATGCGCTCAGCGGGGCCGGCGACGAGGATGGCCTTGGCGGTTTCGAAACGCGGGGGCTTGAGATGGTCGAGCATGGTGGAGTCCATGAGGATCGGCTCCTGCAGCCTGAGATGGTTGGTGCATGTCACGGCCCGGACCGCTTCCGGCGTGGTGCCGAACTGGTCGCGGAACGCGCGGGTGAATGCTTCGTGCGAGCCGTAATCCGCCTGAAGCGCCAGCGACAGGATGTCCGGCGCGCCGTTCGCAAGACTGCGCGCCGCCTCGCTGAGCCGTCGCGCGCGCACGTACCGCATCACGGAAAGACCGGTGGCTGCGGCAAACGCGCGCACGATGTGGAACCGCGACACGCCCGAGACCGCAGCGATCTCGTCGAGCGTCATCGGCTCGGCCAGATGGCTCTCGATGTACCAGAGCGCGCGCTGGGCTGGGTTCATGGTGGTTTCCAGTCCTCGTTCGAAGCAAGGCCATGCTGCACCCAGGACCAACGGCTTCGCTTGATCGGCGTTGCGGTCCGCTTGGAAGGATAGCGCCGGAACAGCCTCTGGCAACGTGCGGCCGTTCGTGTCTACATTCTGCAAGTCAAAACCGCTCACGAGAAAGCAGGAGGAACCGCAGCATGAAGATCGCCGAGGTGCGGGCGCACCATATCCGCATTCCCTACGACGCCGGTGTTGCGAGCTTCCGCCAGGGCGCTTCCGCGATCTCCGCCCTCGACATGGTGCTGGTCGAGGTCATCACCGACACCGGGCTGACCGGTTGGGGCGATGCCTTCGCCTATGTCAGCCCGCGCACCACGCGCAGCGCCGTCGAGGAGATGATCGCGCCGCAGGCCATCGGCCTCGAGGTTCCCGACGCCTCTGGCATTGCCGCGGCGATGGAGCAGATCCAGCGCAATCTGCATCTGTTCGGCCGCTACGGCATCACCATGTTCGCGATCTCCGGCCTCGACATCGCGCTGTGGGACCTCGCGGCGAAGGTCAAGGGCGTGCCATTGCATCGCCTGCTCGGCGACACGAAGCGCACGAACATTCCGGCCTATGCAAGCCTGTTGCGGATCGGCTCGCCCGACAACATCGCCGGCGAATGCAGGAAGGCGCTGGCGCTCGGCTATGGCGCGATCAAGCTGCACGAGACCACGCTGCCTGCGGTGTCTGCCGCGCGCGAGGCGATCGGGCCCGGCATTCCGCTGATGGTCGACATGAACTGCCCGCTGTCGGGCGAGCAGGCGATCGCCTTTGCCAAGGCGTGCAAGGACGCGCAGCCGATGTTCCTGGAGGAGCCGGTGTGGCCGCCGGAAGATTTTGCCGCGCTCGCCGACGTCCGCAGCAACGGCGGGCTCGGCATCGCCGCCGGCGAGAACGCCTGCACGGAATATCAATTCCGCCAGATGATGGATGCGGGCGCGGTGAGCCATGCCCAGCCGTCGGTGATCAAGGTCGGCGGCATCACGGAGTTCTTGAAGGTGGCGGCGCTGGCCGACCAGCGCGGCGTCAAGATCGTTCCGCACTCGCCGTATTTCGGCCCCGGCCTGCTGGCGACGCTGCATCTTCTGGCGACGCGCGACGACGGGCTGGTCGAGATGTTCTATCTCAAGCGCGAAGCCTGCCTGTGGGGCGGCCGCGCCGACGTCGATGCCACCGGCCATGTCGCGGTGCCCGCCGGCAAGGGGCTCGGCTACGAACCCGACCGCAGCGTGATCGAACGCTATCGCGTGAGGTGACCACCTATTTCGCCGGATCCTTCGGCGGCGGCGCGTCCTGCTTCTTCTTCACATCCTCGGCGGTCCTGGCCTGCGCGGCCTGGAGATCACCGAGCGTCTTCTGCAGGCCGGCAAGGCTCGTCTTCAGCGCGTCGATCTGGCGGGCCGCCGCATCCAGCTTCTGCTGGTGATCGAGGTTCAGCTTGGTGATCGTCTTCTGCAGGAAGTCGACATTGCTCTGAAGGCAGCTGGTGCGGCGCTCCATGGTCTTCTCGACCGTGCAGATCTCGATGCCGGGCACGTCCTGCGCGCGGACCGGCGCGGTCGCCAGCGTGGCGAGCAGCAACATCGGGACATGGACGCTGGCACTTCGAAGCTGCATGCGGGTTCCTCTTCGAAAATATCACGGCAATGTGCGCTGTTTGCGCACGGCCGCCCAAGGCTACCACACTCGTACCGCATTCTCGCGTTGAGCTTGGCGTGTTCCCCCGGGACGGGGAGCAGTGAACCGCATGCGGGTGGAAGTGGGCGCTCTTTCCGCGGCTTTGATTAGGGGAGATTTTTGCAATGGCAACGCGTGATAGACGTCTGGCGGAATTTGACGGCGCGGGAGAACCGCCGCCCGGCCTGCCGGTCGAAGTATTGTGTGAGGATCACAGCGGTACGTACCAGCTCCCGTTCGCCTGCCGCTATGTCGGCGGTCGCTGGCAGAACCACGAGGCCGGCATCGCGGTCGAGGCGACCGTGATTGGCTGGCGCCTGCCGCGGGTGAAGCAGCCCGTCTCCTGACGGCCCTGTTCCAAAATGCAACGGAGCCGCGCTCCGTCTTAACGAACGGAACGCGGCCCGAACGAATCACGTCCGAATCAGTGGAAGCGCCTCGTACGCGGCGGTTCACGGCTAGATGTCGCAACCGGCCTGCAGGACCCTACAATATCTGCGCAGCGCGTAGGCCTAGTGCGTCCTGTCACGGGCGCCAAAAGTTAACGGCTTCAACGACATGGCTGACGGGACCGGCGACGCCGGGCTTCGCTGCCAAAACAGGCAGGGCGAAGCCGCGACTGCCTAATATTCGACCTCGAGCTCCTCGATCTCGGCCGGCTCTTCCTTCGCCGCCGCAATCCATTCCTTCATCTCGGGCATGGCCATGATGGTATCGGCATAGGCCTTGAGGCGCGGCTCGAGCTTGACGTCGTAGGTGACGAAGCGCGTCACCACCGGCGCGTACATCGCATCCGCCATGGTGCGCCGCTCTCCGAACAGGAACGGCCCGCCCGACTTCTCCAGGCAGTCGCGCCAGATCGACCAGACGCGGTCGATGTCGGCCTGCGCGCGCGACCAGATCTTGAAGCCGGGGAAGTGCCCCTTCAGGTTGACCGGCAGCGAGGCCCGCAGCGTGGTGAAGCCGGAATGGATTTCGCCGCAAATCGAGCGGCAATGGGCGCGCTGGACGCGATCATCCGGCAGCAGCCCCGCTGATGGCATGACCTCGTTGAGATATTCGGCGATCGCCAGCGTATCCCAGACCACGGCGCCCTCGTGCCGCAGGCAAGGCACCAGGATCGACGACGACAGCAGGAGGATCTCCGCGCGCGCGGAGGCATCGTCCGGCGCGGTCACGATCTCCTCGAAATCGAGGCCGGAAAATTTCGTCAGCAGCCAGCCGCGCAGCGACCAGGACGAGTAATTCTTGCTGCTGATGGTCAGTGTCGCCTTCGCCATTTCGCCCCTTTCCTGCGCCTGTCACCGGCACTCCGCCCGGCCCGCGGCGTGCCCATTCGCTGTGCTTCGCGCGAAACGAGCAGCAAGCGACGTGCCAATTTTCAGGGCGATCCCGCCCCCGCTTGGCTTCGATATTGCATGGCAGCATGGGTCAGGGTGGGCATTTCAGTATGATGTCGATGTATTATCAGGCCTTTCAGAACCAGATGGATCTGACGGCGCCGTGGCGGGCGGGCGCCTCGTCCGCGCTCAAATTCCTCCATCTGGTGCCGCAGGGCATGTCGGACCAGGTGGTCGGGCGGCTGTCTGCGGCGCTGGAGCTGATCTCCCGCTCCACCCTCACCTATGACCGCCCGGCCTACGGCATCGACAGCGTCATGGTGGGCAACCGCGAGGTCGCGGTTCGCGAGGAGATCGCCTACGCGACGCCGTTCGGCTCGCTGCTGCATTTCAGGAAGGATGGCGTCGCCGAGCAGCCGCGCATGCTGCTGGTGGCACCGATGTCCGGACACTTCGCCACGCTGCTGCGCGGCACCGTGAAGACCCTGCTGCAGGACCACGACGTCTACATCACCGACTGGCACAATCCGCGCGACATTCCGCGCAGCGAAGGCCGTTTCGGGCTCGACGACTACACCGATCACCTGATCGATTTCCTCGGCCAGCTCGGCCCGCGCCCGCATATGGTGGCGATCTGCCAGCCTTCGGTCTCGGCGCTCGCGGCCGCCGCGGTCATGTGCGAGGGCAACCACCCCTCGCGGCCTGCGACGCTGACGCTGATGGCGGGGCCGATCGACACACGCATCCAGCCGACCAGGGTCAACGAGTTCGCCAAGAGCAGGCCGATCGAGTGGTTCGAGCGCAATCTGATCAACTACGTGCCGATGCAATGCCGCGGCGCCATGCGAAAAGTCTATCCCGGCTTCGTGCAGCTCACGGCGTTCGTCTCGATGAACCTCGAGCGCCATATCAAGCAGCACATGGATCTCGCCAACCACATCGCCAAGGGCGAGAAGGAGAAGGCAGCGTCGATCAAGACCTTCTACGACGAATATTTCGCCGTGATGGATCTGCCGGCCGAGTTCTACATCGAGACCGTGCGCGACGTGTTCCAGGAGCATCTCCTGCCGCAGGGCAAGCTGATGCATCGCGGCCGCCCCGTGAACACCAAGGCAGTCAGCCGCATGGGGCTGATGACGGTCGAGGGCGAGAAGGACGACATCTGCTCGATCGGCCAGACGCTGGCGGCGCAGGACCTCTGCACCGGCGTGCGCGCCTATCGCCGCGTCCACCACATGCAGGCCGGCGTCGGCCATTACGGCGTGTTTTCCGGCAAGCGCTGGAACAACGAGATCTATCCGCTGTTGCGGGATTTCGTGCACGTGAATTCGTGAACCTCACCTCTGCCCGAACGACGGCCGGCCAGGGAGAGCGGCACGTGCCCCCTGCTCTTGCCTGAGCAGCGCTTTCGCCTCCATGAATTCCGGAAGATTTCGCTCCGCCTCGAATTCAGCGAGCACGGGCGTGAGCACCCGGGATATCGCAGCCGCCCGGCCATTTGCGTCGTACAGGCGCGCGAGTTCAAGCGCGCTGCGCAGCTCGAAAGTCCTGGTCTGCTGGTGTCGCGCGATGTCCAGCGCCCGCGTGAAGGCGTCTTCGGCACCGCATCCGTCCGAAGGGTCATGGCGCGATAAAAGCCTGCCGCGGACACGGTGCAGCTCGGCATCAAGCCAATGCTGGCCGGATTGCGCCGTCCCGGCGATCAATTCGTCCAGGATGTCCAGCCCGGTCTCGACTTCGCCCAGTTCTGCATTCGCCATGGCGACGTGCATTCCCCAGAACGGTTCGCAGAGGCAGCAATCGTTCTCGTGCAGCATCGTCCAGCCGTGACGCATGTCCGCCAGTCCGGCCATTCGCTCGCCGGCACGCCATTTGGCCAGGCCGTTCAGATAGGTGCCCGCGGCCACGTACAGCGGCATCGTGTGCTCGCGCGCAAGACCGAGCGCCAGGATCGTCTCTGTCTGCTGCAGCATGCCCCCGCATACGCCGTCGAACACAGCGCGATGAACCAGTGCATTGGCCTGGGACAGTGCCCGTTTTTCTCCGGGCGCACCCACCGCTTCCGCGGCGAGCCTGCGCGCTCGAGCGGTGCTGCCGAGTGGCCAGAGCACCAGGGCAAGAAATCTCATGATCACGAACGGCAGATCCAGCGCCGAGGCCCTGAAGGTTGCCGGGTCCGGTTCAGCACCATGGATCGACAGCGCCTGCTCGAGATGCGTCCTCGCATTCAAGTAATCGCCGGCGAACCAGCAGGTGACGCCGCCTGTCCAATGGGCGACGACCGCGGCCACCGGCGAGTCCGGTCGCCGGTCAGCCGCGCTCCTGATGGCATCCGCCAGCTCCCGCATCGGCGCGAGTTCGCCGTGTGTCAGGCAGGCATTGAAGAGCCCCGAATGCACCGGCGCAAGTTCAACGGGATCGTCGATGTCGGCTGCGAACTGGCGCGCACGCGTCCATGCCGCGACCGTTTCGGGAGCGCTATGGCCGAGGCTGCCCCTGAGCGCACGGCCGTATGCGATCTGAAGGTGCAGCCTGCTCATCATGCGGCGGGGCTCGTCAGGCAACTGATCGGCAATCGCAATGGCCTTGCCGAGATGCGCGATGGCCTCGGAATAGGCCGAACGTTTCAGCGCCTGCTGGCCCGCCTTGCGCCACCATTCGAGGGCGACCTCGCTCAGCCCCGCCTCGGTGAAGTGATGCGCCAGAACTTCCGGCTCGGTCTCGGCGACGGCTGGAAACTTCTCGCGCAGGACCTCGCCAATTCGCGTGTGCAGCACCTGCCGCTTGCTCTTGAGCAGACTCTCGTAGGCCGCCTCCTGAACGAGGGCGTGCTTGAAACTATAATTTGCTTCGGGCGGAGCCCCGAGACGCAACAGCAGTTCGGCCTCTTCAAGCTGTCCCAGCGCAGCGCTCAGCGTCAGATCATCGCGTCCTGCCACGGCTTTCAGCAGCGCGTAGGAGAAGTCGCGGCCGATGGCGGCGCCTATCTGCGCCACCTCCTTGACCGGAGCCAGCCGGTCGAGCCGCGCCATCAGCGAATCCTGCAGCGTCGCGGGAATAGCAAGCGGCGGGAGCGGACTATTCAGGCGATAGCGTCCGGCATCTTCGACGAGCAGCCCGGACTCCAGCACCATCTTGGTCAACTCCTCGACGAACAGAGGGATGCCGTCGGTCTTGTCGATGATCTGCTTCATCATCTCGCGTGGCAGCTGGCGGCCGACGACCACCTGCTCGACCAGCGCGCGCGTGTCCTGCCGATCGAGCCGGTCGAGCCGTAACAGACTGACGTTGGCAAGGCCCGACCAGGGAGGCTCGAACTCCGGCCGGAAGGTCATGAGCACGAGTATCGGCAACCCCCTGATGCGATCGACCGCGAGATCGAAAAGTTCAAGTGTGGTGGCATCGGCCCAATGCATATCCTCGCAGATGACCAAAAGAGGCTGGTCTCGCGCCAATCCCTCGAGCTGATCGAGAAGGGCGGCAAATGTCTGCCTCCGCTGCTGCGCCGGGCTCAAGCCGAGAGGCGGGCAATGGTCGCCGGTGGGAATCGAAAGCAGAGCCGCAATGAGCGGTGTCGCTCGGGCGACCTCGAGCGTTCCCAGCGCCAGCATTGCCGCGAGCTTGTCGAGCTTTTGTTCCGGCGTGTCATGCGAACGGATTCCGGCGGCGCGCTCGAGCTGCGCGACAAAGGGATGAAGCGCACTGTTGGTGTGGTAAGGCGAACACTGATATCGCACCCGGCGGTGCGTCCCCAGCGAGGGGCTTTCGGACAGCGTTGCGACAATCCGCGACTTGCCGATACCCGCTTCGCCGGAAATCAGCACCATCTGGCCCTGGCCCTGCCATGCCTCCCGCTGGCGCGAGAGAATGGATTCGATCTCGTCCTTACGGCCGACGAAGCCGATCGAGCGCGCGGCACGAACCGCCTCGAAGCGGCTCTCGGATGCGGTTGCTCCTTCCACCGCCCAGACCGCGATCGGCTCGCCTATCCCCTTGACCTCGCGGCGGCCGAGATTGCGAAAGGTGAAGAGATCGCCAAGCAGCCGGCGCGTCGATGAAGCAACGACGACCGCCCCCGGCTCGGCCAGGCTCTGAAGCCGGGCAGCTAGGTTTGGCGTATCGCCGACGGTTGCGTGCTCCTCCGATGCGTCTCCGCTGATGAGGTCGCCGACCACCACGAGTCCGGTCGCGATTGCGATCCGCAGTTCAACCGGTTCGCCGGCGCCTGTCTTGAGCTGGCGCATAGCGGCGACGATATCGAGGCCCGCTCGCACTGCGCGCTCGGCATCATCTTCGTGAGCGCGCGGATAGCCGAAATAGACGAGTATTCCGTCACCGACGAACCTGGCTATCCTGCCGTCGTAAGCGGCGATGACGCGCGCACATTCGGCGCGGTAGGCGCGGATCACTTCCCACAGATCCTCGGGATCGAGACGCGCCGAGAGCGCAGTCGAGCCGACCAGATCGCAAAACATCACGGTGAGGTGGCGCCGCTCGGCGTCATGAGCAGGAGCCGGCGACGCGATCAACGCGGCCGGATCGAGCTCGGCAATGGCGCGCAGCATCTTGCGGCGATGACCGAGCAAGACTCCGAGCTTGTCGAAGTCCTCGTCCATCAGTTCGGGGAGGATGCCCACATCGATCCCATTTTGGGCAAAACGCTCCGCGTATTGCCCAAGCCCCAGCTTCTCGAGCCACTCCGCAATCTGCATGGCTCCCACCGATCTTGTGGCTGGCGGTTAGCAGAATTTTGGACCGCGGTCGTGCGGGGACAATATCCCAACGTCACCATGATGGCACGTCTTGTTTGTCGCGCGACAACTTGGCTGCTCGGGACCAATGCGCTTCCGGGCGGAAATGTCGTTCGATGCAAACGTCTGCGCTACCAAAAATCGTCTGCAGGCAGCGTTGAACGACAGAGGTTGCTAGGAGTCGTCAACCACCCGCTCGGATCTGAAGCCGAATCCGGCGTCGAGCTTGTGCCCACCACTGGGCGCCGGACGGTATTTCCCGAGCACAGGCGTCTTCACTCCTTGTCCATGGGCACGTCGTAGCTGCGCGCCATCGCGCCCGCCGCAACTTGAAGCGAAGAGCCGACCATCCAACAGCCGGCAAGAAAGACGATCAGGCTATCGGGAAGACTTTGATCAAGGACAAGGATGCTGACGGACAGAGCTGCCGCAATCGCCGCGCTGAACGTTCCGCCCGCACTCATGATCTCGATCGCCTCGGATCCATTGTATTTCTCCGAGACGTTCGACATCGACCTGCGGGCGACGGCACGAGACAGATCAATTCCAACATAGAAGCTGACAGCTCCATAGAGCATCGTGAGCAGCACGATCCAGCCACTTTCAAAAAGTCCGCTTTTCTGACGTACCAGGGTCGCGCCAACATAGAGGCCGCAAGTGGCCCCAATGGCTGCGAGCCCAATTCTTTCAAGAAGATGGGCCGACTTGATCAGACTGGAACGAGCGATCCGAAAATTGCCGACCTGTCTCGTCTGGGAAAATGAGCTTGAAATTTCATTGCTTGCCTTCATTGGAGGGCTCCTTGGTAAGTAGCAGCCTACCGGCCGACCCGAATAGGATCTGCGTGAACGCGTTTCCCGATTGCCCTTAATTCCAATTTTTGAAAGATCACTGAGTGATGGGACCAGCTCCCTCGTGAACAAGACGAGGGCCAATCCAAAGCTGCGAGCACACGGCTTCGCAGGCATTGCATCTCACCCACATCTGCCAGCCTGGCTTCGGGTGAGGCAATTTCTTGCGGAAGTGATAGCTCGAAAGACGAGTGACCGAATATGAGACGGTTCACATACCGAAGGTCCCTGTCACGTCACTCCAGTCACGATTTCAGGAGGACAGGCTGCATCGTCGCGCACTCACAGGTCGCGCGAGCTGAAAGGCACCCTCAATTATTTGCCGACCACTCCTCGCCCCAAACCTGCACGACGTGGCCGGGCGAGACCTCGCGATATTGCCGCACCGGCGGCTGGTAATCCGGCGCGCGGACCGGGCTTCTGATCTCGTCGTTCGCGGCTTCGCGCCTGGTGCCGCGGCGTGACGGGTCCGGCACGGGCACGGCGGCCATCAGCTTCTTCGTATAGGGATGCTGGGGGTTGCCGAACACGGATGCGCGCGGGCCGATCTCGACGATCTCGCCGAGATACATCACCGCGACGCGATGGCTCATGCGCTCGACCACCGCGATGTCGTGGGAGATGAAGAGATAGGCGAGGCCCATGCTCGCCTGGAGATCGAGCATCAGGTTCACGACCTGCGCCTTGACCGAGACGTCGAGCGCGGAGACCGCCTCGTCCGCGACGATCAGCTTCGGCCCGAGCGCGAGCGCCCGCGCGATGCAGATGCGCTGGCGCTGGCCGCCGGAGAATTCATGCGGGAAGCGCGCGGCCATATCGGCGGTGAGGCCGACGCGCACCAGCAAGTCGGCGACCTGATCGCGCGCCTGCGACGCCGTGGCGAGGCCGTTGGCCAGCAGGGGCGCTGCGATCGCCGTTCCCACCGACATGCGCGGATTGAGGCTCGCGAACGGATCCTGAAACACGATCTGCATGTGCTTGCGGAAGTCGCGCAAGGCGCGGCCGTTCATCGCCAGCACGTCCTGGCCGTCGATCAGGACGGTACCGCTGTCGGGCTCCGTCAGCTTCAGAATCGAGCGGCCCGTGGTGGACTTGCCGCAGCCGGATTCGCCGACCAGCGCCAGCGTCTCGCCGGCACGCAAGGTGAAGGAGACGTTCTCGACCGCATGCACGCGGCCCGAGACCTTGCCGAACAGGCCCGAGCGGATCGGAAAGCGCGTGGTGAGGCTGGCGACCTCGAGCAGCGGCCGCTCGGCCGTCGAGACCGTGTCTGGCGTCTCCGCTGGCTCGTCCGACGTGCCCGTCACCTTGTCGACGATCGGAAACCGCATCGGCCGCGCGCGTCCGCCCATCGAGCCGAGCCGCGGCACGGCGGCGAGCAGCGCGCGCGTATAGTTGTGCGCCGGCGCGGCGAAGATGCGGGCGGTCGCGTCCGTCTCCACCGCCTGTCCGCCATACATCACCACGGTACGGTCCGCGATCTCGGCGACGACGCCCATGTCGTGGGTGATGAAGAGGATCGACATCCCCTCCTCCTGCTGCAGCTCCTTCAGCAGTTCGAGGATCTGGGCCTGGATGGTGACGTCGAGCGCGGTGGTCGGCTCGTCCGCGATCAGGAGCCTCGGCCTGCAGGCCAGCGCCATCGCGATCATGACGCGCTGGCGCATGCCGCCGGAAAAACGATGCGGGTGCTCGTGGAAGCGCGCCTTGGCCGCGGGGATGCGGACGCGGTCGAGCAGCCGGATGGTCTCGGCCTCGGCCGCCGCACGCGACAGGCCGCGATGCTGGATCAGCGCCTCCGCGATCTGGAATCCGATGGTGAGCACCGGATTGAGGCTCGTCATCGGTTCCTGGAAGATCATGGCGACGTCGTTGCCGCGGATGTCCTTCATATCGGCTTCGGGCAACGCGAGCAGATCGCGGCCGGCGAGCGTGACGCGGCCCTCGATGCGGCCGCTCTCCTTCGGGATCAGCCGCATGATCGACAGCGCGGTGACGCTCTTGCCCGAGCCGGACTCGCCGACGATGGCAACGGTCTCCCTGGCGGCGATATCGAAGGACACGTTGCGGACGACCGGGATCCATTCCCGCTCGCGAATGAAGGACGTGGTCAGCCCGGCGACCGACAGCACGGGGGACTGCGCCTCCGCGATCACCTGGTTAGCCCCGCTGGTGCCCATGCTCATGCGAGTGTCCTAATATCCGCGCGTGCGATCGACCAGACCAGGCAGTTCCTCGCCGCGACGATGCCGTGCGATGACGTCGAGCACGTAGTCGACGGCCGTATCGGGCGTCGTCATGCTGGCATTGTGCGGCGTCAGCAGGATGCGCGGATGGCTCCAGAACGGATGGCCCGCCGGCAGCGGCTCGGGCTCGGTGACGTCGAGCACCGCGCCCGACAGCGCACCGCTGTCGAGCGCCGCGAGGAAATCGGCTTCGACGAGATGCGGACCGCGGCCGACATTGACGAGCCCCGCACCGCGCGGCAGGCGCGCGAACAGATTGGCGTTGAGGATGCCGCGGGTCTCGTCGGTGAGCGGCAGCAGGCAGACGAGAATGTCGGCCTGCGCGAGGAATTCGGTCAGCGCCGCGACACCGGAATAGCAGGTGACGCCGTCGATCTCGCGCGGCGAGCGATTCCATCCCGACAGCGGAAAGCCGAACGCCTTGAGGCGATCGAGCACGGCCTGGCCGAGCTGGCCGAGCCCCATCACGCCGACGCGGCGGCGCTTCGACGGCGTGATCCGGATCTCGCGCCAGACCTGCTCCTTCTGCTGATTGATGAAGTGCAGGAGATCGCGATGCAGGGCGAGCACGGCCATGGTGACGTATTCCACCATGGTCTCGGCGATGCCGGGCTCCAGCATGCGCAGCAGCGGGATGTGCGGCGGGAGTTTCGAGGCGTCGAACTGATCGACGCCGGCGCCGACCGAGAACACCAGCTCGATGTTGGGGAACGTCGTGGCGATGTCGTCCGGCGGCACCCAGGTCACGAGATAGCGCACGTCGACGGGATCGCCGATGTCGGGCCAGAGCCGGAACGGCATATCCGGCGCGCGCTCCGCGAAGAAGCGGGCCCACTCCTCGCCGCGCACCATGTTGGCCTTGTAGAGAACCGTCATGCCGCCCTCAGAACGGGCTGACCGGCGCGAGGCGCCGGCCGTCGATCATGCGCTTGTGGCTGTAGGCAACGGGATCGACCAGCGGCGTCGAGCCGGTGACGATGTCGGCGGCGAGCTTGCCGGCGGCAGGGCCGATGCCGAAGCCGTGGCCGGAGAAGCCGGTGGCGAGGAAGAAGCCCGGCAGCGCGTCGACCGGAGAGATCACCGGAATGGTGTCGGGCGTGCAGTCGATCGTGCCGCCCCAGGCTTCCGCGATCTCGATGTCCTTCAATTCGGGGTTCGACTTGACCAGTGATGCCAGGGCCGCGTTGACCAGCGACATGTCGGGGGCGGGATCGCGCACGCGTTCGGTCTCGAACGGCGACGGCTTGTCGAAGCTCCAGCTCGTGCCGCGCATGAGCTGGTCGAAGAACGACTTGCCGAACGACAGCTTCAATCCGTTCTTGCGATGCAGGTAGGTCGGCCAGAACGTGCGCGCGTAACGGAACAGGTCGGGCGACAGCTCGACCGTGCCGCGATTGCGCAGCGCCAGCGTGAAGCCGCCGTCGAGGCGGCGGCGGATGCAGTAGAAGTCGGTGCCGAGCGCGCCCATGGTGATCTCGGGTCCCGGCGTGGTCCGGCATGCCGTGGCGTTGACGAGGCCGATCGGCAGCTCGATGCCGTGACGGCGGCAGAACAGCGACGACCACGCGCCGCCCGACAGCAGCACGGCCTGCGTGCGAATGGTGCCCTTCTCGGTCACGACGGCGCTGACCTTGCCGCCAGTCGTCTCCAGCCCGCGCGCGGCGCAGTCCTGATGGATGGTGACGCCGTGTTTTCGCGCGGCCGTCGCAAGCGCGGGCACCGCCATCGACGGTTCGGCGCGGCCATCGCTCGGCGTGTGCAGGCCGCCGACCCATTGCTCGGCATTGCCGGGCATGCGCTCGGCGACTTCCGCCGGCGTCAGGACGGTGGAGTGCACCTGCTGCTCGCGCGCAATCGCCGCCCAGCGCTCCCAGCCGGCGAGCTCGTCCTTGCTCTTGGTGAGGAACAGGACGCCGGTGCGACGGAAGCCGGCATCGACGCCGGCATCGTTCTGCATGTCCTCCCACAACCGCAGCGCCTCGCGCGCCAGCGGAATTTCCTCGCGCGCTCGGCCCTGCTGGCGGCACCAGCCCCAATTGCGGCTCGACTGCTCGCCGCCGACATGGCCCTTCTCGACCAGCGCGACGGAGAGGCCCTTCTTCGCGAGATGGTAGGCCGCGGAGACGCCGATGACGCCGCCGCCGATGACGACGACGTCAGCCTGCTGCGGCAGGCGTTCGTCGCTGTTTATACGGTTGAGCGGCGGGGACATGGGGCACTCCTGGGATTCAGTTCGAACGAAGCCTGGCTCGTCATGGGATGTTCATCCGCGGGTCGAGCGCATCGCGCAGGCCGTCGCCGAGGAAGTTGAAGCTCGTCACCGCGAGCGTGATGGCGACACCCGGCGCGATCGCCAGCCACGGCGCGCTGGTCAGATAGATCTGCGCATTGTTGAGCATGTTGCCCCAGCTCGCCGCCGGCGGCTGGATGCCGTAGCCGAGATAGCTGACATAGGATTCGAGCAGGATCGCCTTGGCGACGTTCAGCGTCGCCGCCACCACGATCGGCGCGATCGCGTTGGGCACGAGCTCGCGGAACATGATGCGCAGGTTGGACGAGCCGAAGGCGAGCGCGGCCACGGCGAATTCGCGCTCGCGCAACGAACGCACCTGGGCCTCGACGACACGGGCGACGCTCATCCAGGCGGTGGCGGCGATCAGTACGGTGGTGGTGACGAGGCCGGGCTCGGTAAGCGCGGCGAGTGCGAGCAGCAGGAAGATGGTCGGAAAGCACAACACGGCGTCGACCAGCCGCATCAGCACCGCGCCGACGGCGCCGCCATAGAAGCCGGCAAAGGCACCGACCACGATGCCGACCGCCATCGCGATCACCATGGCGACGATGCCGATCGAGAGCGAGATGCGCCCGCCCATCATCAGGCGCGCCAGCACGTCGCGGCCGAGCTCGTCGGTGCCGAGGATGTGCGCGCCGGACAGCGGCGGCGCGAACCGCTTCATGATGTCGATATAGGTGTCGTCGAACGGCAGCAGGTAAGGGCCGAGTGCCGAGCCGAGCACGAGGATGACGATGATCACCGCGCCCGCGAGCGCGAGACGATGCCGGCGGAAGCGCCGCCACGCGGCCTGGCCGGGCGCGAGCTGGACGGTGGAGAGAGCCGCGGTCGCCATCGCCTAGCCCACCCGGATGCGCGGATCGACGACGGCATAGAGAATGTCGGCGATCAGCGAGCCGATCAGCACCATGGTCGCCGAGAACATCAGGATGCCCATCACCACGGGATAGTCGCGGTAGCCGATGGAATCGAGGAACAGGCGCCCCATGCCGGGCCAGGTGAACACGGTCTCGGCGACCAGCGCGCCGCCGAGCAACGTCGGAAACTGCAGGCCCGCCACGGTGATCATCGGCAGCAGCGCGTTGCGAAGGGCGTGCACCGTGAGGATGCGCCATTCCGGCATGCCCTTGGCCCGCGCGGTGCGGATGTAGTCCTGGTTGATCACTTCGAGCATCGAGGAACGCATGAAGCGCCCCCACATCGCGGTCTCGACCAGCGCCAGCACCATCGCCGGTGCGATCAGGTGATGCAGGAGGTCGAGGAAGGAGCCATCGCCGATGGTCTGGCGGTTGCCGGCCGGCAGCCAGCCGAGCTTCACCGAGAAGACGTAGATCGTGACGAGGCCGAACCAGAAGGTCGGGATCGACAGCGCGATCATGGCGCCGACGGTCGCAAGCGTATCGAACAGCGAATAGCGGCGCAGCGCGCCGAGGATGCCGATCCAGCAGCCGAGCAGCACCGCGATCACGGTCGCCGTCGCCATCAGCTCCAGCGTCGCCCCGAGATGCGAGGAGATCACCGACAGCACCGCCTCGCCATCGCGATAGGATTTGCCCCAATCGCCCTTCAGCATGCGGCCGAACCAGTCGAGATACTGGATCGGCAACGGCCGATCGAGGCCGAGCTGCCTGGTGACGCGGTCGAGATCCTCCTGCGTCATCTGCCCGGAGATGGCGAATTGCGAAAGCGGGCCGCCCGGCGCCAGATGCAGCAGGGCGAACCCGATCGCGGAGACGATCACAAGCAGCATGATCGCCTGCGCCAGGCGGTTGACGACGTAGCGGGCCATCTCAGCCGATCCAGCGCGCCCGAGACATCAGGCCCAATACCATTCGCGCACGTTCCAGCAGTTGATGGAGGTGTTGATGTTGGGACGGAAGCCCTGCAGCCCCTCCTTCACGCCTTCGGCGATGAAGCCCTGGAACATCGGCAGGATCGCGAGGTCGTTGCGGATCAGCTTCTGCAGATCGCCATAGGTCGCCTTGCGCTGTCCGAGATCGAACTGCTTCGCGCCCTCGGCGAGCAGGCGATCGGCCTCGGGGTTCCTGTACTGATAGGTGTTGTAGCCGCGGCCGCCCTTGGCGGGAATCGCGCCGGAGCCGAAACGCGGCGTCACGTCGGGGTCCGAGCCGAGCATGAAGTTCACGGACACCAGCACCGAGTTGAATTTCGACTGCTGCCAGAAGTCGCCCCAGATCACGGCGGCCGGCATGTTGTTGACGCGCATGGTGGCGCCGATCGCGCGCCAGTCCTGGATCAGCAGTTGCTGGGTCTGCTCGCGGACCGCATTGCCCGACGTCGTCGAGTTGGTGAATTCGAGCTTGACGCCGCCCTTCTCGCGGATGCCGCCGGAGCCGCGCACCCAGCCCGCTGCATCGAGCAGCGCGTTGGCCTTGGCCGGATCGTATTTGTGCGTCGGCAGACCCTTCTGGAACGACCATGCCTGCTGCGGCACGAAGCTCTCGGTCTGCGTCGGCAGCCCGTAATAGAGCGCGTCGATGATCGCCTGCTTGTTGATGGCGAGGTAGAGCGCCTCGCGCACGGCGCGGTCGGCAAAGGGACCGAACTCGAGATTGGGCGCGATATGCTCCACCGACGAGGTCGCGGAGACGAAGATCTTGCGGCCCTTCAGCGTCTTCGCCTCCTGCACGAAGTTCGGCAGGATGCCCTGCAGGCCGGTGTAGTCGACCTGGCCGGTGCGGAACTGGGTGTAGAGCACGGTGAGGTCGGGGATGTACTTGAAGACCACGCGTTCGACGTAGGGTCCCTTGCCGTGATAGCCGGCGTGGGCATTGAGCAGGATGTGGTCGCCCGGTACGCGCTCGCCCCAGCGGAACGGCCCGGTGCCGACCGGCGCATTGTGGAACGGCGAGGCGTTCGGATCGGTCACCTTCTCCAGGATGTGTTTGGGCACGATGAAGGTGAGCGATCCCAGGATCGACATATAGGGCGAGTACGGCGCTTCCATGCGCCAGTGGATTTCGTCCGCCGCGACGACCTTGATGTCCTTGACGAGGCTGTGGCCGACGCGGCTGCGCGCGCGGAAATTGGAATCGTTGATCAGCTCGAGCGAGAATTTCACGTCCTCGGCCGTGAACGGTGTGCCGTCATGCCACTTCACGTCGCTGCGCAGCTTGATCTTCCAGGTCAGGCCGTCGGCCGAGAGCCCGCCGTTCTCGATGGTCGGGACTTCGCGCGCGAGATCGGGAACGAAATTGCCGTCGGGATCGATGTACCAGAGCAGCGAGAACACCTGCCACCAGATGCCCTGATCGACCTCGATGCCGGGCATCAAGGGATGAAAGACGGTCGGCTCCTGCGACAGCGCCGCGATCACCTGGCCGCGCGGCTTGTCCGGCGGATTGGTCGGGCGTTCGGTCTGGGCAAAGGCGTTGCCGACGAGGCTCCATCCCGCCGCGGCCCCCGCGCCGAGCTGGAAGAACTGACGACGACTGGGACCACCGGGAAGCACCGCCCCAACGCCGAACCTGCTGGTGTCATCTGCCATGACCAGTCTCCGTTCCCGCACGCGGCACCGTCTCCCGCGCCCCCGAGACCCCGGCAAGGGACAGGAGTGGGCTTTAGTGCTTCTAAATTTTTCGATCAAAAGTTCATCATGACTAAATACAGCTGTCAATCGCATTGCTAGTATGCGCGACCTTTTCACTGTGACTGAACCTCGGACCGACTCGGGTCCGCAGGTGAGACGATGCATGGGAGAGCGACATGGATGGTCGCGGCGATACGAACGGCACCAAGGACGCTCCGGCGATCGAGGCCGATGATGCGGTCGACCAGCGGCTCGGCGAAACCGTGCGGCTGCTGCGTCAGCGCGCCGGGCTCTCGATCCAGGACGTCGCCAACAAGACCGGCCTGTCCAACGGCATGATCAGCCAGCTCGAACGCGCGCGCGCCATGCCGTCGATCCGCACGCTGCGCCTACTCAGCATCGCGCTCGACGTTCCCATCTCCTACTTCTTCGAGACCACCGATCCCGCCGACGTGCAGCGCTACATCGTGCGCAAGAACTCGCGGCGCCTGCTGCGGCTCACCGCCAGCGGCGTCGTCAAGGAGGCGCTGACGCCGGAGGGCAAGGGCCAGATGGAGCTCTACGAGCTCACGCTCAATCCCGGAGCTTCCTCCGGCACCGACTTCCTGCAGCACACCGGCGAGAAGGCCGGCTACATTCTCTCGGGCAGCCTGCGGCTGTGGCTCGACAACCAGGCCCACGTGCTGGAAGCCGGCGACAGTTTCCGTTTTCCGAGCATCGTGCCGCACATGTTCGACAACCCGACCCAGCAGGTGGCGCGGGCGATCTGGGTGACGACGCTGCGCCAGACCGATTCGCCGCCAGGTTGAAGGCGCGCCCTTGTTCCCGGCCGCCCCTGCGGCCGCAAATTGACCCTCGACGGAGACACGGGCAGTCTGTAGCTCCCATGATGCCGGGCTCGTCGACAGGCTTTGGGGCGGTCCGCGGCTGACGTCACTGGTGTGAGAGATGAAACTCAGGGGGCTTCTGACACTCGCGATGACCGCGCAGGTCGTCGTGACCGCCGCGGCCCTGCTCGCCTCCCAAGCCGTGGCCGGAACCGGCTTCGGTATTGCCCAGATCATCGCCCTCGCCGTCAGCGGCGCCGTCGCCGTCCTGCTCGCGCGGCTCTGCATGCGCGCGATCGAGACCTCGCAGGACAAGCGCGCGGCCGCGCAACTGGCCGAGCAGGCGCAAATCGGCGCGCAACTGACGCAGGCCGTCATCAAGACCGCGCTCGATGCCTTCGTCCAGACCGACGAGCGCGGCACCGTGCTGGAGTGGAGCCAGCAGGCCGAAGCCCTGACCGGATGGACGCGCAAGGAGGCGCTCGGCAGCGACGTCGTCGACCTCCTGATCGCCGAGCCGCTTCGCGACGGTTTTCGGCAACGCATGATGCGGTTGTTGCCCGAGCTGTCGGATGCGCCGATCGGCATCCGCTTCGAGGCGAGCCTCGTGCACCGGAACGGCGAGGCGATCCTGATCGAGGCATCCAGCACCTCGCTGCATCTCGGCGGACGCCGCCTCATCAACACCTTCGTCAAGGACGTCACCCGCAGGCATGCCGCCGAGGAACAGCTGATCCAGGCCCAGAAGATGGAGGCGGTCGGCCAGCTCACCGGCGGCATCGCGCACGAATTCAACAACATGCTCACTGTCATCACCGGCACGATCGAGATCCTCGCCGATGCCGTGAAGGACAACCCGCCGCTCGCGACCATCACCAAGCTGATCAGCGAGGCCGCCGATCGCGGCGCCGCGCTGACCTCGAGCCTGCTCTCCTTTGCGCGCAAGCAGGCGCTGCAGCCAGCCGAGATCGACGTCAACGAGCTGCTCGAGGAGCTGGCAAAGCTGCTGCTGGCGACCTTCGACAAGAAGATCGAGATCGTCACGAAGCTCGACGCCAAGGCCTGGCTCGCCTTCGCCGACCGCGGCCAGCTCAGCGCGGCGCTGCTCAACCTCGCGATCAATGCTCGCGACGCCATGCTCGCCGGCGGCAGGCTGACACTGACGACGCGCAACGTCGTGTTCGGCGTACGCGAGGCGATCGCAGTCGGCGCCGGTTATGCCGGCGACTATGTCGAGATCGAGATTGCCGACACCGGCTCGGGTATCCCGCCGGCCATTCTCGAACGCATCTTCGACCCGTTCTTCTCGACCAAGGACGTCGGCAAGGGCACCGGGCTCGGGCTCAGCATGGTGTTCGGCTTCGTCAAGCAGTCCGGCGGCGGCATCAAGGTCGCTTCCGAAGAAGGGCGCGGCACGACATTCACGATCTATCTGCCGAAGGCCGAGACCAGCACGCTTCGCCCCGCCGGCTATGACGAGCGCAAGATCGTGGGCGGACAGGAAACCATCCTCTGTGTCGAGGACGACAACGACGTTCGCCAATACGTCACGGTGCAGCTCGAGAGCCTCGGCTACAAGGTCATCCCCGCCGCCAACGCCGCCGAAGCGCTCGCCGTCGCCGCGGAGGGCAAGGCGTTCGACCTGCTGTTCACCGACATCGTGATGGCCGGCGGCATGAACGGACGCGAGCTCGCCGAGCAGATGGTGGCGGCGCGGCCGTCTTTGCGCGTGCTGTTCACCTCCGGCTACGCCTACGACTCGCTGCACGCGCAGGGCCGCGCCACGATGGACGCACCGCTGCTGATCAAGCCCTACCGCAAGGCCGAGCTGGCGCGCATGCTGCGCCGCTCGCTCGACACCGCCGTCGATGCCGCCGGCGACGCGATCCCGACGCCCTACTCGGTGCAGGCCGATCTCGAGGGCTTTCTGCGCAGGCAGGAGGCCGAGGACAACAGCACGCCGCGGTCGCGCAAATAGCGCTCCGCGTCAGCTCATCCGTCGCCGCAGCGTCGCCGACGGCGTCTCGCCGAACTTGTCGCGATAGGCACCGGCCATGCGGCCGAGATGGGTGAAGCCGAGATCGAAGGCGATCCCGGTGATCGACGCATCGGGTGCGGCCTGCGCGAGGCGCGCCTGCAGGCTGGCGAGGCGCATGTCGAGCAGCATCTCGGAGATCGACAGGCCGAAGTGACGGCGGAAGCCGAGCTGGAGCGCGCGGATGCCGATGCCGGAGACGCAGGCGAGCTGCGCGAGATCGAGCGGCTCGCCGGCATTGTCCTGGAGATGGTCGCGCGCGGCGCGCAGTGCGCGCGGCAGGCGCTCGGCCCTTCCCGAGAACGTCCGGATCGCATCCGACAGGCCATGTCGCTGGCCGTTGAGGAGCAGGTCCAGCAGCGTCTCGCGCCAATCGGCCATCGCAAGCGGTGACAGCCGGCCGGAAGGACCAAGACGCTCGGCAAGCAGCATCAGCTCATTGAGGCTGGCCTGCAGGCCGCGCCCGGCCGGCGTATCCAGATCGATCGCGGGATCGAACTCGACCGGCCCGGCCGCCCTGCCCGCCAGCGCTGCGGCGCGCTGCTCCACCATGCGGCGGTCGAGCAGCAGGATCGCCTGCGCACAATCGCTCCACATCATCCGGGTCGGGATCGTCGGCGACAGCAGCGACGCCGTCCGGCCAGGCGAGGCCTCGAGCTCACAGGCGCCGGCACGAATGCGGGCGGCGCCGCTGAGCGGGACCTGGACCAGAAAGAAGCGCTCGAGGCAGCCGGGATCGATGCCGACCGATCCGCCGTAGGCGACGTAGTTGATGGAAAAGCCCGAGAATGCCGCGCAATTGTGCCGGGCGGAGAAACCGGCCGCCCGCGGCCGTGCCGGAGCGAGGTCGTGCGGGCAGAAGATGCGCCCGATCTGCTCGGCCGCCTCGTCGACGTCGTCGGTGGTGACGCGGGCGAAATCCGCAAGCCGTTCGGCTGCGGACGCCCTTGCGCTCATTTCCAGCACGGCTGCGGACATCGTCGACCACGCTTCGCGTCACGGAATTGCTTTAAGCCTATAATAGTTCCCCCAGCGCGAAAAGGGCGGCAGCCGGCAAAATCGTCGTGTTGCACGGCAACAGCCGCGTCCGGATTCGTTTAGCGGATAGACAGGCGGCCCATGGCTGGCCGAAGCTCCGCCCTCGCCGGAATCCATCAGGGAGCATGTCATGACTGCACTCGAAAAAGGCATTACCGCCAACGGCACGGGCTATGGCGGCAAGACCTGGAACATCCTGGGTCAGGTCTATTTCCCCAAGGCCGTCACCGACTCCACCTTCGCATTCGAGACCAACAGCGATCCCGGCCAGTTCGTGCCGGTGCACATCCATCCGACCCAGGACGAGTTCATCCTGGTGCAGGAAGGCACGCTCGACCTCAAGCTCGACGGCAAATGGGTGAAGGCCCATGCCGGCGACCTCGTGCGCATGCCGCGCGGCATCCCGCACGGCTATTTCAACAAGTCCGACAAGCCGTGCCGCGCCCTGTTCTGGGTCTCGCCGATGCAGAAGCTGGAGGCGCTGTTCAACCAGCTCCACAATCTGACCGACCCTGCCGAAGTGGTGCGGATCTCGGCGCTGCACGAGGTCGACTTCCTGCCGCCCGAAGCCAACGACTAGGCGCGGGCTCCCTCGTCCACTTTCATCTGCTTGCAGGCCCTGCCGGCCGCGCTTTGCGGCCGAACGCGGCCGCTTGCGCGAAAAACATCGATTGCGAGCAATCCCATGGTCAGCCCAAAACATGTCTGCGTGATCGGCGCCGGCGTCTCCGGCCTTGCCGCCGCAAAGGCGTTCTCCGCCCGCGGGCACCGCGTCACCATCGTCGAGCGCAGCGGCGATCTCGGCGGCGTCTGGGAGCCGGCGCGCTCCTATCCCGACGTGCAGACGCAGAGCCCGAAGGATCTCTACCGCTACACCGACCGCGCCATGCCGGAAGCCTATCCGGAATGGCCGACCGGGCCGCAGGTCCACGCCTATCTCGCCGACTACGCAAAGAGCTTCGGCCTCGACCGCATGCTGCGCCTCGACACCGAGGTCGCCGGCATGGCGCGCCGCGCCGACGGCAGGCCGGGCTGGACGCTCACCTTGACGAGCAAGGGCGGCACGCCGTCGAACGAGGATTTCGATTTCGTCGCTGTCTGCACCGGACAGTTCAACGAGCCGCGCGAGCTGCACTGCCGCGGCGAAGGCAGCTTCCTCGACCAGGGCGGGCAGATCCTGCATTCATCGAAATACGGCGATCCGTCGCTGGCGAAAGGCCGACGCGTCGTCGTGCTCGGCGGCTCCAAATCGGCGACCGACATCGCCGTGAACGCGGTGAAATCGGGCGCGCGCGAGGTGACCATCGTGATGCGCGAGCCGGTGTGGCGTATCCCCTATTTCATCGGCGGCCTCGTGAACTTCAAGCGCATCCTCTACATCCGCGCGCAGGAGGAGATGTTTCCCGGCTGGGGCGCGAGCCCCATGGCGCGGCTCGCGCTTCGTCTCGCTGCGCCGCTCATCTGGGCGAACTGGCGCGGGCTGGAAAGCCTGCTGAAGGCCCAGCTCAAGCTCGGCCGCTGCAAGATGGTGCCGAAGGAGCGGATCGAGGACGGCGTCAACTGCTCGGTCCCGATCGCAACGCCCGGCTTCTATCCGATGGTCGCGGACGGCCGCATCAAGGCGGTGTTCGGCACGTTCGATCATTACGAGGCCGACAGCATCGTGATGAGCGGCGGCGAACGCATCGGCGCCGATGTCGCGGTGCTCGCGATCGGCTACAAGCTCGGCGTGCCGTTCCTTCCGGCAGCGTATCAAGAGAAACTGGTCGATGCCGACGGGCAATACCGGCTCTATCGCCTGATCGCCAACCCCGATCTGCCGGAGCTCGGCTTCGTCGGCTTCAACTCCTCGTTCTGCACCGTGCTCTGCGCCGACCTCGCCGCCAACTGGCTGGTGCGCTATGCCGACGGCCAGCTCGCGAAGCAGCCGACGGCGCAGGCGATGCGCGACAACATCGAGATGATGCTGCACTTCAAGCGCGTCGAGCGGCCGGCCGCAGGCGTCTATGGCGGCCTTTGCGTCGCACCCTATCACTACCGTCATTTCGACGAGCTGATGGCCGACATGGGCGCGAAGCCCTGGAAGCGCGGCGGACCCGCCGGACATTTCCAGCCGCCGGATGCGGACGCCTATGCCAAGTTCCTGGCAACGGCGCCGGAGTACCGGGCGGCGTGACGAGGAGAATTGCGGCTGCTCGTGTCTGATGGTTACGATCTCGCTGGCCATCGAATCGACGGGAACCAGCCATGGGATCGAGACGACTTGCCGCCGCGGCCTTCGCGGCCCTTGCCCTCCTTGTGACGACACCCGCCGTCGCACAGGGCGGCGCACCGACGCCGAAGCAATCCGAGGCGCTCGCCACCTATGAACGCGCGCTCGGCGAGTTCAAGTCGATCCTCGCCGAGCGGCGGCGCCAGATCGAGGCGAAGGAGCCGCTGCCGAACCTGCCTGGACAGGCGCTCTATCTGGCGCGCGTCGCCGTGATCAGCAGCTACAAGGACCTGACCGACGCGATGCCGTCGCGGGTCGGCAAGCCCAACAAGTTCGAGATTCCCCCGGCCTATTTCGACGCCGCCATCGAGCCCCTGATCGACGAATATGCGCGGCTGTTCGACATCATGGAGGCGCCGCCGGCCGGCGCGCAGAACTCGGCGACGCCGTTCAAGGACGTCGTCGATTTGGCATCCACGATCGCGCGCGCCAAGGGGCTTGGGCCGGTTCACGCCGAAGCCGCCGGCCGCATCAGCCTCGGGCTGTTTTTTGCAGAAACCAACGGCAAGCAGAATGTCCGCAACGGGCGCTCGAACACTTATATGGGCAGCTTCCAGACCGGCCCGTCCGAGGACCGCAACGGCCGCAGGAAATGGGAGGCGATCAAGGGTGAGATCGCGGCGCTCGATCCGGAGCTGAACGCGCGCGACGACAAGGAAGAGGCGCGCGCCCGTGGCACCGATTACCGTTTCAATCACTGGACCAATGTGCGCGACGGCCTGATGAACGCGCATGCGGATCTCTTCCGCGAGATCCCCGGGATCGTGAAAACGCTGCCCGACCCGATCGACCAGATGAAGCTGTTCGAGCTGATCCAGATCGTGCCGACCCCGACCCGGTCCGCGCTCAAATCGGGCGATCTCCTGAACTACCGGGTGTCCAGTCCCACGGTCATGAAGCACCTGCGCAACAACAGCATCTTCGCGTTCGGGCAGGCCGACCGGGCGCGCACCTCGGCCAGCTTCCGCGAGATCATGGCCGCGATGTGGCTGTTCAACCGGAAGTTCGAGAAGGCGATGGCGAAATACGCGGAGATCAAGCCGCGTTGACGGATCAGCCGGAGCGCAGGACGTGGCGCCGGCTCGCCCCGCCGTCATTGCGAGGAGCCCTTGCGACGAAGCAATCCAGGCTGCCACCGTGGAAAGATTCCGGATTGCTTCGCTCCGCTCGCAACGACGGAACAAGCGAAGGGGGCGCCCTAGTTCTCCACCTTGTAACCATCCGTCAGCGTCTTCAGGAAGGCGATGATGTCGGCCTCGTCCTGCTCCGTCATCGCCGGCTCGTCGCCGAGGTGGCGGTCGAACGGCGGATCCGTCACGTCGACATTGGCGTGGTATTTTGCCGGCAGGTCGTCGTACTTCAGCACCGTGCCGTCAGCTGCGCGCGGAAACACCTTGTCCGGATTCGTGTCGCGGAAATTGTAGAAGTCCATCACCTGCTGGAGGGTGCTGAAGACGCCGTTATGGAAGAAGGCGTGGCGCGTTGCCGTGTTGCGCAGCGTCGGTGTCAGGAACATGCCGCAATATTGCGTCTGCTCGGCAATGTCGGTGCGCTGCGGACCGCAGACGCCGAGATCGAAATAGCCGGGATCCCGATTGCCGGCGAGCGCGGCATTGCGCGGCGCGCCGAGCGCCTCGTATTGATGGTCCGTGAACAGCGGCGGCAGGCCGTCGCGGGTCGGCGCCGAGGTGTGGCATCCCGCGCAATTGGCCTTGTCGGGGTCGTTGAACGCCTGCAGGCCGCGCAGCTCGCTCTCGGAAAGGCGCGCCTTGCCTTCGAGCCAGTAATCGTACTTGCTGGTGTAGGGATGGAAGCTCGGTTCCTCCACCTGATAACGCGCGACCGCAAACATCGCCTCCGCGATCAGCAGCCGCTGATTCCTGAGCACACCGGCACCGAACAACTCGACGAAGCGGCCGGCATAGGGCGCGCGGCGCAGCTTGTCGGCGACGATCTCGGCGCTACCGCCGTCCATCTCGTTGGGATCGAGCAGCGGAAACAGCGCCTGGTCCTGCAGCGTGTCGGCGCGGCCGTCCCAGAACAGGCCGCCCTGCGGCACGATGTTGGCCGACGCACCGGTGTAACCCGCGGTCTTGGTCGTGCGTGCCGCCTGCCGGCCGATCGCGGCCATCTGCGCGAGATCGACGATGTTGTCGTCGTCGCCCTTGTCGGGGCCGATGCTGAAGTTGGGATGGCGGTCGAGATAGGTCAGCGACGGCACGGCGCGTGCGCCTTGCCGCGACAGGTCGGCGCCGCCGAGCATGACGGGCCCGTCATTGGGCGGACCGTAAGCGTGATCCGGGCTGTGGCAGGACGCGCATGACAACTTCCCGGACGAAGACAGCGAGGCGTCATAAAAGATCTCCTTGCCGAGCTGCGCCATCGCCGACAGAGGGGCGACGGGCGGACGCCTGAGCTGAACCGGGTTCGGATTCACGCCCGCCGGATTTGTCTCGGTTGCAAAGACGGCGCCGGCCAGACAGAGCAGGCCGGCGCCGAGAAGCCACATGGTGCGGCTGTTCATATGAGCTGACGTCCTAGTGGTGATGATGCTCGTCCGGCGGGCTGGTCATCACCGTGCCGGAAGTCGGATCGAGGAACAGCGCATCGGCCCGGAGGTCATGGCTGTGATCATGATCGAAGTCGAACAGGTCCATGATCGATCCGGCGCCGGCATCGAACGCGCCGCCGCCCAGACGCTTGCCGTGCAGCCAGTTGTCCTCGATGAAGCGGACCACCGACGCCTGCGTGGTGTAGGCGTGGCTGACATAGTTGGTCTTCGCGTAGGGCGAGACCACGATCAGCGGAACGCGCGTGCCCGGACCGCAGCGGCCGTTCACGGGCTGGCCGGAGAGGCCCTTCGGCGCAGGCTGCTTGTTGGGACCGAGGCCGCAGAGGCCGGCGCCGTTGATCTGATCGGCGGTCGCATCATACGAGGCGTTCTTCGGCGCAACGTACTGGTGATCGTACCAGCCGTCGGAGTCGTCATAGGTGATGATGACGGCGGTCTCGCGCCATTCCGGCTGCCTCTGCAGGAAGTTGATCAGCTCGACATTGCCGGCCTGCTCGTCGAGTGGGTCGGAGTTGCCGGCGTGACCGTCCTGATAGGCCGGCATCTTGACGTAGGAGACGGCCGGGAAATTGCCGGCCTTGATCGCGGCATAGAGGTCTTCGAGGTCGTAATTGTGGTTGGCCGGGTCGACCTTGCCGTTGAGATCATGGGTGTGGCCGATCGCGTGGATCGAGCTCGGCCGCGCATGGGTCGGGTTGGCCGTGGACGCGTGATACTGGAAGAAGGCGTGGTGCGGAATGTAGTCGGTGACGGTGCTGTTGACGTTGCTCGAGAACGTGCTGCGCGCGCAGCCGGTGGTGCCGTTGGCGTTCTTGAGCGTCAGATCGAAGCCGCCCATGAAGCTGCCCCAGCTGACGTGCTCGTCGGTGAGCAGGTCGCCGATGTTCTTGCCGCCCATCAGCATCGTGCTGGTGATGCTCGAGCAGGCGTCGTGGCCGGGGTCGGTGTCGCCGATCAGCGTCAGGCCACCCTGGCCGTCGGCGATCGACGATGAGGTGCCGACGACATTCTGCACGCCGTTGGTCTGCGCGGCGACCACCTCGAGCACGCCGGGCGTCGAGGGACCGAACGTGTCGGTCCAGTTGTTGTCGCTCATGGCGAAGTGCTGGGCGTAGTTCCAAAGCGCGGTGACGGTGTTGCCGTCGAAATAGCCCATGACCTGGCCGTTGGTGCCGAACGCGCCCGCGCCGCCGGCGGTGCCGCGGCCGGTGTACTTCGGAAACAGGTCTTCCTTGCCGTTGTCCACGGCCTGCTGCTCCGGCGTATAGGAATGGTTCTGGGAGCGCGTGTTGGCCTGGGTGCGGTCGAGGCGGAACGGATCGGTTGCGCCGGTGCCGTTGGCCGGGTTGCTGTTCGGATTGTTCACCAGCAGATTGGCGTTGGCGAGGTTGTTGACCTTCGGCGTATGCGGCTTCGGCACGAACGGGATCGAGCCGGACGGATTGGCCGCGTTCGGATAGGTCGCGAAATAATGGTCGAACGAGCGGTTCTCGTTGAAGATGATCACGAGATGCTTGATCGGCGTTTCCGTATGAATGTCATGCGGATGACGGTGATGTTCGTCCCGATCGTGGCCGTGATCGCGGTCCCGGCCGAAATCGTCCGCGAGGACGGGAAGAGTGCAGGCGAGCGCGCTCGCGGCCACGAAAATCGCGGCCGTCGTCAGGACTTTCGATTTCATTTTTATGACGCCCCGAAGAATGAGGATGTTTACGATCAGAAATCTTCTAAACACCGCGAATGACAGGCCTGTGTCAGTTTGACGCAGGCAGCACTTTACGCACGCGCCGAGACGAGGTTTTTGCGAGCCGGGCGCTTCGCCGTGCGGAGCCGTCGCGCCGTTTTATTCCGCGGGCGAAGGCAAAAATGATCCCGCTCAGATTGTTGCCTGATGCGCCCGGTTGCATTTAGCTTGGCCGGACAAGAACAAAGCCTCAGGGGGAAAACATGGAAGCCGCTTTTCGCAGGCGCTCGCGCCTTGCCGCGTCAGCTCTGGTCGCAACTTCGCTGGCCGGCCTCGCTGGTTTCGCCGCCCATGCCGAGATCGTCGTCACCGCCAATGACGGCAAGATGGCGCTGGAAAACGGCAATGCCGTGGTCCGCAAGCAGCCGTTGCCGGACACGGTCAGCGTCATCGACCTTACCGACGGCACGCTCAAACTGCTTGGCGAGGTGGCGGCCCCGGCCAGCGTTGTCGGCCCGCCGCCGAGCGTGGCGGTTGCGCCCGATGGTTCGTTCGCGCTGGTCACGGGCGCGATGAAGATCGATCCGGCAGATGCGACCAAGGCGGTGCCTGACGACAAGCTCTCGGTCATCGACCTCAAGTCCTCACCGCCAAAAGTGCTCGCGACGCTGCAGGCCGGCGCGGGCGCGGCCGGTGTCTCGATCAACCGGGCGGGCACACTGGCGCTGGTCGCCAATCGCAGCGAGGGCACGGTCTCGGTCTTCACCATCAACGGAACCACGCTGACGCCGGCCGGCAAGATCCAGCTCGGCGACGCCAAGTCCGGCCCGAGCCACGCGGTCTTTTCCCGCGATGGCGCGACCGCGCTGGTCACCCGCGACGGCGACAGCAAGATCTCGCTGCTCACCGTGGACGGAAGCAAGGTCGAATACGCCAAGCGCGACCTCACCGCCGGCGTCCGGCCCTACGACATCGACCTCACCGGCAGCGCTGCGGCCGTCGTCGGCAATGTCGGCGCCGGCACGGGAGACAACGACACGATCAGCCTGATCGACATGACCGCAAAGCCGGTCCGCGTCGTCTCGACGGTCAGTGTCGGGCAGACACCGGAAGCGGTGAAGATGTCGCCGGACGGCAGCCATGTCGCCGTCACCGTCATGAACGGCTCGAACAAGCCGACGGCCTCGCCGTTCTTCAACGATTTCGGCCTGCTCAAGGTCTACAGGATCTCGGGCACCGAGCTCGCGCCGGTGGCGGAAGCCAGGATCGGCCATTGGTGCCAGGGCATGGTGTGGTCGAAGGACTCCAAGCATGTCGTGGCGCAATGCATGGTCGAGAACGAGCTGATCGCATTCTCGTTCGACGGCAAGTCACTGACCAAGACCTCTACGCTCAAGCTGCAGGTCAGCCCCGCGGGGATCAGAACGGCGGAGCCGTAAGCCGGTCCTGAAAAGCAGGCGAAGCGCCGGAGCGGCAGTCAAAGCCGCTTGGAGAAATGAAAGCGACGAATGCCGCCGCCCAGTGTCTTGTTGCTGGCGGCATCGGCGATCTCGTCGCGCACGTTCTCGTATCCCTCGTTTCGATACAGCGCCAGCGCATCCTGCTGAAGCTCGGACGTACTCAGCTGCAATTCCCACCGATTGCGCCGTCGGCACTCCTCTTCCGCAAACGCCAGCATCTTTCGCGCGATACCCCGGCGCCGCGCGCCGGGAGCAACGTACATGCGCCGTAACTCCATTGCATGATCGCCAACGGACTCCAGCCCAAACATGCCGACAATTTCGTCGTCGCCGACAGCAACCCAGAAACCGCCGTTTCGGCTCGCATAATAATCGGCAAGACGATCTATCTCCTCGACGAGAGAGCGGTCGATGTATCCTTCAAACGCCTCCGCCAAATGCGCCGGCGCCAACAGACGGTTGACCCGGATGAACAACTCGCGCACAGCGGTCGCATCGGCCGGCAAGAAAGCGCGGATCTGCATCTCGCCGGCCATGGAGCTCTCCTTCCTACTCCGTCCGGATCGGCGTGTCCTTCAGGCCGTTGTTGTCATAGGCCTTGCGCAACGTGCCGTTGGTCACCGCCTCGTTCATGAATTTGCTGACGAATGCCAGCGCCTGGCTGTGGCCGAGCGGGACGGCGACGGCGGTCACCGTCTTCTTGAAGGTCTCGTCGAGCACTTTTGTCCCGGGGATCTTCTGCGCCATCTTGTTGAGCTGGTCGCGCGACAGCGCGAAGGCGTCGATCTCGCCATTCTTCAGCAGGCCGAAGATCTCGTCATAGGTCTGATAGCCCGTGACCTTCGCCTGCTTCAGATGCGCGATGGCGCCGCGCATGGTGGTGGTGGCGTTGACGGCCGCGACCTTGACGCCGGGCTGGTCCAGCGTGGCGAAACTGGTGACGGCCGAGCCGGGCTTGACGATGTAGGTGGCGTCCGCGACCTCGTAGATCGGGCCGAACAGCATCTTGGTCTCGCGCTCCGGATCCTTCGGCAGCCAGGTGACGTCCCACGTGCCCTTGCCGGCGGCGTCGGTGATCTGACCGGAATTCTGGTGCACGACATATTCGACGGGTACGCCGAGCTGCGCGGCCATCTCCTTGCCGAGGTCGACCGGCACGCCGGCATAGCCCGTTTCCGTCTTGGTGGACCAGAACGCGCCGCCCGCGGGGCTGATCGCGATCGCGACCCGCAGCTTGCCGGTCGGTGCGATCTCGTCCTTCAGGCCATCGGCTAGCGCGGGCATGGCGACCGCCGCTGCGAGAACAAGGCCCGCGAGGGCCGATTGGAGCAACGTTCGCATGTCATGTTCTCCTCGCTTTTCTTCTTGTCTCGTCTGTCCGTCCAGGACGCCTCGCGCGCCGTCACATGGCGCCAGTTGAATGGCACTTGACGCAATTCTGGTCGATCGTGCGCCCAGTGAAAAGCGATTTGTCATGACAAACCTGTCAAAGGCCACAGCGCGGTTTGCAGTGCAAGGCCGGCGACCGCCAAGAGACTGCCATGCCTATGGTGTTCCACCTCAGGGCGTTTGTTGATAGCCTGCCGCACCGACAGCCAATCATCGGGGGCCTCCGAATGACGTCAGCGAATCCTGCATCTCCCGCACATCGCAATGGAGCGTGGAGGCATGTCGGACGGGCGCTCGCCGCCGCGACCGTGGTGATCGCGCTCGCGGGCTGCGAGGACAAGAACGCCTACGTGCCCCCGCCTCCACCCAAGGTGGACGTGGCGACGCCGGTGCAGCGGCCGGTGACACGCTATGTCGAGGCCACCGGCAACACCGCGCCGATCAAGAATGTCGACCTCGTGGCGCGCGTGCAGGGCTTCCTGCAATCGATCGACTATCAGGACGGCACCTTCGTCAAGCAGGGCACCCAGCTGTTCACGATCGAACCCGAGACCTACAAGCTCAAGCTCGAGCAGGCCCAGGCGGCCGAGACCGGCGCGCAGGCCACGCTGAAGCAGGCGGAGGCCGACTTCAAGCGGCAGACCGAGCTGGTGCAGCGCCAGGCGGTCTCGCAATCCACTCTCGACACCTCGACCTCGACCCGCGAAAACGCGCAGGCTAATCTCCAGCAGGCCCAGGTCAATACCAGGCTCGCCGAGGTCAATTACGGCTACACCAAGGTCACCGCGCCGTTCGACGGCATTGTCAGCGCGCATCTGGTCTCGATCGGCGAGCTCGTCGGCGTCTCCTCGCCGACCCAGCTTGCGACCATCGTCGCACTGGACCCGATCTGGGTGAACTTCACGGTCAACGAGCAGGACGTGCTGCGCATCCGCGCAGAGGCGGCCCGCCGCGGGCTGACCGTGGCCGAACTCAGACAATTGCCCGTCCAGGTGGGCCTGCAGACCGAGACCGGCTATCCGCATGAAGGCCATCTCGACTACGTCTCGCCGACCCTCAATACATCGACCGGCACGCTCGCGGTGCGCGGCGTCATCCCCAACGACAAGCGGGTGCTGCTGCCCGGCTATTTCGTCCGCGTCCGCGTGCCCTTCACCCAGGAGAAGGAAGCGCTGCTCGTCCCCGACACCGCACTCGGCAGCGACCAGGGCGGCCGCTATCTCCTCGTCGTCAACGCCGACAACGTCGTCGAGCAGCGCAAGGTGCAGATCGGCCCGACCGACAACGGCCTGCGCGTGATCGAAAGCGGCCTCAAGCCGGACGACCGCGTGGTCATCGCGGGACTGCTGCGGGTGATCCCCGGGCAGAAGATCGACCCGCAAGCAACGAAGATCGACCAGCCTCAGGCATCTGCCAAGTGAGGGGGCGCCAGTCATGATCTCGAAATTCTTCATCGAGCGGCCAGTCCTCTCGAACGTCATAGCCCTCCTGATGATCCTGATCGGCGGCGTCGCGCTGTTCAACCTCGCGGTCGCGCAATACCCGGACGTGGTGCCGCCGACGGTGCAGGTCACCACGCGCTATCCCGGCGCCAGCGCCAAGACCGTGATCGACACGGTCGCCCTGCCGATCGAGCAGCAGGTCAACGGCGTCGAGGACATGCTCTACATGCAGTCCTATAGCGGCTCCGACGGCACCTACACGCTGACCGTCACCTTCAAGATCGGCACCGACCTGAACTTCGCTCAGGTGCTGGTGCAGAACCGCGTCTCCAGCGCGCTCTCGCAACTGCCGCAGTCGGTGCAGAACCAGGGCGTCACCGTCCAGAAGAAATCGACCTCGATCCTGCTGTTCGTGACGCTGACCTCACCGGACAAGAAGTACGACAGCCTCTATCTGAGCAACTACGCCACCATCAACATCCGCGACGAGCTCTCGCGCTTGCCCGGCGTCGGCAACGTCACGGTGTTCGGCGCCGGCCAGTATTCGATGCGGGTCTGGCTCGACCCGAGCAAGCTGCAGGCGCGCGCATTGGTGCCGCAGGACGTCATCAACGCGATCCAGCAGCAGAGCCAGCAGGTCTCCGCCGGCCAGGTCGGCGCGCCGCCGACGCCGCCGGGCCAGGCGTTCCAGTACACGCTCAACGTCAACGGCAGGCTCGACGACACCACCCAGTTCGAGAACATCATCGTCAAGACAGGGACCAGCGGCGACGTCACGCGGGTCCGCGACGTCGGCTGGGTCGAACTCGGCGCGCAGACCTACAGCCAGATCTTCTCGCTCAACAAGCAGCCCGCCACCGGCATCGGCGTGTTCCAGTCGCCCGGCGCCAACGCGCTCCAGGTCGAGCAGGCCGTCGAGAAGAAGATGGCCGAGCTCGCCAAGCGCTTCCCCGAAGGGATCAAATACGACACGCCGTTCGACACCACCAAGTTCGTCGAGGCCTCCGTGCACGAGGTCTACATGACGCTGATCGAGGCCGGCCTCCTGGTGCTGGTCGTGATCCTCGTCTTCCTGCAGGACTGGCGCGCGATGCTGGTGCCGGCGACGACCGTGCCCGTCACCATCATCGGCGCCTTCGCCGCGATGGCGGCGCTCGGCTTCACCATCAACATGTCGACGCTGTTTGCGATCGTGCTCGCGATCGGCATCGTCGTCGACGACGCCATCGTGGTAGTGGAAGGCGCCGCGCACAATATCGAGCAAGGCATGAACGGCCACGACGCCGCGATCAGGGCGATGGACCAGCTGTTCGCGCCGATCGTCGGCATCACGCTGGTCTTGATCTCGGTGTTCCTGCCGGCCTCGTTCCTCGCAGGCCTCACGGGCCGCATCTATTCGCAATTCGCGCTCGTGATCGCGGCGACCGCGCTCTTGTCCGCCATCAACGCAGCGACGTTGAAGCCGACGCAATGCGCGCTGTGGCTGCGGCCGACGGTGCCGCCGGAGCAGCGCAACTTCTTCTATCGCGGTTTCAACAACGTCTATAACCGGGTCGAGCGTGGCTATACGCGGCTGATCACCTTCCTGGTCAGGCACGCCACCGTGTCGGTCGCGATTGCCCTCGTGCTGATCGGGATCGGCGGCTACGGCCTGTCGCGGGTGCCGACCGGGTTCCTGCCGATCGAGGACCAGGGCTATCTGATCGCCGCCATCCAGCTCCCCGACGGCGCCTCGCTGGAGCGGACCCAGAAGGTACTCGACCGGGCCAGCGAGATCATCAAGGACACGCCCGGCGTCCAGCAGGTCATCACCATCGCCGGCATCTCCGCGCTCGACAGCAGCGCGAGCCTTGCCAATGCCGGCGTCGCCTACATCATCCTGAAGGACTGGGACGCGCGCAAAGGACCCGGCGAGGATCTGCGCTCGCTGGTCTACGGCCTCAACGACAAGCTCGCGGTGATCATGGAGGCGCGCACCATCGTGCTGCCGCCGCCGCCGATCCAGGGCATCGGCAACGCCGCCGGCTTCTCGATGCAGGTCGAGCTGCGCGACGGCAACAGCGACTTCGCCAAGCTGCAGGCGATCACCGGGGCGATGGTCTCCAACGGCCAGAGCCAGAGCGCGCTGCAGCGCGTGCAGTCATCGTTCCGCTCGTCGGTGCCGCAGTTCAACGTCGAGATCGACCGCATTAAGACCCAGACGCTGCACGTCACCACCGACCAGGTGTTCTCGGCGCTGTCGACCTATCTCGGCTCGTCCTATGTCAACCAGTTCAACAAGTTCGGCCGCGTGTTCCAGGTCTACACGCAAGCCGACCCCGCCTTCCGCGTCACCGAGCGCGACATCGCCAACATGCAGGTGCGCAACTCGAACGGCGACATGATCCCGATCGGCACCGTCGCCACGATCACGCCGGCCACCGGGCCGTCGCTGATCAGCCTCTACAACCTCTATCCGTCCTCGACCATCATCGGCCTGCCGGCGCAGGGCTACTCGTCCGGCCAGTCGCTGAAACTGATGGAGGAGATAGCGGACAAGACGCTGCCGCAGGGCACCGGCTATGAATGGACCGCGATGTCGTACCAGGAGAAGGCGGTCTCGAACCAGATCTACTGGGTGTTCGGACTCGCCATGCTTCTGGTCTATCTCGTGCTCGCCGGCCAGTACGAGAGCTGGTACGCGCCGATCTCGGTGATCCTCGCGGTACCTCTGTCGCTGATCGGACCGATGCTGGTCCTGAGCGGTCTCAAGATCGACAACAACCTCTACTGCCAGATCGGCCTGATCCTGCTGATCGCGCTGTCGGCCAAGAACGCGATCCTGATCGTCGAGGTCGGGCTCGAGTTGCACAATCGCGACGGCAAGCCGATCCTGGAGTCCGCCATCGAGGCGGCACGCGCCCGCTTCCGCCCGATCCTGATGACGTCGTTCGCCTTCATCCTCGGCGTGGTGCCGCTGGTGCTGGCGACCGGGGCCGGCGCCAGCGCGCGCAAGTCGATCGGCATCACGGTGTTCTCGGGCATGCTCGCCTCGACCTGCCTCGCGGTGCTGTTCGTGCCGGCCTTCTTCGTGGTGGTGCAGCGCTTCGAGAACTGGCGCGCGTCGAAGAAGGCGCCGAAGGCGCAAGCCGCGGCCGAGGTGAAGGGATAGACGACGACCGTCGACCGACGGCGGTCATTGCGAGCCACCGGGTCCGCGCGAAGCGCGGCCCGATGACAGGCTCCGCGAAGCAATCCAGTATCTTTCCGCGGAAGGATTCTGGATTGCTTCGTCGCTTCGCTCCTCGCAATGACGGCGGGGAGAGCGCGCGCCGTCGCTCAAGCCTGCTCCACTGGCGCCTGCCGCGCCTCGCCGCTGGACACCAGCAGCACCGAGACCTTCGACTGCCGGAGCACGGCGTCGGCGACGCCGCCGAAGGAGAGATGCTCGCCCTGGATGCGATCCACGCCCATGACGACGAGGTCGACATCGGTGGTGTCGATCTCGCGCAGGATCGCGGCCTCCGGCGCCCGGTTCACGCGCAGCGTCGTGGTGATGTCAACCTCGTAGCGGGCGGCGAGATCGCTGGCGTCCTTGAGGATGCCCGCCTCCTGGCTGAGGCCGCGGGAGGTGCCGCGCTGGGCGCCCTTGTCCCGCGTCGTCGCCACATAGATCACCCGCAGCGAGCCTGACCCGCCCTGCGCCAGCGCCACCGCAACCTCGGCGCCGCGCTTGGAGACGCCGCTGCCGGAGACCGGAACGAGGATGTTGAGGGCGTCGGGCACCGGCTGCTTCGCATGCTTGCCCTTGGCCGCGACGATCGCGAGCGGCCCTTCGAACGTCGCGGCGATGTCCTCGATCCTGCGGTCGAAGCGATCCTTGCTCGCGACGACCCTGTCGACGCCGACGACGAGGAGATCGAAGCCCTTGCGGGCCTCCTCGGTGATGGCCTCGCCGAGCTCCGCGCGCCGCGAACGGGTGACGACGTCGACGCTGCCGGCATCGCCGTCGCCGCTGGCGGAGACCGTCTCGGCGGCCTTCTTCACCACCGCCTCGTGGCTCGCCGCCTCGTCGCGGACCTTCTCCTGATCCTTCGCGCGGTTGCCGACATGCAGCACGGTGATCGGCAGGCCGCGCATACCGGCGATCAGGCCCGCGATGTGGGCGGCGAAGGTGGCGTTGACGCTTTCGTCCACGGCAAGCAGGGGACGTTCGAGATTGACGACGAAGCCGCGCTTCTCGAACTCCTCCCGCTCCAGCCGCTCCTTCTCCTCCTTGTTCATCGGCAGCTTCGCCAGCGCCGCGCGCAGCATCGGCGGCATCGCCATCGTGGTCACGATCGCCATGGTGACGATCATCGTGAACAGGTTCTGGCTGAGCACGCCGATGGAAAGGCCGATGGTCGCGATGATCACCTCGGTCGAGCCGCGCGCATTCATGCCGCTCGCGAGCGCGAGCGACTCCCGGTAGCTCAGCCCGCCCAATGTGCCGCCGACGAAAGCACCGCCGAACTTGCCGACGCTGGCGATGACGACGAGAAGGCCCGTGAGCATCAGCAACTCGGGATCGCGCAACACCGAGAGATCGGCGGCAAGGCCGGCGAGGCCGAAGAACACCGGCATGAAGAAGCTGGAGATCAACCCGCGCAGGCGCTCATCGATCTGCCGCGTCAGGATCGGGGACTCCCCGACCAGGATGCCGGCGACGAAGGCCCCGAGCACGGTGTGCACGCCGATCGCATGCGTGATCATGGCCATCGTACACATCAAGAGCAGGATCACCGTGATGACCGCCGCGGCGCTGACGAGATTGTCGTTGGCCCATCGAATGAGCTGGAACACCAGCCGGCGGCCGATCGTGAAGCTGATGGCGAGAAAGGCGAGCGTGCCCAGCACCGCCTTCGCCACCGAGGCGATGTCCAGCGTGCCGTGCGAGGCGAGGCTGAAGATGACGGCGATGATGATCCAGCCGATGGTGTCGTCGATCACGGCGGTCGCGACGATGATCTGGCCGACATTGCGGCGCATGAAGTTCATCTCGCGCACGACGACGGCGACGATCTTCACCGAGGAGATCGACAGTGCCGTGCCCATGAAGAGCGAGGCGACGAGGCGCGCTTGCGGATTGGGCAATAGCGCATCGGGCAGGAATTCGCCGAGCGCGAAGCCGCAGGCGAAGGGCACCAGAATGCCGGCGATCGAGATCGCGATGGCGGCCTTGCCCACTTTCCTGACCAGCTTGAGGTCGGTCTCCATGCCAGTCAGCAACAGTAGCAGCAGGATGCCGACTTGCGCGATGCCGTCGATCATCGCCTTCTGCTCGGGCGTCTTCGGAAAGATCGCGGCCTGCGCGTCCGGCCAGACCCAGCCGAACAACGACGGTCCGAGGATGATGCCGGCGAGCAGCTCGCCGATCACCGAGGGCTGGCCGATGCGCTGCATGAGCTCGCCGAGGCCGCGCCCGACCGCGATCAGCAGCACGATCTGGACGATCAGGAGAAATTCGGAAGGGCTCGCCGATTTGCCGCCTTCAGCGCCGGCCGCGATGGTGGTGAGCACAAGCGCCGCGGGGACGAGGCCGACCGGCCGGAGCAGGCTCCACTGCATGCAGGTGTCTTTTCCCCATTTGCCGTCCCGGCAAGGTTGCCGGGACCACAGGGACAGAACCCGCGGGATGCGGCGCAGGTTCCCTGCCCGTTACGGCGCGATTTCAACCGGCGAGGACAAAAGTGCGAAAACAACCCCATGCACAGTAGAGGCGACGTTGAAAAGGCTGGCATGATTTCGGTCTTGCCGAAGCGGCGTTGCGGCGTCGGGCAAAACAGGGGCATAATGGCATCATGGGTGGCGTGGGCAGGGTGCCTCCCCATCCCCCGTCATTGCGAGCGCAGCGAAGCAATCCAGAATCCCTCCGCGGGGGATAGTCTGGATTGCTTCGTCGCTACGCTCCTCGCAATGACGGTCGAGAGAGGGGCGCAAGGACCGCCACACCCTCCGTCATTGCGAGCGCAGCGAAGCAATCCAGAGTCCCTCCACAGAGACGGTCTGGATTGCTTCGTCGCTACGCTCCTCGCAATGACGGTGGAGAGAGTCCCCCCATGCTCCGCTCGTGCCCCGGATGCAGCGCGTCGGGGACACGAGACCTCACGCCGCCTGCGGCGTCCGGATTTCGCGCGGCAGGATCAGTGCGGCGACGATGGCGAGCAGGCAGAGCGCGGCGAAAGCGTGCAGCATGGTGACGAAGCCGCCCTGCTCGTAGAGCCAGGCAACGAGGCCGACGGAGGCGCCGGCCGCGGTGAAGCCGACGAAATAGCGCACGGCATAGGCGCGCGAGCGCCACTCTTCCGTGGTGTATTTGCCGACCATGGCGTCGTTCACCGTGACCTGCCCGAACGCGCCCATGACGATGCCGATCGAAACCAGGATCAGCGGCAGGTTTTCCAGGCTCGCCGCGAGATAAAGGAACGGCGCCAGCATGAAGGACAGCGGCAGCGCCACGGTCTTCAGCGAATAGCGGTCGAGCAGCCGGCCGATCGTGTACTGCGTCATCGCGCCGAACACGTAGACGCAGGCCGCGATGACCCCGAGCAGCGCCGGGCTCCTGGTGAGGTCGGCGAGCCGCTCGGCAAACAGCTTCGGCAGCGCCACGGTGACGGCGTTGAAGGTCGTGGAGATCGCAATGACGACGATCAGCAGCGACAGGATCACGCGCCACATGTCCTGCTTGGCCACGCGGGCCTGCGCCGCAGCCTGCTTGCTGCCCTTGCGGTCCTCATGCACGACCATCATCGCGAAGACGATGCCGATCAGCACCGTGACCACGCCGGGAACGATGAACGCGAAGCGCCAGCCGAGATATTGGCCGATCACCCCCGTCACCAGTGCGGAGGAGGCAACGCCGAGATTGCCCCAGACGCCGTTGATGCCCATCTCGCGGCCGAGGCGATCGGCATAGGACACGATCATGGCGGTGCCGACGGGGTGGTAGATCGAGGCGAAGATGCCGATGGCGAGCAGCGCCGCGCCGAGCTGCACTGGCGTCTGCACGAAGCCGACCGAAATCATGGAGAGGCCGATGCCGACGAAGAAGATCAGCATCATGTGGCGGCGGCTCCAGCGGTCGCCGAGCCAGCCGGTGAGCAGCGAGCCGGCGCCGAAGGCGATGAAGCCGGGCGTCGCGTAAGGCAGCAGCTCCGAATAGGCCATGCCGAGCGCCGGCCCCATGATGATCACGGCGGCGGCAAAGATCAGCATCGAATAATGGTCGATGAAATGGCCCGCGTTGACGAAACTGATAACCCGGCTGGGGCTGTTCATTCCCGAATCCTCTCCTGCTCCGAAATGAGTTATATGTTCTCCCCATGACGGGATGCCGCCAATGACTGTCTTGGAAACGCCAATCCTGCGGGAGGTCCGCAGCAACCACCGCTCGCCCGCGGGCGTGCACCTGGTCGCTCGCGACTATCCCAAGGGCATGCGGATCGACCCGCACCTGCACCGCGAGGCGCAACTGATCTACGCGGCCAGGGGAACGATGCAGGTGACGACGCCCGAGGGGCGCTGGCTGGTGCCGCCGGACCGGGCCGTCTGGGTGCCGGCCGGGCTGGAGCACGCCATCGACCTGCTTGCCGACATCGAGATGCGCACGCTGTATTTCGACCTCGCCTGGCTCAAGCGCGAAAAGCGTTACCGGGGATTGACCCGGGAATTCGTGGTACGGGTCTCGCCCCTGCTCAACCAGGCGATCCTGGCGCTGTTCGACGCGCGCAATACGGAGGAACGCACCGAGCTGCTGGTGCGCCTGGTGATGCTGGAGCTGCACCAGGCCGAGGATTCCGCCACCTTCGTGCCGCTGCCGCGCGAGCCGCGCTGCCGCCGCGCCGCGATGATCGTGCTCGACGATCCCACCGGGCTGCACGACATCGACACCCTGGCGCGCGAGGTCGGAACTTCCGCGCGCACGTTGTCGCGGCTGTTCTCGAGCGAGACGCAATTGAGCTTCAAGAGCTGGTGCCAACGCGCGCGCATTGCCGCGGCGATCCAGCGGCTGTCCACGGATGCGAGCGTGTCGGTGAAGCAGCTCGCGACCCAGCTCGGCTACGCAAGCGTGCCGGCGTTCTCGGCCGCGTTCCGCCAGGTGACGGGGCGGACGCCGACGGAGTTTGCCGGGAAGGGGTAGCCCCAGCCTCGTCATTGCGAGCGCAGCGAAGCAATCCAGAGTCTTTCCGCGGCGGGATTCTGGATTGCTTCGCTGCGCTCGCAATGACGGCGGGTGAGGTGGCCGCCTCGTTCTCCAAATGCCCCAGCCCGGCATGCCGCCATTCTCCAAATGCACGGCCCGACTAAAGATGCCGCATTCGCCTGCTTGATTGTGATCGGCTTCCACCTAAATCCCGTGTAAGCTTCCGCATCGCACAATTCCGGACTCGAAAGCCCAGATGGCCAACGCCTTCTTCTCCGACCTGCTCGCCACGATCTCCGAGCGCGGCCGCACGCTGCTTCGGCGCGGCGATGGCTCCGACACCAAACAGGACGCCGACGGGCTGGTCGAGCTTTGCAACGCGCTGCTGTCGGGCCGGGGCGAAGCCTCCGGCACCGCCATGGCGCGCGAGGTGCTCGATCTCTACCGGGATCTGGATGCGGCGGGACGCCGCGCCTTCTTCGAGGCCTTGGTGCGCGATTTCGGCCCGGACCGGGAACGCCTGTCCACGGCGATCGAGAAGTGGCGCGCCAAGCCGACGGACGAGGACGCAAGCTCGCTGCATTTCGCCTCGGAGCCGCGGCGGCAGGAGCTGATCCGCCGCCTCAACCGGGCGCCCGGCGGCACCGGCGATCTCGTCGCCATGCGCGCCGACCTGCTCGGCATGATGAACGGACACACCGATCTCGCCGCGCTCGACCGCGACGTCTCGCATCTTCTCTCTTCGTGGTTCAACAGGGGGTTTCTCGTGCTGCGCCGGATTGACTGGTCGACCCCGGCCAACATCCTCGAAAAGATCATCCGCTATGAGGCCGTGCACGAGATCAGCGACTGGGACGATTTGCGCCGCCGCATCGATCCCGTGGACCGCCGCTGCTACGCCTTCTTCCATCCGGCGATGGTGGACGAGCCGCTGATCTTCGTCGAGGTGGCGCTGACCGAGACCATCCCGGGCGCGATTGCCCCCCTGCTCGCGGTCGACCGCCAGTATCTGCCGATCGATCGGGCGCGCACCGCCGTCTTTTATTCGATCTCGAATACCCAGCGTGGCCTTGGCGGCATCTCCTTCGGCAGCTTCCTGATCAAGCAGGTGGTGGAGGAGCTGCGCCGCGAGACGCCCAAGCTCGACACCTTCGTGACGCTGTCGCCGGTGCCCGGCTTCATGCAATGGGTGAAGCAGGACAAGGACCTGCCGCTGACGGACGAGGACCGCGAGGTGCTGAAGCGCCTCGACGATGCCAAATGGTTCGAGAGCCCGGAGACGACGGCGCTGCTCCGCGGCGTGCTGGAGCCGCTAGCCGCGCATTACTTCCTGAAGGCACGCACGCCCAAGGGCCGGCTGATCGATTCCGTCGCCCGCTTCCATCTCGGCAACGGCGCACGCCTCGAGCGCATCAACTGGCTCGGCGACCTCTCGCCGAAGGGCGTGCGCGAATCCGCCGGCGTGATGGTCAATTATCTCTACCGCCTCGACGACATCGAGAAGAACCACGAGGCCTACGCCAACGACGGCGAGGTCGTGGCGTCCAGCGCAGTGAAGAAGCTGCTCAAGGGCGAAGGGCGAAGGCTGCTGGATATGCGGCTGTCGTAGGGGGCTCCTGCTCGCGCCACATCGTCATTGCGAGGAGCCCTTGCGACGAAGCAATCCAGACTGTTTCCGCGGAAGGACTCTGGATTGCTTCGCTGCGCTCGCAATGACGGAGTGTGCGGCGAGAGCTTGAATACCCAACCTGCCGTTCGCCGCGGATCCAGGCGCCCGCTTTGGCGCTCGCTCTCTCCACCGTCATTGCGAGGAGCCCTTGCGACGAAGCAATCCAGACTGATTCCGCGGAAGGGCTCTGGATTGCTTCGCTGCGCTCGCAATGACGGAGTGTGTTGCAGCGTCTCGCCTAGAGCTACCACTCTCCCAACAGTCAGATCAGCGTTTCGTACAAGTCCGCCCAGTCCGGATTGGCGCTCTCGATGAGCGCAAGCTTCTTCGCCCGGCTGCCGCCCTTGATCTGCTTCTCGCGCGCAATCGCATCGGTCATTGTCGCATGCAGTTCGTACCAGACGAGAAGCTTGCAGCCGTACTTCGTTGAGAAGCCTTTCACGAGGCCTTCGCGGTGCTCGAACGCGCGGCGTGGCGGGTTCGAGGTGACGCCGGCGTAGATCGTCCCATTGCGGCGATTGGCGAACATGTAAACACAGGGCTGCTTCATGATTGCGCTCAGTTGGAGTGAGCGCACATGATGACACAACCTAAACGTGATTGCGAGACTTTCTCCACGCCGTCATTGCGAGGAGCTCTTGCGACGAAGCAATCCAGGCTGCCTCCGCGGAGAGATTCTGGATTGCTTCGCTGCGCTCGCAATGACGGAGTGTGTGGCGACGCTGCTCCCTCCGCCGTCATTGCGAGGAGCACTTGTGTCGAAGAAATCCAGGCTGCCTCCGCGGGAAGGCTCTGGATTACTTCGCTGCGCTCGCAATGACGGAGTGTGTGGCGCGGACGTCGCGCTCCAACGCCGCCCCTACTCCGCCAGCGACTTCATCTCCTTGTAGAGATCGGACTTGCCTTCAAACCCGATGCCGGGGAGATCGGGCATGGTGATGTGGCCGTTCTCGACGCGGACGCCGTCGGGGAAGCCGCCGTAGGGCTGGAACAGGTCGGGGTAGCTCTCGTTGCCCCCTAAGCCGAGGCCGGCGGCGATGTTGAGCGACATCTGGTGGCCGCCGTGCGGGATGCAGCGGCTCGGCGACCAGCCGTGCGTCTTCAACACCTCGAGCGTGCGCTGGTATTCGCACAGGCCATAGGACAGCGCGCAGTCGAATTGCAGCCAGTCGCGGTCGGGCCGCATGCCGCCGTAGCGGATCAAATTGCGGGCGTCCTGGTGGCTGAAGAGATTCTCGCCCGTGGCCATCGGCCCGGGATAGAATTCGGCGAGTGCCGCCTGCAGCGCGTAGTCGAGGGGATCGCCGACCTCCTCGTACCAGAACAGGGGATAGTCGCGCAGCATCTTGGCGTAGGCGATGCCGGTCTCGAGATTGAAGCGACCGTTGGCGTCGACGGCGAGCTGCGCGTCCTTGCCGATCTCCTTCAGCACCGCCTCGATGCGGGTGCGGTCTTCATCGATGGGCGCGCCGCCGATCTTCATCTTCACGACGTTGTAGCCGCGATCGAGATAGCCGCGCATCTCCCCGCGCAGCATCGAGAGATCCTTGCCGGGATAGTAATAGCCGCCGGCGGCGTAGACGAAGACGCGCGGGTTGGCCTTGACGCCGTGGCGCTCGGCGAGCAGGCGGAACAGCGGCTTGCCGGCGATCTTCGCAACCGCGTCCCACACCGCCATGTCGATGGTGCCGACCGCGACCGAGCGTTCGCCATGCCCGCCCGGCTTCTCGTTGGTCATCATCGCGGCCCAGACCTTGTCGGGGTCGAGATTGTCGCCGGCGTCGTTGAGCAGCGACTTCGGATCGGCCTCCGTGATGCGCGGGGCGAAGCGCTCGCGGATCAGGCCGCCCTGGCCATAGCGGCCGTTGGAGTTGAAGCCGTAGCCGACGACGCGCTTGCCGTCGCGCACCACGTCGGTGACGACGGCAACGAGGCTGGTCGTCATCTTGGTGAAGTCGATATAGGCGTTGCGGATCGGGGACGAGATCGGTTTGGTGATTTCGCGGACGTCGACGATGCGGACGGACATGGCGGTGGCCTTTGGTGGTTGTTGTCGTCATTGCGAGGAGCGAAGCGACGAAGCAATCCAGACTGCCACTGCGGAAAGATTCTGGATTGCTTCGCTTCGCTCGCAATGACGAGGAGAGAGGGTGCGTTCCCCGGAATAGCGCACCGGGGAATCCTGAGATTCCGGGTTCTCGCTTCGCGAGCCCCGGAATGACAGTGGCTTATTTCTTATCCCTGAAATACGGCTCGACCGGACCGTGCACCTTGATGGTCAGCGGGTTGCCGTGGCGGTCCTTGGCATTCCCTGCGGCGACGCGGACCCAGCCTTCGCTGATGCAGTACTCCTCGACATTGGTCTTCTCGATGCCCTTGAAGCGGATGCCGACGTCGCGCGCCAGGATGTCCGCGTTGTAATAGGGGCTGTTCGGATCGACCGACAGGCGGTCCGGAAATTCGTCGCTCATGATTGTCTCGCTTACAACAGTGTTTCGATTTGATTGCGCAGCCCTTCGGGCCGTGCGGTCGGCGCGTAGCGCGCGATCACCTTGCCGGCACGGTCCACCAGGAATTTGGTGAAATTCCATTTGATGGAGGCCCCGAGCAGGCCGGATTGCTGACGTTTCAGGTACTCGTACAAGGGATGCGCCTTCGGCCCGTTGACGTCGATCTTCTCGAACAGCGGGAACGTGACGTCGTAGTTGGTCGAGCAGAACGCCTGGATCTCGCCCGCCTGCCCCGGCTCCTGCGCGCCGAACTGGTTGCAGGGAAAGCCGAGCACCGCGAAGCCGCGCGGCGACAGGTCGCGATAGAGATCCTCGAGCCCGCGATATTGCGGCGTGAAGCCGCATTTGCTCGCGGTGTTGACGATCAGCAGCACCTGCCCCTCGAAACGGCGCATGGTCACCTCCTCGCCGGCGAGCGAGTTGGCCTTGAAGTCGTAGATATCAGTCATCGCTAACCCACGGGGTCGATTGGCGAGGGCGGCACGCCGCCGGCCTCGATCGCCTCGCCGGCGAGCAGGCAAAGGTCCTCGCGATAGCGGCCGGAGACGATGTGCACGCCGACCGGCGCCTTGCCGACAAGGCCGGTCGAGACCACGAGGCCCGGCAGGCCCATGAAGGGCGTGGCGATCTGCGGCATCTGCGCTTCCCAGACGCGCTCGAAGGAGGCGGCATCCTTGCGGTCGAGATGATCGGGGAACGGCAGCTCGCCGGAGACCGGCGTCAGCACCACGGCGTATTTCTCGAAGAACACCATCCAGTCGCGTGTGAACGTGGCGCGACGCGTCAGCGCCTGCGCGTAATTCGCCTGATCCATCGGCGTGACCTTGGCGCGGTTGCCACGCAGGCACGCCAGCGCGCCGGGATCGCCTTCACGCTCGGCCATCTCGAGCTGCGCCTCGTAGGCGTCGCCGAGCCAGAGCTTGCGCTGCCACTCGACCGCCTCGCGCATCGGCGGGGTGTTCTCGATCACCTCGACGGTCCAGCCGGCGCGCTCGAGGCGCTTGCCGGCGTCGGTCACGGCGGCCTTCACTTCGGGCTTGGTCGCAAGGCCGTCCGGGTTGAGGCAGATCGCGGCGCGCTTCTCGCGGGCCGGGCCTTGCAGCGGCGCCGGGACATACCAGGGATCGCGGATGTCGCGGGCCGACATCGCTTCGAGCGAGATGCGCAGATCGTTGATGGTGCGCGCCAGCGGGCCCGAGACCGCCATGATCTGCGGCCCGATCGGCCGCTCCGGCAGCGCCGGGTTGAAGGCGGGAATGCGGCCGAGGGTCGGACGCAGGCCGTGCACGCCGCAGGCATAGGCGGGATAGCGGATCGAGCCGGCGATGTCGGTGCCGTGAGCGATATGGCCGATTCCGGCCGCGACCGCCGAGCCGGCGCCGCCGGAGGAGCCGCCCGGGGTCAGCGAGGCATCGCGCGGGTTCTTGGTGTCGCCATGGACGAGATTGGTGGTGAACCAGCGATAGGAGAAGGCCGGGCAGTTGGTGCGGCCGAGCAGGACGGCACCGGCCTTGCGGAAATTGGCGACGACCGGGTTGTCCTCGCGCGCGATCAGGTCGCGCTGCAGCTTGAGGCCGTTGGTGGTGGCAAAGCCCTCCTGGTCGACATTGGCCTTGATGGTGACGGGGACGCCGGCCAGCACGCCGGGGTCCTCGCCCCTGGCGATGGCGGCGTCGACCGCATCGGCCTGCTTGAGCACGTCCTCCGGACGGTGATCGATCACGGCGTTGAGCGCGGGATTCACCGCATCGAGCCGGGCGAGACCGGCCTTGGCGGCCTCCCGGGCCGAAACTTTCTTGGACCTGACGAAGGTGGCGAGGTCGGCGGCCGACAGGCGCCAGAGATCTTGCATGGCTTGCTCCGTGTGACCGGCGTCTTTTAGCGCCGGGAACGCGGCAAAGCCATGCGGATTTCGCAGGGGCGAAGGGCGGCGGAGGCTCGGATTGCCGCATTCTTCGTCATTGCGAGCGAAGCGAAGCAATCCAGAATCCCTCGTCCGAGGCAGTCTGGATTGCTTCGTCGCAAGGGCTCCTCGCAATGACGGGGATAGAGGGGCGGCCCGCTAATGCCGCGTCGCCGACTGGTCCGGCATGTCCAGCAGCGCCTCGGTGAAGGGAAACTCGAGCACGATCTCGCCTTCGGCGTCGGTGACCTCGATGACGGCCTCCAGCAGCGCCGGCTGGGTCCCCTCCGACTTCAGGACCTCCAGGATCATCTGGCGGGCGACCTCCCAGGCGCGATCGGGATTGCGCAGATCCTCGCCGTCGGGATCCACGATCAGTTCGTCACCGATCCGGGTGTTGAAGAAGTATCTGGGCATGATCGAGATCCAATTGGGCCGCCTGTACCGGATTGAAAGCTGCACTGCACTCACAACTGCTTTATCAGGACAGGGTTCGCGACCGAATGCGCCCTGCGCAAGGCAGTGCCATCAGAAGTGATGTTCCCCCAGCCATTTTCGCGGCGCAACATGGCCCTTCTCGGGAAAATTTCACTGGCGAACTTTTCCGCCCGCATTAATTTAATCCCCGGGCGGATACGTCCGAATTCGCGAAAATGGAGAGCCAAAATGGCCTGGAAAGCCCCGAAGATCGTCGAAGTGCCCTGCGGCATGGAAATCAACATGTATGTGAGCGCTACCCGCAAGTAAGCGGTTGGTGAGTCTTGCGTTCTGCGCAGGTGGATCTTCTGGTCACGATTGGTTTCCGGATGACGGAAGCCGTGTCGGCCTGAGATTCACCTCGCGACGTTCCCGCCAGGAGACGTAACATGCTTCGCGTCGTCGTCCTGGGCGCCGGGGCCGGCGGCGGGGTGCCGCAATGGAATTGCGGCTGCGAAGGTTGTCGCGCGGCCCGCCTCTATGGACATGAGCTTCATCGGACCCAGGCCTCGGTTGCCTTCAGCGGCGACGGCGAGCACTGGTTCCTGATCAACGCCTCTCCCGATCTCCGCCAGCAATTGAACGCCACGCCGCAGCTGCATCCGAAGGCAGGCGCGCTGCGCCATACGCCGGTCGCGGGTGTGATCCTGACCAACGGCGAGGTCGATGCCGTGGCCGGCCTGCTGTCGATGCGCGAGGGCTCGCCCTTCACGGTCTATGCGCACGAGAAGGTGCTGGCGATCCTGCAGAGCAACAGCATCTTCAACGTGCTGAACGAGAAGAACGTCAAGCGCCAGCCGATCGGTGTCAGTGAGCCGTTCGAGCCGCGGCTGCCCGACGGGGCGCGGTCAGGACTTGAGGTGCTGCCCTTCGCGGTGCCAGGGAAGTCGGCCTGGTATCTCGAAGGCAAACAGCATCCGGGCGGCGCAACCGGCGACGGCGACACGCTGGGCCTGAAGGTCACCGACAAATCGACCGGCAAATGCTTCTACTTCATCGCCGCCTGCGCCGAGGTCACCGACGCGCTCAAGGCCGAGATCGACGGCGCTTCGCTGGTGTTCTTCGACGGCACGGTGTGGCAGGACGACGAGATGATCAGGGCGGGGCTCGGCCACAAGACCGGCAAAAGCATGGGCCATGTCGCGATGTCAGGTCACGACGGCGCGATCGCGCGGCTCGCCGACCTCACACTCGACAGGAAGATATTTCTGCATATCAATAACTCGAATCCGGCGCTGCTGCCTGACTCGCCCGAGCGCAAGACTGCCGAACAGGCGGGCTGGCAGATACCCGCTGACGGAACGGAGATCGTGTTGTGAATGCCGCGTCAATGACTGGAATGACCGCGCTCTCGATCGGCAAGGACATCAGGCTGAACTCGGCCGACGAGCTTGAGGCGACGCTGCGCCATATCGGGGCGACGCGCTATCACAGCCTGCATCCGTTCCATAAGCTCTTGCATGGCGGCAAGCTGAACAAGGGCCAGGTGCAGGCCTGGGCGCTCAACCGCTACTATTACCAGAGCACCATCCCGATCAAGGACGCGGTGGTGATCTCGCGCTTCCGCGACCGCGCCACGCGCCTGGAATGGCGCCACCGGATCGAGGACCATGACGGCGACGTCGGCAGCGAGGGCGGCATCGAGCGCTGGCTGAAGCTGACCGAAGGCCTCGGCCTCGACACGGCTTACGTGGAATCGACCGAAGGCATTTTGCCGGCGACGCGCTTCGCGGTGGAGGCCTATGTCCATTACTGCCGCGAGAAGAGCCCGCTGGAGGCGATCGCCTCCTCGCTCACCGAGCTGTTCGCGCCGAACCTGCATGAAGAGCGCATCTCCGGCATGCTGGAGCACTACGACTTCGTCAATCCTGATATCATGAGCTACTTCAAGCGGCGCCTGGCGCAGGCTCCGCGCGATGCTGGCTTTGCGCTCGACTACGTCAAGGCGCATGCCACGACGCCGGAGCAGCGCGCGCAGGTTTGCAACGCGCTGATCTTCAAGACCAACGTGCTGTGGGTGCAGCTCGATGCGCTCCAGCACGCCTATGTCGAGGGCCACATTCCGCCGGGCGCGTTCGTGCCCAAAGCGAGTTGAGGACAAGAGCGATGGCCGGGCCGCGCAACATCAGCGTCAGCGAGGCGAGCCGCCCCGTGCTGCCGCGGCATGCCAAGCTGAAATACGACGAGACCCGGCAGGTCTGGGTGATCCTGGCGCCGGAGCGGGTGCTGGCGCCCGACGAGATCGCCGTCGAGGTGCTGCAGCTCTGCAACGGCGAGCGCAATGTCGGCGACGTGGCGGACCAGCTCGCGGCGAAATACGCAGCGCCGCGCGAGGCGATCCTCACCGACGTCATCGCCATGCTGCAGGATCTCGCCGACAAGGGCTTCCTCACGGAGGCCCGGGAGAAGACGTCATGAGCGAGGTCCTTGGAAATCCTCCGATTGCGAGCGACAGCCTCGCGGTGCTGGAGAAGCAGCGCTCGACGGCGGAAACCTTCGGCATTCCGCTCGCCGTGCTGCTCGAGATCACCCATCGCTGCCCGCTGCAATGCCCCTATTGCTCCAACCCGGTCGAGCTCGACCGCTCGGGCAAAGAGCTGACCACCGAGGAATGGAAGAAGGTCTTGAGCGAGCTCGCCGAGATCGGCGTGCTCCAGGTGCATTTCTCCGGCGGCGAGCCGACGGCGCGCAAGGACCTCGTCGAGCTGGTCAAGCATGCCAGCGACGCCGGCCTCTACACCAACCTCATCACTTCGGCCGTGCTGCTGACGCGCGAAAAGCTCGGTGAGCTCGCCGATGCCGGGCTCTGCCACGTGCAGATCAGCTTCCAGGGCGTCGAGGAAGGCCTCGCCGATCGCGTCGCCGGCTACAAAGGCGGGCATCGCAAGAAGCTCGAAGTCGCGAAATGGACGCGCGAGCTCGACCTGCCGCTCACCGTGAACGCGGTGATGCACCGGCAGAATTTGCACCAGCTCCCAGACATCATCCAGATGTCGCTCGACCTCGATGCCGACCGGCTCGAGGTCGCCAATGTCCAGTATTACGGCTGGGCGCTGAAGAACCGCGCCGCCCTGATGCCGACCGTGGCGCAGCTCGAGGAATGCACCCGCCTCGTCGAGGACGCGCGCGAAGCGCACAAGGGCCGGCTGACGATCGACTACGTCGTGCCTGATTATTACGCGCTGCGGCCGAAAAAGTGCATGGGCGGCTGGGGCCGGCAGTTCTTCAACATCTCGCCCGCCGGCAAGGTGCTGCCCTGCCATGCCGCCGAGAGCATCACCGGGCTCGAGTTCGAGTCGGTGCGCTCCAACCATTCGATCGCCTGGATCTGGCAGAACTCCGAAGCCTTCAACCGCTATCGCGGCACCGGCTGGATGAAGGAGCCCTGCAAGACCTGCGAATTCCGCGAGATCGATTTCGGCGGCTGCCGCTGCCAGGCCTTTGCGTTGACGGGCGATGCCGCCAACACCGATCCGGCCTGCGCGCTGTCGCCGCTGCACGAGACCATCTTCAAGCAGGCCGAGCGTGAGGCCGAGGGCGAGACCAGCCGCTTCCTCTACCGCAACTTCGCCGGCGGCACCCTGGAATCCGAGAATGGCGCCTGACTCCGGCACGGCCGCCCGACGCGCCGATCCCTTTGCTCCGCTGACCTCCGACATGCTCGATGTCGGCGACGGTCACGAGATCTATGTCGAGAGCGTCGGCCGCCCCGACGGCATCCCCGTGATCTATCTGCATGGCGGGCCCGGCAGCGGATGCCAGCCTGATCATCGGCGCCTGTTCGATTCCGACCGCTTCTGCGCCGTGCTGTTCGATCAGCGCGGCTGCGGCCGCAGCCGGCCCAAGGGTTCGCGCGAGCATAACACCACGGCGCATCTGATCGCGGACATCGAGAAGATCCGCGAGAAATTCGGCTTCGAGCGCTGCATGGTGGTCGGCGGCTCCTGGGGTGCGACGCTGGCGCTGGCCTATGCGCAGGCCCACCCCGAGCGCGTCAGCGGCATCGTCGTGCGGGCGACCTTCCTGGGCACGCGTGCAGAGGTCGAGAGCGCCTTCACCACGCGCCTGGCGCGCTTCTATCCCGCGCTTCACGAGGATTTTCTCAGCGTGCTGCCGCCGGAGGAGCGCGACCGTCCGGTCGACGCCTATTGGCGCCGCATCCTCGATACCGACCCAGCGGTGCACGGACCGGCGGCGAAGGCCTGGCACGACACCGAGCGCACCTTGTCCGAGCACAAGCCGGCCAGGACGCGGCTCGACCTCGCCTCGCTGAACGTCTGGCGCACATTGCCGTCAACGCCGTTCATGGAGGCGCATTATTTCGTCAATGACAGCTTCATGACCGAAAACCAGCTGCTGCGGAATGCGGGACGGCTCCAGGGCATTCCCGGCATCATCGTCCAGGGACGCTACGACCTGCTGTGTCCGCCCGAGACATCGCATGCGCTCGCGAAAGTCTGGCCCGGTTCCGAGATTCGCGTCGTGGAAGAAGCCGGCCATTCGCTCTATGATGCCGGCGTGAGGGACGCGGTCATGAAGTCGATCGCGGACGTCGCTTCGAAAATCTCGCGCTAGTTTTATCCCTCATCCTGAGAAGCGCTCGAAGAGCGCGTCTCGAAGGATGAAAGGCCGGGATGCGGCAGCGCGGGCCTTCATGGTTTCTCCCGGCGATGCGCAGCATCGTCCGGATGCTCACCATGAGGAGTTGGACTGGGAAGGACAAGAAAATGCCACTCGCCGGGAAAGGCATGCAGCTGACGTCGATGAACATCGACGCTTCGGATGAGGCCGAGTTTAACCGCTGGTACGATCGCGAGCATCTGGAAGAGCGCGTCGCGATCGATGGTTTCCTGGAAGCGCGGCGCTATGTCGCGCACGCCGCCAACCCCAAATATCTTTGCCTCTATTCGACCGCGACGCTCGAGGTGCTCGACAGCCCCGCCTACAAGGCGCGGCTCGCCGCTCCGACCGACTGGTCGCGGCAGACCATGGCGCGCTTCAAGGACATGCTGCGCGTCGTCGCGCGCATCACCATCAGCAACGGCACCGGGCGTGGAGTTGCGCTCGGCGTGGTGCGGCTGCGGCCGACGCCCGACAACGCGGCACCATGGCGTGATGCACTGCAGGAAAAGCTGACGGCGGGGACGCGCGAGGGCATCATCTCCATGCATCTGCTGGAGAGCGAGCCCGAATTGTCGGGCGCGACAGCGGACATTCCAGCGGTGCGCAACGAAGGCGCACGCGACTGGTTCGTGCTGATCGACGGCACGAATGTCGGCGCCGTCTCGGCTGTCATCGCCGAACGCTTCACCGGCCCTGCCGCAGCGCCCTTCCCGCTGCCCGTCTCCGTCGGCACCTACGGCCTGATGTGGGACCTCGCAAAGAGCGACATCGGGCGCAGCTGACGCAGCTATCCGCACCGCAACATATTGCACCGCACGCAGCTCGCGCGCGGCGCGTTAATGCTGTGCGCGCGCAGCTCCCATGAAAGGCGGTGATCACCCAAATTTGCCGTTGTACTTGGGAACGGTTCTAATAAGCTAACCCAATGACGTCATTCAGAAACCAGATCGCCGCGCATTAAGCGTCGACAAGCTCAAAGAAAAGGCCGCCGGGTCTTTGAGCCTGCGCGGACGAGGGTAGGAATGAAACCGACCGATATCGCGGCCCCCGACTACTTTCACAAAGTAGTCGATTGCCAATGGGCCTGTCCTGCGCACACCCCGGTTCCCGAATACATCCGACTGATCGCACAAGGCCGCTACAGCGACGCCTACATGATCAATTGGAAATCGAACGTGTTTCCCGGAATTCTGGGACGCACCTGCGATCGTCCATGCGAGCCGGCGTGCCGGCGCGGACGCGTCGAGGAAACGCCCGTCGCGATCTGCCGCCTCAAGCGCGTCGCCGCCGACTTCAAGGACGACATCAAGCAGCGCCTGCCGAAGCCCACGACGAAGAACGGCAAGCGCGTCGCGTTGGTCGGCGGCGGTCCGGCGTCGCTGACGGTGGCGCGCGATCTTGCGCCGCTCGGCTATCACTGCACCGTGTTCGACGGCGATCCGGAAGCCGGCGGCATGATGCGCACGCAGATCCCGAAATTCCGCCTGCCCAATTCCGTCATCGACGAGGAAACCGGCTACATCCTGGGTCTCGGCGTCGACTTCAAGGGCGGCCAGCGCATCGAGAGCATGAAGGCGCTGCTCGCGGAGAAGTATGACGCGATCTTCGTCGGCTCCGGCGCGCCGCGCGGCCGCGAGCTCGACATTCCCGGCCGGAAAGAGGCCGCCGGCAACATCCATATCGGCATCGAATGGCTGGCCAATGTATCGTTCGGCCACACCGACAAGATCGGCAAGCGCGTGATCGTGCTCGGCGGCGGCAACACCGCGATGGATTGCTGCCGCACCGCGCGCCGGCTCGGCGGCGAGAAAGTCACGGTGGTCGTGCGTTCCGGCTTCGAGGAAATGAAGGCCTCGCCCTGGGAGAAGGAGGACGCGATCCACGAGGATATCCCGATCCTCAACTACATGGTGCCGGTGGCATTCAAGCACGTCGCCGGCAAGCTCATCGGGGTCACCTTCCAGCACGTCAAGGCCGAATTCGACGCGAAGGGGCGCCGCAATCTGGTGCCTTCGGGCGATCCCGACCAGACGATTCCCTGCGACGACGTGCTGGTCGCGGTCGGCCAGGAGAACGCCTTCCCCTGGATCGAGCAGGATTGCGGCATCGAGTTCGACAAATGGCACATGCCCAAGGTCGATCCCGCGACCTTCGCCTCGACCAATCCCAAGGTGTTCTTCGGCGGCGACGCCGCGTTCGGGCCGAAGAACATCATCTGGGCGGTCGCGCACGGCCATGACGCCGCGCTATCGATCCACAAGATGCTCTCGGGCGAGGACATCACCGAACGGCCGCTGCCGGACGTGCAGGTGTCCTCGCAGAAGATGGGCATCCACGAATGGAGCTATGACAACGACATCTCCAACGACAAGCGCTTCAAGGTGCCGCATCGCGACAAGGTGATTGCGCTGAAGGACATCCGCACCGAGGTCGAGCTCGGCTACGACGTCAAGCTCGCGCTCGGCGAGGCGCATCGCTGCCTGAACTGCGACGTGCAGACCGTGTTCTCCACCTCGCTGTGCATCGAATGCGATGCCTGCGCCGACATTTGCCCGATGGATTGCATCACCTTCACCGACAACGGCGAAGAAGGTGACCTGCGCCAGCGCCTGAAGGCGCCCTCGCCGCACCCGGACCAGGACCTCTACGTGTCCTCTGACCTCAAGACCGGGCGCGTGATGGTCAAGGACGAGGATGTCTGCCTGCATTGCGGGCTGTGCGCCGAGCGTTGTCCCACCGGAGCCTGGGACATGCAGAAATATTTCATCGAGATGACTCACGCAGGTTCGACATGTCCGACAAAAAGCCGCTCAGCAGCGTAAACGACTTCGTCGTCCGCTTCGCCAACGTCAACGGCTCGGGTTCGGCCAGCGCCAACGAGATGTTCGCGCGCGCGATCCTTCGCCACGGCGTTCCGGTGTCACCGCGCAACATCTTCCCCTCCAACATCCAGGGCCTGCCGACCTGGTACGAGGTGCGGGTGACCGAGGACGGCCATCTCGGCGCCCGCGGCGGCGTCGACATGATGGTGGCGATGAATCCGCAGACCTGGGACAAGGACGTCGCCGGCATCGAGCCCGGCGGCTATCTGTTCTACGACTCCACCAAGCCGATGCCGTCGACCAAGTTCCGTGACGACATCACCGTGATCGGCGTGCCCCTGACCGCGATCACGAATTCGACCTACACCGATCCGCGCCAGCGCCAGTTGTTCAAGAACATCATCTATCTCGGCGCGCTCTCGGCGCTGCTCGACATGGACCCGAAGCTGATCGAGCAACTGATCGGCGAGCAGTACAAGGGCAAGGAGAAGCTGCTCTCCTCCAACGTCCATGCGCTGCATCTCGGCCGCGACTGGGCGCTGCAGAATTTGAAATGCCCGATCGGGCTGCGCGTGAAGAAATCCGACAAGGTCGGCGACCGCATCTTCATCGAGGGCAACAGCGCCGCGGCGCTCGGGGCCGTCTATGGCGGCGCCACGGTGTGCGCCTGGTATCCGATCACGCCGTCCTCGTCGGTGGCGGAAGCCTTCACCGCCCATTGCAAGAAGTACCGGCACGACACTGAGACCGGCAAGGCCAAGTATGCGATCGTGCAGGGCGAGGACGAGCTGGCCTCGATCGGCATCGTCATCGGCGCCTCGTGGAACGGCGCCCGCGCCTTCACCGCGACCTCGGGCCCCGGCATCTCGCTGATGACGGAGTTCATCGGCCTCTCCTACTTCGCCGAGATCCCGGCCGTCATCATGAACATCCAGCGCGCCGGCCCGTCCACGGGCATGCCGACGCGCACCCAGCAATGCGACATCATCGCCTGCGCCTATGCCTCGCACGGCGATACCAAGCACGTGCTGCTGTTTCCGGAAGATCCGGCCGAGGCGTTCGAGTTCGCGGCTGCCGCCTTCGATCTCGCCGAGCGGCTGCAGACCACGATCTTCCTGATGCTCGACCTCGACATCGGCATGAACCACCGGCTCTGCCGCCCGCTGAAGTGGGACGACGCAAGGCAGTACGACCGCGGCAAGATCATGACCACGGAGATGCTGGAGGAGGGCCGCGACTTCGGCCGCTATCTCGACGTCGACGGCGACGGCATCCCCTACCGCACCTATCCCGGCACGCATCCGACCAAGGGCTCCTACTTCACCCGCGGCACGTCGCGTGACCGTTATGCGCGCTATTCCGAGGAAGGCTCGGTCTATGCCGACAACATGCAGCGCCTGGTGCGCAAGTTCGAGACCGCGCAGGACCTGGTGCCGCGGCCGCTGCAGGCCAATGCGGAACGGCCGACCAAATACGGCGTGATCTATTTCGGCTCGACCTCGCCGGCGATGGACGAGGCGATCGGCCTGTTGGAGGCGCGAGGGCATCAGCTCGACCGCCTGCGCATCCGCGCCTTCCCGTTCCACTCGAGCGTCGCGAGCTTCCTCGCCGAGCACGACTTCGTCTACGTGGTCGAGCAGAACCGCGATGCCCAGCTCCGCCAGCTCATCGTCAACGAGAACGGCATCGATCCCGTCCGCCTCGTGCCGATCGTGCATTATGACGGCACCCCGATCACCGCCCGCTTCATCGCAAAAGCCATTGGCGACCACCAGGATCACCTCAAGGTGACCCCGCTCCGCAAGGCCGTGTCATGATGGCAAACTGCAGCCACTCGTCATTGCGAGCGCAGCGAAGCAATCTAGAATCTTTTCGCGGAAGGATCCTGGATTGCTTCGTCGCAAGTGCTCCTCGCAATGACGATGTGGATGCAGCGAGGACTTATTCGACCGCTCGCGTCGGAAGAGGACGTCGTGGGCACAGGGGTATAGAAAGACGGTCATGACCTACATCGCAAAACCGAAGTTTCATCATCCGGGCCTCAAGAAGAACGACCTCGGCTACACGCATCGCGATTACGAGGGAAAAATCTCGACGCTGTGCGCCGGCTGCGGCCATGACTCGATCACGGCCTCGATCATCGAGGCCTGCTACGAGCTCTCGATCGAGCCGCACCGGGTGGCGAAGATTTCCGGTATCGGCTGCTCGTCGAAGACGCCGGACTACTTCCTCGGCAATTCGCACGGCTTCAACTCCGTGCACGGCCGCATGCCATCAGTGCTGACCGGCGCCAACCTCGCCAATCGCGACCTGATCTATCTCGGCGTTTCCGGCGACGGCGATTCCGCTTCGATCGGCTTCGGCCAGTTCGCGCATTCGATCCGGCGCGGCGTCAACATGACCTATATCGTCGAGAACAACGGCGTCTACGGCCTGACCAAGGGCCAGTTCTCGGCGACCGCCGACCGCGGCTCGAAGAGCAAGAAGGGCGTCACCAACACCGACAACGCCATCGACCTCGTCGCGATCGCGCTGCAGCTTGGCGCCACCTTCGTGGCGCGCTCGTTCTCCGGCGACAAGACCCAGCTGGTGCCGCTGATCGCGGCCGCGATCCGCCACAAGGGCGCGTCCTTCATCGACGTCATCAGCCCCTGCATCGCGTTCAACAATCACGCCGGCTCGACCAAGAGCTTCGACTATGTCCGCGAGCACAACGACGCCGTGAACCGGCTCGACGTGCTGGTCGGCCGCGATCCCATCGCGGTGGACTACGCGCCCGGCACGGTGCAAATGGTCGAGCAGCACGACGGCAGCAGGATCGCTCTGCGCAAGATCGACGCCGACTACGATCCGCATGACCGTCTCGGGGCCCAGACCTTCCTCGCCAAGCACGCCGCCAAGGGCCAGATCGTCACTGGCCTGCTCTACGTCGATCCCGACGCGGAAGATTTGCACGAGCATCTCAACACGGTCGAGACCCCGCTCAACACGCTGGAAGCGGACACGCTGTGCCCGGGCTCTGCGGTGCTGGACAAGATCAACGCCAGCCTGCGGTGATCATCTGCCGCCAACCGGTTGCCTGACACGTATGGTGATCTTCTCGGACACGACGGGCGGCTCGAACGGATAGTGCCTGGCGTCGCCAAGCACCAGCTGGAGGGTGTGCGTGCCCGGCGCAAGCTCAAGCATGGTTTCAGTCTGCCCTGCGCCAAAATGCAGGTGCGACTTGTCTTGCGGGATCGGCTCCTTGGGATCGATGGGATCGGTGACATCGACCAGAAGATGATGATGCCCGGCGTTCTGGTAGTCATCGCCGGCATGCGTTACGCCCATGTTGCGCAAACCGAACCGGACCAAGAACGGACCGCGGAGCTTCTGTCCGTCGCGCGGACTGATGAAATAGAGCTTGGCGTCCTTGGGCGCGGTCTTGCCCTGCGCGTAGGCTGCGCCCGGAGGCAATGCGATCGCCGCCGCCAATGCGGCGCAAAAAATGATCTTCATCAAATCCACTCCAGCACTTACGGACTGAGCGCGACGCGGAATCCATGCGTAGGGTAACGGACATTGGTGTCGTAACCATCGCGGTTGGACGGCCGCACATATCGCGAATCGTTCTTCCAGGAGCCCGAGCGCAGCACGTGCGAGGAGCAGTCACCGCCGCTCCATGCCGAGCCGTCGCCGGGCGCGTCCTGATAGCTCTTGTGCCAGCAATCCGCGACCCACTGGTCGATCGCGCCGCCCATGTCGTACAGCCCGAACGGGTTTGGCTTGAAGCTGCCAACCTTCGCCGGCTGTTCGCTGGCGGGGTTGCCGCAATCCTTGCAGCCGGCCATGCCCGGCTGCAGCTTGTCACCCCACCAGTACTTGCTCTGCGTTCCGCCGCGCGCCGCATACTCCCATTCGGCTTCGCTCGGAAGCCTGTACGGCTTCTTCGTCGCCTGGGAGAGATACGCCACATATTGCTGCGCGTCGGTCCAGCTCACATTGCTGACCGGCGCATCGTCCTTGCCGGTGGCCGTGAAAGCGCACGCCTTCGCGGCGGCGCATTCGTTCCACTCCTGCACGGTCACCGGATATTTGCCGATCGAGAACGGCTTGATCGTGACCTGATGGACCGGGCGTTCCGTCGGATCATCATTGCTTCCCATCGCGAAACTACCGCCACGAACGGCGACCATCTCCGGTTCGCGAGGCGGCGTCGCCGATGGGCTGGGCGCCGGCGATGGCGGGGCGGCAGCCAGTGAGGGAGATGGTGACGGCGTCTGCATCGCCGCATCGCGCGGCGGAGGCTGCGGGCTCGGCGATGGAGCCGGAGCTACGATCGGCGCGGCCGCCTGTTGGCGCGGCCCGCCCGGTGCCAGCAGGTACCACAGCGCGCCACTGGCGATGACCAGCAGCGTGATGGCAAGAAGAAAGATCAGGATCGTCTCGCGCCGACCTCGCGTCCCGACGACGGCATCCGCATCCGGCAGCACGCGATAGACGCGTACGGGATCCGTGATGTTCTTGACCTTGCGGTCGCCGAGCGACTCGTAGCCGCACACGACCTTGTGCTTGATCTGCTCGTAGATCGCCCCTGAGATGTAGACTTGGCCAGGTTCGGCAATGCCTTCGATGCGCGTGGCGATATTGACGCCGTCGCCATAGACATCGTCCGGCTCGACGATGACGTCGCCGAGATTGACGCCGATCCGGTACTCGATCCGGGAATGCTTCGGGAGCGTGGCATTGCGGCCGACGAGGTTCTGCTGGATGACGATGCTGCATCGAACAGCCTCGACGGGACTGTCGAAAATGGCGATGAAGCCGTCGCCCGTCGTTTTCACCAGGGACCCATGGTGCTCGAGGATACTGGGCTCGATGAGATCTCGCTCGATCCGCTTGACGCGGGCATGCGTCCCCTCCTCGTCGGCTTGCATCAAGCGACTGTAGGATACGATGTCGCCGACAATGATCGCCGCGAGACGACGGGACATGGAGCCGTGTGGCGGCGGCCCATCCTGATTTCCGGATCTGAAGTTGCGAATTTCGCCCATTGCGGGGGACTCCACGCACTACAAAGAGGCGGCCCCACTCTACGACTGCCAAACGCAATCGCCTGTGAAGGCTATCACATTGACGAATTGGAACAATGTCGATTGGCCGGCAGCGTCGAGTTCCCAAAATGCGAAGGGCTACACCGATTGAACCTTCCCGGCTTGAGGTTCGACTAAGGCCGCACATGGAACCACGCCGCCGCGCTCTGCTGTGCGTGCATGCGCGTTGAACGCGGCACGTATGCGGCGACTGCCGGCACGCAGCGTCTCGTGAAAGCAGCGCGGTCCGCCTCGCTTGCGGCCTGGACTAGTGGACAGGCTCGGGCTGCGCCGCGGGACGGGCCGTCGATGCGAGACGGCCGGCCTTCCAGTATTGCTTGCAGGTCTCCAGCAGCGTTTCGCCGTCGATGGTCAGGCCGCCGGGATTGATGAGCACACCCTCGGCACCGACGGCCCTGTTCATCATCGAGATGACGCGCTTGAGAAGGCCAACGTCGAAACGGTCGGCGACGAGCGGATCGAGCTTGAGCACCACGATGATCTGACTGCGATACTGCCAGACCGATACATCGCGGACGGATCTCCAGGAGATCGTGTCATCGGCGATGCGGGTGTCGCGAATGCCGACGCGGGTGATGAAGAGAACCGGCTGCCTGATCAAGACCAGCCGCCAGAGCACCCTGAGCGTGGCAAAGCCGCACACCGCGAGCCCGACATAGCTGGCCGTGATCTGGAACGCGCTGAGAGTCTTGATATTCAGCCAGTTGAGCGCGATCGCGGCGCACGGGAGCGTGAGGAAGAGCCCGGCGGCCAGCATCTTCAGCAGCCGCGGCACGGAATAGCCGAATGCAAGGTTGGGCAAGTTCTGACTTACGGACATTTTGAGCGCCACCAGTCATCTGCAACAACCAGGGGTTTATCAACGCCCCTCCTTCTAAATTATTAAGGCAGGAACCTTGCGCGAGACTGCCCGCAAGGGGCGCAGCCCGGCGCGCTTGAACGCGCCCCGCGCCGCCTGCGACTAACGCCAAGTCCGCCCCGCCTGCGCGTTGCGGGTTAACGCTGGTTCACACGCCCGGTGCGATCATGAAGCTTGCTCTTCTCCTGCCGCTCGCTGTTGCCGCCTTTGCCGGTGTCGCCCACGCCGACGAGGACAAGGTCCGGGAAACCACGAAGGCCGAGGCCGACGCCTTCACGGCCCGGGTCTATGCCGGGCCTCCCGGCGACAAGGCCTATGCCTGCTTCGTCCGTCGCTACGATGCCGAGCACCTGGCGCGCCACCCCAAGCAGAAGGTGGCGTCCATGAAGCTGCTGATCTCGGCGGAGTCCGACAAGGAAGACAAGCAGCTGCACAATTCCTTCCGCCTCGGCTTCCGCTATCGCCACCGCTCCGGCGATTTCGACTCCAGCGGCTCCTGCGGCAGTCACGCGGTGCTGCTCAGTGACGGCGACGAGGTCCGCATGGGCTGCGGCGTCGATTGCGAGGGCGGCGGCATCGAGGTGGGACTGTCCAAGGACAACAAGTCGGCGATCATCCGCCTCGTGCAGATCCGGGTCTGGCAGAACAACAAGCCGGACGACGAGGCCGAACATGCGCTGGTCGCCGGCGCCGACGACAAGATTTTCCGGCTCGACCGCACCGACACCAGCGAATGCGCGTCGCTCGTGACCGACCGCAAGGAACTCGCCGCGCTCCGCCACAAGTGATATGTCTCCTGCGAATTCAGGCCTGGTCGAAGGAAATCGCCATGAACCGCCGGAACATCCTGTGGAGCGCTGTCTCCGCCTTGGGCGCTTCGTTTGGCGCCTCCAGCGCGAAAGCTGCGACCGAGGCCCCGCCGTCGAACAAGCTGAAAGTCGTCTATCACCTCAGCGACGCCGAGAAGGTCAATTTCGTCCTCGGCAACATCCAGAACCACATCGACGGCGTCGGCGGACCTGACCACGTCACGATCGCGCTCGTGATCCACGGGCCGGCGCTGAAGGCGTTTCACGCGGCGCAGGCCAACCCCGACATCAGCAAGCGCGTCGTCGAGTTCTCCAGGGATGGCGTCGAGCTCGCCGCCTGCGGCAACACGATGATGGCGCAGAACGTCACGCTGACGGACCTGCTCCCCGGCTTCGTCAGCGCGGAAAAAGGCGGCGTGGTGCGTTTGGCCGAGCTGCAGTCGCAAGGGTATCTGTATCTGCGGCCTTGAGGCTGCGCAGTTGCCGCCACGGCATTCTCCGTCATTGCGAGGAGCACTTGCGACGAAGCAATCCAGACTGCCCCCTGAGGAGGGATTCTGGATTGCTTCGCTACGCTCGCAATGACGGCGGAGTGTGCTGCGCGAGGCGAGCGCCAAATCCCCCACCCCCACTTGACTTACCCATAACCCTACGGTTATGAGTTAATCCATAACCTCCGAGTTATGGATTCCGCATGTCCGCCGCCCACGACCTCCTGTTCAGGACCCTCGCCGACCCGACCCGGCGAGCGATCTTCGAGCGGCTGTGCCGCGAGGGCGAGCAGACGGTCGGGGCACTGACGGCGCGATCCGGCGTTTCCCAGCCGGCGGTCTCGAAACATCTGGGCGCGCTGAAGCAGGCGGGCCTGGTGCGCGACCGCCACGAGGGACGGCAGACCCACTACAGCGCGCAGCCCGGCGCGCTGAATCCGCTGGTCGACTGGACCAGCCAGATGGCCGGCTTCTGGCAGAACCGGCTCGACGCGCTCGACGATCTCCTGAAGAGGATGGACCAATGACCGAACCTGCGACCGAAACCCGCTCAGTGGTCGTCGAGCGCGAATTTGCGTTTCCGGCGGAACGGCTCTGGCGCGCGCTGACGCAGCCGCATCTGATCGAGGAATGGCTGATGAAGAACGACTTCAAGCCCGAAATCGGTCATCGCTTCAACCTGCGCGGCGAATGGGGCGGCGTGCTGGACTGCGAGGTGCTCACCCTCGAGCCGCAGAAGAGCCTCGCCTACACCTGGAATTTCTCGCACGAGGACGCCGCCTTCGATCTGAAGAGCGTCGTGACCTTCACGCTGACGCCGACGGGCGCGGGCACGCATCTGCGCGTCGAGCAGGCGGGGTTCAGCCCGACACAGAAGCAGGCCTATGGCGGCGCGCATGCCGGCTGGAAGCAGTTTTTCAACAAGCTCGACGAGCTGCTGGCGCGGCCGGATTGAGCGCAAACCGTTTTCGATCATCGCAGAGGAGATATCGTTGCACATGTGGATTCGACAAACCCATCGCTGGCTGTCCATCGCCTTCACCCTCGCCGTCATCGCGAACATCGTCGCGATGACCATGCAGCTCGACGCCGCCTGGATCGGCTTCCTGGCGCTGGTGCCGCTGATCCCGCTGCTCGCGACGGGGCTGTATCTGTTCGCTCTGCCCTATCTCGGGCGCAGCGGCGCGCGCAGCGAGGCGCGGTCATGAAGAAGGCGGCGGCGGCAAAGGCGGGCAGCGCGAAAGCGGACAACGCAGCTTCGCCCGCAAAGCTGATCGACGGCAGGATCAGGGAGCTCGGCGACTGGCGCGGCGAGACGCTGGCGCGGGTCCGCGGCCTCATCAAGGAGGCCGAGCCTGAGGTCGTCGAGGAATGGAAGTGGCGCGGCGTTCCCGTGTGGGAGCACGACGGCATCATCTGCACCGGCGAGACCTACAAGGAGGTGGTGAAGCTGACCTTCGCCAAGGGCGCGGCGCTGGCGGATCCCGCGGGCCTGTTCAATTCCAGCCTCGACGGCAATGTGCGGCGCGCGATCGATATCCGCCAGGGCGAGAAGATCAACGAAAAGGCGTTGAAGGCGCTGATCCGCGCGGCGGTGGAGCTGAATGCGTCGAAGAAGAAGCCGGCGAAACGATCGGCGTAGTGAAGCAGCCACGAACCTCTTCCTTCTCCCCTTGTGGGAGAAGGTGGCGCAAAGCGCCGGATGAGGGGTCTCTATCGACACGGGAGAGGTGGGGGGATACCCCTCACCCAAGTGAGCTTGTATCTGCCGGCATCGCCGCCCTCTCCCACAAGGGGCGAGGGCGCATCAACGCGCATCTCGCGGTACGCACCGTTGAGCGGGCGGCGCTCAGGCCACTGCCGCCGGGATCGGGCGCGGGCTTACGACGTATTCGCGCAAGACCTTGTCGTTGGCGTCGACCTCGATCAGCGAGACATCGTAGGTCCAGAGATCGGCGAGGTGCTGCAGCACGCGCTTGGCGTCGGTCTCGTTGAGCTGCGAGCCCTTGATGACGTGGTGATGCAGGATCAGCCGGCGGTCACCGGAGAGATCGACGTCGACCACCTCGATATTGGCGTCGATGTAGCCGACATCGTGCTGCCGCGCCAGCTCGCGGCGGACGCGGCGGAAACCTCGATCGTCGTGGATGGCATCGACCCGGATGCCGGCGCGCTCTTCGGGATCGTCGTGCAAATGGAACATGCGGAAGTGCCGCATCAATCTGGGACTCAAGAACTGCGCGATGAAGCTTTCATCCCGGTAATTGGCCCAGACGTCGCGCAGCACGCCCATCACGTCGTTCTTGCCGGCGATGTCGGGGAACCACTCGCGATCCTCGTCCTCCGGATTGGTGACGATGCGCTCGATGTCCTGCATCACGGCGAAGCCGAGCGCATAGGGATTGAAGCCGGAGAAGCGCGGATCGTCGAACTCGGGCTGGAACACCACATTGGTGTGCGATCCCAGGAATTCGAGGAAGTTGCCGTCGGTGATGCGGCCCCGCTGATGCAGCGCGGTCATGATGCGATAGTGGACGTAGGTCGCCGTCCCCTCGTTCATCACCTTGGTCTGGCTCTGCGGGTAGAAATACTGCGCGATGTGGCGGACGATGCGCAACAGCTCGCGCTGCCAGGGCGCCAGCCGCGGCGCGCTCTTCTCCAGGAAGTAGAGCAGGTTCTCCTGCGGCAGGCCGAGCAGCTTGCGGCGCCGTTCGATGCTGAGCGCGGACCGGGTCTTGCTCTTTCCGGCCGGCACGGTCCGCCAGAGATCGTTGAAGACCTCCTCCTCGTGCTGGCGTCGCCGCCCTGCCCGCTTCTCCTCGGCACGCAAATCCAGCGTCTTCTTGCCGGGATAGCGATCGATGCCGTGCGACATCAGGGCGTGCGCAGCATCGAGCGTGCGCTCGACCTCGATGCGGCCGTAGCGCTCCTCGCACTGCATGACGTAGTTCTTGGCGAAGTCGAGATAATCCAGGATGCCCTCGGCATCGGTCCACTGCTTGAACAAATAGTTGTTCTTGAAGAAATGGTTGTGGCCGAAGGCGGCGTGCGCGATCACCAGGGTCTGCATCGTCGCCGTGTTCTCCTCCATCAGGTAGGAGATACAGGGCGAGGAGTTGATCACGATCTCATAGGCGAGGCCCATCAGCCCCTTCCGATAGGACGCCTCGTGATAGGCGAATTGCTTGCCGAAGGACCAGTGCTTGTAGAACAAGGGCATTCCGACCGACGAGTAGGCGTCCAGCATCTGCTCGGCGGTGATGACCTCGATCTGGTTCGGATAGACGTCGAGGCCGAGATCCTTAAGCGCGACCTCCTCGCAGGCATCGGTGATGCGCTGCAAGGTGCGGAAATCCCAATCGGCGCCTTCGAACAAACGTTCCGTCATGGAGCGGCTTTCTCCTGGGCAGTTTCGCGGCGCTGGAACAGGTCGTGGAAGACCGGGAAGATCTCGCTGCGTTCGGAGACCTTGCGCATCGAGAGCGGTGCGCCGCTGTTGCGCAGGCGCTCGTAGAGGGTCCAGAGCGAGGAGTCGGAGAGATCGAAGGCGCTGCCGCCGGATTCCCCGACCTCGAGATAGGCGAAGAACTGGCAGACCGGCAGGATCTTCTCGGTCAGCAGCAGCCCGGTGAGCTCGCCGTCGGAATAGGAATTGTCGCCGTCGGAGGCTTGAGCGGCGTAGATATTCCAATCCGACGGATTGAAGCGCTCGCGCACGATCTCGTGCATCGCCTGCAGCGCGCTGGAGACCAGCGTGCCGCCGGAGGCCGGGCCGTAGAAGAAGGTCTGCTCGTCCACCTCCTCGGCGCGGTCGGTGTGGCGGATGAAAACGATCTCGACATGCTTGTAGCGCCGCTTCAGGAACACGTAGAGCAGCATGTAGAAGCGTTTTGCCAGGTCCTTCATGTGCTCGGACATCGAGCCGGAGACGTCCATGAGACAGAACATCACGGCCTGTGCGACGGGCTTGGGCACCGTCTCGAAGCGGCGGTAGCGGATGTCGAGCGGATCGATGAACGGAATGCGCTTGGATTTGGCTTTCAGCGCCTCGAGCTGGGCGAGAAGCTCGGTCCGCTCGTCCTCGTCGGTGCACGCCGCGATCGCGGCCTCCAGCTCCTCGATCTCCTCCTTGCGGGGACGCTTGAGCGCGATCCGGCGCGCAAGCGCGAGCTTCACCGTCCGGCTCACCGAGATGTTGGCGGGCGAACCCGACGTGGTGTAGCCGGCGCGCTGGATGCCCTCGCTCTCGGTTTGCGCGATCTTGCGCTTGGCAAGGTCAGGCAGTTCGAGGTCGTCGAGGAAGAGATCGACGAATTCGTCGCGGGAGAGAACGAAACGGAAGGCGTCCTCGCTGTCGCCTTCGCCGGGGCCGGAATCCTTGGCGCTGCCCTGGCCGGAGCGCTGGAGATAGTCGCCCTCGATGAACTTCTTGTTCCCGGGCAACACCATGTCGCGCGTTCCGCCTTCACGGCGGAACCGCGGCTCGTGCATGCCGTCGAGCGGGATCGTGACCTCACCACCCTCCAGGACATCCTTGATGTCGCGTTCCTGCGAGGTCTTCTTGACGGCGCCCTGCACCAGGGATTTGGCCCGACGCAAGAACCGCTGGCGGTTCTCAAGACTCTTGCCGCCTGGATTCAGGCGCCTGTCAATAATGTGAATGGGCACTTTTCCATCCGCCTCAACCGGCCTGCTTCACACGCATGTACCATTCGACCAGCCGGCGAACCTGACGCTCGGTGTAGCCGCGCTCCACCATGCGTGCCACGAACTCGCCGTGCTTCTTCTCCGTCTCGCCGTCCTTCTTCGACCCGAAGGAGATGACCGGAAGCAGGTCCTCGACCTGGGAGAATATCCGCTTTTCGATCACGTCGCGAATCTTCTCGTAGGAGGTCCAGGTCGGATTCTTGCCGCCGTTCTGGGCCCGCGACCGTAACGAGAATTTGACGACCTCGTTGCGGAAATCCTTGGGGTTGGCGATGCCCGCCGGCTTCTCGATTTTCGTCAGTTCCTGGTTCAACAATTCGCGATCCAGGAGCTGTCCCGTATCGGGATCCTTGAAGTCCTGGTCCTCGATCCATGCATCGGCATAGTCGACGTAGCGGTCGAACAGGTTCTGGCCGTAATCCGAGTAGGATTCGAGGTAGGCCTTCTGGATCTCGTTACCGATGAACTCGGCATAGCGCGGCGCCAGATCCGCCTTGATGAATTCGAGATAGCGCTTCTCGACCTCCTCGGGCAGCTGCTCGCGCCGGATCGACTGCTCGAGCGCGTACATCAGGTGCACGGCGTCGGCGGCGACCTCCTGCGGATCGTGGTTGAAGGTCGCGGCCAGGATCTTGAAGGCAAAGCGCGTGGAGACGCCGTCCATGCCCTCGTCGACGCCGGCGGCATCGCGATACTCCTGGACGCTGCGCGCCTTGGGATCGGATTCCTTCAGGCTCTCGCCGTCGTAAACCCTCATCTTGGCGAACACCGTGGAATTCTCGTGCTTGCGCAGGCGCGACATCACCGAGAACCGCGCCAGCGTCTCCAGCGTCGAGGGCGCGCACGGCGCGGACGCGAGCTCGGAGCCCTGGATCAGCTTCTCGTAGATCTTCTGCTCTTCCGTGATGCGCAGGCAGTAAGGCACCTTGATCACGCAGATGCGGTCG
>Ga0102590_1000187_pt1 | contig 169224 bp, 166 predicted proteins | sample AraplaMF_Col_mMF_FD_76859 | JGI IMG/M metagenome (GOLD analysis project Ga0102590, IMG submission 76859) | Arabidopsis root microbial communities from the University of North Carolina, USA - plate scrape MF_Col_mMF | ecosystem: Host-associated > Plants > Roots > Endosphere | place: USA...
GTCCGAGACGACCCTGATCCCTGCCTGCGTTACGACAGGAACCCGGGCGCCACACCCTGCTCCGCCAAATAGACGCTCTAGATGACGCCCTCAGGTGAGCAAGGCATCCCCGGAATACAGGGTTCGAAAGAGAAGAAAAGATTGTTGCGATTTCGAGTGTGAATTCACTGGGGACGGAGCCCGGCGCCCAAGGATGCCCCGCCCAGTGGCGAGCGAAGCGACGCCGTCCTTGAGCTTGCAGCTAAACTGCCGCCATCTGGCGGGCCCTGGCTCCGCCCGGCGCTTCGGCAAAAGCCTCCGGAAAGCACAGGCACGCCGTCGTACCCCGGTCCGGGGCCGATATGATGATCAGCTCTCCGGCATGGGCCGCCATGATCTCATGAACGATCGACAGGCCGAGGCCTGCGCCGTCTTTGGCAGTGTTGCCGGTCTGGAACGGTTCGAGGAGCTTGCGCTCGGAGTCCACCGGGATGCCGGCCCCGTCATCGCTGATCGACACGCTGCCGCGGCCGAGGTTGGCCGTGATGCGCCGCGCGCCACGGGCGTGGATCAGCGCATTGCCGACCAGGTTGGCGATGGCGCTGCGGACCGCGGCCTCGACGCCCTGCACCACGGTGGTGCCGTCCTCGGCCTGCTCCAGGGCGAGCTCTATTCCCGCGTCCAGCGCCGAGGGGCTGAAATCGGCCAGCACGTCGCGCGTCACCACCGCGAGATCGATGGGCTGCTTCTCGATCGTGCGGTTTTGCAGCCGCGCCAGATCCAGCATGGCCGAGACCAGCGAGGTGAGGCGGCGGACATCACCCACCAGCTCGACCTTCAAGGCCGGCTCGGTCACGTCTTCGATCTTGGCGCGCAACAGGGTCAGCGGCGTCCGGAGCTGATGCGCCGCATTGCCGAGGAACCGTCGTTGCATCTGGATATAGGCATCGATCTCATCGAACGCGCGGTTGAGCGCAGAGACCAGCGGTTTGAGCTCGACCGGGATGTCATGGAGCGGGATCGATCCCTGCGGCGCCGCAGGATCGATGGCGAGCGCAAGCCTCGTGACGCGATCGATGCTGCGCGACACGAAGCGCGCCGAAAGCATCGCCCCGACCGCCACGGTCAACGCGAAGGCGAGGGCGAACAGAAAGATCGGGAAGGCGTTGCGGGACATGAACGACCTTACGATCTGGCGGACGTTGACCTGCGCCCCTCCGAACATCATCACCAGCGCGGAAGGCCCCCTTTGAACAACGGCCAGGCAGAAGGTGTCCTTCTGGTCCAGCGTGTTGAGGCGGGAGAAGCCGATGGGTCCGGTATACGGCAACGAGAAGGGCAGGGCTGGCCGGCGTTCGCGGCCGAACTCATGGATCAGACTGTCGTAGGACAAGACGTACCACAGGTTCGGGCTGTTCGACTTCAGCGCCTCGATGCTGTGGCTGGCACGAACCGTCAGAGCGCGGCCGGGATCAAGCAGCGTGGCGCGATCGAGGACGCTGGCGGCGACCTGGCAAAAGTTGTGCTCCCGAGCCTGATAATTCCAAACGCCGATGCTGAGCGTGACGAGGAAGATGACCGTTGTGGCCATGCCGAGCGACAGCGCATGCGTTCTCGCAATCGACTTCATCGGGCCTGCGCCATCCGGAGGATGTAGCCGATCCCTCTCATGCTGCGGATCTCGACGTCGCCGCCGAACTCGGCCAGCTTCCTGCGGAGCCGGGACAGCTGTGCTTCGAGCGTGTTGGATTCGATCTCGTCGTCGAATCCGTAGATTTCCTCGATCAGGGCGGCGCGGGTGATGACGCGGTCGCGCCGCATCAGCAGCGCGGCGAGGATCAACGCCTCGCGCCGCCGCAGCAGGACCTTGTTGCCGGCCACGAGGGCCTCGTTGCTGCCGAGGTGCAGCTCGACGTTGCCGACCGACAGGACCTGCGGCGCAAGGAGCCGCGGCCGCCGCAGCACGGCGCGCACGCGGGCGATGAACTCCTGCGGCTCGAACGGCTTGCCGAGATAATCGTCGGCTCCGCTGTTGAGCCCGTCGACCCGGTCTTCCCTGGTGTCCTTCGCGGTCAGCATGATGATGGCCGGCCGTTCCGGCAGCCGGCTCAACTCGCTGACGATCTTGATGGCATCGCCGTCGGGCAGCATGCGGTCGACGATCGCGAGGTCATATTTGAAACTGCCCAGCGCGTGCTGGGCATCCAAGACCGATCCAACGATGTCGACGATGCCGTGCAACTGTCCAAGCAAACGGCTGAGATAGGCCCCGATCTGGGGCTCGTCTTCAATCACAAGGGAGCGCACGAGAATCGTCCTGGCTCTGGCGGGCCGCAATCACCGGATCGTGACACTGCGGGTTTGGCCGGATTGGGGCGCGCCGGTGTGCCCGCGTGCCTGCGCTTGCGGCAATCGGTCTCGTGAATGCAAGCCACGCTGGGAGACCCAGGCAATGTTCGGGCAATGTTTGGGCAATGCTGCGTCACCACGCGCGACGAGCCTTGCGGCTTGCCTCGTCAGGCTCACGGCAACCTTGGGGCAATGTCACCGGCCTTTTTGACGCTCCATGGCAACCCGTCAGCCCCGCCAAAAGCGGGGATCAAAGGCCCCTTCAATGAGTCATGCCGTCGAAGCCGCTCTCCGTTCCCCCGTGAGCGGCGTGCACCGGGTGTCGTTCGTCGCGTTGACGGCGGCACTCGGTGCAGTCCCGGTCCTTGTCTTGGCCCTGTGCCATTCTGCATCAGCCGAGCCTCTGTTCACGCTGCCGGCGCCACCGTTCGAATTGCCTGGGCTGCCGCCGCCGTCCGGAAGCTGGACCGTCACGATCGGCATGGGCGGGGAATACCGGCCCGATTTCGAAGGCTCGAAGCACAGCGGCCTCAGTCCGGTGCCGATCTTTTCCATTCGCCGCGCCGGCTCGATCGAGCAGTTTCGCGGCGCGCGCGACAGCTCGAGCATTGCGCTGATCGACTTCGGTTATCTCCGCGCCGGCCCGGCCGGCAAATTCGTGCCGGAACGAAAGAGCTCCGACCATTCCGAGCTGAACGGCCTGGGTGACGTCAAGGCCGCGATCGAGCTTGGCGGTTTCGTCGAATACTATCCGGTCGATTGGTTTCGCGCGCGCGCCGAGCTGCGGCAGGGCGTGACCGGCCATCACGGCACCGTCGCCGACTTTTCGGCCGATGTCATCGTGCCGGTGATGCCGCGGCTCACCATTTCGGGCGGCCCGCGCTTCACATGGAAAAGCACGGACGCCACGGCGACCTATTTCGGCATCGACGCCGCGCAGGCGCAGGCCTCGGGATTGCCGATATACGAAGCCAAGGGCGGCGCACATTCAGTCGGCGTCGGCGGCAAGGTGGCCTACCGGATCAATCCGCAATGGCAGGTCTATTCCTATGTCGAATATCAGAAGCTCCTGGGGGATGCGGCAGACAGCCCGCTCGTGACCCTGCGGGGTTCGCCGAACCAGACCACCATCGGCTTCGGCGCGTCCTATTCGTTCGATTTCAGGATTCAATAACGCGCGATGCGCTGCGTCGGTCACTGCGCGGGCCTGGTGGCGGTTGCTCTCGCGGTCAGCCTCGGGGCCTGCGGGACATTTGCAGCGCGCGACACCAGGCTGCAGGCGGTCAAGACCGTCGGCATCATCTCGGCGGTCGGCGACGAGATGAACGTGACGAGCGCGGGCCTGACCGGGCTGAATAACACCAATCGAAGCCTGCCGATCGGATCGTGGGGGCTGGACGAGCTGATCGTCCAGCAGGCTGGTACGGCATTGAACGCGCGCTTCAACGTCCAGCCGGTGAGTTATCGGCGCGCTGCATTTGCGGCGATCACGGATTCGCCGATCCGGCCCATGAACGTCGTGCGCGGCGATCCGTTCAAGAGGCTCGTCCAGACCGAGGTGTCGCCGCAAGGCCTCGACGCCTATGTGGTGATCACCAAGGCAAGATCGAGCGCCGGCAGCGGACGGTATGTCGAGGGCATCGGTCTGATCGAATACCGGACGCTGCTCGCGTCTCACAACCAGCTCCACGCCCTTTATGAGATCCGGGTGTTCGAAGGCAAGACGTTCAAGCTCATCGAGAAGCGAGCCGCGCAGCCTCTGGACAATCCGGAGGGGTTGAGGCTCGCGGGCCCGAGCCGGACGGTCGACGAGACATTTGCGCCGGGCAACGACATTCCGGCACAAAACGAGAGGCTGCGCGCGGCGATCGTCGATCTATTGGCACGCAGTCTTGCGACAACGCTCGGCGACATGCACCTCGCAGATGCACATTGATCGGCGTACCAGGACGAGGGCGGGGAGAGAGTCCGCGCGCCTCAATCGTAGTTCACCTTCGGAAAGAACTCGCCGCGGCCTTCCGGCGTCATGTCGAGCAGGCCCCAGAGCGGGTCGGCGAGATCGCCGGCGCGGTGGTGCTGCTTCGGAGCGGGCGGCGCGAAGCTCATCTCCGAGCCCCAGAAGTGGCGGATCGTGCCGTTCTGCTTCCTGAAAACGTTGAAGATCGTCTCGTCCCAGTTCTCGCCGTCCGGCACGCGATGCTGCGCGCGCATTCCTTTGGAGAATTTCGAGGTGTCGCCGAAATAGTCGGCGTCGTAGCTGTTGCCCGCGGTCGACAGCAGCGAAAGATGCTCCCAGCCGCGTTCGTGCGCCCAGGCGGCGAGCCGCGCAATCGGCGATTTGGCGACGATGTGGAGGGCGGCGCGCTCGCCGATGTGCCGCGCGGCGCCCTCGATCCCGTCCAGCAGGTGCGTGCAGCCCGGACACGGCAGCTTGCGCTCGGGCCCGTACATGAAGCTGTACAGGATCAGCGTGTCGTGCGGACCGAACAGCTCGGACATCTTCACCGGCTCGGGCATGCTGGTCTTGCCGATCCGCTCGAAGACGTAGTCCTGCGGTATCTCGCCACCGAGCGGCAGCGCGCGGCGCTTCGCTGCAACGGCCTCGATCCGGGCCCGAAGCGCGATCTCCTCATCGAGCAGCGCGTTTCGCGCGGACCGATATTCAGCACTCTCATTGGGGTAATGCAGATGTTCCATGGCGAGGCCGCCCTCACAGACGCTGTGGAATTCTGCAAGATTGAACGCGACGCACGGGAGGCGGGTTCCCGCGTCACTCGAGCGTGAAATTGAACCGGATGAACTCCCTCCACTCCGGTTCGAGCGCGACAGCGGCGATGTCGCGTCGCGCGTCATCCGCGTTGCCGATGCCGCCAACCGCCGCGCCAATCACGGCGCCATGGCTCAGCGTCGGGAACAGCCCGCACCAACTGCCGCCAGTCGGCAGCGGTCGCCTCAGGTCAAAATCCCAGCGGTGGTTGATGATCCAAGCCTCCCATCCGAGAACCGCGACGCCGGCCTGCTCACAGGCCTGCAGGAAGGCCTCGGTGTCCTTTGGCGCGATACCCAACTCGCCATTCTTCGCGACGAAGGCGCGCGCAACGACATCGGGTGGGAGAGACGGAGGAGCGTTCATGGTGCAGGCGAGGGAAGCTTCGGGATGCACCGCAGGCCCTTGACGGTCATGCAGTCCCGCCAGCTGTTCAGCCCGGCGGTGCGCGCCGGGTGGATCAGGAGCCACGCCCCGAAGGCGAAAAGAAACGCCGCAAAGATCAGCTTCTGCGCCATGGCTCATTGGTCGCGCCTCGCCATCAACGGGTTCAATGGCGGGTGGCGCCAATCATCGGCATCCGCCTGGCTCCGCTGTTCAGCAATGCTGATTTGTGCCGCATCGCGAAAATTGCGGATATTCTTGAAACACAGCGTCCCAATATAACGACTGGCGGGACTTCAAGGGTGATGACAGATGAAGGTCTGGTTTGCAGTTGTTGTTGTTGCCATTGTGGTTGGCCTTGCCGGCTTCGGCCTGGTCGAAACGGGCATGGTTCAGCTGCCGAATATTGGAAGCGTCACCGGATTCACGCAGCCATCACGGTCCATCTCTCTGCCGAGAATCAACTTGAGGTCGCTGAGCAGCGAGTACGGTTTCCTGCAAGGCAGCTTCGTCATCAGCAACTCAAACGCATTCCCGATCGCCGATGTGGCCATCCGTTGTGAGGTGCATGGACCGAGCGGAGCCGTCGTCCATGCCTTCGACTTTGTCATCGACGAGCCGGTCGCGGCCGACGGTCAGAAAACCATAAGCAACTACAAGTTCGGTTTCTGGCCTCAACAGAGCAGTCAAATGGATTGCCGGTCGATTTCCGCAGAGCGTCGTTGACGTCGGACCGGCGGTGCCTTCATCAAATTATGAGCGCGGCCAGGGTCTGATTCAAACTTCGTTGAATCAGACCCGTCGCTCCTTCTCTTGTTTGGGCATGATCTTTTCCGAAACCGAGCCACACTTTTCGGGATCATGCCCTAGCTCTTCGGCGGCACCGCCTTCATCAGCCAGTTGCGCATCGCGGCGGCGATGTCGTCGCTGTTCTTCTCCAGCATCATCATGTGGCCGTTGCCCTTGATGCCCATCTCGCCGAGCTTGATCATGGTGTTGGCGACGCCGGCCTGGGTGAGGTAGTTCGCGGTGCAGTGATCATACGAGGCGTGATAGGACGCCTCCGACATCACGATCACGATCGGAATGCCGGCGAGGTTCTTCAATTTGCGCGCCGGCTCCTGCTGCTGCCAGCAGCGCACCAGATCGGGCTTGTCGGGCTTGTCCTGCTTGACGAAGGCGAGCTCCTCGCCGTCCTTCAGCGGCGGGTCGTAGGTCAGCGGCACCTCGCCGAGACCGGAGCTTTTCTTCTTGCCCATGTCGGCGAACCACTCGGGCGCGCCCTTGAACTCGGTCTCGTAGACCGGCGGGCCGTTGGGCTCGACCGCGATGATGGCCTTCACCAGGTTCGGCCGTGCGTCGGCGATCGGCCAGTGGAAGGTGCCGGACTGCGAATGGGTGAGCAGCACCGCCGGGCCGATCTTGTCGAGCAGCGCAATGCCGGCGTCGCGGTTCAATCGCTGCTGGGTCGGGAAGTCGACCAGCGAGGGAAACTGCGAGGCGTAGAACTGGTCGAACGTGGCATCGCCGGGCTTGCCCGCGCCGGGCCACTGGGTGTGGAGCTTGGCCTGCGGCCAAAGGTTGAAGCGCTCGGGCGCGACGAAGCGCTGCTCGGTGCGCTTGAGATTGCCTTCGGCGACCTTGCCCTGGGACTGCGAGAAATGCGCGGCGCGGCCGCGCGCCACCTGGTCGACCACGTAGACGGCGTGGCCGCGGCGCACGAAATACTGCGCCCAGCCTTCGCGGCCGTCGGGCGTGCCGGTGAAGTTGGTGCCGGTCTGGCTGCCGCCGTGGATCATCACGATCGGGTAGGGGTGGGAGAGCGTCTTCGGGATGAAGTACTCGACATACATCTGCCCGGTCATCGGTGAGCCCGGCACGCTGGCGTCGATCTTGCCGCCGGCGAAGAAGTAGCCGGTCTTGGCGAGCACCATGGGCGGCGGGTCGTCTGCCGCGGTCGCAATCTGCGGCGCGCTCGCCAGCAGCGCGCCGAACAGCGAGCGCAGCGCCGCGCCCAGGCCGGATTTCTTCTCGGTCGTCCCGTGCATGTTTGCCTCCCAGTGGTTGGGAGGATGCTAGAACGGCGGGAGAAGAAACGAAATCGGTTCTGGTCGAAATCGGCCTCACGATTGGACGTTGCCCACCGCCGCGGGGCTTGTCGGATCGGTCAGTCGCAGGGCGGTGGGCACGTCTGCCTTTCCGGTTGCTGTGAAGCGGAAAGCGGCCTTCGCTATTGGACTTCGGTCCAACTCGATTTTTCCGCTCTTGGTCACGAGGCTGATCCCCATCGCTGCCTTGCGGTTTTTAAGGGGGAGAGCACCGGCCGACGGGCGCAGCGAGCGGCACCTGTTTTTCCACCGCCACTGATCAAGCCGTGATGCAACAAGGAGATGGACATGCGACGCATGCTGTTGGCTTCTGCGATTTTGACGCTGTCGGTGACCATGGCGGTCGAGCAGGCCGACGCGCAAAGCAGAACGGGACGCGGCGCAGTGCGCGGAGCCGCAGCCGGCGCGCTCATCGGCGGCGTGGCCGGTGGCGGACGCGGAGCGGGGACCGGGGCGCTGATCGGGGCTGCGACCGGCGCATTGATTGCAGGGCACGGCCAGCGGCGGCACGGCCGGTACTACTGGTATCGGGGCAACTGCTATTATCACGGCCGCAGCGGCAACTGGTATCGCGCCGCCCGGCATCGCTGCTGACGAACGTCAGGGGCTGCCCGGCCTAGTACCCGAACTGTTCGCGCAGGATGCGCTCGTCGAGGCTGTGGCCCGGATCGAACAGCATCTGCATCGAGACCGTGTAGTCCATGCCGATCTCGACCTCGCGCACCGCGCGCACTTCGGCATGGTCGGCGACCGCGGCAACCGGGCGCTGCTTCGGATCGATCACGCGGATCGTGACTTTGGCGCGGTCCGGCAGCAGCGCGCCGCGCCAGCGCCGCGGGCGGAACGGGCTGATCGGCGTGAGCGCGAGCAGCGGCGCGTCGATCGGGATGATCGGGCCTTGCGCCGACAGATTGTAGGCCGTCGAGCCCGCGGGCGTGGACACCAGAACGCCGTCGCCCATCAGCTCGGGCATGCGCTGCTTGCCGTCGATCTCGATCGCCATCCGCGCCACCTGATAGGTCTGGCGGAACAGGGACACCTCGTTGATGGCGTAGTGCTCGTGGAGCTTACCGCGGGTGTCGAGCACCCGCATCGTCAGCGGATGAATCACGGTAACGTGGGCCGCGGCCAGCCGCTCGCGAAGCCCGTTCTCCGAGAAGTCGTTCATCAGGAAGCCGATGGTGCCGCGGTGCATGCCGTAGATCGGCTTGTCGCCGTGCATCAGCTTGTGCAGCGTGCGCAGCATCAGGCCGTCGCCGCCCAGCGCCACCACCACGTCCGCCTTGGACGGCGCGACATTGCCGTAGCGCTTGGTCAGGCGCTTGAGCGCCTTGCGCGCCTCCGGCGCAGGGCTCGCGACAAAGGCGATCCGCTCGTATCCTGTCTTGCGAAGCATGGCGCGGCCCAGACCCCCGGCGCGCCCCTATGATCGGGAAGGAACCATGGAACGCGCGGTGTTCGTCTATACGACTTGGCCCACTGCTGTCGAGGCGGAGGCGGCCGGCCGGCAGCTGGTGGAGCGGCGGCTTGCGGCTTGCGTTAACATCCTGCCCCATATGACCTCGATCTATCGCTGGCAGGGCGCGATCGAACGCGGCGAGGAGGCGGTCATGATCATCAAGACCCGGGCCTCGCTCTCCGCCGAGGTGTCCGAGGCGGTGAAGGGCCTGCACAGCTACGAGACGCCGGCGATCCTGGTGATGCCACTGGAGAGCGTGGAAAAGTCCTATCTCGGCTGGCTGCTGGCGGAGACCGGGGATGACGTCAAAGATTAGGCGGCTGCCGTATATGTGGCGGCGCAGTTGACAGATCGCCGGGTGACCCCAGGTGAGGGCCGCAGGTGCGGTGAGCCGCTAACGATGATCTGCAAGCGGTGATCTGCATCTGGGCAACTCCAACCTGAGGAGCATGACATGAGACTGAGCCCAGCGCGCGTCGAGCAGGCCTTGAGTCAGTTCGAAGCCCAGGTCCTTCCGGAGGATCATCCCTCGATGTCGAAGATCAAGGGCCTGTGGGGCGACCACACCTATTTCCTGGCGCCCAATGGGTTGAACATCGTCGAGCCGGTGGACGCCGACGGCGCCGGCGTCAAAGTCGCCGCGGTGATCAATCTCGCGACCTGGACCGACGACAGCGCGACCAGCCTGTCGCCGCATGCGCCGCAGACCACCGAAGTGCTGGTCGAATTCGACGAAGACGACGAAGGCAAAGGTCAGGACGGCGTGAAACCGCATCTGCGGCACTGAGCGCCGGCCGAGAACCGTAGCCTGCCTGGTGCCCAGCTTTGGAACGCGCTCGCCTTGGAACAAGGTTGGGCGCGTTCCAAAGCACTCTTTTTGCGTGCCATTTTCGGCGCATCACCGGTCACATGAATCGTTGCGAACGTGATTTTTGACCGGAACCCGCAGTTCCGATCCGGGTTGAGTGGTCAGCCGCCACAGGTTTGAGCGCCTGTGGCGTGCCGGCGCGGCCGTGTCCGAACGGCTGTCGATTGCGTCGGCGGCCCGCCGGGTCGAAAGGGCGCTCACCATGAACATCCGAAATGACGATCAGCAGACGCTGGGCGTCGCTCCCGATCGGGAGCGGCGGACGCGTGTGCCGGTCGCAGCTGTCCCAAACCGATCTGAACCCGTCTCCCATGAGGTGATGCCGGGCGCGGCAGCGGCCTGACCCATCCGCGGCGCCGCGTTCGAATGCGCATGTCGAAGGAGAAACGTCATGAACGACTGGAGCAATGCCAAGTATTGTGATGTCGCCAACCTGGTCCTCGGCGCGATCCTGTTCATCTCGCCCTGGCTGTTCGGCTTCGAAGGCGGTGCGGCGTCGCAGAATGCCATCGTCTGCGGCATCGTGATCGCGCTGCTGTCGATTGCGGCACTGACAGCCTTCGCGGTCTGGGAAGAGTGGCTCAATCTCATCGTCGGGCTTTGGGTCATCGTTTCGCCGTGGATTCTTGGTTTCCAGGGGACCACGGCTATGACCGTGCATCTAATCATCGGACTCATCGTGGCGGTGCTTGCCGCCGTCGAGCTCTGGCTGATGTATCAGAACCCGCCGCGGCAGACGGCAACACGATAAGCCCAACGATCCTCCCGTCCGTCACGGACGCGTCCGTGACGGACGGTCCCTGCAACGACGACGTCTCGTCATAGGAGTGTTCGATGGAGCACAAATCGCTGGAGCAACTCAAAAACCGTGCGGCTGTTGTCGAGCTTGAAGAGCGCGTGGCGCCATCGCCACGCGAGCTCCGTCGTATGAGACTGGAGCGATTGGCCGAAGTGCTGACGAAGCACGGCGGCCCGGTGACGCTGCTCACGAGAATCGAATATCTGCCCGAGCAGGATCGGCTGCCGCTGCGGATCGACAATTCGCCGCTCGAGATCGCCTATCGGGATCCCGTGCTGCGCACGCAGGGGCTCGCCGGCGACCGGCTGGGCGACGGTGTCGCGTTCTTCGACCTGTCGGCCGCGGAAGCGCACTATCTGCTGTGCGACTGCCACTACAGCGGCATGGTGACCGGCGAGATGATCGCCTCGCGCGCCCGCACCATCGCGAACCGGGTGAGCATCGGCGAGATGGTCGAGAAGGTCGGCGCCCGGCTGCGTCAGTGGTTCGGGCGCGGCTAGCGGCGCAGGCGCCAAAGCAAGCGAGCCTCGCGACATGTGCCGCGAGGCTCTGCATCGCAGTTTGAGCCCGATCAGGCGTCCGACATCATCGTCAGCAACGCCCGGCGATCGATCTTGCCGAGCGTGGTGCGTGGAATTTCGCCGACGGCCTTCAGCCGCTCCGGAACCTTGTAGTCGGCAAGATTGGCCTTGGCATGGGCCATGATGTCGTCGATGGCGTCGTCATCGCTGCCTTCGACCAGTTCGACGGCGGCAGCGACGCGCTGCCCAAGCCTGTCATCGGGAATCCCGAGCACGGCGGCGTTCCGAACCGCGTGATGGGCCTGCAGCACGTTCTCGACCTCGATCGGCGAGATGTTCGAGCCGCCACGGATGATCAGGAATTTCTTGCGCGCGACGAACAACAGCTCGTCATCATCATCGCCGCGCCGCATGAGGTCGCCGGTCGGAAACCAGCCGTCCACGGACAGAGGCTCGATCTGATCCGGCCCGATCCAGTAGCCCGGCGTCACCGTCGGCGCCCGCACCAGCATCTCTCCCACGTCGCCCCTCGCCATCTCGGCACCGGAATCATCGACGAGACGAACCTCCGCACCCGGCGGGATCCGGGTGACCGGACCGACCTGCAGGCCATGCAGGAAGCCCAGCGCTTCGGTCGATCCCCACAGCGACGACAGCGGGGAGCCGAACACGGCGGCGAACGCCCGCTGCAGGTCCAGCGGGCAGACATCGCCCGCGCTGTAGCAGCACGACAACGATCCGACATCGCGGGCGCGCGCCCGCTGGGTCGCCACCATCTCGGCGAACATCAGCGGCACGCCAAGCATCCAGGAGCAGCGATAGCGGGCGATGGCGTCGAGCACGGCATCGGGCTGGAAGCTCTGCATCAGCGCCATCGGCGCGCCAAAGCGGATGCACGCGCCAAGCGTCAACAGCCCGGCCACCTGGATCATGGGCAGGGCGTTCAGCACGGTGTGCTCGCTGTCGAGATGCAGATGCCCGAACAGCTCGATGCCGGCCGCGAATGTCGCAGGCGTATGGGTCACGAATTTGGGCTGTCCGGTCGTGCCCGACGTCGCCAGCAGGACCGCGGGCGCGTCGGCGACCGGGTCGTGAAGCCGCGATGTCGTCGCGGTGATCTTGTAGAGGTGCTCCCAGGGCTGCACGAGCTCGTTCTCGATGTCGCCGAGAACGAAACGGCCCTTGGTGGCGAGGACCGCGGCATCGATCGCCGCGATCTCGGGATAGAACTGAGCTTGCCCCAGGTAGAAGGCCGGCCGCAGCCGCTGCAGCAGCGCCCGGAGCTCCGGCGTCTTGAGCCGCGTGTACAAGGGCGCAGCGATCGCGCCGATGCGAAAGCAGGCGTAGATCGCGACGACCAGCTCCGGCACGTTGGTCATGTGCAGCACGACGCGCTCGCCGCGCTTCACGCCGCGGCCGAGCAGCGCCGCCGCGAGGCGCTCGACCTCATAGCCCAGTTTAAAATAGGTCCAGACTTGATCCTGCCAGGCAAACGCCACGCCGTCGGGACGATGGCGGGCCTGGCGATCCAGCGCAGCGATTGGAGTCATCGGCTCGCCCACACGCGCAAACCGCTTGGTGCGAGCGTGAACCGCTGCTTTGGCACGATCAGACATCAATGACTCCCATGGCATAAACACCCATTGCCCCGCGACCCACCTAGGCGCGCGGCAAAGATCGATCTTGAAGATTTCTGCGGTCTGCCGCGGATGGAGGAGTGTGAGCTGCGTCACATGCCGGCGCGGTGATAACGCGATGTTGAATTCGCCGATGATCGCAGCGCATTTGAATACCGTGGGAGAGCGATCACGCCGGCATCGACTTGTTCGAAATTGCGCTTTGTGCCGCGCGCTTGTTCAAAATCAGTTGTTCGAAATCGGGTTGTAAATCCATCGCCCTGCAAGCGCCTTAAACCGGACATAGGCACTGCCCCGTCATGAACGGGTAGAGACGATGGCGTCGATGCTTCCTGCGATCGGTGATCTGTCGTGGGTCCAGGGCGACGGCAAAGAGCCCACGATGGTAGCCAGCGGTGGTGCGGCCGGAGAGAGCGGCATCACGGTCATGCGTGTGCATTTCGACGAGAGCGTGCACGTGACCGGCACCGTCCGGCAGCACGCCGTGTTTTTCCAGATGTCGCCCGAGATGGGCTTTCATTGCCGGTTCGCCGATCGCGCGCTGTGGCACAGGCCGGGCCTGGGACAGCTCGCGATCGTGCCGTCGGGCGTCGACATCGTGGTGGACGCGGATGACAGCCTCGACGCCGTCCTGGTCGCGATCGATCCGTCGCGTTTTGCGCTGGCGGCGGCCGAAGACTCGGCGCTGGACGCGCGCATCATCGAGCGGTTCATCTGCTTCGATGACGCGCTGCTCGAAATCGCCCGGCGCCTCTCGTTGGAGTGCGTCCGGAGCTATCCCAACGGGCCGCTGTTCTGGACCGAACTCGCCTCGGGCTTCATGGACGGGCTGATCGCCCGGCATTCAACAGTGGCATGCCGGCCGACCAAGGGAACGCTCGGCCGCGCAGCGTTCGCCCGTCTCCGGGATTACATCATGGCGCATCTCGATGGGGCCATCGAGGTGACGGCGCTTGCGGAGATGGCCGGGCGCAGCCCGTTTCACTTCTCGCGCGTGTTCGCCCGGTCGGTCGGCGTGACGCCGCATCGCTACATCGTGCATCTGCGGCTGCAGCGCGCGATCGAGCTGATGAGGGCAGGGCGCTTGAGCCTCGCCGAGATCGCGGCCCGCACCGGTTTTGCCGACCAGAGCCACCTGACGCGCTGGGGCAAGCGGGTGTACGGCGTTTCGCTCACCGAGCTCGCGATCGGACCGGATCCCGCGAAGCTCGCCGAGCTCGCGCCGTTCCTGGGGGGCTAGGGTTTGATTCAACTTCGTTGAATCAAACCCGTCGCTCCTTCTCTTGTCTGGGCATGATCTCTTCCGAAAACCGCTTCACACTTTTCGGGATCATGCCCTGGCGGCCTGCAGAAGCAGAAACGGCCAGGGCAAGACCCTGGCCGTCTGCGACGCGTTCCGAGAGCGCAGCGTCAATAGGTGCGCGTGCCGGCGATCACACCCTTGAGCTCGGTGTATTCGCGGCACTTGGTGCCGCACAGCGTCTCGACCTTGGCGAGGTATTCGCGGGCCTTGAGCAGGTTGCCCTGCTCGGCATGCCACATGCCGTAATAGGACCAGGTGCGGGCATGGGCCGGGTCGGCGGCGAGCGCGCGCTCGTACCACAGCTTGGAGTCGTCGTAGCGGCCGAGCTTGCGGCTGGAATAGCCGATCAGGTTGGCGACGTCCGGATTGTCGTCGTGGCCGAGCGATTTCAGCTTGTCGATGCCGGCCGCGTAATCGTGCTGCTTGTAGATCATCGCATGTGCGGACTTGTAGCCGTCGATGAACTGCTGCTCGGATTTCTTCTCCTTGTCCTTGCTCTTTTTCTTTTTGGAGGACTTGGTCGCGGCGGGCTTGTCGGATGTCGAGGATTGCGTGTTCGTCGCCGGATTCGTGCTGTCGACCGCCTTTGCGGCCGGCGGCAGCGCAATCGTCAAAGCCAGCGCGCCACCGGCGAGTAGCGAAGAAATACTCCATGAAATTTTCGTCATGATGTCCCTCCAGGCGGCGGCCAAAACGACCCGTTCCGCGACGATTTCGCATTAGACGACGGAATCCATGAAGGGAACAACGGGCCAAACGCGCCATTCCACCACCCGCGTTCAACTCGCCGTGAAGCGCGGGGAATATCATTCTACCCGGTCATGAAATCGCCTTGGCGGGGCCTGCCCGCGAACTCAAGCCGCAACGGCGGTTCATGCATGTGAACGGCAGGTGTCAACCGGTCTCAGAACCCGTTCAGCGCCGCCGCTCATAATGGCCCCCAATCGCGCAAGACCGGCAATCGTGCCGGCGCGCAAGACAGGGATAAACGACCATGTTCAAAACTTTCGCAGCGGCTCTTCTGGCGGCTTCCGTGATCGCGTCGCCGGTGCTCGCGCAGGGCACCGCCCAGGGTACCGCTTCCAAGCCCGCCACGACCGAAATGACCAAGGCCCCGGACAGCAAGGCCGCGGTCAAGACCGTCAAGGGCAAGACCCACAAGGCGATGAACCACAGCAAGCATCGCAAGCACGTCAAGGCCGCGAGCCACGCCAAGAAGCACGTCAAGGTCGCGCGGCACGGCCGCCATCACGTCAAGCACGTTGCGGCGAAGCCTGCGCCGGCCAAGGCCGCGCCGGTCGTGACCACGGGTAGCGCGCCGAAGGCGAACTAGCCAGAAGACCGCAACAAGACGGTCGTCTCGCCGTTCGGACACTGGAGGCCGGCCGCAAGGCCGGCCTTCAGCTATTTCGGCCTGTGCTAAATTGTGTGTGCGATTCGTATTTCGGGGAGAGTCATGAAACCGACACGCATGATCGTTGCGCTGGCTTTGCTCGCAGCGCCGGCCGCACCGGCGCTGGCCGACGACATCACCGACGCGATGGATCAGGCGCGCAAGGCCTATCAATCGGGCGATCTCGGCGCCGCCAAGCAGTCGCTCGATCTCGCCTCGCAGCTGATCGGCCAGAAGAATGCCGAGGCCTTTGCAACGCTCCTTCCCAATGCGCTGCCGGGCTGGAAGGCCGAGAAGGCGCAGACCACGGCGCTCGGCGCTGCGGGTTTCGGCGCCTCGACGGCGAGCCGCACCTACAACAACACCAAGGGCGATCACGTCGAGGTGCAGATCTCCGGCGACTCCGCGATCGTGTCGCAGATCGCGACCTTCCTGAACAATCCGGCCATGGCCGGCGCCATGGGCAAGCTCGTCAAGGTCGGCAACCAGCGCGCCATCCAGGACGGCGACGGCAACGTCAAGATGATCGTCGCCAACAAGTTCCTGATCTCGGTGGAGGGCTCGGCCGACGGCGCCTCGAAGCTTGCCTATGCTCAAGCCATCGACGTGACCAAGCTGTCGAAGATGTGACCATGCGCGCGGGGATCGTTCTCCTGCTGTCGGTGGCGTTTGCGGCTCCCGCGCTTGCGCAGGCCGTTCCCGGTCCGATTGCGCTGGAAAACGACTACGTCCTGGTGAGCCGCAACACCGCGCCTTGCGCGGCCGCGGCGGCCGGGCGCTGCGAGGATCGCGTGATCCTGGCGATGGGCGATCTCACGCTGCGTTCGGGCGGCGCCGACCGCGCGATGAAGCGCGGTCAGGTCGCGGTGTTCAAGGCGGGCGAATCCTACGAGCCGCCGGCCGGCACGTATTTCGAGGTGGCGATCAAGCCGAACCATCCTCCGGTGAAATCGCCGCCGGAACTGATCCCGCCGCCGAAGAACATGATGGTGTTCGAGGGGCAGAAATTCTTCATCTACGAGGAAAAGCTCGAGCCCGGCGATACGAGGCCGCGACACAGCCACAGCCAGCGCGTCGAGATCCGGCTCAACAACGGGCCGATGCTGCACCAGTGGGTCTATCGCGACGGCAATGTCACCGAGATGGAGCCCGCGATCGTCAACTGGCGCGAGCCCATGATCCACATGGTCAAGAACATCGGCGACATGGCGCTGCGGAATTTCATTCTGGAGTTTCAGCCGGTGCGCTGAAGTGCATTCAGGGCGTGGCGGGCGCCCAGGCGGTCATCTGGTCCGCCTCGGCCGATCGGTAAATTGCACGCCGATATTGTCGCCGTTTTGCCAAACGACCTTTGCGCCGAAGGCGACCGCTCCGTCCCGTGTAAAGTGGATTTCAAAAAGCTCGTTGAGATTGGCGGCAGTCGTCACGACGATGTTGGCGCCTTCCGCGGAGATGTTGTTGAGCGTGCATTCCTTCCAGGCGTTGCCCTCGGCAACAGATACCCAGCATGGCCGCTTCAAGGTGACGCGTCGGTGCTTGCGCCTGTCGGACTGCATCGGCTCGGAGGGCCCGGGCGCCGCCCGGTCTGTTCTGGAGGGGTGGTTGCGCGAATGAAATAGACCGCACAACTATACCGCGATTCTTCCTCCCGGCCAAGAGCGTTACAGCGGCTGCCAGGGCGCCGGCACGAGCTCGTAACCCTTGCCGCTGCGCACGATGTGGCCGCAGGCCGGGAAGGGGAAGTGATAGGCCTCGACCAGCATGCGGTCTGCGGCGGCGCGGTCGAGCATCTGCCGCCGCGCCTTTACGGCCATGGGCCCGTCCATGTCGAACAGCGGCTGCCAGTCCGGATAGCGCGCGAACAGATACGGGTTGCGCACGGTGTCGCTCATGACCAGCAGCGACTGGTTGCGCGAGGCGACGCTGAAGGCGGTGTGACCGGGGGTATGGCCAAACGCCGGGATCGAGGTGATGCCGGCCGCGACCTCCGCGCCGGGCTTGAAGCGGCGGACGTCCCTGGCGATGTCACCGAAGATGCGCCGCGCGTTGCGGAAGTAGACCTTGATGCGGTCCGGCGCACGGTTCATCTGCGCGTCGTCCATCCAGAAATTCCACTCCGGCTCGGGCACCAGGATCTCCGCGTTGGGAAACACCTTATCGCCGTCCTTGGTCTTGAGCCCATCGATGTGATCGGGATGGAAATGCGAGATCACGATGGTGTCGACGGCTTTCGGCTCGATGCCGGCGACTGCGAGATTGGCCGGGAGCACGCCGGCGGTTTCGGCGACCTGGCCGCCGGTGCCGGCATCGATCATCACGAGCTTCGAACCGGTGTTGACCAGGAGCACCGTGAAGGACACCGGCAGCACGTTCGGCGGCAGGAAGGCGGCGGCCAATGCACGATTGACTGCCGCGCCATCTGCATTGCGCACGAAATCGTCGTCGATCTTGAGAAACCAGGTGCCATCGTCGATGGCGGTGAGCTGATAATCGCCGAGCTTTGAACGGTAGACGCCGGGACCTTGCATGGCCGCTTTGGGCGCCGCGGCCCAAGCCGGCGCTGCGGCCAACGCGGCGGCGCTGCCCGCAAGCAAAGCGCGTCGGTCGATATTCCGCATGATGATGCCCCACTGACAATGCGGGCATCATAGCGCGTTCCTCGGCCCCGGAAGCGGGCCTTGAATGGCTCTCCCCCGATCGGAGGATGCTTTAGAAAACGGTCAGATACTTCAGCAGGGACAGAATGCCGATGATCACCACGATGATCCGCACGATATGTTTGGCGCGGCCGTCGATTGGCAGCATGTTGACGAGATAAAGCACGAGAATAATGACCACAAAGGTGATCAACACGCTGATGAGCGTGGCCATGGCCGATCCTTTCGCCGAATACCGGGCGCTGAGAGTTGGTCGCCGGGCCGTCATTCCGGCCGCGCCGATAACCACCGGTTCCGCTTTCGGTTCCATTGCCGCGATCGGCGCTTCAAAATGCCGTCGGGGCGCCCGCCACAAGCGCGTTTACGCGCGTCTTCGACGCGCTATGGCGGACGCCCCGAGCAATCGAAAGCTTTAAGAAGCTCGTCTTAGACGGTTTTCAGGTGCGCCTTGCCGGCCTTTTCCGGGTCTTCGATCGGCTTGCCGCGCTTGATGTTGAGCCGCCGCATATCGGCTTCGCTGAAGTCGTGGTCGGTCTTGAAGCCCGAAGCGCGGATGCCTGCGATGGCGCAGAGGTCGTCGACCTCGTTGGTGTCACCGGTGGTGGCGATGGCGCCGATCACTTCGCCCTCGCTGTCGCGGATGAGCTGGCCGCCGCCTTCGAGGAACATCGGGCCGTCGGCGAGCTCCATGAACGACTGCATGAACAGCGGCTTGTCCTTGGCCTTCTGCAGCACCTGGCGCGACTCGCGGCCCATGGCCAGTGCCGCGTAGGCCTTGCCGTAGGACACCTCGAAGCGCAGCAGCGAGGCGCCGTCCTGCTTCATCGCGCATTTCATGCGGCCGCCGGCATCGAGCAGCACCGCGGTGAGCGGATAGGCATTGCGGCGCTTCGCTTCGGCGAAGGTTTCGTTGATGATCTTGACGGCTTCGTCGAGGGTGATCGCGCGCATGGGCAGTCCTTCGCTCCGAATGAGGGTCGAGGAAGTTTATAAGCCGCCCGCCGAGGTTAGGCGAGGTGCTTCGCGCCGTTTCGCTGGCGGGAACGATGCCCTGGAAGGTTGCGACGGCGCTTTCAGAGTGCGGGCGATGGACACGCGCCGGGAACGGGTTAGACGCCGGCGCGTACCGATGCGCTGCTGTCGCAGTTAGAAACCGGCAAAATCAACTGCGTCCGTCTCTTCCCCGTTGGAGCCGGTTGTCACCCGGCGCGTGCGTCCATCAACGCCGGAGCTTTGGGAAAGTTCGGAACCAAAGCGGTATCGGTCGGTTGGTCCGTGCAAACGAGCAAGGGACGAAGACCGTGTCGCTGCTGAAATGGGCGCTGATATTCCTGGTGATCTCGCTGGTGGCGGCGCTGTTCGGCTTCACCGGCATTGCGGCCACGAGCGCCGATATTGCGCGCATCCTGTTCTATATCTTTGTGGTGATCTTCCTGGTCCTGCTGGTCTTGGGGCTTACGATCTTTCGCGCTTAGGTCCGCACGAAACCATTTGTTGGAGATTTCGAAAGCATAGCGTCAAGCTTTGATGACGGGGCTTAAGTTTTGCTGACAGGTCGAGGTCGCGCCGCGCCGCGCCGATTGTCGGTGGAAAGCCCGATCAACTTTGCCGATTTGCCGACATAATGGCTGCAGCATTCACTGTCGGGGCGATCCGCATCCGACTTATTGCCATGTTTCATCCCGTGTGCTTTGGTCTCGCACCACCTCCGCGTGCTTGCCTTTGCCGCAATTTATGCGAAACCGACACATTCCCAGGAGAATGGTATGGCCAAACAACAAAGTCTCGCCTCCATGTCGGTGGAAGCCCTTTTCAAGCTTCGCGACGACGTGGCCGAAGCTATCGCCGGTCGCGCGGCTGATCTTCGGCGGCAGCTTTCTCAGTTAACCGGCGATAAACCGGCTCGCGGCGGCGGTGGCGGCAGAAAGCGGAAAGGCCGGAAGGTCGCGCCGCAATTCCGCAGCAAGAAGGATCCGAGCGTGGTGTGGTCCGGCCGTGGCGCTCTGCCGCGCTGGATGAAAGAGGAAATGAAGGGCACCAAGCTCAAGAAGGAAAACTTCCGGATCAAGAGCTGAAGCTTTCCTTATTCCAGGCTCGATAGAGAAAAGGCCGGTGCTCCGAAGGGCACCGGCCTTTTCGCTTTTTCAGCATTGCTTATTCCACCGACAGGTGGCGCATGTCCTTTTCGGAAACCGGTGTCCACCGCGGATCAAATCCGGGGCAGGCTTTTTGCGGGACATGCCAGCTAACGCCTCGCGAGCCAGCGCCAGAACTCCGCGAAGATGCCGGGCGTGCGCAGGACCTCGAAACAGAACGCCGCCAGCGGCAGCAGCGCCGCGATGGTGAGCACCGGCTTGGCCATATCGGGCCGGTGCAGGCCGACGGTGCCCGGCAGGATCAGCACGATCGAGGCCGCCACGACCGCAAGAAACACCGAGACGAACACCCGGGTCCCGAAGCTTTCGGTGCGCGGCGGGATCATGCCGGCAAAAACATAGAGCGAGCCGCAGGCGAAGGCGCCGACCAGCGCGAATACGATCACCGCCATGTGCAGCGACAGCATGGCGACAACGACCACGGCGAGAATGACGAAGATGACGTCCGAGGGGCGGATCATGCGACTCCAGTGCTGCTGATATTTCATCACTGCCTGCGCCTGTCGTCTACGCCGCCTTAGACCGGCAACGTTGATGCTAGGCGGAACGGCGCGTGCGGAGGAGTGCTGGTATCTCGGCTGACCGTTGCAAGAACGGCATTTCTCGGGCGGAAGCCGCGCCGGATGACGGCGCAGAGATAAATTTCACAGACGTCTTGCGGCTGAATGTGCTGCGGATCACATCTCCGGGCAGGGGCGCCCGCTAGGGTGCAAAACATGGAAGTCATCACTCGCCTGCCGACCTTCGACGAACTCTATCGAACTGCAATCGAGGAGTGGCCGCACGTGTTGCGGTTGCCGGTCCGGAACACCGGCGACGGCTTCGTGGTCGAGGGGCTTGCCGATCTTCACGAAGCGCTGTCGTCGCGTTGGATCGGCCACGAGCTCGAGGTGCTGATGCGGACGCTGCATCGGGCTATCTGCTGCGCGGTTCACGCCACATTCGCCTGCGAGCCAGTCGTGGCAATGGCGAAACTGAAGCCGCCGCGGGAGAAGTTCGAGGCAAGCCTGCGCCGTGCGCTGGTCGCGCCGACCTGGGACGAATCCGACCATCGCATCGTGCGGGATTATCTGGCCGCTTGAAATCGATCGCGATGAAACGGCCCCGCCCGGGAGTGGGGGAGAGGCCGTCCAGTTGGAGCAAACCCGTGTGTGCCGGTCTGCTCCGCTCCGCCGCAAAGGCAATCGAGATTTGAGGCTAGCGAGATTGTGGGCCGCCTGCGGCGCCCGGGGATGCGCTGGTTCCGGCGCGGCCGGAACGGTCCAGGCTGGTGTTCGCGGGATTGCCGCTGCTGCTTGAGCCGCTGCCGGTGGTGACGCCGCCGGTTCCCATACCGCCATTGGCGGAGGTGCCGCGGTTCATCGATCTGGTCGCGGCGCCGCCGGAATGGTGCTTGTTCGACTGGACGCCGTTCGGTGCGCTTGAATGCGACGTGCCTGCAGCTGCAGCGCCGGCCGACGCCAGCACGATCGCGGTTATCATCAAAGCTTTCTTCATGCCGTGCTCCTCGTTGATGCGGGGTCAACAGGCAATGCAAACCATCGTTCCGCGCTCGTTCGATGGCATGATCGAGGTATAGGGATGGCTCCGATCACATGGTCGCGAGTGTCATGAGCCACATGTCATGAGCCGTTTATGGCCGCGAGTCACATCACCACGAATGTCATCAAACTGTCGCTTTTACGGTGCGCGAACGCCAGAAAACCAGGCAATCTGCGCGTTTCGGCGGCCGGCCGTTAAGCCTGACCATTAGCGTTAGCGCCAATCGGCGCTGGATTTATTTCCTTCACACAGTAGGGCTATAGCGAACAGAGTTATTGCGCAGGTTTGCGTCGTGTATTCGCTTGAAGATCACGAAGTGGTGTCGCTGCTCGGCCGACGCGTGCGGGTTCGCAACGGCAAGCACAGCTTCATTGGAACGCTGAGCGGCCCGAGCAACAGGAAGTTTCCGCGTGGCCCGAAAGGCGCGGCCTATGGCTGCGTGCTCGAAGGCAAGGATTTCCGGCTGGAGTTCGCCTGGTGGGATTGGAGCATCACGCCGGTGAGCCAGCGCGACAGGAAGATGATCGCCGCGGAATAGCGGCGATCGAATTCCGTTCCGGTCAGATCAGATCCTGATCGACCACGACCTTCATCAGCGCGCCCTTCGACAGGCTGATCTTCGGACGCTCCTGAACCACCTCCGGCGCGCGCCGCGCGCGCTCGTAGAGGTCGGCGCCGAAGTCGCCGCCGTGAACGATCAGGTCGTCCTTGTTGCAGGTGTCGGCGAGCGCCAGCGCAATCGATTTGAGATGGACCCGCTTGAAGCAGTAGAGCGCGAGCAGCGCCCGGGCGGTGGCCGGGATGGTCTGGACCAGCGTGGCCAGGCCCTCGGGGTTGGCGCGATAGAGGTCGCCCAGCAGACGCTCGGGAACGGGGCAGGGCTCTTCAACTGGAAGCTGATAGGCGCGCATCGCATTCTCCGTTTTGAGGAGAATGTGAATGAAGTCGTTAAGGGACCGTAAACTCTGTTGAGTTCCGTCAGGAAATTCCTGCGATTCTTCGTTCTTTTCCATGGAAATCAGTTTCTGTGCCAAGGCGTTATGCCAAGAATTGGAGCTATGTTGATTGGTCTCCGCTGGCGGTCGCGTGGTTCAATGGCAAGGCCTGCCGCCGGCTGCTAAATTCGGTGGATGCTCACAGCCGACATCGCCTTCGTCGCAGCGCTCGCCGTGATGGCCGGGTGCAACCTGTACTTTGCGCCGCGCATTGCGAGCGAGCGGATCGCCATGCAATGGGGCCTCGACGGCAAGCCGACATGGACCGCACCAAAGCTCATCGCGATGTGGGGGATGGTGGCGTTTGCCGTGATGATCCGGCTGGTGATCTATCTCGCCATGACCTACACGCCGGACAAGGTCCACGGGCCAGAGATTGGCGTACTCTTTTTCTCGATCATCACCGCCGCGGTGCATGTCTACACTTTGATGGTGGCCGCGCGAGCGCGGTAGCAACGGCCGGCTCAACGATCAGGCTGCGCGGCTCACGGAAGCCTCACCTCCGGATCCCTTCCCATTGTGTCGGTAGCGCGAGCGTTGCGCCGATCAAGAGCCATAAGGTGCGCTGATAGGCCATGTCGGCGGGCGCCGACATCACCGCGAAGGCGACGAAGCACAGCGCGGTGATTGCGGCTGACGGTTCGCTGCGTGCGCGGCTCCATTCCGAGACCCAGACGTAAACCGCGGGGATCGCAAAGACGGCAAAGCCCACGAGGCCGAGCTCGGCGAGCAGCCAAAGGGCCGTCGAGTGAATGACGAGCGGCTTGCCATCGGCCGCAAGCGTCAGCTGGCTGAAGGCGCCGAGGCCTGCGCCGAACAGCGGGTTCTCGACGAACAGCTTCCAGCCGCCGGCGATCGTCAGCATCCGCTCGTCGGTCGAGCCTTCGCTGGGCCACCTATAGCTTGGTCCGAGCATTTCCCCCGCGGCCGTGCTGGTCTGCAGCATCCAGACGACCGAGATCGTCACGATGCAGAGGCCCGCGCAGAGGAGCGTGATCGCGACCTCCCTGATGGTGGTCGCGCGCAGATGGATGCCGGCGGCGAGCAGGCAGGCGATGGCGATCCAGCCGGAGCGCGAGCCGGCATACCAGAACGCCACCAGCATCAAGGTGAAGATGAGGATGCGCGGCCCGCGCCCCCGAAGGAGCACAAGCGCGGCCGCCATCGCCATCAGGAGCTGAAATGCAAAAGAATTGCGGTTCTGCGCAAAGGCCTTGAGATTGCCCGGATCGACAAGTGCTTGGGGCACGTCCAGTCCCAGCGCATTCACGAGCACCAGCACAAGCTCGAGGAGGGCGACGCCGGCGGTTGCGGCGACGTAGGTCAGCAGCAGGGCGCTCACGCCATCGCGGCCGCCGGCCGCGGCGATCATCGCGCCGGTTGCACCGAAGGCGAGCAGCACGAACCAGCCGAGAAAGCGGTTGATCAGCGCCCAGTCGGTCCAGCCGAAGCGCCAGGCGCCGAGCAGAAGCGACAAGCCGAGCGTCGCGGTGGCGACCGCGATCGACCGATTGAGCGCGCCGATCCGCCATTGCGGCCACTGCCGCCGCGTGACGGCGTGCAGCACGAACAGCGCGCCGGCCAGCAGCGCGATCGGATCGGCCAGGTTGACGTTCAGCTGCCCCGCTCCAACCGGAATATGAATCTGAAACAGCACGCAGACCGCGGCTGTGACCGGCAGGCACCAGGCGAGCGCCTGCGCATGGTCGATGGCGCCGGCCGTCTGGCGCTCTCCCGCGGGCTGATCTTGGCCGCCGCCCGTTGTCCCTAGCGCAAAAATCATCCCCATCGCCAGCATCGAGCCCAGGCCTACGGTCATCGCGGCGGTCAAGGCGTCGGCGCCGCCGACCCCAACGGCGCCGAGCGCGACGATGGCGCTCAGCTCGCGAACGCCCCAGCCCGCGAAGCTGATCGGCACGCTTGCGGCAAACATGACGATCGCGGAGGCGGCGACGAGATCGCCGAGATCGGCCTGCGGTGACAGCGCATGCGCGGCGAGCACATAGGCCGCCATGGTCGGAAGCTGCACCAGCAGCGTCAGCGCGACGAATTGCAGGCTGCGGTGGAGAAGGCGAGCGGTGAGGAGCGGCGCGAGCGCCCGCAGTGCGACCTTGCCGTAGCCGAACACCGCGCCTGCGCCGGCCGCGGCGATGAGGCCGCCGACGATCTTGATGAAGATGAGCCCGCCGGCGCGCTGATCGAGATAGACCCTGCCGAAGATATGGAAAGCGCCCGCGAGCGCGAGCAGACCTGACAAAGCGGCCGCCGCAATCCGTTCGTACAGCGTCACCGCGACGATCGCGGCAAACGGCATCGATCCGCGGCGCATCACGAAGCCGCGCGCCATCAGCTGCCCGGCGAGCTGGAAGAACAGCACGCCGCCGAGGCTGCCCGCCGCGACCGCGGCCATGGGTTCGCGAAACCGGACCGTGTGTCCGGTGGCGTCCGAGACGACCTTGAACCGGTGCGCCGCGACGAGCCCGTTGATCAGCAGCGCACCGAACATGAGGCCCGCGGTCGCGGGCGGGAGTTTCTGGATGCTGCCTGCGACCTGCTCGGCGCCGAAATAGAACACCGCGAAGGGAATGATCGCGGCCAATAGCAGGATCGAGACGATGGGACGCGCGAAACCGATCCGCATAGGAGGGTGTCCCTGCCGGCTGTCGCGATGGCGACCGGTTCAAAAATTCGGGCGATGGCGTGGTTCGTCGATGGCGCTACGGCGAGCGCCGACGCGCGCTCAGCAACGGCGCTGTCGAACGTGTTGGCGTCTTGTCGGGCGAGCGCGACCCGATACGGCAGCTCGCACGCCGCGCCGATCTATCCGCAGTTCTGCGTGGTTTTCCGCCGCGGAGCCAGCGAGGGGCCGGACGCTTCCCTCAGCACACATACGCATACGCAACCTCCGCCCACGATTTTCTGTTTGACAACCTCGGTTATATGTTCTTGTTTTGTTCTCGTCAATAGTGCGGCGCCCCAACGCGATCGAATCCGGCGAGGGGCTGCAACTCGAAAGTCGGGAGCTCACGCGGCAAAAGCAAAAATCGAAAAATCTCGGCAACGAAGGTTGCCGACGTCAGGCGGCTTTTCTGGTCGTCACCGAGCTGGCGCGGCGGTCCATCTCACGCGAAGTTTCGATGAAGGCCAGGCTCGCGCCTTCCGTGTGTGCCGCCAGAGACATCTCGCGATAGTGCGCCGCGAGTTGGGAGAGAATCCGAATCTGGTCGTCGGCAGACAGGAGAGCAATTCCGTCGAGGTTGAGGCGCATCATCGTTGATCCTTCCTGGATACTTTTGAGGACAAAGATCTGAACCTCGTCCTGCTTTTCTAGTCGGTAGAATTGCGTAGTCGAAAAGATGCCCCCCGGCTCGGGGACGAGGCCGGGGGACCAGGCAGTAGGGCAGGTGCAGCGGTCGTTCTGTTGTCCGCTTCAATCACGACCATAGCCTGTAGAATCTAAGCCTTGCTGAAAGTGAGCCTTAAAATTGCGGCTCCCTTTTCACACCTCGGCAACCATGAGGCGTCCAGCGGCGTGTGCTGCGGGGAGGTGACGGCGTTGCTGCGGACAGCCGCACGTCATCGAAGCGCGGACACGAGCTAGTTTGTCGTCTTGGTCCCGCGAAGCTCCGCGAGCTGGTTGTTGATGCTGACGAGGGCCGCGTGGATCTCGTAGCTCCGCTGAACCTGATGGCGGAACATCAGATAGATCACGCCGAGAAACGCCATGCCGGCCCATAGCGGGATGTCGAGCGAGGTTTGGGCAACCTCGAGGAGACTTTGCAGGTTCATACCGCTTGGTCGAACGAATGAATTTGCGGGTTCAACAAATAAAAGGCCCCGCCGGGGAACCGGCGGGGCCTTGTTCCGGACAAGCTGTCGGGGGGAGGGGGATGCTTGCCCGTACTGCCCTGTCAATTCGTGAGACCCGTCTTCGTTCCTTTGGGAACGCCGGTGGCCCTCAAACATTTTCCTGGCATGCAGAAAGATCAAGGCATCGTCAGAGACGGGCGCGGGCAGGAGCAGCCCAAGGACAAGAAGCGCGCGCAGAATCCTGCCGCCGGCCCTCATGCCAAGCGTGAGCTGACGGACAAGCACAAGACGCCCGGCGCCGGGACCTTGCCGGAGCCTGGGAAGAGCGACGACAGCACCAGCGGATAAAAAGACCCCGCCTGGGGAAGGCGGGGTCTTATCGAGAGCAAGCTCGTGGGCGGGGGTTATCGCTTGCTCTTTACTTGCCGCGACCATTCATCGGATTCGGCTTCGGTCCCAGTGCGAAATCGCACACCTCAAAAACAACCCCGCCGAAGCGGGGCTGAGGTGCTGGTCGAGAGGTGCTTCACTTCGCCAGAGATCGTTGGAAACGGCGCTGTCGAAGCAACGCCTGTGCGAATGAAAGGCCCCGTCCATGGCAGGCGGGGCCGAAGGCCAGCGGGGAGGAAACGGGGACGTTGGCCTCTGCGGACTGGACTCCGGCGGCCCGAAATACATTCCGCGCTGTCACGCCCGTGTGAGGAGGTTCACACAGGCAAGGGCTGCGCGGTGGTACGCAACATCTGTCAGCCGTTACGCGATCCCCGCCAGCGGATGACAACCCCGCCCCGGCTCGTCCGGGGCGGGTTTTTTTATTTGTGACGTACCGGAATTGGTCGAAGCTTGATGATGAGCCGCGTGGATCTGGCGGCAGTCCAGCGTGCCGCCGAGGAGAGCTTCCGCATCTAATGGAAGGCGCGAATGCTCACGGCCACCAACGCCACGGTGGCCAAGATCAACGCCAGGCCAATCCAATTCATCGGCTCATTCTTCATCTCCGTTGCATAGCAAAAAAAGACCCCGCCTGTGGGAAGGCGAGGTCCTATTCGGAGCAAACGTAGAGGGACAGTGGGCTTGCTCTCACTTGCCGTCACGCGCCCCACAAGCAGTGGCAAAATCGACAGGATCGGGTAGTAAGGGAGCCCTGCGTGCCGGGCTAGCTCAGCGGTAGAGCAGCGGTTTTGTAAACCGTTGGTCGGGGGTTCGATTCCCTCGCCCGGCACCAGTTTTTGGAGTTTTCAGCGGGATCGCATCCCCAAACTCCTCGATCGCCGCCGTGATCTCCGTCAGAAAGCTCGTGCTCCGCATACCGCGAATTCCGGCGCGTTTCCCGTGGCTTGGGCCGGTTCCGATGCGCCGGACCGTTGACTTACCGGGCTCCGGTCCGGATAAGCACCCGGCAGGGCCGCGCCCGCCAGGGCTGCGGCGCCGGGGCTGATAGGGACCATCGTGCCGCACGGACGCAAGATTGCAGTGATCGGGCTCGGCTATGTGGGGCTGCCCGTCGCGGTCGCCTTTGCGCGCAGCGGCGTGCCGGTGGTGGGCTTCGATATCGACAAGAGCCGGATCGAGGAGCTGCGCGCGGGCCGCGATCGCAGCCGCGAGATCGAGCCCTCCGACCTGCAGCATGCGTCGCTGCGCTACGAGAGCGATGCCGCGGCGCTTTCGGCTTGCGACTTCTTCATCGTCACCGTGCCGACGCCGGTCGACGCGGCGCACCAGCCCGATCTGACCGCGATGCTCGCGGCCTCGCGCACTGTCGGCGCGGCGCTGAAGCGCTCCGGCGTGGTGGTCTATGAATCGACGGTCTATCCCGGCGCGGTCGAGGAGGACTGCGTGCCGGTGCTGGAGCAGGTCTCGGGCCTGAAGGTCGGCAAGGACTTCTCGGTCGGCTATTCGCCCGAGCGCATCAATCCGGGCGACAAGGCGCACCGCTTCGAGAATATCGTCAAGGTGGTGTCCGGTCTCGACGACAAGACGCTCGATCTGGTCGCCAAGGTCTATGGCTCGGTGGTGAAAGCGGGCGTGCATCGCGCGCCCTCGATCAAGGTGGCAGAGGCCGCCAAGGTGATCGAGAACTCGCAGCGCGACCTCAATATCGCGTTCATGAACGAGCTTTCGGCGATCTGCGAGGTGCTGAAGATCGACACCGGCGACGTGCTCGCGGCCGCCCGCACGAAATGGAATTTCCTGCCCTTCGTTCCGGGGCTGGTCGGCGGCCACTGCATCGGCGTCGATCCGTATTATCTGACACACCGCGCCGAGAAGGCCGGCTACCAGCCGCAGGTGATCCTCGCCGGTCGCCGCATCAATGACGGCGTCGGCAAGCGCGTGGCGCTGGAATGCATCCGCTCGCTGTTCCGCCGCGGCGTGCGCGACGCGACCGTCACGGTGCTCGGCATGACCTTCAAGGAAAACGTGCCGGATACGCGCAATTCGAAGGTGGCCGACATCGTGCAGGAGCTCAAAGCGAGTGGCGTCGCCGTGCAGGTGCACGATCCGCTGGCGCTTCCTGACGAGACGCGGCACGAATACGGCATCGAGCTGACGCCGATGGCGGCGCTCAATCCGGCCGATGCCGTGATCCTCGCGGTCGCGCACGAGCCTTACGTGCGGGAGGGCTGGCGGCTCATCCAGCGGCTGCTGCGCGGCAGGGCGGGGCTCGTGTTCGACGTGCGCGGCATGCTCGATCGCGCGGCGAAACCCGAAGGGATTGATCTGTGGCGGCTGTGAGCGAGCAACCCATCCTGGTGACGGGCGCGGCGGGCTTCATCGGCTCGCACGTGTCGCGGCGGCTTCTGGAGCAGGGCCGGCCGGTGATCGGTGTCGACAACCTGACGCCCTATTACGATCCGAAGCTGAAAGAGAACCGGCTGAAGGAGCTCGAGAAGCACAACGGCTTCCATTTCATCAAGCTCGATCTCGCGGACCGCGCCGCGGTCGCAGCGCTGTTCGCCGCCGAGAAGTTTCCCTACGTGGTGCATCTCGCAGCCCAGGCCGGCGTGCGCTACTCGCTGCAGGACCCGCACGCCTACGTGGATGCGAACCTGCAGGGCTTCATCAACGTGCTGGAGGGATGCCGGCATCACGGCTGCCGGCATCTGTTGTTCGCCTCGTCATCGTCGGTCTACGGCGCCAACACCAAGCTGCCGTTCCGCGCGTCCGATAACGTCGATCATCCGGTCAGCCTCTATGCGGCCTCGAAGAAAGCCAACGAGCTGATGGCCCATTCGTATTCGCACCTGTTCAGGCTGCCGGCAACGGGCTTGCGCTTCTTCACGGTCTACGGGCCGTGGGGCCGGCCCGACATGGCGATGTGGATCTTCGCCAAGGCGATCCTCGAGGGAAATCCGATCCGGCTGTTCAACCACGGCAAGATGCGGCGCGACTTCACCTATGTCGACGACGTGGTGGAGTCGGTGGTGCGTTTGATCGAGCGGCCCGCGGCACCCGATCCGGCCTGGTCGGGCAATGACCCGAATCCCTCGACCAGCGCCGCGCCGTGGCGCGTCTACAACATCGGCAACAACCAGCCGCACGACGTGCCCTACGTGGTCGATCTGCTCGAGAAGGCGCTCGGGCGTCCGGCGCAGCGCGAGCTCGCACCGATGCAGCCGGGCGATGTGCCGGCAACCTATGCCGACGTCGACGACCTGATGCGTGACGTGGGCTTCAAGCCGTCGACCTCGATCGAGGACGGCGTCGCGCGCTTCGTTGCCTGGTATCGCGACTACCACGGCGCTTGACCCGCAGATAAAAAAGCGCCCCGTGCGAAGCACGGGGCGCAATGGGCAGGTTGGGCGGCCTCTGCGAGCCGCCCAATGTCGTTTAGTCGATGCGGCTGATGTCGCGATCCTTCGTCTCGGGCAGGAAGATCAGCGCCACGACGAAGCTCATGCAGGCCACGATGATCGGGTACCACAGGCCGGAATAGATGTTTCCGGTCGCAGCCACGATCGCGAACACGGTCGCCGGCAGGAAGCCGCCGAACCAGCCGTTGCCGATGTGGTAGGGCAGCGACAGGCCGGTGTAGCGGATCCGGGTCGGGAACATCTCCACCAGCCAAGCCGCGATCGGCCCGTAGACCATCGTCACGTAGACCACCAGGATCGTGAGCAACACGATGGTCATCGGCTTGTTGATGTCGTTCGGATCGGCAGCGGCTGGATAGCCGTGAGCCCTTACTGCGCTGGCGATCGCCGCCGCGAGATTCGGCGTGTCGGACGCGATGGTCTGATCGCCGATCTTCACGCTCGCCTTGGTGCCCTTCGGCGCCTCGACGTTGCTGTAGTTCACCGATGCAGTGACGAGCGAGGCCTTGATGTTGTCGCAGCCGGTCGTGAACTTCTCGGTGCCCGTCGCCTTGAACTGGAACGAGCACTCGGCCGGATCGGCGGTGACAACCACTGGCGAGGCCGCCAGCGCCTTCTCCAGCTTCGGATTGGCGAAGTGGGTGATGGCCTGGAAGATCGGGAAGTAGGTGATCGCCGCGAGCGCGAAGCCTGCCATCATGATCGGCTTGCGGCCGATCTTGTCGGACAGCCAGCCGAACAGGATGAAGCACGGCGTGCCGATCAGGAGCGCGATCGCGACCATGATGTTGGCGTCGACCGCGTTCACCTTCAGCGTCTGGGTGAGGAAGAACAGCGCGTAGAACTGTCCACCGTACCAGACCACAGCCTCGCCGGCCGTGGCGCCGAACAGGGCGAGGATCGCGATCTTGAGGTTCGACCACTGGCCGAAGGCCTCGCTCAGCGGACGCTTCGAGGTTTTGCCTTCCTCGAGCATCTTCCGGAACAGCGGTGACTCATTGAGCTTGAGCCGGATCCAGATCGAGATCGCGAGCAGGATGCCCGAGAGCAAGAACGGAATGCGCCAGCCCCAATCGCCGAACGTCTGCTCGCCCATCGCGGTGCGGATGCCGAGGATCAGCAGCAGCGCCATGAACAGACCCATCGTCGCGGTGGTCTGGATCCACGAGGTGTAGAAGCCGCGCTTGTTCTTTGGCGCATGCTCAGCCACGTAGATCACCGCGCCGCCGTACTCGCCACCGAGCGCAAGGCCCTGAATGAGGCGCAGGCCGATCAGCACGATCGGCGCCATGATGCCCCAGCTGTCATAGCCGGGCAGCACGCCGATGAAGAAGGTGCCGACGCCCATCAGCGACATGGTGACGAGGAAGGTGTACTTGCGGCCGATCATGTCGCCGATGCGGCCGAAGATCAGCGCGCCGAACGGCCGGACTGCGAAGCCTGCGGCAAACGCGAGCAACGCGAAGATGAAGCCGACATTGGGCGGCACATTCGAGAAGAAGTATTTGGCGAGGAACACGCCGAGCGTGCCGTAGATGTAGAAGTCGTACCACTCGAACACGGTGCCGAGTGACGAGGCGAAGATGACCATCCGTTGCTCGGAGGACATCTTTGCGGATGCGCTATAATCTGTTGCCGTGACGGTTGTCATGGGCGCCCCTTGATCCCTGTTTGTCGTTGCCGTTTTATGCGGGGACGCCTGTGCCAGCGCCTGAGGCTCCCCATGACAAGGGATACGACGCAGTTAACAAAGCGTCTGTTCTCATCATGTCTTACGTCTAAAGTCGTAGGGGATGGCTGCGCCCTCCTCATGGTTGCAAACTGCGGTGCAATAAAATCTGGAACGGGTTTGTGGCGGGCGTTATCCGCACAACGCGTTAACCCTGAATCGCTCCGCGCATTGGGGTTTTGTGAAAGCCCGCGCGTCGCGCGCGTTAATGATACCGCGTAATTCCCAGCCAATCCTTGGTCGCCGTTCACCGGGCGCTGGAACAGTTCGTTTAAAATGCTGTTCGTTCGCGTGGAGAGGCGGCCATGTCACGTGGTGTTGCGTTCGGCTTAGCAGTTGTATCGGGTCTTGCGGCATTGACGGCGGCGGCGCCCACGCGCGCGGGCGATACCGGCCCGGTGATCGCGATCCCAACCCGGCCGGGCGTGCCGATCGTCATCAACGGCCGCGACGCGTCTTACGCGGTGGTCGAGGGCGACTGGGGCCTGGCGCGGCCGGGCCACGGCTCCATCACCGTGATCGGCGGCTCGCCGATCACGCCGAACCCGGTCTACGAGCCGCGCAACTCCTATCATCCGCGCTACGGCCGTCCGCCGCCGCGCGGCCGCAACGAAGTCGATCCGGGTCCGGACGGACCATCGTCGGGCGCCGAGTCGTTCTCTCGCAGCTGGTCGTCGTCCTCGGACGTCTCGCCGCCGGTCGATCGCGTGGGGCGACCGATAGCTCCGACAACCGCTGATCCGAGCTCGGTGCCGGCGACCATCACCGATCCCGAGACCTTCTATCAACCCGAGATCGTCGTCACGCCCGGCTACAGGGGGCGTCGTCGCCCCTGAGATATCCACAAGGAACTCCCGCGCGGCCACCGCGGGTCCATAGAGCGAGACCGAAAGCAGCCAAAATGATGCGGCACAACGGCACCAACATACGGGGATCGTCATGTCCCGCCGCATCACCTTCGTCGCGCTGGCCACATCCGCCACACTGATCGCAACGCACGCCGCCGCTGACCGCGAGTGCTTCGAGGACTCCTGCCGCATGCAGGAGGCCGTTGAGGCACAGGCCGCGCAGCAGCCTGCGCTTCAGGCACAGACAGCGCCGGAGCCCGTCGCGGCCGGCAACACCAGCAACACGATCCCGGACACCGTTGCGCCCGAGCCGGTTGCCGCGGCCAACGCCGATGCTGGTGCGAGCGTGGAGGCCGGCGAGGCCAACGCTGAAGCCAAAAAGGCGGAGGCCAAAACCGCCGAACCCAAAACCGCCGAACCCAAAACTGCTGAACCCAAAACTGCTGAACCCAAGACGGCCGAACCCAAGGCCGAGCCCAAGCGCGAGCCCACAGTGGTCGCCAAGCCGGAGCCGGTGGGGGCACCGCCGGTCGTGGTGGCGAAGCCTGAGCTGGTCGCCAAGCCTGAGTCAGTCACGCCGCAGGTCGCGGCGAAGCCCGAGCCGTCGCGGGTGCCTGCAGCGGCGACGTCGCTTCAGCCTTACTACGCATCGCCGCCTGTGGTGGTGCGCTCTGAACCGGACGTAACCCTGCCGAGTGTCACTCCGGAGCCGGCGCCACGCCGTGTCTCGCCGCAGATCGCGCAGCCGCAGGGCGCGCCGCGCTACGACGACGCGCGCACGCGGCGCGACGCGCCGCCGGTCCGGATCATCCCGCAATATGCCGAGCGGCCGCAGCCGCCGGTCGCTCAGCCTGCGCCGGCGCGTCCGGTGCGCAGTGTGCCGCCGGCCGCGGCCACGGTGGACCGCGCGCCGATCGCGGCTCCGGCTCCCGTGGCGCCCGCGCGCATCGAACGCACGCCGGCGGCGATCGCGGTCTCGGGTCATGCTTACGCTCCGCCGCCGCGTCCGGTCGCGATCGATGTGCCGCGGCAGGCGCCCAGCACCGCAAGTGCCGCCGTCATCGAAGTGCCTGGCGAGATCCAGACCAGCGATGGCCTCGTCACGGTCTATCCGAACCTGCGGCCGGACCCGGCCTGGAAGCTCTGCCAGATCGACAGCCGCGATCTCGGCCGCAGAGCCTATCGCTGCACGTCGTACAGCTATCACCCGTATGGCGAAGGCGGTTACCGGCCTTACGGCACGTACCGGAACTATCCGACCACGCCGGGCTATGTGGTGGCGCCGAGCGCGAAGATCATCTCGCTCGTGCCGAATGACTAATTCAAGACTTCAGCTTGGTGTGCGCGACGTAGAGCGCGAGCGCCGCGGCGTTCGACACGTTGAGGCTCTGGATCGTGCCGGGCAGGTCGAGGCGGGCGACATGATCGCAGGTCTCGCGGGTGAGCTGGCGCAAGCCCTTGCCCTCGGCGCCGAGCACCAGCGCAAGCGGGGCGCGCAGCGACAGCGCCGCGACATCGTCCTCGCCGCTTGAATCGAGACCGACCACGAGGAAGCCGCGCTCCTTCAATTCTGCGAGCGCCCGGGCGAGATTCTGCACCGTGACCAGCGGCACGTGCTCCAGCGCACCGGACGCGGCCTTGGCGAGCACGCCGGTGGCCTCGGGGCTGTGTCGCGCCGTGGTGACGATGGCGGTCGCCGCAAAGGCCGCGGCGGAGCGGAAGATCGCGCCGACATTGTGCGGATCGGTGATCTGATCGAGCACCAGCACGCAGCCGGTGGTGGCGAGCGCCTCGATGCCCGGCGAGGGCAGGGGATCGGCCTCGATATAGAGACCCTGATGCACTGCGTCGGGCGGCAACCGCGCCGCGATCGCGTCGGGCCGCACGATCTCGGGCGAGAGCTTCGTGGAAATGTGCTCGTCGGCGAGGCGCCGGGCCGCATTTTCGGTCGCGAGGAACTTGCGGAAATGCCGTTCGGAATTGGCCAGCGCCGCGGTGACGGTGTGCCAGCCGTAGAGCACGGCGGTGTCCTCGGCGGGCTGCAGGCTCTCGCGCCGGGCGCGCTCGAAGCGCTCGCGGCGCTCAGCCTGCTCATGGGTGGTGCCGGGTTTGGTTCCGGGCCTGGTCCGGCCGGTTGGGCGTTCTGGTTTGGGCATGGGTCCTGTCCGCCGCGGCGTGCGCGGCTGCTCCGGTCTCGATATCGGCCCGGACGATTTCCTGCAATCCGGCCAAGGCCTTCCGGCCGTCTGAAAGTGGGGCACCGGACGCTCGGCTTCCTTGACTTCGCCCCCCGGCGTGACCATAAAGCCCGGCGTTTCGCCGGACTTGTTCGCCGGACTGGGGCTTTCCCCATTTGTCCTTTGGGATCAACGCGGTGCGACGGTTTGGGAGAGTGTCCCGAGTGGCAAAGGGGGCGGACTGTAAATCCGCTGTCGTCAGACTTCGTAGGTTCGAGTCCTACCTCTCCCACCATCCTTCGCGCGCCTGCGGTCTTGTGATCTGGTGGTCCCCGGCGCGGGTGTAGCTCAATGGTAGAGCAGCAGCCTTCCAAGCTGAATACGAGGGTTCGATTCCCTTCACCCGCTCCAATTTCCGCAATGCCTTGTTCGCGGAGTTGCGAACTCGAATTCAAGGTCCACCGCTGCGCACAACGGTGGCTCTGATTGCCGTCTTGCGCCCCCGTAACGCTATAGCGGCTTGCACTTTTTCTAAGAGACTTTCCGGTGGCTAATAACAATCCGCAGCCGTGATTGCGGCCTGTTCTCTGTACGATCCAGTTCCGTTTTTCATCATCAAAAGTGTTGGTCTTCAGCATCAAAAACTTTGACGTTGAAATAGGCGCATCTGCACCTATTTGCCGCAGACCTACGCACCAGCCGCTCCCGCAACGTTTGTGATGCACGGTTCGGCGCGGAGCCGAGCTGATTTTGGGCTCGGCTGGATTTTCAGGCGACGGAGAGTTTCATGCATGCTCCCATTTCCAGATCGCACGCCGCAAAGCGCACGCTGCCACACAGCGCAATGACGGTGTTCAGCTTTCTCGCCGCAGTGCTGCTCGCGGCGTCGAGCGCGGCGCCGACGCCGCTCTATCCGATCTACCAGCAGTCGCTGCACCTGAGCCCGCCGATGATCACGCTGGTGTTCGCGGTCTACGCCTTCAGCCTGCTGGCTGCGCTGCTGACTGTCGGCAGCCTGTCGGACCATATCGGGCGCAAGCCCGTGATCGTCGCGTCGCTCCTTCTCAACGTCGGTGCGATGCTGCTGTTCGCCCGCACCAATGATCTCGGTCATCTGCTGTTCGCCCGCGCGGTGCAGGGGCTTTCGGTCGGCACCGGCATCACGGTGCTTGGCGCCGCGATCCTCGACACCAACAAGCGGCACGGCCCGCTGCTCAACAGCGTGTTCATCTTTCTCGGCCTGACGCTCGGCGCGCTCGGCTCGGGCCTGCTGGTGGCGTTCGCGCCCAATCCGCTACATCTCGTGTTCGAAGTGCTGCTCGCAGTGACGGCCATTCTTTTCGTGCTGCTGTGGGCAATGCCGGAGACCACCGCCGGCAAGGCCGGCGCGTGGGCGTCGTTGTGGCCCCACGTCGCCGTGCCGGTTCAATCGCGTGCAGCATTCCTGCGGCTGACGCCCGGTAATGTCGCGGTGTGGGCGTTCGGCGCGTTCTATCTCGCGCTGATGCCTGCGATTGTCGCGACCGCGATGCACGCAGGCTCTCCGTTGACCGCAGGCGTGGTCGTGGCCGCGCTGATGGCCACCGCAGCGATGACGGTCGCGGCCTTGCGGAGCCTCAAGCCGCGGTTTCTGGTGCAGATGGGAACGGTGGCGCTGTCGCTCGGCGCCGCCATCTCGCTGCTCGGCATCGAGCAGGAGGCGGTCGGTGCGCTGTTTGCCGGCACCATCATCGCGGGCGTGGGCTTCGGCTCGAGCTTCTCCGGCACGCTGCAGTCGCTGCTGCCGACCGCGCTTGCCGATCAGCGGGCAGGGCTGCTCGCGGCTTTCTACGTGCAGTGCTATCTCGCCTTCAGCCTGCCGGCGATCGCGGCGGGGCTCGCGATCCCGCGCCTCGGGCTTCCCACCACCGCTTATATCTACGGGGGCGCCGTCATCGTGCTGGCGCTGATATCGACAGTGGCTTCACTGTTCGGCGGCGAAGAGACGCATGCCAGGGGCGCGCGCTAAGCCGTACTCTTTCTCCCCACTGGCCCGGAAGTTGCTCCTACAGTGATCGGCGGCGAATGCTGGCCCCATCACTGAGAGGAACGATGACAGAGCAACGTCGGGATGAGGAGTCGGGCAGAAGGCTTGCCCAACAAGAAGCGCGGTCCCGTATGACGCGGCGTGGTGTCTGCATTCTGAGCCTGCTCACGGTGCTGGCCGCAGCGCCGGCACGGGCATCCGATTGGCCGACCCGGACCGTAACCGTTGTCGCGCCCTATGCGCCGGGCGGCTTCACCGACATCCTGGCCCGGCTCGCCTCGAAGCACCTGTCGGACAAGTTCAACCAGCCCTTCGTGATCGAGAATCGGGTCGGCGCAGGTGGCTCCATCGGGGCCACCTATGTGGCCAATGCGGCGCCTGACGGCTACACGCTTCTGTTTGGCTCGGCGTCGCAGTTCGGTGTCTCGCCTTTCATCCAGAAGGTGGGCTACGAGCTCAATTCGTTTGCGCCGGCGTCCGTGTTCGGCACGATCCCGTTCCTGCTTGGCATCAGGTCGTCGCTGCCCGCGAAAACGGTGCCGGAATTCGTCGCCTATGCGAAAGCTAATCCCGGCAAGCTCAACTACGCGACCGCCGGCAGCGGCGCGACCAGCCATCTCCTCGGCGCGGGCTTCGGAGCGCGAGCCGGCATCGACATTGTCCATGTGCCGTTCAAAGGCTCTGCCCAGGCCACGGCCGCCCTCGTGCAGGGCACCGTGGAGATAGCCTGGACCGGCGTGTCCGACATGGCGGCGCAGATGACCAATGAGAACATCCGCGTGCTCGCCATCTCGTCGGCGCGGCGGCTGCCGAGCCTTCCCGACATCCCATCGATCTCGGAATTCTATCCGGGCTTCTCGATCGAAACCTGGAACGGCTTCCTCGCGCCGCGCGGCACGCCGCGCGAGATCGTCGATAAGATCGCGCAGGGCACCATCGAAGCGGCGAAGTCGCCCGATATCGGCAAGCGCTTCGTCGATCTCGGCATCGATCCGAAGACCACGACGCCGGACGAGCTTGCTGCGATCATGCAGCGCGATCAGTCGTTCTATCCGGCGGTCTTGAAGGCCGCGGGGCTGCTGCCGCCTGCGAACTGATTGCCCCATCGGCTGCTTCGCGAGATAGAACGGTCCGTTCGCCGGAACGGTCATGCGCGGCCGGTCTTGCGTCATGACGATTTGTCCTGGCGCTGCTGCGGCTTTCCTGAAAGACTTTTCGCCTTCCGCTGCGTCCCATCCATGAAGGCCTGAGTTTGATGAGCCATCCTGATGTTCTTTTCGTCTCCTATCAGGACACGCTGAAGCTTCTGACGGTCGAAGAGGCGATGAGGGTCTGCGAGGACGTCTACCGCATGCACGCGCGCGGCAGTGTCGTCCTCTCGAAGCCGCCGAGCTTCAAGCTCGATATCGCCGAAGGCTTCAACAATCACTGGCACGTCAAGGGCACGCTGCTGAAGGACATCCCGGTCACCGGCGTGCGGATGTACAATTACTACGACGACGGCAAGCGCAACACGGTCGGCGGCCTCGATTGCACGCGCTGGATCGCGCTGTCCGATCCGACGACCGGTCATGCGCTGGCGATCGTCGACGAGCATCTGGTCTATGGCTTGCGGAGCGCAGCAGCGGCCGTGATCCCATGCAAATGGCTCGGGCCGGTGTCGCCAAAGATTCTGGGGCTCGTCGGCGTCGGCTCAATGGGCACCAACGCCATGCGTTGCCTGCTGACCCAATACAAATTCGAGCAGATCCTGATCACCTCGCGGCGTCCGGAAACCCGCGAGGCCTTCGCGGCCCAATGGTCGAAGACGCTCGGCATTCCGGTGACGCCTAAGGAGCGCATCGAGGATGTGGTGCGCGAAGCCGACATCGCGGTCGGCGGCACCACCTCGTCGGACGTCATGACCCGCGAGGCCTGGCTCAAGCCCGGCGCGGTGTTCATCTCGCTTGCCCGCCGCGAATTCGAGCCGGAGGGCTGGGTGAAGGTCGACAAGGTGGTGATCGACAGCTGGGAGATGAACTATCTGATGCCGTTCTTCCGGCAGATGGTCGACAGCGGCACGTTCACGCGCGACAAGCTGCACGGCGAAATCCACGAAGTGGTGGCGGGCACAAAGCCCGGTCGCGAGCGCGCCGACGAGCGCATCCTGATCCACACCACCGGCCTCGTCACCCAGGACGTCGCGATCTGCCACTATCTCTACCAGCAGGCCAAGGCCAAGGGCCTGGGCATCACGCTGCCGGCGGCGCGCGCGCCGGTTTAGCGCCAGATTGAGGGAGCATGAGGTGCTGAAGATCATCGACCTCAACACCGCCACAGCCGAACCGATGGAGAAGGGCCGCGGCAGCAAGATCAAGCTGGTCAACACGTCGCTCGGCACCGAGTCGCTCGACGTGCATTTGAACAAGCTCGTGCCGGGCGGGCCGCGCGGCAGCCTGCACAAGCACAGCCAGGCCGACAACGTCTATATCGTTCGGAGCGGGCAGGGTGAGCTGATCGCCGACGGCAAGTCCTACACGGTTCGCAAAGACCAAGTGGTCTTCATCCCGGCCGGCATGCCGCATTCGCTCAGCAATGTCTCGGACGAGCCGTTCGAGATTTTCGAGATCTATGCGCCGGCCGGTTCGAAGTTCGACTTCATCGCCTGCTAACCCGCCGCGGTACGCTCCTTCTTCTCGACGACGGCGAAGGTGCGGCCCACGGTCTCGGGCAGCAGGAACGCGAACACCAGGCTGATCGCCGCGCCGACGATGCCGAGCATCATGGCGTCGCGCAGCGAGGCAACGAGGCCGGCCGCGATGATCGCCGGCACGATATAGGGCGCCATGCTGCCGATCAGCCGGCCGATGTTGAAGATGGTCGAGGTCGCGGTGGCGCGCATCTCGACCGGATAGAGCTCGGCGAACCACGGCCCGAACTGGCCGATCGACGCCTGGCCGAAGCCCCAGAGCAAATAAGCCCAGAACAGGCCCCAGCTCATGTAGTCGCCGGGAAAGCGTGTGGCGCTGGTGGAGTGGATGGCAATCAACCCCGCGATGCCGACCAGCGTCGCGACGACGATCGAGGCGCGGCGGCCGTAGGCGTCGCTGATATAGCCGCCGCCGATCATGCCGACCGCAGACACGGCAGCGAACCACAGCGTGATGGCGCGCAGCGCCGGGAGGTTGCCGCCGAGGTCGCGCAGGATCAGCGTCGGCATGAAGATGCTGATGCACTGATAGGCGATAATGTAGCCGCCGGTGATGATGACACCGACGACGAGATAGCGGAGCGACGCGCCCTTGAAGATCTCGACCATGGGTGTGCCCTGGGCGAGCTTGTCCGGCGGCAATTCGCCCGCGCTTTCGCGCCGCTTGAACTCCTGCCACAGCCGTGACTCCGGCATTTTCGAGCGCACGAACAGCATCAGCAGGAGCGGTAGCCCGCCGACGCCAAGCGCAATGCGCCAGGCGGTGTCGGCCTCGAAATAGGTGAGCGCCACGGTCGCGGCGATCGAAGCCATCGCGGTGCCGGCCGACGACATCGCCTGCACGATGGCGCTGCCGACGCCGCGGCGGCGGTTGTCCCAGACCTCATTGAGCAGCACCATGCCGGCGCCCCATTCGCCGCCGACGCCGATGCCGGTGATGATACGGAAGATCAGCAGCGAGTTGAAATCCCATGCCAGTGCCGAGGCGATGGAGCCGAGCGCGAGCAGGAGCAGCGTCCAGAGCAGCGCATTCTTGCGGCCGATCTTGTCGCCGAGCCAGCCGAACAGGATGCCGCCGAGCACCGAGGACGCAAGCGTCGCAGCGACAATCAGGCCGGTCTGCGATTGCGTGACGTTGAGCGTCTTCTGGATCGGGATCATCAGGAACGCGATCACGATCAGATTGTAGAAGTCGAAGGCGTAGCCCAGGATCGCGGACCACGCGACGAACTTGCGCTCGCGCGGCGTATAGGTGAGTTCCCCAGCCATGATGTCCTCCCGCACGCGCGTTGATATCGTGCGTGTTGTTGTTGCCCAGCGTTTCAATCTGGCGCGGTGGCGCTTGGGCGGTCAATGCGGCAAGCGCTTGGCATGCATTCCGGGAGCAGCAGGGCTGCGGTCAGACGGGCGGCCGATGCGCGGAGCAGCCGGACATCAGATGTATAGGCCGCTTCAGGTTATCCGGGCGCAGCCGGGAAGGGCGTCATGACGATCAGCATGGACTTCACCAGCCAGGAGTTCTTCCGCGATCCGGCGTCCGCGATCGCAAGGCTCCGCGCGACGGGTGCGGTGGTGGACGCGAAGCTGCCGATCATCGGCCGCACCTGGATCACCACGACCCAGGAGACGGCTGGCCGTGTGCTGAAGGACAGCGAGAACTTCACGTTGCGCAAGGATGGCAACGTGGCCGGCATGCGCTGGTGGATGCCGCGGGTGATCCGCGTGCTTTCCAACAACATGCTGACCACCGACGAGCCGGATCACACGCGCCTGCGCGGCATCGTCGACGAGGCGTTCCGCCGGCGCGCCGTGCTCGAGATGCGGCCGCATATCATGACGCTGGCGGATCAGCTTGCCGGCGAGCTGTTCGCGGTCGGCAGCCCCGCCGACTTGGTTGCGCGCTATGCGCGGCGGTTGCCGCTGTCGGTGATCTGCGAATTGCTCGGCTTGCCGCTCGCCGACCGGCCAAAATTCATCGGCTGGTCGAACCGGCTGATCAATCTCAGCAGCCTCGCGGGCTTCGTCATGCTCATTCCGAGTATTCTTTCGATCAAACGCTACCTGGAGCAGCACATCGAAACTGTCGGCCGTGGTGATGGTGAGGGCCTGATCGCCGAACTGGTCCTGGCGAAAAAGAACGGCGCCCAGATCAGCAACGAGGAGATGGTGTCGACGATCTTCCTGCTGCTGTTCGCCGGTCACGAAACCACCACGCATCTGATCGGCGGCTCGGTGTTCGAACTCCTGAAGAACCCGGCGTTACGCGACTGGCTTGAGGAGGACTGGAGCCGCGCCGACCTCGCCGTGGAAGAATTCCTGCGGTTCGTCACCCCGGTGCAGTTCTCCAAGCCGCGCTTTGTGCGGGAGGACATGGAATTGGGCGGAGCGCAGCTGAAGCGTGGTGACAAGATCATGGCGATGGTGGCGGCCGCCAACATGGACCCGTCAGCCAACGAGAGTCCTGAACGGCTCGGTCTCGACCGCCGGCCGAACCGCCACATGGCGTTCGGCGCCGGCATCCATTTCTGCCTCGGCCATCAGCTCGCCCGGGTCGAGGGCAAATGCGCGCTCGAAGCCTTGTTCAAGCGCTGGCCGAAGCTTCGCCTGGCTGCGGAGCCCGCGGGTATCCGCTGGCGCAAGCGGCTGGGCATCCGGGCGCTGGAAAGCCTGCCGGTTGCCGCGCAATGACCTGTGGGCAGCCGGAATTGCTTCTGCTGGCCAATCGCATCGACACGATATAACGCACCGGTATGTTGTTGAAGAGTCACAGCTGGGACCGGGCCGTGGGGGCGCTGGTGGGGCTTGCCATCGGCGACGCGCTCGGCGCGACGCTGGAGGGCTCCAAGCGCGATGCCGTGCCGCCTGTCACCGATATTGTCGGCGGCGGCCGGTTCGAGCTGCGGCCCGGCGAGTGGACCGACGACACCGCGCTGGCGCTGTGCCTTGCGGATTCGATCCTGGCCCGTCAGGGGCTCGACCAGGACGACCTGCTGCGGCGCTTCAGCCGGTGGCTGCGCCACGGCGACAACTCCTGCACCGGCTCGTGTGTCGGCGTCGGCAACACCACGTTCGAGGCGATCCGGCAGTTCGAGAAGACCGAAAACCTGATCTCGGACCTGACCGACCCTGAATTCGCCGGCAACGGCTCGCTGATGCGGCTCGCGCCGGTTGCGATCTACTGGCACCGCGAGCGGGAGGATGCGCTGAAGGCGGCGCGCGACCAGAGCGTCACCACCCATGGCACCCCGGCGGCGGTCGAGGCCTGCGCCTATTTCGCCGACGTGCTGCTCGATGCCATCGAAGCGCAGCCCAAGGAACAGGTGATGCGGCCGCGGGAGTGGCCGGCCGACCCGGACGTCGACGCGGTGGCCCGCGGCTCCTGGATCGGCAAGCAGCGTTCCGACATCAAATCCTCCGGCTACGTGATCCACACGCTCGAAGCCGCACTGTGGTCGGTGTCGCAGAGCGACAATTTTCGCGACGCCATCGTGCTTGCGGCCAATCTCGGCGACGATGCCGACACGGTGGCGGCGGTCACTGGCCAGCTGGCTGGCGCCGTTTGGGGCGTGTCCGACATTCCCAAGGCGTGGATCACCCGGATCGCGTGGCATACGCGGATCAGGAAGCTCGCCGCGGCGCTCTACAACGGCCGCAATCCCGACATGACCGACGAGCAGCGCTGGTGGACGTTCCGGTAGTCCGGCACCAGCCCGGGGGCGGGCCACCGCCCGGTCAAATCATCGGGATAGACCCCGTCTAACAACTTCTAACAACACTTATCGGGCTTTTAAGGCGGTCCGGTGCGATACCGGAACCACCAAGTGCATCCGCACGAGCCAAGCGGGAGATGACGATGGCAACGACGATCAAGATCAACGGACAGAGCCACACCGTGGATGTCGACGACGACACGCCGCTGTTGTGGGTGTTGCGCGACGTGCTGGGCATGACCGGCACCAAGTTCGGCTGCGGCATGGCCCTTTGCGGCGCCTGCACCGTGCATGTCGACGGCCAGCCGGTGCGCTCCTGCATCACCACCATCGACACCGTCGGCAGTTCCGAGATCACCACCATCGAGGTGGTCGGCCGCACGCCCGCCGGCCGGGCGATCCAGAAGGCCTGGGTCGATCTCGAAGTGCCGCAATGCGGCTATTGCCAGTCCGGCCAGATCATGTCGGCCGCGGCGCTCCTCGCCGGCAACGCCAAGCCGACCGATGCCGATATCGACGCCGCCATGTCCGGCAACATCTGCCGTTGCGGCACCTACACGCGGATTCGCGAAGGCATCAAGCAGGCCGCCGCGACCGGCACCGTCGGGCAGGGAGGCTGATCATGAGCGGGCCAATCGATCATTCCGCGCCGCAGTCGCCGTCGCGCCGCGACATGTTGAAGGTGGGCTTGGGCGCCGGTGGCGCGCTGTTCGTGGCCTTCGGCATTCCGACGCTCGCCAAGCGCTTCCAGGCGGACGGGCAGCTCCCGGGGCTCGTCACGGAAGCGAAGGCCGACGTGGCGCCGTTTGCGCCGAACGCCTTCATCCGGATCGCCAAGGGCGGCGATATCACCTTCATCGTGCCGCAGGCCGAGATGGGGCAGGGCGTCTACACGTCGATGTCGATGCTGATCGCCGAGGAGCTCGAGGTCGGGCTCGATCAGATCAAGATCGAGGCGGCGCCGGCGAGCAACAAGCTCTACACCAATCCGGCGCTCGGCGAGCAGGTGACGGGCGGCTCGACGTCGGTGCGCGGCTTCTACAAGCCGCTGCGGACGGCGGGCGCCACCACCCGCGAGGTGCTGATCGCCGCGGCGGCCAAGACCTGGAACGTCGATCCGTCGAGCTGCCGCGCCGAGAAGGGTGTGGTGATCCACGGCGCGAGCGGCCGGAAGGCGCGCTACGGCGAACTGATCGAAGCCGCGGCCTCGATCCCGGTGCCGGCCGACGTCACGCTCAAGGACCCAAAGGACTTCAAGCTGATCGGCACCTCGGCCAAGCGCGTCGACATGGTCGACAAGACCAACGGCCGGGCCACGTTCGGCATCGACATCCGGCTGCCGGGCATGAAGATCGCGACGGTTGCGGCTTCGCCGGTGATCGGCGGCAGGCTCAAGTCGGTCGACGACACTAAGGCCAAGGCGGTGAAAGGCGTGCGCCAGATCGTCAAGCTCGACGACGCGGTGGCCGTGGTTGCCGATCATATGGGCGCGGCGAAGAAAGGCCTTGAGGCGCTCAAGATCGAATGGGACGAGGGCGAGAACGGCAACGTCTCCAACGCCACCATCATGGCCGACCTGGAGAAGGCCTCGCACAACAGCGGCGTGGTGGCGCGCAACGAGGGCGACGCCAATGCGGCGATTGCCGGGGCCGCCAAGACGCTGGAAGCGGTCTATCAGCTGCCGTTCCTGGCGCACGCCACCATGGAGCCGATGAACACCACGGTCCATGTGAAGAAGGACTCCTGCGACATCTGGGTCGGCACCCAGGTGCAGGCCCGCGCGCAGAAGACCGCGGCCGACGTCACCGGCCTGCCGCTGGAGAAGGTCACGATCCACAACCAGTATCTCGGCGGCGGCTTCGGCCGCAGGCTTGAGGTCGAGAGCATCACCCAGGCGGTGCAGATCGCCAAGCAGGTCGACGGGCCGGTCAAGGTGGTCTGGACCCGCGAGGAGGACATCCAGCACGACATCTACCGTCCTTATTACTACGACGTGATGCGCGCGGGCCTCGATGCTTCCGGGAAGCCGGTCGCGTTCCAGCACCGCGTGACCGGTTCCTCGATCGTCGCGCGCTGGCTGCCATCGTGGTTCCAGAAGGGTCTAGACCCGGATGCGGTCGAAGGCGCCGCGGGTCCCTACAACTTCGCCAACGTCCACATCGATTACGTGCGGCAGGAGCCGCCGAAAGGGCTGACCACCACGTGGTGGCGCGGTGTCGGCGTGACGCACAACGCCTTCATGGTCGAGTCCTTCATGGACGAGATGGCGACGGCAGCGGGCCAGGACCCGGTCGCGTATCGCCGCGTGCTGCTCGACAAGGAGCCCCGCGCCAAGGCGGTGCTCGATCTCGTCGCCGAGAAGGCCGGCTGGGGCAAGCCGCTGCCGAAGGGCGTGGGACGCGGCATCGCGCTGCTGTTCGGGTTCGGCACTTACCTGGCGCAGGTCGCCGAGGTGGCGGTCGCGCCCGACGGCAACGTCAAGGTCCAGCGTGTGGTCTGCGCGGTCGACACCGGCGTCGTGATCAATCCCAACACCGTCGAGGCGCAGATCCAGAGCGGCATCATCTATGGGCTGACCGCGGCGCTCTACGGCGAGATCACGTTCAAGAACGGCCGCGTCGAGCAGAGCAATTTCGACAACTACCAGATGCTGCGGATCAACGAAGCGCCCGCGATCGAGGTCCATATCGTGAAGAGCTCGGAGGCGCCGGGCGGCATCGGCGAGCCGGGAACCTCGGCGCTCGCGCCGGCGGTTGCGAATGCGATCTTTGCCGCGACCGGCAAACGCCTGCGGAAGATGCCGATCGACGTCCGCGAGCTGAAGGCCGTGTGATGAGGTGACGTTGGCGCGCGGCGAGGGCTTCGGACTTGCTGCGCGTGCAACTTTCTTTCGGAACCGCGCCTCTGGCCGGACGTTCAACCATAACGGTCCGACCAGAGGCGTGGATTTCCAATGGGTATTTTGAAAAACCTGCTGCTGATCAGCGCCTGCGCGCTGCCCATCGCAGCCTGCGGCGATTCTTCGAAGATTGCCGAACAGTCCACTGTCGGCGCGAGCCCGACGCTACCGGAACCCAATTCCACACTGCTGCCCACGGTGAAGATCGCGGAGGCGAAAGGCTGGCCGGCCGGCCAGACGCCGATTGCGGCGCAGGGGCTCGCGGTCGCAGCCTTCGCCAAGGACCTGGTCCATCCGCGCTCGCTCCTGGTGCTGCCGAACGGCGATGTGCTGGTCGCGGAAACCAACGGGCCCGCGGATCGGCCCGACGACGCCAAGGGCGTCAAAGGCTTTGTCTACAAGCAGGCGCAGAAACGCGCCGGCGCCGGCACGCCGAGCCCGGACCGGATTACGCTGCTTCGCGACAAGGACGGCGACGGCGTCGCGGAGACGCGCAGCGTGCTGATCGAGAAGCTGCATTCGCCGTTCGGCATGGCGCTCATCGGCGACACGCTCTACGTCGCCAACACCGACGCGGTGGTGGGATTTCCCTATACCGAGGGCACGACCAAGATCGACCAGCCCGGAAAGAAGATCGTCGACCTGCCGGGCGGACCGATCAACCACCACTGGACCAAAGGGCTCGCCGCGAGCCCGGACGGCACCAAGCTCTATGCCTCGGTCGGCTCGAACAGCAACGCCGCCGAGAACGGCCTCGACAAGGAGGTCGACCGCGCCGCCGTCCACGAGATCGATCTCGCGACCGGAAAGTCGCGTGTCTACGCGGCCGGCCTGCGCAATCCGGTCGACATCGCTTTCGAGCCGCAGACCAACGTGCTCTGGGCGGTGGTCAACGAGCGCGACGAGCTCGGCAGCGATCTCGTGCCCGACTACCTGACCTCTGTGAAGGACGGCGGCTTCTACGGCTGGCCGTTCAGCTATTGGGGCCAGCATGTCGACAAGCGCGTGCCGGAGAACCAGGAGATGGTCGCGAAGGCCGTCGTACCGGACTACGCGCTCGGCAATCACGTTGCGCCGCTAGGCCTGGCGTTCGCGAAGAATAACAACCTGCTGCCGGAGAATCTGCGCAACGGCGCCTTCATCGGCGAGCACGGCTCCTGGAACCGGAAGCCGCTCGCTGGCTACAAGGTGGTGTTCGTACCGTTCAAGGACGGCAAGCCTGACGGCTATCCGCGCGACGTGCTGACCGGCTTCATCAACGACCAGGATCAGGCCCAGGGCCGTCCGGTCGGCGTGGCCTTCGACAAGGCCGGCGCGCTGCTGGTCGCCGACGACGTCGGCAACACGATCTGGCGCGTCGCGCCGGCTGCGGCGAAATCAGCGTCGCGTTAACGGCTGTTGAAAGCGCCCAAGAGACGCTCTGTGCTGTTGAACGAATTGCACTACATTGCGGCTCGATGTCCCGCACACCGAGCCGTTCCCACCCACTGACCAAAGCGGAAGCCAGGCGCATCTGGCTCGATGCCCAGCGCCTGACCACGGCCGCGCCGTTCGGCAGCGGGCCCGAGGCGACGCGAGCCGCGGTCGAACATCTCGGCTATGTGCAGATCGACACCATCAACGTGATCGAGCGCTCGCACCACCATATCCTGTGGTCGCGCATTCCGGCTTACCGGCGCCAGGACCTCCATCAGGCCCAGACTGTCGACAAGAGCGTGTTCGAATATTGGACGCACGCTCTGTCCTACGTGCCGACGCGCGACCTGCGGTATTTTTTGCCCGCGATGCGGCGGCATCGCCGCGAGGGCCACAAGTGGCTTACCGCGGTGAAGACCGCCGACATGCGCAAGGTGCTGAGGCTGATCCGGACGGGTGGGGCGCTCACCATCCGCGATATCGACGACGACGTGCTGGTGGACAAGACCCATGCCTGGGCGAGCCGCAAGCCGTCCAAGCGCGCGCTGCAGCTCGGCTTCTACTGCGGCATATTCACGATCAGCGAACGCGAGGGAATGCTGAAGACCTACCAGCTGATGGAGCGGCATTTCGGGTGGGAGAAGCCGCCGAAGCCCGCTTCAGTGGCCGAGATGACGAGCTACCGGCTCGAGCGCGCGCTGCGCTCGCAGGGCATCGTGAGTCTCGACTCGGCCTGCTACATGGATGCGCCGGGCAAGGCCGCGACGCGTCGGCTGATCGAGCAGCAGGTCCGCCGCGGTGAGCTCATTCCGATCGCGCTGGAAGGCGCCGGCAAGCAGGAGCATTGGGCGCGACCGGAGGCGATCGAAGCGCCGGATCTAAACTCCGAGCTGGTCCACATCCTGTCGCCGTTCGATCCGCTGATCATCCAAAGGAAGCGCACGCATCTGTTCTTCGACTACGAGCACCGTTTCGAAGCCTACGTGCCGAAGGAGAAGCGGGTGTTCGGCTATTTCGCGCTGCCGGTGCTGGTCGGCGACGCCATCGTCGCGGCGATCGATCTCAAGACCGATCGCCAGAAGAAAAAGCTGCTGGTGCAGAAATGGAACTGGGTGGGGAAGGGGCCACGCAAGGCGCTGCGGACCCGGATCGACGAGACGCTGCACCGCTTCGAGAAGTTTCAGCTCGGGCAATAGCGCCTAGGGCATGATCCCGAAAAGTGTGAAGCGGTTTTCGGAAAAGATCATGCCCAAACAAAAGCGACGGGTCTGATTCAACGAAGTTGAATCAGACCCTAGCTTTGCCCGCTTCGTTGAGGTTGTCGCGCAGCGTTGCAAGGTCGTCGCGGAGCTGCTTGAAGCGCGAAATCGGCAGGCCGGTGGCCTTGAGCAGATCGCCGCGCGCGCAGGCGATCTTCTCGCGTGCGGCCTTGCCGCGCACGGTGATGCGGAGGCGCACCTGGCGCTCGTCCGCAGGATCGCGCTGGCGGGTGAGATAGCCCGCGCTTTCCATCCGCTTGAGCAGCGGCGTCAGTGTGCTGGAATCCAGGAACAGCTTCTCGCCTAGCCCGCCGACCGTCTGATCGTTCTCTTTATAGAGCACCACCAGAACGAGGTATTGCGGGTAGGTCAGCCCAAGCTCGTCGAGCAGGGGCTTGTAGGTCCGGTTGAAGGCGAGATTTGCCGAATAGACGGCGAAGCACAGGAATTCGTCGAGATCGGACACGTCGTCAGTGGCGGCTTGAATCTTCTGATTTGCCATGGCCTTAGCCTCCCACGCCGGCGGTACCGCCGGACGGTATCGTTGCCACACAAATAGTTGATGCGCGATCTAATCGCAAGCGGTTGACCTGAGGTCCGATCGGATTATTTATCGCGATAACTAATCGCAAGAAAACGAGATCAGCCAAGGGCAGGTCTCGCAAATGAAGGAGACCGCGATGAATACCGTCCTGCTCTACACGGCGCGTTCCGCCCTGTCGTTCATGGTGGCGCTCCTCTGCAGCGCCGAGGCCCGCGCGGCCTCGATCGGGCAGGAGCCTGCGCCGATCGTGGCGCTGGCGACCCAGGCGCCGGCGCGCGGGCCCGCCGTCTCTTACCGCACCGAAAATCCGCGCTCCCCGCGCCGTTGACCATTCACCCCCGACTGACCAACCCCACCAAACGGAGAACCACCATGACCACGCAAGTTTCGAAAGTGTTCTACACCGCCAAGACCCACACCGTCGGCGGCCGAGAAGGCTCTTCCCGCAGCTCGGACGGCCGGCTCGACGTCAAGCTTTCGCTGCCGGGCACGCCCGGCAACGGCACCAATCCGGAGCAACTGTTCGCGGCCGGCTGGTCGGCCTGCTTCGAAGGCGCGCTCGGTGTCGTAGCCCGCCAGAAGAAGATTGCGCTGCCGGCCGAAACCGCGATCGACGCCGAGGTCAATCTCCACCAGGGAGACGACGGCTATTCGCTGAGCGCCCGCCTCAACATCAGCCTGCCGGGGCTGGAGCGGGACGTGGCGCGGGCGCTCGTGGAGGCAGCGCACCAGGTCTGCCCGTATTCCAAGGCGACCCGCGGCAACGTCGACGTGACGCTGAACGTGGTCTAAGCGTCGCGCGGCTGAACGCTCCGCAGGGCCGTCTCGCCCGGCGGAGCGTTCGGTTTTTTGGAAAGCTGCGTTCTGTTTCACCGATATGCATCGCAAAAACCGCGATGATGCGCGCCGTTTCGCGCTGTTCGTTTTCATTGAAAGCTGCGTTCTGGTCGCGCGGCTCAATCGCCGCGGCGATTCCTACTAGCGTCAAACCACGGCGACATGAGCATCGGGCTCGCTGTCGAACCGGAAGCTTGGAGGAGACCATGATCAGAACTTTCGCCTTGATGGCCGCGGTTTCGACGCTGGCGCTGACCGCATTTCCGGCCGCCGCGAAGCCTCAGAAGTCGGATCGGGAAACGGCAATCCGCGAATGCAACGCCGCGCGAGCCGGTTTCAGCCAGGGCGGCTGGGGCGTGCGCAGCGATGCGATCTACCGCGCGTGCATGGCCGAACGCGGCCAGCCTGAGTAAAGCTGTTGGACGATGAACGAGCGCGGTGCTTCGGCGCCGCGCTCTTTGCTTTAAGGCATGCGGTGAATTCAGTGCGCCGGCGCGCCGCTTGCGCCCGGCTGAACACGCCGCAGCAGGCAGACCAGCACGACGCCGATCAGGAACGCGGCTCCCACCAGGAAGAAGCAATCGCTGAACGCCATGATGAAGCTCTCGCGGCGGGCGATGCCGTCGATCGCCGCAATGGCGCGCAGCTGCGCGAGCTCAGGCCCTGCGCCAAGCGACGTGAACCTTTGAACCAGCGTCGTGATCCGCTCCTGGGTCAGCGGGTCGAGCGCAGAGAGATGCTCGCTGATCACGTTGGAGTGGAAATGCTCCCGCCAGGTCAGCACGGCGCCGACCATGGCGATGCCGACCGCGCCGCCGAGGTTGCGCACCACGTTGAAAAGACCCGACGCCGAGCCAGCCTGGTTCGGCGGAATCTTCGCCATGGCCACGCCGGACACGGGTTGCATGATGAACGGCATGCTGACGCCGCGGACGATGTTCGACCACATCATCTGGTCATAGGCGGAATCCACCGTCATCTGGACGTTCATGAAGCAGCTTGCCGCAAATATAAGACAGCCGATGCCGATCAGAACGCGGCTGTCGACGCGTGACGACAGCCGCAGCACGATCGGCACCACCAGGAGCTGCGGCAGGCCGAGCCACATCATCGCCTCGCCGATCTGGAATGGGCTGAAGCCCTGGATCTGCGCGAGATAGCGCGGCACGAGAAACACTGTCGCGTACAGGCCGATGCCGAGGATGGTGTTGATCATCGAGCCGAGCGCGAAGTTCCTGTCGGCCAACAGCCTGAGATTGACCAACGGCTCTTTCTTCGCGAGTTGCACAGCAACGAACAGCGCAAGGAAAATCGCCGCGAGCCAGGCCGAGCGCACGATGAAGTCGGACTCGAACCAGTCCTGCCGGTTGCCTTCCTCGAGCATGACCTCGAGCGCCGCAAGCCCTACAGCCATCAGGCCCATGCCGAGCCAGTCGCCCTTGCGGAGGAGGCCAAGCTTCAGCGGCTCATGGTCGAGGCCGCGCGCCAGCATCAGGAACATCAGCACGCCCGGGATGATCTGGATGTAGAAGATGTACTGCCAGCCGTAGTTGTCGGTGAGCCAGCCGCCGAGCGTCGGGCCCACCGAGGGAGCCTGCGTCGCGCTCAGCCCGAACAGCGCAAAGCCGATCATCTGCTTCTTCGGCGGCAGCTTCGTCAGGATGATCGTGAACGCGACCGGAATGAGCGCGCCGCCGAAGAAGCCGCCGAAGGCGCGAAACGCGATCATCGACTCGAGGCTCCAGGCGAACGCGCAGGCGATCATGAAGGCGACGAACAGCGCGACGCTCGCGAGCAGATAGCGCTTGATGCCGAACACCTGCGACAGCCAGCCGGTGAGGGGAATGACGATGATCTCGGCGATCAGGTAGGCGGTCGAGATCCACGAGCCTTCGTCGAGCGAGGCGCCGAGCGCGCCCTGGATGTCGGCGAGCGAGGCGTTCACCACCTGGATGTTGAGCACTGCCATGAACGCGCCGAGCACGCCGCCCAGCACCGCGAGCCAGTTGCGCATCGGCACCTGGTCGGATGCGGCGTCGGCAGGGATCGCCGTGGCGGCCGCGGCGCTCATCGTCCGGACACCTTGGCGTTCGGGCGCTCCAGCGGCGGCGGGGCCGGGCTGCGATGCGGGATCGCCACCGCGCGGGTGTCCACCCTGGCGATCACGGACATGCCCGGACGGAGCTCGCCGGCGAGCGGGCTGTCGGGATCGATCCAGATCTTCACCGGGATGCGCTGCACGATCTTGGTGAAGTTGCCGGTCGCATTATCGGGCGGCAGCAGCGCGAACTGCGCGCCCGACGCGGGCGACAGGCTGCCGATGCGGCCCGTCACGGTGCGGCCGGGGTAGCTGTCGACCTCCATGTCGACGCGCTGCCCGACCTGCATATGGTCGAGCTGCGTCTCCTTATAGTTCGCCACCACATAGGCGTCGGCGAGCGGCACGATCGCGAGCAATTGCACACCGGGCTGCACGTAGCGCCCAACCCGCACCTGCCAGTTGCCGACGGTGCCGGACACCGCGGCGCGAACCACGGTGTTCTCGAGATCGATCTCGGCAAGCCTCAGTGCAGCCTTGGCCTGGCTCAGCGCCGCTTCGGCGCCGGCCTCCTGCGCGGCGAGGAGATGGACCCGCTCGCGCTCGGCGGTGAGCCTTGCCTTTGACGATGCCAGCGTGGCCTGCGCCTTGGTGGCGTCCGTCCGCGCGCTGTCGAGCCGCTGCACCGACGCAGCCTCTTTCGCAGCGAGCTGCGTGTAGCGGCCGAAGTCCGTGCCTGTGCGCTCGCTCTCGGCGGTGGCCGCCCGGACGTCGGCCTCGACCTGCGCGATCAGCGAGGATTGCAGTTCCTGCTGGGTCTTCGCCGCATCGAGCGCGGCGCGCCGCACCTCGATCTCGGCACGGGCCTGCTCGACGCGCGCCTTGTAATCGGCGTCATCGATGCGGAACAGCACCTGGCCGGCGGTAACCGGCTGGTTGTCCCCGACCTCGACGCTCGCGACGTAGCCTGCGATGCGCGGCGCCACCAGCGTCACGTCGGCCCGGACATAGGCGTTGTCGGTGGTCTCCTGGAAGCGGCCCTCGATCCACCAGTGCCAGGCGTAGTTCCCGCCATATCCCAGCACCGCCAGCGCGGCGGTGCCGGCCACGGCCATTCGGATCAGCTTGCGGAGGGGCGGGCGCATGGAAACCTTCCATTCATAAGGTACTGATCATTACCCTTGAAAGGTACTGACCGTTACCCTATTTTGCAAGGGGTCGATTTGGAGGAAGCGAGAGCCGCCATGAACCCGTCCGGACAGACCGTCCCCGAGCCCCGGCGCCTGCGGCGCGACGCAGCCGAGCTCCGTGCTGCGATCCTGGAGGCCGCGGCCGAGGTGTTTTTCGAGCAGGGCTACGAGGGCGCCAGCATCGAGGCGGTGATCGAGCGGGTGGGGGGCTCCAAGCGCGCGATCTACAGCCACTTCGGCGGCAAGAAGGAGCTGTTCGCCGCGATCGTCACCGAGAATGCCAGCCGCGCCCTGGCGGCGCTGTCGCCCGCCGAGATGCGCGGGCGAAATCTGGAGGACACCCTTGTCCTGTTCGGTCGCCGATATCTCGAAATTTTGATGACGCCCGCGACGCTGGCGCTCTACCGGACCATCGTCGCCGAGGGCGTGCGCTTTCCGGAGCTCAGTCAGGTGTTCTTTGAAAACGGCCCCGGCCGCTCGGCGGCGCGGCTTGCCACCGTGCTCGATGAGTTTCGCGAGAAGGCCGAGCTCGACATCAAGGACACCACGCGCGCCGCCGAGCACTTCATCGGCATGCTGCGCGATGATCTTCATCTGAAGACCGTGCTGGGGCTGCGCCCGCCGGCTAAGTCGGCCGAGATCGAAGCATCGGCACAGCAGGCCACTCGCATCTTTCTCGACGGATGCCGACCGAAACACGCAGTGCCGAAGCAGGGAAAGACGCGCTCATCGCGCGCCGGCCGCAAAGGAGCCTGACCCATGGACCAGCTCAATCAGATGGCGACCTTCGTTCAGGTTGTCGAACGCGGCGGCTTTTCCGCCGCTGCACGCGAGCTCGGCGTGGCGCCGAGCGTCGTGACCTCGCACATCCAGGCGCTGGAGAAACGGCTCGGCGCGCGGCTCCTCAACCGCAACACCCGCCACGTTGGGCCGACCGAAGCGGGCGAGGCCTATTACCGCCGCTGCACCGACCTGCTGCGGCGCGTCGAGGAGGCCGACGAGATCGTGGGCTCGATGCAGACCACGCCGACCGGCGTGCTGCGCCTGAATGCATCGATGCTGGTGCCGAACCTGATCACGCCGGTGATCTCCGAATACGCCGCGCGCTACCCGGGCGTCTCGGTCCGCCTCACCGTCACCGGCCGGCCGGTCGACCTCATCGAGGAGAACTACGACATCGCGGTGCGCCACAAGGCGCCGTCCAATCCCGGGCTGATCGTGCGCAAGATCGCGGAGTTCCGCTTCGTGGTCTGCGGCTCGCCGAAGTATTTCGAGACGCGGCCGAAGCCGCAGAAGCCGTCGGATCTGATCGATCACAATTGCATGATCTACACCGATTCAGAACAGGGCGAGCGCTGGCCGATCTTCAACACCCACGACGACATGCTGCTGGGGGGCAGCCTGCACAGCAACAACCTGATGTCGTTGGTTCAGGCCGCCGAAAACGGGCTGGGCCTCACGGTTGCGCCGCATTTTGCGGTGGAGGAGTCGCTTCGCAGCGGACGGCTGGCCGCCGTCCTCACCGAATACACGACGCTGACCTTTCCGATCACCGCGAGCTATCCGCACCGCGAGGCGATGCCGCTGAAAGTGCGGCTGTTCGTGGAGATGCTGGCGAAGCATCTTCGTGGGTTGCCGGCGTTCCGGGACGCTCCGCCACAGGCCAAGGCTGAACCCGTCCTGCTGTCGGCCTAGCCGCCCGGCTCCGCCACAGGCGTGGCACTTTTCGGGCTCGCCGAATGGTGTTTTCGAGGGCTGCTTCTCAGTGAAAATGCAGGGCCACTCCATATGAGACTGGGAAAAGGAGTGCCCGTCATGAACATCAAAAACACCTGTCTGCTGATTGCGGTGATCTGGGCGGCGGCGATTGTCAGCCCGGTTGTGGCTGATGCTGCGACCCGCCACGGCCCCACGCATCAGCGCGTCACTCACCAACGCGTGATCAACTCGGATGCCGGTCACGCCGCTTTCGGCATGTATGCCGCGCCGTCCTATCGCTTCGACCCGAACAGCCCCGCAGCAACCGGCGGCGGCAGCCTCGGCTACAATCAGAAGGTTCTGATCTACTGAGACGAGAGTTGCGGTTCGAGAGCAGGGCGGGTCCGCGACCCGCCCTTTCTGTTTGCGCGACGACTGTTCGGGATGCCTGAAAGATTCATTCGGCGCCGCGCCGATACAACATCGCAGTCACAACGCGCATCTTCCAAACGTCAAGCAGATATCCGGCTCGCGAGCGAGCCAACCCCATCGGAGAACCGCCATGATCAGAACAGTGTCCAGAACCACCGCCGCACTGGCCGCAACCTTCAGCATCGCGCTTTTGGGGCTTGCCGGCGGCGTCGCGGAGCGCGTCATGCGCGAGGCCCACGCCGGCGCATCGCGCGCAGCGGCAAGCCACGAGCGCGCGGCTGAGAACGCCTCGGTTCGCGGCGCTTATGCACGTGCCTGGTATGATCTGCCTCCGCCCGCCACCGAGACCGTCTGGTGCGTCAACGACGACGCGCTCTATGCGGCCTGCGGCGAGCGCCCGGACCGCCTGCGCCCCGAGCTGTTGCACTAGGGCATGATCCCGAAAAGTGTGAAGCGGTTTTCGGAAAAAGATCATGCCCAAACAAGAGAAGCCGACGGGTCTGATTCAACGAAGTTGAATCAGACCCTAGCTTGCGCGCACCACCATCTCGCGGACTTCCTTCGTGCCGCCGTCGGTGAGGCCGAGATCCGTGAGATGCGGTCCGGGATTGCAGGCGAGCGACTGGCCGCTGAGCGCCTTATAGATACGATAGGGCTGCTGCCAGACACAGACTTGTCCGGCCGCCTCGACCATCTCGTGGTGCAACCGCGCCACTTCGGCGGGTTCTTCCACCGACAGCATGCCGGCCACCGGATAGGCGATCTTGGCGATGACCTTGCCGTCTTTGACGACGGCGTTGCCGCCGCCCATGGCGATCACGGTATTGCCGGCCAGCATCATCTCCTGCGGATCGTGTCCGTAGATGATGAGGTTGTGAGAATCGTGGGCGTACGAGGTCGCAAAAGCACCGCCCCAGCGGTCCCAGCCCTCGATGATGGCGGTCTGCGGCTTGAGGTTGCTGAGGCCATGCCGGTGCGCCACCGTCATGACGCTGACGTCGGGCGGCACGACCGCGAAGCCGTCGCTCACTTCGACCTGACGCTCGCTCCACGAGGTGAACCGCGCGCCCTTGATGGTGCGGATGGTGGCGCGGCCGTCGCGAAGGCCTGGGATGCGCACCCGCACGTCGTCGAGCGTCAGCGGCGGCAGCTTCATGGTGTTGCCCGCCGGCGGCGCGGCCGCGGGCTTCGGCGCCTCGATCATCCGGCCCTTCGCGGCGACGCGCTTGCCGCCGGCGTAGACCGTCTCAACCGTGATCTCGCGCAAGTCCGACAGCGCAATCAGGTCGGCGCGGCGGCCGGCCGACACCATGCCGAGGTCCTCGCGCCGCAGCCGGATCGCATTGTTGATCGTGGCGCAGCGGATCGCCTGCAGCGGATCGAGTCCGTAGCGGATCAGGCGGCGTAGCGCGTCGTTGACGCCACCTTTCGCCACCAGGTCGTCGGGGAAGATGTCGTCGGTGCAGATCGTCAGCGAGGTCGGGATCACCGGCAGCGTGTTGAGCGCGGCAACGACGTCGGGAAGCAGATGGTCGTGCGAGCCGCGGATCTCGACGGTGAAGCCGGCCCGCAGCTTTTCAAGCGCGTCCGCGCCGGAGGTGATCTCGTGATCGGCCGAAATGCCGGCCGAGAGATAGGCCTGCAGGCCCGGGCCGGTGAGGCCGCGCGCGTGGCCTTCGATGATCTTGCCCGACGCGAGCGCTGCACCGAGGATTCCGACCATCCGTGGGGTCGCGTTCAGCACCGCGGGCATATCCATGACCTCGGCAAGGCCTGCGATCTCAGGCCACGACATGAGTTCGCGGATTTCGCCCGCCTGGAAGTCGGCGCCCGAAAGCTCCAGTCCTGGCGCCGCCGGAACGCAGGACGACGCCTGCACGATGAAGCGCAGTGGCAAGCCACGCGTTGCCTCGACCGCCCAGCGGACGCCCTCGACGCCCATGACGTTGGCGAGTTCATGCGGATCGCAAAAGATCGTGGTGGTGCCCTGCGGCACCACCACCGAGGCGTAGTGATGCGGCAGCATGTGCGAGGATTCGAAATGCACGTGCCCGTCGATGAAGCCCGGGGCGACCGTGAGGCCGCTCAAGTCGTCAGTCTTGTGCGCCTGCGCGAACGCGCCGCGCGGGTGCACGCTCGCGATCATCGCGCCGACGATGCCGATATCGGCCTCGCGCACCTCCAAGGTCGCGACATCGACGATGCGTCCGCCGGTCAGCAACAGGTCGAACGGTTCCTTGCCTTGGGCTGCGTTAATCGCCCTGATACGGGTCTGAAGATCGATGGCTTCGGTCATCGTGCTCGCTATTCCGCTTTGATGTTGGCTGCCTTCACGATGGCATCATACTTGTCGATTTCCTTGGCCAGGAAGGCGGCAAACTCGGCCGGTGTGCTGCCGACGACGCGCAAGTTGGTTTCCGCCAGCTTGGTTTGCATCTCGGGCTCCTTGGTCGCGGCCGCGATCTCATTATAGAGCCGATTGACGATCGCGGGATCGGTCTTGGCCGGCGCGAACAAGCCATACCAGACCGTGACGCTGACCTTCTTCAGCTCCGGCTGCTCGCCGAGCGCCGGCAGCTCGGGTGCGAGCGGAGACCGCTCCGGCTCGGTGATGCCGAACACCTTGATGTTGCCGGCGCGGAAATTCGGCAGCGCCATCACCAGCGGCAGCACCGCGAGATCGATCTGGCTGCCCATCAAATCGGTGACCATCTGGGCGCCGACCCGATAGGGCACGTGCACCATCTTCACGTTGCCTTCGATGTTGATCATCTCGCCGGCCACATGCAGCGAGGTGCCGACGCCGGAGCTCGCGAAGTTGTACTTGCCGGGGTTGTCCCGAAGCAGCGCCAGCAGCTCCTTCGTGTTGCTGGCCGGCAGCTCCTTCTTGCCGGCGAGCACCAGCGGCGCATCGCCGATCAGGCTGATCGGTACGAAGTCCTTCAGGCTGTCGTACTTGACGATGCTGGGCTGCACGAATTTCGCGATCGCCATCGAGCTCTCAACCGAGAATAAGAGCGTGTAGCCGTCCGGCTCGGCGCGGGCCGCGCGTTGCGTCCCGGTCACGCCGCCCGCGCCGGGCGCGTTCTCGACCACGACGGTCTGGCCGAGCCGGTCGCTGAGCTTGTTCGCCACCACCCGCGCCACGACATCGACGCTGCCGCCGGCCGCATAGGGCACGATCAGCGTCACCGGCCGCGTCGGCCAGCTTTGGCTCGTGGCCGGCGTGGCGCCCCAGATGGCGGTGCAAAGCACGGCCGCGAGCAGCAGTGTCGGACGAATGGCTTGGATGCGCATGGTCTCCCCCCTCAGCGTTGAGCAAAGCATCTGAGCAAGCACTGCACAAATTGTGCCGCTTCGTCCGCCATGTTTGGGCGTCCTATGTTTTGCGACATGGGGCGGCCCCGCCCGGACGGTTCGATTTCGCTTGCGACCTCCGCTATGATTGCGCCCTCAAGTTTCGGCCGGTTCGAGATACAACCGGCTGCATCCCGGGAGGATATCGATGGAAGCGGCCCAAAACGAAGCCCAGCAGGCCTTCACGGCCAAGATGCAGGCCAAGCACATCACGCCGCTGTGGACCATCGCCAACCGGACCATCCGCAAGGAGCCGACGCCGCTGATCCCGTCGGTGTTCTGGAACTACCAGCGCGACATCCGCCCCTATATCCTCGAGGCCGCCGACATCATCACCGCGGCCGAGGCGCACCGCCGCGTCCTGGTGCTGAACAATCCAGCGCTGAAGCACGGCGCCACGCACACGCTGACCTGCGCGATCCAGGCTATCAAGGGCGGCGAGATCGCACCGGCGCACCGGCATTCGCAGGCGGCGCTGCGCTTCGTCATCGAAGGCGAGGGCGCCTATACGGCGGTGAACGGCGAACGGATTTACATGCACACCGGCGATTTCATCGTAACGCCGGCCTGGACCTGGCACGACCACGGCAAGGAATCCGACGGCGTGATGATCTGGCTCGACGGCCTCGACGTGCCGCTGGTCAATCATCTCGGCGCGACCTTCTCGGACGACTACGAGGGCGACGGCGCGTTCCCGCAGTCGCGGCCGCCGCATGACTCGTTCTCGCGCTACAGCTCCGGGATGCTGCCGCTCGAGCCGATCACGCAGCGCGCCTCGCCGGTGTTCGCCTATCCGTATGAGCGCACCCGCACCGCGTTGGAGAACATGCGCAAGGCCAACGACTGGGATGTCTGCCACGGGCTGAAGCTGAAGTTCGCCAATCCGGCGACCGGCGACTGGGTCATGCCGACGATCGCGACCTTCGCGCAGCTCCTGCCCGAGGGCTTCAAGACCGCGCCGTACCGCTCGACCGAGGCGACGGTGGTGATGACCGCCGAGGGCACCGGCAAGGCCACGGTCGGCGACCAGACCTACACGCTCGGCAAGAACGACATCTTCGTGGTGCCGAACTGGACCTGGTGGCAGATCGAGGCGAGCGACGATCTCGTCCTGCTCAGCTACTCGGACCGCGCCGCGCTGGAGAAGCTCGATCTCTGGCGCGAGCAGCGGGCGAATGAACCGCCGCGGCTGTAAATCCGACCAAGTACTCGTCATCCCGCGCAGGGCGGGACGGGATCACCCGCATTTGCGGGTGATGACAGGCAGAGATGGGGCTTAAGCCATGATCGTCACCACCACCAACGATATCGCGGGCTATCGCATCACCCGGCACCTCGGCGTGGTGCGCGGCCTCACGGTGCGCTCGCGCAGCGTGATCGGCAACATCGGCGCCGGCATCCAGTCGCTGTTCGGCGGCAACATCTCGATCTACACCTCGCTGGCCGAAAAAGCCCGCGAGGAGGCCTTCAACCTGATGGTCGAGCACGCAGCGTCGGCCGGCGCCAACGCCATCGTCGCGATGCGCTACGACGCCAACGAGATCACCGACGGCATCACCGAGGTGCTGGCCTATGGCTCGGCGGTGGTGGTCGAGCCGGCCTGAGGCGGGCCGGGCGGCAAGCGCGCGCAAAGCGCGCCATATCGAGCGCGCATAAAGCGCACTGATATTCTGTTAAATAAACCAGAGCAGCCCAAGGTCCCGAACGCCGGGTGATTTTTCCCGCGTCGTCTGCTTTAAGTTGCGGCCGGGGAAGTTGCGTTTGGGGGATAGCGTGCAGGGGATCAATCGGCGTTCGGCCGTCGCCATGTGCTTGGCGGCGCTGACGGGTGGCTGCGTCACCGTCGAGAACTCGCTTCGAAAAGAGGACGTGGCGAGCTTCAAGCTGACGAGCGTCGCGGTCCGCTACAAGCCGGATGCCAGCATCAGCTGGGACGATGCGGTGCGCTCCTACGCGGTATCCAAAGGCATTCCCGACCACGAACTGGCCGAGGCTTCGAACTCGCCAGAGGCCAAGGCCCATGCGCGGACGTTCCTGGCCGGCCGCATCAAGACTTCGCTGGAGCGAAGCCTGTCGCCGAAGATTGCGGGCACACGGCCGGTGCGGCTCGAGATCGTGGTGCACTCGTTCGTGATCGCGTCTGCGGTGCAGCGCATCGTGATCGGCGGCTCGCACATGATGATCGCCGACGCGGTGCTGGTCGATGCACGGACCGGCGCTCAGTTGGTGAGCTATCCAGGTCTAGGTGCGGTGGTCGCGGCCGGGCAGGGCATCGTCGGAACCGCGGTGCAGGCTGCCGTCGACGCCGCGCAAGAGCTGCAGCCGGCGGACCGGGTGCTGAACAGCTATTCCGAGCGCTACAGCGCCTGGCTGCTCAAGGCCTGAACCGGCAGCAGCCGGGCCGGGCGGCCTCGTCCACCGAGGCGAACCGCAGTTTTCGGATCGGGGATGACAGACGGCTTTCGGGCCATTATGGTCCGCCCGCCTGACCCGCAGGAGTGTAGCTCAATGGCTAGAGCACCGGTCTCCAAAACCGGGGGTTGCAGGTTCGAGTCCTGCCACTCCTGCCAGCATTTTCAGTGACTTAGACCGACTTCTTCTGGATCGGGTTGCGGCGTTGGACTCTACCTGGGCCCAAGTCCTTGCCGCGGGCTTAAAGCGCCATCTGCCACCGCAGATCGAGTCGAATGTCGGGAAAGTCGCGGGCGGAGGACGCAGCGCGTCCTCAGGTGCGACGGCGATCCGACTTCTTGGGCGCGTACGCTTCCGGACCGTTCTGTTTTGATGCGTAAGCTTCCTGACCGTTCGGTCTCGGCAGTTCTCTTTGTAGTTCTCTTGGCGGTTCCTTGGCCGCCACTGCTTCGGTGGGAGCCGGAAATTGCACTTCGATCTGTGAGGAGATTTGCCGGAGCCAGTCTTCGGCGCGGCTTGAACGGTCCCTGTAGTACTGGAGCTCAGCCTCGAGCTTCTTGATGTGATCTTCGGCCGCTCGAAGCTCCAGCGACAGCTTGTGGGCGATGCCCAGTGCGTGCTGACTGTTTTTTTCTGCAATGCCCGCGGCCCGCTGGAGCAATCCGAGAATTTCCTGCCCCGTCCTGTCCAACGGATCCTCGCCGTTCTGGGACGCGGCGATGACTTCTGGCCGGCCTTGACCGTTCTCCTGCACTTCTCTGATCCCCACTTTCCGACGTCCACGCCCCACTTAGCGCCGAAGCTGACCGCCGCCAAATTTTCACATTGGCGCCCAAATTCTTTATCGCCCGGCTTTGGAAATTTACGAGTGTGCTTCGTTCGAGAACGAACGGCAGCCTTTCGCGGAGAAGATATGGTTGGTCCCGCAGCAAGGACATTTCAGCCCGAACGGCGTGGCCGAAAGATATCCGATCGGATTTCCGAGCCGGGCACGAATGCGCGTGATGATGTCGATGCCGGTGCGCGGGCAACGATAGACCAGAGGTCGGACATCCCGATCGGCAACGCTGGGTACCATCACACGCAACCACTATGTGCTCGCTCCCCCGATCTATAAACCGTGCACAGAAGGGCAAGTTCCCGGGCGTTGGTTCCGGCGTGCTGTGCCCGGCGGTACGATGCGGCCACGGCCTGGTGTCGTGGTAATCTCGAGCAAGTGCATCAGCGGCCGCTGCAGGGAGGGCCAACCGCATGCTCCGAAATGTCGTCGCCACGCTCGTCCTGCTTGCGCTGCACATCGGCGTCGCGCCGGCCGGCGAAATCCGTGTGCTCGCGGCGGTCGCGGTGAAAGATCCGCTCGATCGCTTTGCCCAAGCCTTCACCCGCGCCACCGGTCACAAGGTCGAGATCGGCTACAGCCTGACCGGGCCGATCCTGGCCGACATCAAGGCCGGCAAGCCGGTCGATGCCGTCGTGCTGCCGGAGCAGGGCAAGGTGGCGCTGACAGGCTTGGGCCTGTTGGATAAGCCTACGCCGGTCTCGGCAAGCCTTGCCGGCGTCGGCGTTCGGGCCGACGCGCCGATGCCCGACGTGTCCACGCTCGACGCATTCAAGGCGCTGCTGCGCGCCACTCCGTCGATCTCTTACACCGATCCCAAGAGCGGCGGCGCGTTCGGCCAGTATTTCGCCCGCGCGCTGGCCGAGATCGGCATGGCCGACGAAGTGGCGCGCAAGGCGGTGCTGGTGCCCGGCAGTCATCTCGTCGTCGTGACGGTGGCGAAGGGCGACGCTGCGATCGGCATCACCTTCAAGAGCGCGATCGTCACGACGCCCGGCCTGAAGTTCGCCGGCACGTTGCCGCGCCCGCTGGAAGACCGCGAGCCGTTTACCGCCGGCGTGCTGAAGAATGCCAAAGAGCCGGCCATCGCGGAGGCGTTTGTCGCAAGCCTTGTGGCGCCGGAGGCGGTCGCTGTCTGGAGCGAACTCGGATTTGCTGCGGGGCCGGCGTCGCACTAGCGGGACGTCACACGTAAGCTCAACGCCCGACAAGTTGGCGAAGCCGCCACAGCAGATAAACGGCCGCGAACAGCGCCGGCGGAAACAGCACGACCATCGCTAGAAAATAAATGGCGGTGTGCACCGCATCCTGGTTCATCGCCAGTGCGACCATCACCGCTATACATGTGACAAATGCCGCTGCTGCCGCGGTTAAAGGCCTCGTATTGGCGAAGTTGTAGATGACACCAGGCACCTTGGTCCTCGCAGTTTTTGCGGCGAGAACGAGCCCAGGTGCAAACGTCGCGCAGTGCACATGCTGGTGCACAGCAAGCCTGTCGCCCGGCAGCTCGCCCATGCTGCCACAGACAAACGGCGAGACCGCACGCCCGTCTGCTCAACGTCCGATGAAGCATAGTGCGTGATGTGGCGACGCTGCGATGCCGCGGTTGCGACATAAAGCCTCGCAACTTCGTGTCCGGGGAGATGCGGCCGGTTCGCTCTTGCTAAAGCCCGAGCGGCGGTGCGGCAGGCATCACCACACCATGAGCGGGAACGTGATGACGCGCGATCCACGCACGGGCCGCGCTCCGGTCGGGCCCTGCATCCGGTTGCCGGCGGCAAGCTCGGCCGGCGATTTCCCGATCTCCATGGTCCAGTAGTACTGGCCGGATTTCGAGACCGCATAGGCGACGGCCTTGCAGCCGGGCAGGCGCATGTTCGCGGCATGGCCGGGAGAGGCGCGCCACTGGCCCATCGTTGCGGCCTTGGTCTTGTTGCCGGCGGCGACGTTCTCGGCGCGGGCGCCTTGCGCTGCCCGCTCGGAGAAGCCCGAGTGGTCCATGCTGTTTCGCCGGGCCATGTCGTTCGAATGCTGCTGGGCGAGCCGTTGCATCAGCGCGCAGTCTGATTTCGCCTGCGCCTGGGTGGTCGTGATCAGCGCGACCAGAATTGAAGCCAGGGAAATCCGAACGCGTCTCATGGGCCATATCCAGCTTGCTTGGACAAAAAGTGCCACGGGTCGCGACGAATGTAACCAGAGCCTGATACCACGTCGACCGCGGCGGTCCGGCCGTTTTCGGCAGGGTCCGCAAGCCTCTGCACATACCTTCGAAGCCGCCGGGTTCGGCCGGCGGGGGCGCCTTCTACAACTGGAAGTCGGAGGCGTGCATCACATGACCGCCGGTCAGCACGATCTCCAGGTCGGCAGTGCCATCGCCATTCACGTCGCCCTGGATCAGGGTGTTGGCCCCGAGCGCCTGGTACCGCAGCTCGCCCTCGTGATGGCCGAACGCGGCCGTGCCGATGAAGGAGAAACTTTCGTTGGTTGGGGTCGTGCTCGCCTTGGCGTCGATCGCCTGGAGGCTGATTAGGTCACCGGTCGTGAAGTCGGTGATGGTGTCGCGGTTGGCGGTGCCGGCCATGCTGGCCCCCACCGTGCCGTACACGAAGGTGTCGTTGCCGGCTCCTCCCGTGAGCGTGTCGGCCTGCAGGCCGCCGGTGAGCTTGTCGTCGCCGCCGCCGCCGATGATCTTGTCCTTGCCGTCGCCGCCGGACAGGTTGTTGATCCCATCATTGCCGGTGATCGTGTTGTTGAGCGCATTTCCGGTGCCGTTGATGGCGCCGGTGCCGGCCAGCACCAGCCATTCGACGTTGTCCGGCAGCGTGAAGTTGAGCAGGCTGGAGACGACGGTGTCGGCGCTGCTTGTGCCGGTGTCGCTGATCGTCACGCCGCCGGTCTTGATGATGTAGGTGTCGTTGCCTTCGCCGCCGTACAGGAAGTCGGCGCCGCCGCCGCCCTCGAGCGTGTCGGCGCCGGAGCCGCCGTAGATGCTGTTGACGAGCGTGTTGCCGGTGAGCTTGAGGCCGGTCGCGCCCGCATCGGCGATCAGCTCCTCGATCTCCTGGCCCTTGCCCAGCGTGTAATCCACCGACGCATAGATCCGGTCGGTGCCGCCGCCGGTGGCCTCGATCACGATGTCGCCGGCGCTGTCGACCCAATACCAGTCGCCGCCGCCGCCGCCCGTCATCTTGTCGTTGCCGCCGTCGCCGTGGAGGTCGTCGAAGTTCGCGCCTCCGGTCAGGATGTCGTCGCCGTTGCCGCCAAAGAGCTGATTGTAGCCGCCGCCGCCGATCAAGGTGTCGATGCCGTCGAGGCCCTTCAGGATGCTGCCGCCGGCGGCGGCCGCCAGCGTGTCGCCGAAGTTGCTGCCGATGAGCCCTTCGATCGCCGTGTAGGTGTCGCCCGCGGCATCGCCGGTGTTGAGCGACGGATTGTCGAGCCGCGCCGTCACGCCGGCGAGCGCATGCTCGTAGCTCGCGAGGTCCGTCCCGTTGCCGCCATCAAGGACGTCGGCGCCGCTGCCGCCTTCTAATGTGTCGTCGAAGTCGCCGCCGAGCAGGTGGTCGACGCCGGCGCTGCCGCGCAGCGTGTCGGCGCCGTCGAAGCCATCGATCTTCACCCGCACCGTGCCGACCGTGCCGTCGGCGAGCGTGTAGGTGAAGGTGTCGGTCGCGGTCGGGTTCGAGGCGCCGGACGCGGCGTCCGGGACGAAGGCGAACGCGCCGCTCGTATTGTAGAAGAAGTTGCCGTCGGACTTGAGCTGGAGATGCGCGCCCGACGCCAGCACGATGTCCTGGCCGACGCTCGCTGCGACGCCATTGATCGCCGTGACGGTGAGCGAGCCGGTATCGGCGCCGTGGCCGTTGTCGTCGAACACGTTGCCGGTGAAGGAATCGTACTCGGTGGTGTGGAACAGGTCGCCGCGCGCGCCGGGGCCGTGATCGACCTCGACGTCCGGCACGAGGTCGCTGTCGAACCTGTGGTTGACGATGTCGTAGGCGAGCGAGCCGGTCGGCGTCGCGGGCCCGCCGCTGGTGGTGTCGGTTTCGAGGTAGATGCGGCCGTAATCGAAGCCGACGTTGAAGTGGCTGCCGGCGTTGTCGCCGGCACTGGTCACCAGCACGTCGGCGAGCGTCAGCTTGTAGACCGTGACGCCGCTATTATCGACGCCCTCGATCCGGATGCCGGTGAGCAGCGCGCCCGAGGCGGCATCGAGCAGGAGCTTCGGCAGGTCGGCTTCGTTGATCGTCGCGTTGAGCGCGCCGAAGGTTCCGTTGCCGGGCAGTGGGACCCCGCCGCCGACATTCTTGCTGGTTCCGTCGTTGCCGACATCGAACGCGAAGGCGGAGAGGTTGAACCAGTGCTCGTGGCCCGCGGTGTTCGAGCCGCCATCGAGGCCGTCGATCGCGAGGTAATACTGCGTTGGCGTGGTCGCGCCGACGGTTCCGGCATTGCCCGACACCAGCGAAGTGCCAGTGCTGGTGGTGACATTCTGGTCGATATCCCAGCCGAACGGGGCATCGGCGACCAATTTGCCTTTGCTGTCCAGATGGAGGCTATCGATGCCGATCTTGTCGTAGTCGAGCGTCAGCCCGAAGCCTCCGCCGCCGCTGTTGACCCCGGTCACCAGCACGTCGGCGAGATTGAGATTGGAGACGATCTGCGGTGTCGCCCCAGCGGTCCGTCCCACCAATGTGGCGCCCTTGAAGATCGTGCCGCCGGCGGCCGCCGCCATCAGCGCCGCGTAGCTGTTGCCATCGAGTGTCAGTTCGAGCGACCCATATGTCGCTTTGGTCGCTTTGGGATCGTCACCATCCGTGGTGCCGAAGCCGTAACTGGCGACGTGGAACGCGCCCGTCAGCGCGGCGTCCGAGTAGTCTCCCGCCACGCCGTCGATGATCAGATAATAGTCGGTCGCACCGGAGCTAGAGGAGGCTGATCCGTGGGCGCCCGTCGCTGTGGTCGGCGGCGTGATGGCCGTGCCGGTTGTGAGGTCGAAACCGAAGCTGCCGGTTGCAATGGCCTTGTTGTTGACGTTCAGCCCGAAAGTCTCGAGCCCGATCTGTTCGTAGCTGAAATCCGCGGTGTATCCCGGGCCGTCGGAATCGCCGATGCTCGACACATGCGCGGTTTTGAGCGAGAGCGCATAGACCACCTGCGAGGTTTGGCCGCTGCCGCCCGCCGTGACGCCCTCGATGCGCATCTCGGTTATGGGGGTGCCCTTGCTTTCTGTCAGCAACAAATTCGCCAGAGCCGCGTCGTCTTTGAACGACACCGAGAGATCGCTGAACTCCTGATCTCCGATGCTGCCCGCCACCTTGGTGGTTCCGAGATTGCCCACGTCGATGTTGAAATCGGTCAGCTCGAACCAGCCCTTGTGCTTGGTGTCCAGGCTGCTTCCGTCGATCCCATTGATCGAGAGGAAATACTTGACCGGAGTGGTGTCCAGCACCGCGTTGGCGCCTTTGGTGACCAGCGCCGGGATGGCGGCGCCAGTGAGTCCTTTGTTATTCAGGATGTCCCAGCCGAACGGGGTATCGGCGACCAGATTGCCCGTGGCGATTTCCTGAACTGTGTTCTTGATCCCGATCCTGTTGTAGTCGAGCGTGAGGTCGAACCCGAGGTCCTGGCTGTTGGCGACGTTCTTGACCAGCACGTTGGAGAGGTTGACGTCGTAGACGATCTGCGGCGTTCCGCCCGCTGTCATGCCGACGAGTGACGCTGACTTGAACACGGTGCCGGCGGCGGCGGCCGCGAGCAGGGCCGCCGAGCTTTCGCCCTGCAGCGACAGGCCGAGATCGCCATAGACGGCTTTGCCGGGGCCGCCGCCGCCGGTGTCGCTGCCGATCGTCGTCGGATTGTCGGCCCCGAAATTGAAACTGCTGACGCGGAACGCCCCCGTCAGGCCATTGCCCGTATAGTTGCCGGCGACGCCCTGGATGACGAGGTAGTAATCGGTTGCCGCAACGGGGAGTTTATCTGCCGGCTGGTCCGCGAAGGTGCCCGAGAGCGTGGACGGATCAATCGATAGGTTCTTGGAGACATCCCACCCGAATGAACCGGTGTCGACCAGCGTTGCGGTGGTCGGGTCGATCCCCTTGGTCAGCAGCCCGACCTTCGCATACACCAAGCTGAGAACGTAACCGTCATTGTTGTCTTCAGCGACGTGCGTGACGTAGGCATTGTTGAGCGTGAGCTGATAGACCGTGCGATCGCCGCTGCCGAGAGCGGGTGCGTCCGACTCGCCTTCGATCCGCACGTTGTACTGCCTGCTCAGGCTGAGCGCGTTCAGCACCAGGCCGAAGGCTTTTTCGTCGTGGAGCGTCACCGAAAGCGCGCCGAATTCGCCCTTGCCGGAAGTGTTTGCGACCTGGCTTGTGCCGAGATTGCCGATGTCGATGTTGAAATCGGCAAGCTCGAACCAGCTGCGATGCCCCGCGACCTGCGAGTCGCCTTTAATTGCGGGACTTGCCCCGACTTCGCTGAAGGCGAGGTAGTAGTGGTTCGCAACCGACGGCAAGACGCTGCCGGTGCCGCTCGACACGGTCGATGTGCCGCCATTGGTCGGCGCCACGTTGACGATATCCCAGCCGGCCGATTGCGGCGGCAGCAGGATGTTGTTGGCGTCCCGGTCGCGGGCGACCAAGCCGATGCTGCTGTAGTCGAGCGAAAGGCTGAACGAGCCGCCGGGATCGTTGTTTTTGGCGTCGTGCGCGTCGACGACCAGCGCGTTGGTCAGGTTGAGGCTGTAGGTGATCACCGATGGCGTCGCGCTGTCGCGGGCGATCAGCGAGGCGTTGGAGAATTGCGTGCCTTTCGCCGCGCCCTCCCAGAACTTGGCGAGCGTCTCGCCCGAGATCGTCATGGTGAGCGGCGCGAAGCCGGCCTTGTTGAAGCCGCCGCTGCCGTCCTGGGCCGAACCGGAGTTTTCGATGCCGAGGCTGAAATCCTCGACCTGGAAGGCCCCGATCAGCGGGCCGGTCAGGGGGCCGCTGATCGGATCGGAATAGCTGCCCGCGACGCCATTGATGATGAGAAAATATTGCAAAGCCATTTGGATGCCCCCCGGCAAAAAAAACGCGCGGCCGTGCGAGCGGCCGCCGCGGTCGATTAAAAATGGTTAATGAAACGGTAACCTATGGAACCCGTATTCACAAGCAACTATCGGGAAACGGAACCCGAGGCGGGCGGGCAGAAATTTCCATTATTTTTAAATGCTTAGACCAGGCCGAGCCGCTGGTAGACCGGCAGCCGGTCCCGGCGGAACTCGCTGAGGGTCTTTTCCAGATCGGCCCGCCGCTGCTCGGGTGAGAGCGGCGCGGCGCCCGCCACGGCATCGGCGGGGCGTGCGATCATGACCTGCATGAGCTGCTCGACCGGCGGCGGGGTCGGGCCCGACGCGGTCAGCAGCAGCATCTGCTCGACCGGCGGCAGGGTCAGGCCGGTGCCAAGCAGCGGCGAGGCGAGGGTGTGCTCGTGGTTCTGCTTGCCGAGCCGCGCCAGCGCCGCCCGGTTGAAACGCGCGGTGCTGGCACGGCGCCTGGCCTCATCCTCCGGCCCGAGCACCGGCATGATCGCGCCGACCGCCATGAGGATGGCGATCGTCTGGAACGCGGCATTGCCGCCGCCTGAGGCTGCCACCCGCTGATCGCTGAGGATCTCTCCGAGGATGCGAGGGCCGTCGGCCATGACCTCGAACACCGCCTGGGCGGGATTGATCTCGACCGTGACCTCGCCGAGCGGAACGCGGACCTTGAAGGGGAGCGGCGGCGGCGTTCGGATGACAACCAGTGGCGTGGCAAGCAGACGTTCGTTGCGCTCCGCCGGCGACAGTTGCCGCGCGCCGCGCACGAACAGGTCGCGGCGGAACTGCGTGTTCATGAAATAGTCGCGGATCGTCTCGCGCGCGGTCTGGTCAGTCACCTCCTTCAGCAGCTCGTTCGCCTGCGGCGGCAGCACCAGCGGGTCCATCTGCTCGACGAGCCCGCTTGCGGCCGCGAAGCCGAGCTTGGCTGCGCTGAGATCGGCCACGACGTCGGAATGATAGGCCGGTGACCAGTCGCGGTTCAGGTATTCGTGCGCCAGATAGTTGCGCGACATGGCCGCGATGGCGTCGAGCCGCTTGCCGCTCTGCGCGTTGACCGCGAAGTATCCCGCGTTGGCGTCGCGCAGCTTCTGCGCGAATGCGATCGCCGCGCCGATCGCATCCGGCGTCGGCTCGCCTTGGCCGCGCAGGCGCTCCACCATGAGCTGTCGCAGCGGGGCGGCCGCAGCCCACCCCGGCAGCGCGTTGTAGCTGATGTAGACCACGCCGCCCGGATTGAGCTTCGCATAGATGAAATCGACGATCGCCTGACGGTTCTCGCGGCTGATCCAGGACCACACGCCGTGCAGCGCGATGTAGTCGAACCGCGGCAGGTCCGCCTTCAGCGCCTCGGCAAAGCTCTGCTCGAGGAACGTGACGTTCTCGATATCGCCCGCGCGCTTGAGCTGTTGGGCGCTCGCGATATGCGTCGGATTGAAGTCGATGCCCCAGAACGCGCCTTGCGGATTGGCGGCGGCGAGCAGCGCCGTGCTGAAGCCGTGGCCGCAGCCGAGCTCGCAATAGCTGAAGCCGTCGGCGAGCGACGGCGTCGCGTAGCCGCGGTAGAGCAGGGAGAAGTTCTGCGCGAGCGGCGACAGGCCCGGATAGAAGCCCGACGTGTAGTCCATGTTGGTGACGTAGCCGTCCGCCCAGTCCGCCATTCAGTCGCCCCCGCCTGACCGGGCATTGGTCCCTGACGGCCGGAGAGATTTCAAGCGGGATTTTCCGGAGCGCTGGGCAATCATAGCCTGGTGTGAACGTCGACCACGGCCACCCGGCCGTTCTCGACCTGTTTCACCGCCTCGGCGAGCACTTTGGTGAGTTCGCTGGGTTCGGTCACCGGGCCGGCGGCCCATGCGCCGTAGCTTCGCGCGTTCATGGCATGATCGACCGCCGGATCGACCATGCGCTGTCCGATCCAGGCGTTCTCACGCGGGCGGTTGCGGTCCTTGGCGACCTCGATCTGGTGGCGCTCGTCGTTGCCCCAGGTGTTGTTGTTGTTGATCACGCAGAGCAGCGGCGCGCGGTAGTGGACCGCGGTCCAGATCGCGCTGGCATACATGGCGTAGTCGCCGTCGCCGAAGATCGCCACGCAAAAGCGGCCGGCGTCGCGCGCCGCGATCGCGGCGCCGACCGCCGCGCCCGGGCCGTAGCCGACGCCGCCGCCGCCGTTGTGGCCGAGATAATCGCCGGCGCCGGCGAACTGCCAGACGCCCTCCGGGAAGCTCGCCTGGTTGCGGACGGCGAGCTGCCACTTCTTGTGTTTGACGGCGTCGTAGATCTCCGACACCAGCCGGGCGGGGGTGATCGGCTTGCTGTCCCAGTCTTTCCTGACGGCCTCGCGCTGCCGCGCCCGCAGAGCCTTGTGGCGCTCGGCGACGGTGGTCTTGCGCGCCTTGGCCTGCGCCTGCAGGGCTTCGTTCGATTGCAGTTGCTGCCGGACCGCATCGGCAAGTTGCTTGGTCCCAAACAGCGGATCGGCGCTGAGCTGCACGTCGATGGGCGCCTGCGAGCTTGAAAGATAGGACCACGAGGTCGGCGCCATCTCGTTCAGCGACAGGTCGATGACGGTGCGGCCGGTCTTGCCGCGGCCTTGCGCCACCTCGGCGCGGTCGTTGGTGTAGCCATTCAAGAGGCTTGCGAGGTCGCGGCAGTCGATCGCCAGCACGACATCGGCCTCGTTGACGAGCTTGCGCTCGCCGCTGAGATTCTGCGGATGGCCGGTCGGGAACGCGACCATGGCCAGATCGTCCTGATAGGCCGCGCCGGTGAGTTCCACGAGGTCGACGAGCGCGGCCGTGCTGGCCGGGTTCAGCCCGAGCCGTCCGCCGACGATGAGCGGCAGCTTGGCGCTCAGCAGCAGCTCCGCGGCCTTCGCCACCGCCTGCGGATTGGCCGCGATCGGCGCGCCGGTCTGCCAGAGCCTGCCGTCCGGCATGTGAAGCGTGCCCGCGATCTTCTGCTCCTGCACGCCGCAGTCGGCGGTGACGTAGACCGGCCCGGCCGGCGGAGTCATCGCGAGCCTGTAGCCGCGCGCCAGCGCGTCGAGCGTCGCTTGTCCGGTGACCGGGTCGTCGGACCACTTCACGTAAGGCTTCACGATCTCGCTTTGCGGGTTGGCGCAATGCAGCCAGTCGACCCAGCGGCGCTCGGCGGGATCGAGCGGGCCGCTGCCGCCGATCACCATCAGCGGCACGCGGTCGGCGAAGGCGTTGTAGACCGCCATCGAGCCGTTCATCAGGCCGACCAGATTGTGGATCATGCAGACGCCGGGCTTGCCGGTCGCCTTGGCATAGCCGTGCGCCATGGCGATCACGGCCTGCTCGTGGATGCCCATGATCAGCTTGGGCTTGTGGTTGCGGCCGAAGTTGACGAGCGAATCGTGCAGGCCGCGGAAGCTCGATCCCGGCAGCAGGAAGACGTAGTCGGTATCAAGCCTAGCCAGGAACTCGACGAAGGCGTCCGAATAGTATTCGGCGTCGCGGCGGTTCTCCGGCAGATTGATAGGAGCCTCGCCAGCGTAGCGGCTGGACGGATCGTCTTGGGTCATTCACTCGCCCTTGATATTGGATTCTTTGATGACGCGAGCCCAGCGCTCCTGCTGGCTCACGATGAAGCCTTCGAACTCCTGCGGCCCGCCGCCGAAGATCACGAAGCCGCGCTGCTCCAGCACCTTCTTGATGTCCGGCCGGTTGAGGATTTCCGCGATGTCGCGCACGATCTTGTCGCGGATCGCGGCCGGCAGGTTCGCAGGCCCGAACAGGCCGAACGAGCCCTGCGACGTGAATCCGGGAACGCCTTGCTCGGCGATGGTCGGAATCTCCGGCGCGAGCGGCGAGCGCGTCAGCGACGCGACGCCGAGCGTGCGCATGTTGCCGGCCGTCACATAGGGCAGGATGGTGGCGACACTGTTGAACGACGCCGTGACCTCGCCGGTCAGCACCGCGGTGGTCGCTTCCGGCGCGCCCTTGTAGGGCACGTGCACCAGCTCGATCCCGGTGAGGCGGGCGAAGTTCTCCATCGCCAGGCGTTGATGGCTGCCCGGTCCGGTCGAGCCGTACATGACGGTGCCGGGCTTCGACTTCGCCCAGTCGACGAATTCCTTGACGGTGGTGGCGGGCGCCGCCTTGGTCAGCGCGAACATGTGCGGCGCGGTCGCCAGCAGCAGCACCGGCGTCAGCTCTTTCAGTGAATAGGGCAACGACGGATAGAACAGCGGATTGAGCAGGTAGGTGCCGTCGGACGCCAGCAGCAGCGTGTAGCCGTCAGGCGCGCTTCGCGTCACCGCGGTGGTGCCGATGATGGTGTTGCCGCCGGGCCGGTTCTCCAGCACGACCGCCTGGCCCCATTTCTCGGACAGCGCCTGCGCCACGACCCGCAGCAGGATGTCCGGCGTGCCGCCGGCCGAGTAGGGGACGATGATGCGGACCGTGCGGTTTGGATATTCGTCCGCGCGACCGAGCGTTGCCGCAAGCGATAGCGCAAGCGCGATCAACGTCGCGGTTCGCAGGAGGCGCATCAGCATGTTGGAGGTCCGGATCAGGGCAGCATGACCGACAATAGGCCGTGGAATTCACCGCTGTAAACGCAACGGTGCATGGCAGGTGGCGAGACCGGGCATGTCGGCGCTCCAAAAACTTTGCTAACGTTGGAACCAATCAAATAAGCCGACCAAAATGGGAGGCCTGGGGATGAAACGCTTTGCACGGGCAGTTATGGCACCGGCCGTTCTGGCCGCGCTCTGTCTGTGGCCGCAGCTCGTGTCGGCCCAGCCGGCCGCGACGCACGCGTCGCTCAACGACAAGGAACTGCTCGGCATGCGGCTGTTCAATCAGTCGTGCCGCGTCTGTCACACCAAGCCGCAGCTATCGAGCCCGGTCTACGGACCGACGCTGTCGCGCCAGTCGCTCGGCGGCCAGGACGACGTGATGCGCGAGGTGATCAACAACGGCACGCCGCGCATGCCGGGCTTCCGGCATCACTTCCAGCCGGCCCAGATCGACGCCATCGTTTCCTATCTCAAGACCATTCCGGCGCCCGCGCCGTAGGAGGAATCCATGCGAAGCATGCGATGGTCCCTTGCTGCCAGTTCGCTCGTGATCGCGTTGCTCGTTGCTCCGGCATCCGCCGCCGACGCCATCCTCAGCGGCATCGTCAAATCCTCCGATGGTGCTCCGATGGGCGGCGTCATGGTGTCGGCGAAGCCGCAAGGCGGCACCATCACCACCACGGTGCTGACCGACGAAGGCGGCCGCTACTATTTCCCGCCGCTCGCCTCGGGCAAGTACCGCGTCTGGGCGCAGGCGCTGGCGTTTGCGCCCGATAAAGGCGAGGTCGATCTCGGCGCAACGAAGAAGCACGACTTCACGCTGAAGCCCACGGAGGACGTCTGGAAGCAGCTGCCCGGCAACGCCATGCTCGCGGCGCTCCCTGAGGACAACGAGCAGGACAAGCGCATGAAGGTGATCGTGCGCAACAACTGCACCGCCTGCCACACCGCAAGCTACGTGCTGCAGCATCGCTTCGACGAGGCCGGCTGGAACGCCATCGTCGAGCTGATGAAGAACGTCAACGTCTACGGCAGCTACGTCGCCGGGAGCAGGCCGCCGTCCGGCATCCTCGACCATCACCAGAAGGAGCTGGCTGCGTATTTGGCGAAGGCGAGGGGGCCCGGCGAGAACGGCACCCACGTCAAGCTTCCGCCGCGCGCCACCGGCGAGGCCGCGCGCGTCATGTATAAGGAGTACGACGTCCCGCTCGACGCCGACGCCGGCCTGCCGGCTAACTTCGTGCAGAACGACGGCAGCGACTGGTCGCTCGGCACGCCATCGGTGCTCATCCCCGGCTGGGGCGTGCACGACGCCTGGATGGATTTCCAAGGCGACGTCTGGTTCACCTGCAACATTCCGAACAAGCAGATCACCATCGGCCGCATCTCCACGAAAACCGGCGCCGTGAAGCTGTTCGCGGTGCCCGGTCCGCAGGGCCTGATGGCGCAGACCCACGGCATGACGCGCGACGTCAACGGCATCCTCTGGTTCAACGTCAATCCGGGCCGCGGCGGCATCGGCCGCATGGACCCGAAGACCGAGAACCTCGAAGTGTTCATCCCGCCGCCCGGCATGTCGCCGACCGGCGGCGCCACCACGGTCGACTACGACGGCAAGGGCAAGATCTGGTCGTCGTCGCCGGACGGCGCGCTGCGCTTCGATCCGGACACCGGCCAGTTCACCGAGTTCAAGTCGATCACCTATAAGACGCCGAACGGCACCGGCGTCACCTATGGCGCCGCCGCCGACCGCGACGGCAACGGCTGGTGGGCCGAGATGTCGATCGACATCATCGGCAAGGGCAACATGGCGACCGGCAAGGCTGAGGAAGTGCGGCTCGAGCCGGTGAAGGCCGAGCTCGATCGCGTCACGCCCGAGGCCAAGAAGTTCTTCGAGACCTACAACCAGCCGGACTTCAACAGTCCGCTGCCCTGGGCGCAGGGCCCGCGCCGCATGGGCACCGACAAGGCCGCCGACGTGCTCTGGGTCGGCAACTCCTGGGGCGCGAACCTCGCGCGCATCAACACGAAAACGAACGAGACCACCTACGTGCCGCTGCCGGACAAGCAGCAGCCGTATCACGTGCATGTCGACAAGCAGCACCGGCCATGGACCAACCTGTGGGGCGCGGACCGGGTGATGCGCTACGATCCGCAGAGCGGCGCATGGACCGCGTTCGATCTGCCGACGCGCGGCGCCGAGCCGCGCTACGTCTCGCTGCTCGAGCGCGACGGCGCGCCGACGAAGGTGGTGTTGCCGTATTTCCGCGCCCGCAAGGTCGCGGTGATGACCTTGCGCAGCGAGGCCGATCTCGCGGCGTTGAAGAGCGAGGCCGAGCGGCAGTGAGCAGCGTTGCTTTCGCTGCCTACGCGTCCCGCGCATCGGCACGTTGCCGGCGTTGCGCGATCGCGTGAGGCTGTGGACAGCCACAATTGACAGGCGACGGCCGGACGGCATCCTCCGTGCATGGGAATCAGAAGTTACTTCAAGGGCGGGCGGCTCGCCCGCATGAGCAATGGGACGTATTGCATCATCCGGGACCTGGGGCTCGTCAAAGGCGGCAAGGGGCTGCGCCACCACGAGTGTCTTCTGAGAATCCCGCGCTTGTTTTCGATCTTGGTGCCGATGGTCTGGCCGCAGCGTCGGCGCTTTGCCGAAGCCGCCCTACCGGCCGAGGAAGGTTCCCCGGCCTACGCTCGTGGAGCTTCCACAAATCCCTGAGCTGTGCGCTCGACCTCGCACTGTGCTCGCCGCACGACATAAAAAGTGACGTGCATGGCCGGCTTGTGTGCACAGCGGCCAACTTTTACGGGAGACCTTGGCCCGTCCTCTGATTGTATGATAGTCGGAATTCGCGGGGTGGGCGACGACCATCAAGCAAGGGGAACTAACAACAGCGAACGGCGGTCTCGCCGGGCGGGGGACGATTGTGACGTATCCGGCGGACTTTTCCGTTGCGACGCTCAATGGCGCGAACGGCTTCAAGATCAGTGGGCAGAACGCGACCGACTATGCCGGCGCTTCGGTCGCCTCCGCAGGCGACATCAACGGTGACGGCTTCGACGACCTGATCATCGGCGTTCCGGGCGCCGACCCGAACGGCTCCTCGTCCGGCGCGGCCTATGTGGTGTTCGGCAAGGCTTCGGGCTTTGCATCCGACATCGCGCTGTCCAGCCTCGACGGCACGGCCGGCTTCAAGCTCACAGGGGCGGCTGCCGGCGACTTCACCGGCTTGTCGGTCGCCTCGGCGGGCGACATCAACGGCGACGGCTTTGCCGATCTGGTGATCGGGGCTCACGGCAGTGCCGGCTTCACCGGCACGAGCTATGTGGTGTTCGGCAAGGCCTCGGGCTTCGGATCGAACATCGACCTTGCCGGCCTCGACGGCACCAGCGGCTTTAAGGTCGTCGGCGCTGCCGCGGGCGACGACATGGGCCGCTCGGTCGCCACGGCCGGCGACTTCAACGGCGACGGCTATGACGATCTCGTCCTCGGCGCGCCCTATGCCGATCCCAACGGCACGAGCTCCGGCGCGAGCTATGTGATCTTCGGCAAGGCCGGAAGCTTCGGATCGACCTTCGACGTCACCACGCTCGACGGCACCAACGGCATCAAGTACAGCGGCGCGGCGGCGGGAGATCACGCCGGCTTTTCCGCTGCCTCGGCGGGCGACTTCAACGGCGACGGCATCGACGATCTGGTCATCGGCGCCGAGCTTGCAAATGCAAACCACTCGGGCGCGGTTTATGTGGCGCGCGGCAAGGTCGGCACGTTCTCGGCCAACAAGGATCTGACGCCCCCGCTATGGGCCACGTTCACGGGTAACGCCGACTGGGAGCAGGCCGGCCACTCCGTCTCCTCGGCGGGCGATCTCAACGGCGACGGCTACGACGACCTGATCATCGGCGCGCCGTTCGCCGGGCCGCACGGCATCAATTCGGGAACGAGCTATGTGGTCTTTGGCCGTGCGGCCAGCCTGTCCGGGTCGCTGAGCAGCGGCCTGGGTTTCAAGCTCAACGGCGCGACGGCGTCGGCCCAGGCCGGCTACTCCGTCGCTGCGGCCGGCGACGTCAACGGCGACGGCTTCGATGACCTCGTCGTCGGCGCACCCTTCGCCAGCGCGCAAGGGGTCTATTCGGGCGTGGATTATGTGGTGTTCGGGAAAGCCTCGGGCCTCTCGGGGACCATCGAGCTGTCGAGCCTCAACGGCACGAACGGCTTCAGGATCGGCGGACCCGCCGGCTTCGATGCCATTGGCCGTTCTGTCTCGTCGGGCGACATCAACGGCGACGGTTTTTCCGACCTCATCATCGGTGCGATGCACTCCGATCCGCACGGCACGGACTCGGGCGCGGCCTATGTGGTGTTCGGCCAGGCGCCGGATACGGCGGTGGTGCGCACCGGCACGGGCGCCTCGCAAACGCTCGCCGGCGGCAACTTCAATGACACGCTGAACGGCCTCGGCGGCAACGACAAGCTCTACGGCAACGGCGGCGACGATACGCTCAACGGCGGCACCGGCAACGACGTCATGAAGGGCGGCGACGGCAACGATACCTATTATGTCGACAGTGCGGGCGACGTGGTGTTCGAGGCGGCCAACGAAGGCACCGACACGGTCCACACCACCGTGTCCTACACGCTGGCCCCCAACGTCGAGATTCTGATCGCCGATTCCAACGCCGGCCTGTCGCTGACCGGCAACAATCTCGACAACACCATCACCGGCGGCGACAGCAACGACCATCTCGTCGGCGGCCGGGGTGCCGACCACATGAACGGCGGGGCCGGCAACGACATCTATCTGGTCGACAATGCCGGTGACGTGGTGACCGATACGTCGGGCATCGATGCCATCATCACCAAGATCGACACCACGCTCGGCGACGACATCGAGAACCTGCGCGCCGGCTCCAACGGCGGCCTGATCCTCACCGGCAACGATCACGGCAACCGGATCATCGGCGCCGACGGCGACGATACGCTGACCGGCGGGCTCGGCAGGGACAGCCTGACCGGCGGTGCCGGCGACGACATATTCAAGTATCTGAGCATCGGCGACAGCGGCGTCGGCGGCGCGGTTCGCGACGTGATCACCGACTTCAGCGCCGGCGACAAGATCGACCTGTCGGCGATCGACGCCATCGACGGCGGCGGCCACGACGCGTTCAGCTTCGTCGGCAGCGGCAAGTTCACCGCCGCAGGGCAGGTGCGCTTCACCGTCACGACCGGCGGCGATACGCTCGTGCAGGCCAACACCGGCGGCACCAACGCGGCAGACTTCTCGATCCTGCTGCAAGGCACGCACGCGCTCAGCGCGGCGGACTTCAAGTTCAATTGACGGGAAGGGCGGCCGAACGGCCGTCCGCTTCAGCTTGCCGAAAATTTATGCGCGCCCGGTCAAATTTAATAGCGGGGCGACTTCGATTCACGCATGGCTGTCTTCAAGTCGGGTCCAGCAACGACCTTGTCTTTGACAAAGGACAGATCCTGACACCGAAGCCCACTGCTTCAGCAACCTGGAAGCCTGTTGAGGCGTGTCCTTCGCATTGCCGGGACGCGTGGCGTCTTCAGCCTCGGCAATCTTCTCGCTCCTGACTTCGGAGTCCCCGGCGCGAATGCCGGGCTTTTTCCGCGGGCGATGGGGTCCCAGCCAGTCTCCCGGCCGGGACCGCGCCCTCGGCATTGCCCCCGGGATTCCAGCCGGAAAGCGTGTCGCGAAACTACGCGCCCGGGGCTGCTCGCGTAATTGGGGTGACTACGTAGATACCGCGAAAAAAGAATCCGCGCCCGCTACGGCGTCCGCGGCGCGGGATCTGCGGACGTGGCGGGATTTGCGGGCCAGCGCAACTCGATCCAGGTCAGGCAGTTGCACACCGCGCAATGATAGACGCGGGCGCCGGGAATGTTTCCCAGCGGAGACACGCGCGTGGCGAACTCGGCCGCGCCACCACATCGCTCGCAAGGCACTGGCGGAATATCGGGCGTCATGATGCGGTCCCCCTTCAGCGCCCCAAACGCTGCAGACGGCGGATCGTTCCGCCGCTGGCTGGCAAATCCGATGCGACGGATTGACTCGGGATCGTGCAACTTTTGCGCGAAACAATAAGCGTGGTGTCTGGGCAACACAAACGAGCAACACCTGACAGGCAACATCTGGCACGCGACACGCAACAAAAAGCCCCGCACAAGGCGGGGCTTTCGTCTGCAGTCTGAACGAAGCTCACTTCGTTTTCAGATTCTCCGCCGAGACCTTGCCGTTACGGCCGGTCACCAGCTCGTAATCGACGCTTTGGCCTTCGTTGAGTCCATGAAGTCCGGCGCGCTCAACCGCCGAAACATGCACGAACACATCAGGGCCGCCGCCTTGCGGCTGAATGAAGCCATAGCCCTTGGTTGGATTGAACCATTTCACAGTGCCAGTCGCCACGTTGCTCTCCAAGAAAAGTCCACAGGTCGTTCCCGCCGACGGCTCAGTTTAGCGAACAAATCTTTCGCTCGAAAGATACAAATCGTGAGCGGTCCTTTGCGTAGGCGGCAGGCATGTCGGGCGCTGGACATTGCGAGCGCGGCCCGGTGCGGAGGGATAAGTGTTTTGCGCCGATGGAGATTTCGACCGGGCAACATTTCACCGGCTGAGGCCGGAACGATGGCCATCGCTTGCCGTTCACGACTGAGCAAACGCGAAAGGACATCCGATGCGACACATTGCAGCCGTTGCCTTCATGCTTGTCGCCGCGCAGTTCGCATCCGCGCGCGGCGAGCCGCCGAATGCAACGGGCGCTCCGCCATCCCCGAATACCGGAGTCGAGCGGCGCGCCGCGGCCAACCCCGACGAGCTCAAGAAGAAGGTCGAGGCGGTCGGCTTCAAGGACGTCGAGGTGGTGCCGCAGATGTTCGTGGTGATCGCCAAGAAGCCGGATGGCCGCGGCGTCTCGATGATCGTCGATGCCGAAACGCTGCAGGCGTTGCAGCTCGGCGACGACGGTCCCGAGCAGGGCGGCGACGAGCCGAACGCGGCGCCGGAGGAGACGTGCAAAGGGCCTGCGAGCCAGCCGCTGTGAGTTGGCAGACACCATAGAGGCGCCGCACCATGAGCAGGCGCCGCTGACGGCAGACTTACGTAAGACTTCCGCTGTCGAAGCTGGGTCATGGACCGCCGGGTCATAGGCGAGCGAAGCGACGCCGTCCTTCGGACGGCAATGCCCGGCGGTAACACCGTCTCTGTTGATGTAGCGTCGGCAACTACCAGGCTTCGTCTATCCCCACTCTGTCAACATCGAAAACCGCAATAATCTTTTCTTCTTCTTCAGACCCGCTACACCGGTCATGCCCTGCTCAATCGAGGGTGTCGTCTAGGGACACTTAGTTGGCAGAGCAGGGTGTGGCGCCTGCAGGCGGGGCTTGTAACTCCGTCCCAGGGAGCGAGGTCACCGGCCGCACCCGATGAGGGGGCTGCCTTAAGTGGCTTGGACAACGTCGGATGAAGGGCAGCGCCAATGCTGCCCGGATAACGTGAGGATGTGGTCCTCCGGTCCGATGAAAGAAGTCCGATGGCCTCGTCAAAAATCGCCACGTGTGGAGCGCCGGAGGGCGCGCCTGCCGGAACAACCCGGCAGGCGGGGCGCCTCCAAAGGGTGCCCCAGTTGTTTGCGCCTGACCGGCGCTCCCTCCCTCATTTGAGGGAGAAAGGAAGAGGAAGGCGCAGGCCCAGCGCCAATGACACAACGGGCTGATGAATCACGCCTGTATGACCACACGATGTCGCGCGCGCGAAAGGGGGCCGTTTGATAACCGAAACCGAAAATACCAGGCTACCCGTGAAAGCCCCGCGATGTCCGTCTTGCGGTTGCGCTATAAAGGTCTCCCGCCAACTGCCAACATTGCCGTAACCCAGAATGTCTGATCCCGCATCGTCGACCACCCCAACTGCGCCGGCGCCGGCACAAGCGTCGACCCAAGCGCCGGCTGCGAAACCCGAAGAAAAATTCGCGCTGACGAGCTCGCGTCATTTCCCCGAATGGCTGGCGCGGGCCAAGGCGAGCCTCGCCTTCACCACCTACCAGGCCGGCAAGCTGTTCCTGATCGGGCTCAAGCGCGACGGGCGGCTCGCGGTGTTCGAGCGCACCTTCGCGCGCTGCATGGGGCTCGGCGTGCATCCGTCCGGCCGATCGTTTGCACTCGCCACCGAGTACCAGCTCTACCGCTTCGACAATGTGGTGCCGCCGGGCGGCACGAGCGGCGAGCACGACGCGGTGTTCGTGCCGCATCTGAGCCACATCACCGGCGATCTCGACATCCACGACGTGGTGATGCCGGCCGACGGCAAGCCGGTGTTCATCAACACGCTGTTCTCGTGCATCGCCACCGTGGGCGAGGGCGCAAGCTTCAAGCCGCTGTGGCGGCCGCCCTTCATCAGCAAGCTCGCGCCGGAGGATCGCTGCCATCTCAACGGGCTCGCCTGCGAGGAGGGCCGGCCGCGTTACGTCACGGTGGTTGCCGATAGCGACGTTGCCGACGGCTGGCGCGACCGCAGGGCCACGGGCGGCATGGTGCTCGATGTCGCGACCGGCGAGGCGGTGGTGAAGGGGCTGTCGATGCCGCATTCGCCGCGCCTCTATGACGAGCGGCTCTGGGTGCTGAACTCCGGCGCCGGCGAGTTCGGCTTTGTCGATCTCGAGGCCAAGCGCTTTGTGCCGATGGCGTTCTGCCCGGGCTATGCGCGCGGCCTGTCGTTCGTCGGGCCCTATGCGCTGATCGGCCTGTCGCTCGCCCGCGAGAACCGCACCTTCCAGGGGCTGCCGCTCGACGCGGCGCTGGCCAAGCACGGCGCCGAGGCGCGCTGCGGATTGCTGGTGGTCGACATCCGCAACGGCGACACCGTCGGCTGGGTGCGGCTCGAGGGCGTGGTGCGCGAGCTGTTCGACGTCGGCGTGTTTCCGGGCGTGCAGAATCCGGCGGCGATCGGCTTCGTCAGCGACGAGATCAAGCGGATCATTTCGATCGACGAAGGAGGATGACACGCTGCGCCGCTGCCATGAAAGCATCGAACCGGCATCATCCATATTGACTAAGCGTCTGCGAAATTTCGCCCGGGCCGGACTTAAGGTTTCGTGTCAAATAACATTGAAGGGCACGCGGCGCTTCCCGATAGTGATTTCGCAAGGGGAGCGACGACGATGATTCTGACGCCGCAAAGCGCGCTGTTCGACGCGCTGCAAAATCTGTCACTGGTGAATCTCGACGGCAGCACGCCGGCCACAAACGTGCTCGCCGCGCCGGAAACGGTGGTTTTCCTCATCCGCCGCGCGATGGATGGAAGCTTCGCGCTGACCATCGAGGCGCAGGGCGCGATCTTCGAAGCCAATGCGCTCGCCGAGGCCGCAGCGGCCGAAGGCCGGCCGATCGATGTCGTCATCATCCCGGTGTTCGACAAAAACTTTAATGACGGCGCAGGCGCAGATGTCGCCAATCTGGTTGCCGGCGAAGTCGATGCGGGCGTCCGCGTTCTGCGGCTCGCTTCGACCGAGCTGCGTGACGGCGACGGAAATTCGACCGCGGCGGGCGAGGCCGTCGACGCGCTGTCGCAGGCGTTTTTCGACGCGGCCGGCGCCGATTTTTCCGACGCCAGCAATTTTGCTCTGCACCACGCGCCGGGCACATCAGAGCTTGTGCCGGTGGTTTATGCCGAGCCGGTCCCGCTCGGCGGATCGCGCGCTGATGATCGTGTCTCGATCCTCGACGATGCGCTGGAAGCGCAACTGGCCGCGACCGGCACGGCGCTCGATCTGCCGGAAGCGTCGTTGCCGACTGCGCTCGCGACCGGAGCGGTCGGCGTCTATGACGAGGTCGGCGAGTTCATGCCGAACCTCGTATTCACCGACAAGAACGGCGCCGCGTTCGAGCTGCTCGACCAGACCGACCGGCTGCTGGTGATCTCGGTCTGCACCGAATGGTGCACGCCGTGCTTCCGCTACTCGTCGCAGCTCGACGACATCGCCTCGGAGGCTGGCACCGACTTCTCCTTCGTCGAAGTGCTGGTGGAGAACGCCGAGACGGGGCTGTCGCGTACGATCGATGCGGTCGAGTGGACCAACCGCTTTCATCTCGACACGCCGGTGGTCACGATCAACGGCGACCGCGCGTTCTACCTCGATTTCATCCGCGGCGCCTTTGTCGACGCGTTCCCGCTGTACCTGGTCGTCGATGGCGTAACTGGCGAGATCGTCGGCCGGTTCAATGCGTTCTTCGATCAGGACACGCTGCTCGATCAGCTGTTCGACATTGCCGATGGCTATCTCGGCGTGCAGCCGGGCCAATTGATCGAGGGCAATGATCGGCCCAACGTCCTGCAGGGCACGCGTTTCGACGACACGCTACTCGGCCATGGCGGCAACGACGAGCTCAGAGGCGGCCGCGGCAACGACCGGCTCGACGGCGGTGCGGGCCGGGACATGCTGTTCGGCGGAGGCGGCGACGACACCTATGTCATTGCCGACGGCCGGCTGGACCTGGATTTCATCATCGACAGCGGCGGCGCGGACACCCTCGAAATCACCGGGACGCAGAACGGCACCGGCACGGTGAATGTGAACCTCGGTTTCCCCGCAGGCATCGACAGCGTGGTCATCGCTGCGGCAGCCGGACCGGTCACGCTGCGCGGTGGCGCTCACGGCCCAGTGGAGCTGGACGTGCGGTTCTTCATGGACACTGACAGCGCCTCGCGCTTTGTCGGGGTCTCGGGCGGTGCGTTCGACGATCGGATCAATGTCGACATCACGACGCCGGAGTCATTCCCACCGGCAGCAGCCGTGTTCGCAATCACGGCAGCGCCAAGCCCCATCAAAATCCTGGGCGGTGCGGGCGACGACAATATCGCCGTAAGCCTCAACAACCTCGCTTATGCGATCGACGGCGGTGCCGGCAACGACCGCATCGCGGTGTTCAGTCTGTTTTCGGAAGGCGCGAAGCTTTCCGGCGGGGCGGGCGACGACGTCCTGATCGGAAACAACGGCGCAGACACTTTGAATGGCGGGGCAGGCGATGACACGCTGAACGGCGGCGGCGGCGACGACACCCTGATCGGCGGCGACGGCACTGATCAGCTCAGCGGCGGCGACGGTGACGACACCTACGTGATCACTGACGCAGCCGACAGCATCCGCGAGGCCAACGGCGGCATCCACATCACCAATGCGGATTTCGACCATTTCTTTGCTTTCTACGGCCTCGACATGGATGAGTTCCTGGACCGGTTCGGCAACGTCGATCCGACGCAGAACGTCGGTGTGCCATTCGACACCGTGGGGTCGGATCTGTTCGGCGCGTCCTATGACGAGGTCCATGATCTCTTCGTCGGAGTCTTTTTCGGGCTGATCCCGTTCGAGTCTCTGCCGGACAATTCCGTGTTCGTCGGGGAGTTCGCGACCGGCATCGACACCGTCAAGAGCTCGGTCAGCTTCGATTTCAACGATGCAACGCACGTCTTCGGCGTTCTCGAGAATCTCGTCCTCGCGGGCTCGGGCGACATCAACGGCTTCGGCAATGACGCGGCCAACCGGATCACCGGGAACGGCAGCGACAACACGCTGCTCGGCCGCGGCGGCGAAGACCGGCTGAACGGTGGCGGTGGCGACGACGTCATCGGCGGCGGGCAGGGCCGCGATGTGCTGTTCGGCGGCGCCGGCAACGACACCTTCAAATATTTCAGCAGGTTCGACAGCGGCACGACCGCCACGAGCCGCGACATCATCAAGGACTTCGAGACCGGCGACACCATCGACCTGTCGGACATCTCGAGCGAGACCGGCGTGGCGCTTCAGTTCGTCGGTGGAGCGGCGTTTTCCAGTGAGGCCGGCGAGGTCAGGCAGTTCGCCCTGGGCGGCAACACCATCCTGGCGGCTGACCTCGACGGCGACGGCTTCGGCGATTTCCAGATCGCGGTGGCGGGGGCGGTCACCTTCGATGAGGGCAATCTGGTGCTCCAGACCCTTATATAACGAGGTGAGGGCGTTGCCAGGCTTGTTCGGAAACCCCATCTAACTGCTTGGCCGTCCTTGGGAATGCCGGATCGGCTTGACGCCGCCCCGCAACCGCTATAGGAAGCCGCATCGCTTTGCGGCCCGGCGACGGACTTCCGCGGCGAACCTGCTCCCAAAAAGGATCGCGCTTTGCGCTCCGGTCTCATCCTTCCAGGTGGGGCGTGGGCGCTTATCTACGTTTCGCTTGTTCAAGTTGGCGTGCCCGAAATCAGCCTCTCCGAAAGCGGTTCAGTTCAACAGATGGCCAAGTTCAGCCCGTTAAAGTTCATGCAGGAGGTCCGCTCGGAGACCGACAAGGTCACGTGGCCGACCCGCAAAGAGACCACCATTACGACCATCATGGTATTCGTCCTGGTGGCGGTCTCCTCCGTGCTGTTCCTGGTCGCTGACCAGATCATCCGCCTGTTCATCACCTTCATCCTTCAAATTCAGACCTGACAGCGACCATGCCAAAACGCTGGTACATCGTTCACGCCTACTCGAACTTCGAGAACAAGGTCGCGGAGTCGATCCGCGAGCAGGCCAAGCAGCGCAACCTGACCGATCTGTTCGACGAGATCATGGTGCCCAAGGAAAAGGTCACCGAGGTGCGCCGCGGCCGCAAGGTCGACACCGAGCGCAAGTTCTTCCCGGGCTATGTGCTGGTGAAGATGGACCTCACCGACGAGGCGTTCCATCTGATCAAGAACACGCCGAAGGTCACGGGCTTCCTCGGCGCCGACAACAAGCCGATGCCGATCTCGGAGTCCGAGGCACTGCGCATCCTGCAGCAGGTGCAGGAGGGCGTCGACCGGCCGAAGCCGTCGATCTCGTTCGAGGTGGGCGAGCAGGTCCGCGTGTCGGACGGCCCGTTCGCGTCGTTCAACGGCACCGTCGAAGAGGTCGACGAGGGCCGCTCGCGCGTCAAGGTCGCGGTGTCGATCTTCGGCCGCGCCACGCCCGTGGAACTGGAATTTACGCAGGTCGAGAAGGTATAAGGCCTGCGTGAAGACGCAGCCGGTCAAAAGGCGCGAAGCGCCGTCTTATCGCCAAGGCCGGTTGTGAAAACGTGAGACGTGGGAGGTGCGGCGGCTGCCAACCGTCTAGATCCGCACCACGGCTCCTGAACCGGCCCGGAAGGCGCGTAGCCGACCGGCCAACTGGTAGGAGAAGCAGCAAATGGCAAAGAAAGTCACCGGCTTCCTGAAATTACAGGTGCCGGCCGGCGCCGCGAATCCCGCGCCGCCGATCGGTCCCGCGCTCGGTCAGCGCGGTCTCAACATCATGGAGTTCTGCAAAGCGTTCAACGCGCAGACGCAGAAGCTCGAGAAGGGCGCGCCGATCCCGGTCGTCATCACGATCTACGCCGATCGTTCGTTCACCTTCGAGCTGAAGACCCCGCCGATGTCGCACTTCCTCAAGAAGGCCGCGAAGATCGAGAGCGGCTCGAAGACCCCCGGCCGCGACAGCGCCGGCTCCGTGACCAAGGCTCAGGTCAAGGAAATCGCCGAGGCCAAGATGAAGGACCTCAACTGTCACACCGTCGAAGCGGCCATGAAGATGGTCGAGGGCTCGGCCCGTTCGATGGGCCTGCAGGTGAAGGGGTAACGGTCATGGCGAAAATCGGAAAGCGCACCACGAAGACCCGCGAGGGCGTCGACCCCGCGAAGGCCTATCCGCTTGAAGAAGCGGTCAAGATGATCAAGGACCGCGCCAAGGCGAAGTTCGATGAGACCATCGAGATCGCGATGAACCTCGGCGTCGATCCCAAGCACGCAGACCAGATGGTCCGTGGCGTGGTCACGCTGCCGAACGGCACCGGCCGGACGGTCCGCGTCGGCGTGTTCGCCCGCGGCCCGAAGGCCGACGAGGCGAAGGCCGCCGGCGCCGACGTGGTCGGCGCGGAGGACCTGTTCGAGAAGGTCAACGGCGGCACCATCGAGTTCGACCGCTGCATCGCGACGCCGGACATGATGGGCCTCGTGGGCCGTCTCGGTAAGGTGCTCGGCCCGCGCGGCATGATGCCGAACCCGCGCGTCGGCACCGTCACCATGGACGTCACCAACGCCGTGAAGGGCGCCAAGGGCGGTTCGGTCGAGTTCCGCGTCGAGTCCGCGGGCATCGTGCAGGCCGGCGTCGGCAAGGCCTCGTTCTCGGCCGAAAAGCTCGTCGAGAACATCCGCGCCTTCACGGACGCGGTGAACAAGGCGAAGCCGTCGGGCGCCAAGGGCCACTACGTCAATCGCGTCTCGATCTCGTCGACGATGGGACCGGGCCTGAAGATCGACATGGCGACGCTTGCGCCGGCCGCGGCCGAAAAGTAATCGCCGCAGCTTTCGCTGTTTTAAATCCCCGGGCGCTGCCTTCGCAGCGCCCGGTTTCTTTTAGGTCTTCGGCTTCAGTTCTTCGGCTTGAAGTTGATCGCCTTCACGGTCGCGGCGATCGCCGCGCGCTGCTCCTCGATCGCGGCGGAAAACTCATCCGGGCCGCCGACATTGATCACCGAGCCGGTGGCGGCGAGCCGCGCCGCGATCGAGCCGTCGGCCGCGGCCTCCTTGAAGTCGGCGGCAATCTTCTCCTTCAGCGCCCGCGGCGTGGTGGTGCGGCCGATCAGGCCGTGCAGGCCTTCGAAGACCAGCGACGGATAGCCTTGCTCGCGCGCGGTCGGCACGCCCGGCACCAAGTCGGTGCGCTCCTTGTTGTTGACCGCGATCAGCTTGATGCGGTCGGCCTTCCACTGCGGCTGCAGGATCGCAAGCGACGCCATCACCACCTGGATGCGGCCTTCGGCCAAGTCGGTGGGCGCCTGATTGATGTCGCGATAAGGCACCTGCGAGATGTTGAGCTTCTCGGCGTGGGTGTAGGCCCAGAAGGTGAATTCGGTCAGGCCTGCGACGAGGCCCGAGTTGAGCTGTCCCGGCGCAGCACGCGCTGCTTCCGTGAATTCGCGGACATTGGTGTAGGGCGACGACTTGGCGAGTGCGATCGCGAGGATCGTGTTCGAGGCGCGCGCGATCGGCACGAGGTCCTTCGGTTCGTAAGGCAATTTGCTGTGAACGAATGGATGGACCGTGAAGTTGCCCGAGGGCATGTAGAGAAACGTATGGTCGTCATCGGCGCCGAGAAACGCCGAGATCGCGATGATGCTGTCGCCGCCCGGGCGGTTGTCGATCACGACGGGCTGACCCCAGCGTTGCGATAGTTTCTCCGCGAACAGCCGTGCGCCGATGTCGGCTGCGGCGCCCGGACCGAACGGCACGATGAACTTCACCGATCGCGTCGGCCAGCTCTGCGACTGGGCTTGTGAGGGCGCGCTTGCAGCGACAAACGTGACAAGAACAGCCAACAGGGCTGCCGAAATCCGGACTGCGATCATTGAGGGCCTCGCCGTTACATGGTTGCGTCAGTCTTCTGTTCGACGAACCATCCGGCGTGGTCCGTCAGTTGGTGGCTTCGTCGAGCGGCGCGCCCTCCTTGGCGCGGAGCGCGCGCAGCACCGATTCGGGTGTGAGCGGCAATTCCATCAGCCGGATGCCCACGGCGTCGTCGATGGCATTGGCGATGGCCGGCGACAGGGCCAGCGTCGCGGACTCGGCCGCGCCCTTGGCGCCGAACGGCCCGTTCTGCTGATAGTTGCGCACCGTCTCGTTGATCATCGTCGGCGGCACGTCGGCGATGCCCGGGATCTTGTAGTCGGCGAGCGACGCATTGGTCACCTGGCCGCCGTCGAGATGCATCTTTTCGAACATCGTGAAGCCGAGCTGCATGATCGACGCGCCGGAAATCTGCGTCTCGACGATGCGCGGATTGATCGGCGTGCCGCAGTCGATGACGTTGACCATGCGCATGACCCGCACGTGGCCGGTCTCGGTGTCGACCTCGACCTCCACCGCAGCGCCGCCGATCATCCAATAGGGCGTGATGTTGTCGGAATGGCCGGTGTCGTGCGGTGCCGCCTTGTAGTCGGGCTTGTAGGCGCCCGAGCCGATCACATTGCCGGCCTGCATGCCGTAGCGCTTCTGGAACAGCTCGGCGACCGGGATGTTGGAGCCTTCCGGCTCGCCCACTTCACGGGCCAGCGCGGCGAGCTTCGCCTTGACCTCGGCCGCGGCGGTGCGGATCGCGTTGCCCATGTGAAACAGCGAGCGCGAGCCGAGCGTACCCATGTCGTAAGGCGTTGCGTCGGTGTCGCGCGGCACCACGCGCACTTGGTCCGCAGCCACGTTCAGCTCCTCGGCGACAATCTGGGCGAGGCCGGTGTCCGAGCCCTGGCCCATGTCGATGGTGCTGCAATAAAGCGTCACGCTGCCGTCGGCGCTGACATTGATCATCGCGACCGACGTGGTCGGCGAGATCGCGGCCTTCAGCGCCAGCGCAAGGCCACGGCCGCGCCGGATCGAGCCGCTGCCGCGGTCGAACGGTGCGTTCCAATTCAGCCGCTCGCACAGCCGGTCGAGCACGGCTTCCAGCGGCGCGTCCTTCAGGATGGTGCCGCTCGCCTGGGCCTGGCCTTCGCGCAGCAGGTTCTTCTTGCGGAATGCAACCGGGTCGAGCTTGAGCGCACGGGCGATGATGTCGGTGTGGCTCTCGTAGGCCCAGCAAAGCTGCGGAATGCCGAAACCGCGCAGCGCGCCGGCCGGCGTCATGTTGGTGTAGACCGCGTAGGAGTCGTTCCAGACGTTGTCGATGTCGTAAGGCCCCGACGCAACAAAACCCGACTTGTGCGTCACGCGCGGGCCGACGTCCGCATAGGCGCCGCCGTTCCAGTACACCTCGCATTTGCGCGCCGTGATGCGGCCGTCCTTGTCGACGCCGCTCTTGATGCGGAACGTGCTCGGATGCTTGGTGATCTGGTAGAACTGCTCCTCCATGGTCAGCGCGATCTTCACCGGCTTGCGCACCAGCAGTGACAGCGCCACCACCAGCGCCTCGAGCTTGACGTAGAGCTTCGAGCCATAGCCGCCGCCGACATAGGGAATGCGGATGCGCACCTTGTTCTGCGGCAAGCCCAGAAGGCGCGCGATCTCGAAGCGCACGAACGAGGGGCCCTGGCAGCTCGTATGCACCGTGACATGGTCCGGGCGCGCGTCGGCGATCGCGGCGAACGGCTCGAAGGCGAGATGCAGGCACTTCTGGGTGTGGAAGGTGTGCTCGAACACATGCGCCGCCGACGCAAAGGCAGCGTCCACATCGCCGCGGCGCAGCCGCGCATCGACCGCCATGTTGGTCGATTTGACGTCTTTCAGATGCTTGAGGTCGGCGAAGCTGCCGGCCGGGCGCAGCTTGTCATGCACATAGACTTTCGAGGTCATGGCTTCGACCTCGTCATAGACCGCCGGCAGCTCTTCGTATTCGGCGACGATCTGCGCGACCGCGGCCTCCGCGATGTGGGGATCGGTCGCGACCACCGCGGCGACCGGCTCGCCGACAAAGCGCACCTTGTCGAGCGCGAGAATGGGCTGGTCGTGGAAGGCCGGGCCGTAATAAGGATCGGGGATCACCCGGCGGATGTCTTCGCCGGTGAACACGCCGAGAACGCCGGGAATGCGCTGTGCCGCACTGACGTCGACGTGCTTGATCCGCCCGTGCGCCACAGTGCTGCGGAAGATCTTGCCATGGACCATGCCCGGCAGTTGCATGACGTGGGTGTATTCGGCGCGGCCTGTGACCTTGGCCCGTGCCTCAAGCCGCGGCAGTGAAACGCCGATCTGCCGGCCGGCTGCACCGTTTGTCGGCATCGTTGTCATCGTCCCCAGATCACGCACGCTACGCAGCGCGAAAGAGCGTAACATTGAAAGAGGTGCTGTCGAGGCGCTCGGGCATGCATTCAGCGGGAGGCTTCGTTGCGCCACCGCAACGCGGCGCATGGGCTGCGCTAGGACGTCGACTCATTAACGCGCAGCCATAGCCGGATTGACGCAAGCTGAACGAAAGCAAGGTGGTTCGCCGCCACCTTGTCGTAGCACTCACGACAACACCAGGCGGCTACACTCTGCGCTCGGCTACCGACCACCGGCGCCGCTTACCATCTTGCCGTAGCTCGACGAGCCGCTCGCCATGAACTGGCCCTTCACATCGCCTGGTACAAAAGATCGGCCAGGCCAAGGGCGGCGACCCAGGTTGGCGCTTCCAGATCCCCAAGCCCCACGAGCACACTGGCCAGATTTGGCAAGGCGGCGTATAGTCGCGCCGCGGAGACGTGATTTCGTCGACACGCCTTTTTCAAAGAACAGACCCGGTGGGGTCGATATCAAAGGGAGGAACCGATGGGTTCCAAACGAACCAGCCGCAGGGATCTCCTCCGGAGCGGTGTCGCGTTGGCCGGTGGGGTGGCCTTGGGAGTGCCGGTCCACGCCCAAGAGCACGACCACTCGATGGCCCCGGGATCGGGCAGCGAAAACGCCTATCCGATGAACCCGTATACCAAGGAGATGATCGCCTACGGCGAGCGCTCTCATTTCGTGACCTCGGTGCGCATACCGCACCCGATGGGCAGCAAGGCTTCGCCCGACGAGTTCGGGAAGGTGTTCCACGTGGCCTCGCCGATCCAGGATCAGGTTGGCAACATCACGCCATCGTCGCTCCACTATATCGCGACGACCCGCCAGTCCTTCCTTCCGGACATCGATCCCAAGCTGCACACTTTGATGATCCACGGCCTGGTGGATCGGCCGCTGACCTTCACGATGGAAGACCTGAAGCGCTTCCCATCGGTCAGCCGGTTGCACTTCCTCGAATGCGCGGGAAACCGGCACACGGCGAAACACAGGACCGTGCAGGAATCGCACGGGATGACCAGCTGCTCCGAATGGACCGGCGTGCTGCTCTCGACGCTGCTCAAGGAATGCGGTCTGAAAGGCAGCGCGACCTGGTTCGTCGCCGAAGGCGCCGAGGAAGTGAAGGGCGCCTCGAGCATGCCCATCGCCAAAGCGATGGACGACATCATCATCGCCTACGGCCAGAACGGCGAGCCCCTGCGGCCGCAGCAAGGGTTTCCCTTGCGGATCATCGTGCCCGGCTTCGAAGGCATTTTGAATACGAAGTTTCTGCGGCGCATCAAGGTCGTCGACCGGTATTACATGAACTACAGCGACTACGGGCATCTCAGGGAGAAGGACGAAGAGGCAGCCCTCGGCTACCAGATCGGACCGAAGTCCGTCATCACGTACCCATCGGGTACGCAGCAGCTGCCCGGCAAGGGAACCTATGAGATCTCCGGGCTGGCCTGGTCCGGCGGCGGCGCCATCAAGACCGTGGAGGTCTCCACCGATGGCGGGAAGAAGTGGAATCCCGCCGAGCTCAAGATGACTCCACAACGCATGGCGCACGTCCGATTCGCTTATCAGTGGAATTGGGATGGCACCGAGACCGCGATCATGTCTCGCTGCACCGACGAGATCGGGCAGCAGCAACCGACGCTGGAGCAGGTCGCCAAGTTCTTCAATAAGCCCGTCGGAAACGTGCCGGGGCTCAACAACAGCGTCATGCCCTGGAAGATCGCCAAGGACGGGAAGGTGACCAATGGGCTCGCTTAGGCCCGTAGGCGCGCTTGGGCTTGCCGCGATTGCGTTGCTCCTGGGCGGCCCCGTCCTCGTCAGCCCCGCGTTGGCGCAGTCGGCGCCAACCTACGGGTTGGGGCGCGCGACGTCCGCAGAAGAAATCCGCGCCAGGGACATCAACGTCGGTCACACCGGGGAAGAACTCCCGCCGGGCCACGGCACCCCCAAGGAAGGCGCAAAGGTCTTTGAGCTTCAGGGGTGCATCGTCTGCCATGGTGCAGAGGCCGTGGGGGGCGTGGGACCCAGGTTGAATTCGAAGACCAGCCAGGATCTTCCCATCTGGAAACGGGAGCGCATCCTGCCGCTGCGCTCGCCGTTTGCGACGACCGTGTGGGATTACATCCGCCGCGGCATGCCGATCGGGAGAGAGGGGACTCTGACCCCCGATGAGGTCTACGCGCTGACGGCCTACCTGCTCTTCCTGAACAAGATCATCCCGGAGGACACCGTCCTCGACGAAAAGAGTCTGCCGAACGTCAAGATGCCGATCGGCGATCACTACGCCCGGCTGCCTGAGTGGAAGCCCAACACGCCAAGGCTTCAGGGCTACCCCTACTGACCAAAGCAGCTTCTGTTTCCTTGGAAGCAGAAGCTCCGCCCTTCAGCGCGGAAGCGGAGCTATGTCTGTCAGTCTCAAGGTGAACGGCACGGTGCACAGGGTGGCGGCCGATTCGGACACGCCGCTGCTCTACGTGCTCCGCAATGACCTCGGGCTCAACGGCGCCAAATTCGGCTGCGGGCTTGGTCAGTGCGGCGCCTGCACGGTGCTCGTCGACGGCGCTGCGTTACGATCCTGCGTCATGCCGATCGGTGCGCTGACGCAATCCGAGATCATCACGCTCGAAGGTCTCGGGACGCTTGAGCAACCGCACCCGCTGCAGTCTGCTTTCATCGGGGAGCAGGCGTCGCAGTGCGGCTACTGCATTGCCGGCGTGATCATGATGGCCAAGGCGATGCTCGACCGCAACCCGCACCCGAGCGAGGACGATGTCCGGCTCGGGCTCACCGGCAATCTCTGCCGCTGCGGGGCCCATAACCGGATCGTTCGCGCGATTCTCAAAGCCGCGCAGGCGATCGGGCGAAGTTGACGAGGATGAATCACGGGGTATCACGATGAACAATTGCGTTTCGACGGTTTTCGGCGTTCTCGGCGTTCTCGCCGCCCTGACCTTTCCGGCCGCTCCGGGACATGCCGCTGAAGCCCAGACCGTCCTCGGCGGCAAGCTGGTGGTTTGTGGCGTATGCCACGGTGTGAACGGCTTGCCGAAGCTGGAGGGTGTTCCGATCATCTGGGGTCTGCAGGAAAATTATCTCTTGAAGCAACTTCGTGAATTCCGGCACGGAGAGCGCGCCAGCGACACCATGAAGAAGATCGCGATAACCCTCACCGAGGACGAGGTGGCGCCCGCAGCGGCTCACTTCGCGACAAAGCAGTGGCCGGCGGCACCCACAAACGCCTCGTTCTCCCCGCAGTCCCCCATGATGGCGATATGCGAGGCCTGTCATCAGCAAAAGCTGGTTGGTGGCGTAGCGGCACCGCGGCTCGCAGGTCAAAGGTACGATTACCTGGTCGAATCGATGCGCCGCTTTGCGGAAGGCGAGCGAAAAAACAGTCCCGAAATGAGCAGCCTCATGCAGGCGATTCCGGCGTCCGACCGTGAGGCGATGGCGCGTTACATCTCAGGCCTCTGACTCGGGCGCGGCGTAAGCACCGCGTTCAGATAGCTCGGGCTACCGCGATGTCGGCGATCGGCACGAAGTGCCCCACAGTCATCATCCTTGAGGAGCACACGATGCGCGATCTTATGCGTTCCCTGTCAGTTGCTTTCGTCCTGGCGTTGTTTGTTGCGACTCCTGCTTCTGCGGCTGAGAATTCCAAGCAGCATCGAGTTGCAATGCATGTCGATCAGAATGATCCCGATGTGATGAATCTTGCACTCAACAATGCCAAGAACGTCATCGAGCACTATCAAAGCCGCGGCGAAGATATCGTTATTGAGATCGTGGCCTACAGCGGTGGTCTTCACATGTTGCGGTCGGATACATCCAAGGTCAAAGACCGCATCAAGGAAATGGTTGGGCAATACTCCAGCAGGATAAAATTCGCTGCTTGCAACAACACAATCCAGGGAATGGAAAAGCGTGAAGGGCACGCCATTCCCATAATCCCGGAGGCCTTCATTGTTTCGGCAGGGGTCGTGGAACTTGTGGAACTGCAGGAGCAAGGATGGAGCTATATACGGCCATGATGCTCTACGCACGCGCCGACGGGGTGATCGAATAGCCGGCTTTTTTGTTGCGGTGCACGAGTCCGGTTGTGGCACTTAGCCGACGAAACCGATGTCCGCTTTTATTTCACTATCGGAGGTACAGCGGACATCGCGAATTTATGAGTACACCGCCTAATCCGCCCGGATCGCCGCGGCTTTGATGACCTTCGACCACTTCGCCGACTCTACCCTGAAGAATGCGTTGCATTCCTCGGGCGTGCTGGCGACCGTCTCGAAGGCCATCGTCGCCAGCTTTTCCTTGACGTCGGGCTGCGCGTGGATGACGGCCAGTGCCTTGTAAAGCTGCGCGATGATCTCCTTCGGCGTGCCGAACGGTACCACCACAGCGGTCCAGGTCGCGCCTTCGACGTCGGGGAAGCCGGCTTCCGCCATGGTCGGCACATCGGGCAGCGTCGGCGTCCTTGTCTTTGACGAGACCGCGAGTGCGCGGAGCTTGCCATCCTGGATCATCGGCACGGCGGGCGCGAGCGCGCCGAACGACGCCGGCGTGTGGCCTGCAACCGTCGAGCCGACCGCGGGGCCGCCGCCGTTGAAGGGCACGTGAACGAGATCGGGCGCATAGGACAGCCGGAACAGCTCACCGACCAGGCTCGGCGGCGTGCCGACGCCGGGCGAGGCGAAGCTGTATTTGCCGGGATTGGCTTTGACGAGTGCGACAAACTCCTTGGCGGTCTGCGCCGGCACCGAAGGATTCACCGCGAGCACGATCGGCTGGATGGCGCCGAGCGTCACCGCCTCGAAATCCTTGAACGGATCGTAAGGCACCTTGCTGTAGAGGAACTGATTGTTGACGTGGCTGCCGCCGGTCACCAGCAGGGTGTAGCCGTCGGGCGGCGACTGCGCGGCGCGCGCGCTGCCGGCGTTGCCGCCGGCGCCGCCGACATTCTCGATGTAGAACGACTTGCCGATCTGCTCCGACAGCTTGCTTGCGATCAGGCGCGCGTACAGGTCGGTCGGGCCGCCCGCCGCGAATGGCACGATCATGCGCACCGGCCGCGACGGGTAGGTCTCGGCCCGCGCGACGCGCGACAACAAGGGCAGGGCGGGAAGCGAAGCGGCAAGGCGCAGGAAACGGCGACGAGGAAGCGGCATGGCATCTCCTCCCAGAATCCAATGTGCGGTTCTTTGTTGCGGTTCTCTTGCGCCGCCTGATTTATGGAAGCGATCTTACGCTGAGCCGCGCCGTCGCCAAGCCCGCTTTTGAGCGGAGGTGCCGACGATGACACTTCGGGGATTACCGAAGTGTTCGGGGGTGAAGTTCCATAGAAAAGGGGCCATGTCAGGCTCTGGGCGACAAGAAATTGGGCGACAGGCAACCATGGAGCTTCATCATGGACACCGCAGTTTCGAATCCGATGGGCGCCAGGCTTGATCCGCGCGAGGACCATCACCGGGTTGCGAGCCCGCATGCCGGGCTTTCGCTGTTCCTTCGCCATCTGCCGCCGAGGAGCGTCAAAAGCGATCGCGTCGTGCTGTATGTGCATGGCGGAACCTTTCCATCGGCGTTGTCGATCGCGCATCGCTTCGATGGCCGCTCATGGCGCGATGAGTTGAACGATGCGGGCTTCCACGTGTGGGGCCTCGACTTCCACGGCTTCGGTCTGTCCGATCCTTATCCGGAGATGGCGCAGCCTGCGGAGAACAACGCGCCGCTCGGCCGCGCCGAGGACGCGAGCCGCCAACTCGAGGCCGCGGTGCGGTTCATCGCGCGGCATCACAAGGTCGACCGTATATCGATCATTGCCCATTCCTGGGGGTCGATGGTCACCGGCCGGTTCGCGGGACGTTGTCCTGAGCTGGTCGAGCGCCTGGTGTTCTTCGGCCCCATCACGTGGCGGCCGCGCAAGGCCGAGCCACAGAAGCTGCCCGGCTGGCGGCTGATCTCGCTGAAGGACCAGTGGGACCGCTTCACCGAAGCGGTGCCGAAGGACGCCGAGCCGGTGCTGTCGCGCCGCCACTTCGACGAATGGGGCGAGCGCTACCTCGACAGCGATGCGGCAAGCCGCACGCGCTCACCCACCGCCGTGAAAGTGCCGAGCGGCGCGTTCCAGGACATCTTCGACGCCTGGGCGGGCGAGCACGTCTACGATCCGGGCCTCGTCCGCGCGCCGGTCGCGATCATCCGCGGCGAATGGGACAATTACGCCGACGACGCCGACGCGCACTGGCTGTTCGGCGCCTTGAAGGCGTCGCCCGAGAAGCGCGACATCAAGATCGGCCGCGGCACGCATCTGATGCATCTCGAAGCGATGCGCGGCGTGTTGCATCGCGAGAGCATCGCGTTTCTCACCGAGCCGGCGCGCGCCGTGCCGGCCGCCGCGTGATAACAAGAACGATACGGAGGAAGTCATGTTTGCCGTGATCTTCGAAGTCCAGCCCAAGCAGGAACGCTTCGACGAATATCTGGAACTCGCGAAGGGGCTCAAGCCGAAGCTCGAAGCGATCGATGGGTTCATCGACAATGAGCGCTTCAGGAGCCTGCGCGACGGGCGGCGGCTGGTCTCGCTGTCGACCTGGCGCGACGAGAAGGCCGTGATCCGCTGGCGCACCCAGGGCGAGCACCACGGCGTCCAGGAGAAGGGACGCTTCGAGGTGTTCGAGGACTATCACCTGCGGGTCGGCGAGATTTTCGGCGACAGCAAGACATCAGTGGCGAAGCAGCAGCGCTTCGACGAAACCGAGATCGGCGACGCCAAGGTCGTGAGCCTGACCGAGGTCGAGCCGAAGCAGAAGGACTCTCTCGCGGGCGATTCACTGGCGGCTGAGCTGGGCCTCGCGCGCAGCGGCAATGGATTGGTCGCGCAGGAGATCTTCGAAAGCATCTATGTGGCCGGCAAGCTCCTGGTGCTGACCTCCTGGCGCGACGCCAAAGCGGCCGAAAGCTTCGTGCCCAAGACGCCGGCCGGCGCGAAGTCGCTGCGCCACCGCAGCGTTCGCATCATCCGCGACTACGGCATGTTCGAGCGCCGCGAAGCGCCGCAGTTCTATCCGGAGGTGCGGAAGGCGTCGTAGTTGGCGTCAGCAGCGCGGCCTCACGCCGCGCTGCGTTTGCCCCACAGCTCCGCGCTCGCGAGTTTCGCGCCTTCGCTCAGCGAGCGCAGCTTTGCCCACATGATGCTCTCGTGGACGCGCTTGGCGAACGGGCTCTGCGCAAAGCCGCAGTCAGTACCGCCGATCACGTTCTCGCGGCCGACCAGGTTGGCGAGCCGGACCAGCCGCTGCGCCACCAACTCCGGATGCTCGACGATGTTGGTGGCGTGGCTGATCACGCCGGGGATGAGCTTGCGGCCGGTCGGCAGCTTGACGTCCTTCCACACCACCCATTCGTGCTCGTGGCGCGGATTGGCCTGTTCGACGCTGTAGGCGCCGACCTTCACCTGCAGCAGCAGGTCGACGATCTGCTTCAGCGGCACATCGAAGGCGTGCGGGCCGTTCCAGCTGCCCCAGCAGATGTGATAGCGCGAGCGCTCCTCGGGAATGCCGCGCAAGGCGTGGTTCAGCGCGTCGATGCGAAGCTGCGCCCAGGCGCGGTACTGCGCCTCGTTCATCGGCGGCACCATCTTCTCGTGCATGTAGGGCAGGAAGGCGTCGTCGATCTGCACGTAAAGCCCTGCGTCGACGATCGCCTTGTATTCCTCGTGCAGCGCGTCGGCGAGCGCGAACAGCAGCGCCTTCTCGTCGGCATAGTGCTCGTTCTTGGCGCCGGGGAGGGCGCTTGCCGGCGCGACCACCGGCAGGAATGCGCCGGCCGCCTTGTGCTTGGCTGCCGCGGCCTTCAGCGTGGCGATGTCGCGCTTCACCGAGGCGGGGTTATAGGTGAGGGGGCCGTTGACCACGAAGCGGTTGCCGAGCCGTGCGCCCAGACCCGAGGCGCGGTTGTACTCGGCATAGAACTCCGGAAACGCCACCTGGTCCTGGCCGCCACCTGCCGAGGTGAGCGGGTCCTTCATCTCCTCCGGCGTCGCCGGGCGGGTGGTGATCCCGCTGATCCGGGCGTGGACGTAGAACGCCCAGTTCCGGCCCTTGGAGAACTCGCCGTCGCTGACGATGTCTACGCCGGCCTCGACCTGCTGGCGCACGATCTCGTCGATCGAGGCCTTGAGGCAGGCCTCGTAGGCGGCCTCGTCATAGGGCTTTCCGGCCTCGACCAGCTTGAGGAACTCGACCAGCTCCGGCGGCCGCACCAGGCTGCCAACGTGGGTGGTCAGGATGCGATCGGGGCCGGGGGCGGCGCTTGGGGCCATGAGGTGTCCTCCTGAGGGCTTGTTTTTGAGAATTTGGTAGCGACTTTTACCATAAGGGTCGGTTGGGGCACCCATATTCGGCCGTGGGAACCTGCCTGGCATCAAGGTGGGCGACCCTCATTAAGGTCTTGGCAAACCGTTCCAAACGCTCTAGATAGAGCCCCATAGGCGTGCTGGCCCCAGTTTGTCGGCGCGCCTTTGCGCGCTTCACGAAAGCCACAGCATAAGGAGCCCTTTCCTTTTGGACATCCTCCGGGACATCTGAAAGGGAGCCGGGAAACCAACGCTGCGACCTCGTTAAGCCGCGTCCTGTCCAAGACTGCAGGTGCCGGGATTACCGGCTTAATTGACCACCTGCACAGACGGGTAAGGCCGATAGCGGCCCGGGCGACCGGGCTGGAATCGGTTCGAACCGTTGGACCTTGCGTGGCGCAAGCCAGGCAAGAGGCAGGGCACGAAAGCGTCGTCCCTGCATCGCGTTGCGACCGCCGGGACGGCACATCGCAACCGGTGGTTTTCGTCCCAAGGGGCGTAAAACCGCCAACCGGAGAGAGCTTGTGGAACGAGCGGCTAAAGCCGAGCAGATCGCGGAGTTGAAAGAGGTCTTCAAGACCACCAACACCGTCGTCGTTGCTCACTATGCCGGCCTCACGGTTGCCCAGATGCAGAACCTGCGCAAGCAGGCTCGGCAGGCTGGCACCACCGTGAAGGTCGCCAAAAACCGCCTCGCCAAGATCGCTCTTGAGGGCACGGACGTGGCCAGCATCGGCGCCTATCTGAAGGGGCCGACCGTGATCGCTTACTCAAACGATCCCGTTGGTGCGTCCAAGGTCGCCTCCGACTTCGCCAAGGCGAACGACAAGTTCGTCATCCTCGGCGGAGCGATGGGCAAGACCGCGCTCGACCCGAACGGTGTGAAGGCACTCGCGTCCCTTCCGTCGCTCGACGAGCTCCGGGCCAAAATCGTCGGCCTCCTTGTGGCGCCGGCGACCAAGATCGCGCAGCTCACCAACGCCCCAGCGGCGAAGGTGGCCCGCGTCGTTCAGGCCTATGCCAGCAAGAGCCAAGCTTAATCGAGGCTCCAACACTCAACTGGTTCGAACCGAATAAGGAACTCTATCAATGGCTGATTTGTCCAAGATCGTAGACGAGCTGTCGACGCTCACCGTCCTCGAGGCGGCCGAGCTCGCGAAGATGCTCGAAGAGAAGTGGGGCGTGAGCGCCGCGGCCGCGGTGGCCGTCGCTGCCGGTCCGGCTGGGGCCGCTGCGGCTCCGGCCGAAGAGAAGACCGAGTTCACGGTCGTTCTCGCCGCCGCCGGCGACAAGAAGATCGAGGTCATCAAGGAGGTCCGTGCTCTCACGGGTCTCGGCCTCAAGGAAGCCAAGGACCTCGTCGAGGGCGCACCGAAGAACGTCAAGGAAGGCGTGTCCAAGGATGAGGCCGCCAAGATCAAGGCCACCCTGGAAAAGGTGGGCGCGAAGGTTGAGCTCAAGTAAGCAGTGCTTATTTGAAGGGTCCCTGGGGATGGTCCAGGGATTGCAAACAAAAACCGGTGATTTCGGGGTTGCCGCCCCGGAATCACCGCGTTTGCCGTTCAGCGGCACGGAACATTTGCCGCGCAGCGGCACGCAACAAGGCCGGTCAACCGGCCGTTGGTGAGTAAGGCAGGACCGCCTCGGGCGGTCGTGAATGAGAAGGGCCGCGGCCTAGCCCAGTGTTTTGGCCGCGCGTGGAGTTGGCGGTTCGGGCCACCCGAGCTGCCTGAAAGATAGGCACCCGAACGCCTGTCCAGATAGTCGCGATGGATAGCGGCTTTTTGGAGAGTCGTCCCGGCGCCCCCCGGATCGGACGACAAAAAGAGAGAGAACGATGGCGCAGACGTTTACAGGTCGCAAGCGCGTTAGAAAGTTTTTCGGAAAAATCCAGGAAGTCGCAGAGATGCCGAACCTCATCGAGGTTCAGAAGGCGTCCTATGACCAGTTCCTGCTGGTGCAGGAGCCCGCCGGCGGCCGCCCCGACGAGGGGCTGCAGGCGGTGTTCAAGTCGGTGTTCCCGATCCGCGATTTCTCGAACACCTCGCAGCTCGACTTCGTCGCCTACGAGTTCGATCCGCCGAAGTATGACGTCGACGAGTGCCGCCAGCGCGGCATGACGTTTGCCGCGCCGCTCAAGGTGAAGCTGCGGCTGATCGTGTTCGATGTCGACGAAGAGACCGGCGCCCGCTCCGTGAAGGACATCAAGGAGCAGGATGTCTACATGGGCGACATCCCGCTGATGACGAACAACGGCACGTTCATCGTGAACGGGACCGAGCGCGTCATCGTCTCGCAGATGCATCGTTCGCCGGGCGTGTTCTTCGACCACGACAAGGGTAAGACGCACTCGTCGGGCAAGCTGTTGTTCGCCGCCCGCATCATCCCGTATCGCGGCTCCTGGCTCGACATCGAGTTCGACGCCAAGGACATCGTCTATGCGCGTATCGACCGGCGCCGGAAGATTCCGGTGACGTCGCTGCTGTTTGCGCTCGGCCTCGACGGCGAGACCATCCTCAACACCTTCTACAAGCAGATTCCGTACAAGCGGCAGAAGGACGGCTGGCGCGTGCCGTTCGACGGCAACCGCCTCAAGGGCTACAAGGCCGTCAACGACGTCGTCGACGCCGACACCGGCAAGGTGGTGGTCGAGGCCGGCCAGAAGATCACGGTCCGCCAGGCCCGTCAGCTCACCGAGAAGGGGCTGAAGGCGCTGCGCATGACCGACGATGAGCTCATCGGCCACTACATCGCCGAGGACCTCGTCAACGCGAAGACCGGCGAGATCCATGCCGAGGCCGGCGAGGAGATCACCGAGAAGGTCCTGAAGCTCCTCAACGAGGAGGGCTACAAGGAAATCCCGATCCTCGACATCGACCACGTCAATGTCGGCGCCTACATCCGCAACACGCTGGCGATCGACAAGAACATGGCGCGCGAGGAGGCGTTGTTCGACATCTATCGCGTGATGCGTCCCGGCGAGCCGCCGACGCTGGATACCGCGCAGTCGATGTTCCAGTCGCTGTTCTTCGATAGCGAGCGCTACGACCTTTCGGCCGTGGGCCGCGTCAAGATGAACATGCGCCTCGACCTCGACGCGCCGGACACCATGCGCATCCTCCGCAAGGAGGACATCATCTCGGTGATCCGCACGCTGCTCGACCTGCGCGACGGCAAGGGCGAGATCGACGACATCGACCACCTCGGCAACCGCCGGGTGCGCTCGGTCGGCGAGCTCATGGAGAACCAGTACCGCATCGGCCTGCTCCGCATGGAGCGCGCCATCAAGGAGCGCATGTCGTCGGTCGATATCGACACCGTCATGCCGCAGGACCTGATCAACGCCAAGCCCGCGGCTGCCGCGGTGCGCGAGTTCTTCGGCTCCTCGCAGCTCTCGCAGTTCATGGACCAGACCAACCCGCTGTCGGAGATCACCCACAAGCGCCGCCTGTCGGCGCTCGGCCCGGGTGGTCTGACGCGCGAGCGCGCCGGCTTCGAGGTGCGCGACGTGCACCCGACGCATTACGGCCGCATCTGCCCGATCGAGACGCCGGAAGGTCCGAACATCGGCCTGATCAATTCGCTCGCGACCTACGCGCGGGTGAACAAGTACGGCTTCGTCGAGACGCCTTATCGCAAAGTGAAGGACGGCCGCGTCACCGACGAGGTGGTCTATCTGTCGGCGATGGAGGAGGGCCGTTACACGGTCGCTCAGGCCAACGCGCCGATCGATCCCAAGGGCCGCTTCACCGAAGAGCTGATCGTATGCCGCCATGCCGGCGACGTGCTGCAGCTGTCGCCCGACAAGGTCGACTACATGGACGTGTCGCCGAAGCAGCTCGTTTCGGTGGCCGCGGCGCTGATCCCGTTCCTCGAGAACGACGACGCCAACCGCGCGCTGATGGGCTCGAACATGCAGCGCCAGGCGGTGCCGCTGGTTCGCGCCGAGGCGCCGTTCGTCGGCACCGGCATGGAAGGCGTGGTGGCCCGGGATTCCGGTGCTGCGATCGCCGCCCGCCGTTCCGGCGTGATCGACCAGATCGACGCCACCCGCGTCGTGATCCGCGCCACCGAAGATCTCGACCCCACCAAATCGGGCGTCGATATCTACCGGCTGATGAAGTACCAGCGCTCCAACCAGTCGACCTGCATCAACCAGCGTCCGCTGGTGAAGGTTGGCGACGTCGTCAAGAAGGGCGACATCATCGCTGACGGTCCCTCGACCGATCTCGGCGAGCTCGCGCTCGGCCGCAACGTGCTGGTCGCGTTCATGCCGTGGAACGGCTACAACTTCGAAGACTCGATCCTGCTCTCCGAAAGAATCGTGAAGGACGACGTCTTCACCTCGATCCACATCGAGGAGTTCGAGGTGATGGCCCGCGACACCAAGCTCGGACCTGAGGAAATCACCCGCGACATTCCGAACGTTTCGGAAGAAGCGCTGAAGAACCTCGACGAAGCCGGCATCGTCTATATCGGCGCGGAAGTGCGCGCCGGCGACATCCTGGTCGGCAAGATCACGCCGAAGGGCGAAAGCCCGATGACGCCGGAAGAAAAGCTCCTGCGCGCCATCTTCGGCGAAAAGGCCTCCGACGTCCGCGATACCTCGCTCCGCGTGCCGCCCGGCGTGCAGGGCACGATCGTGGAAGTGCGCGTGTTCAACCGGCACGGTGTCGACAAGGACGAGCGTGCGCTGGCGATCGAACGGGAAGAGATCGAGCGTCTGGCCAAGGACCGCGACGACGAGCAGGCGATTCTCGACCGCAACGTCTACGGCCGTCTCGCCGACCTCCTGGAGAACCGCCAGGGCATCGCGGGTCCGAAGGGCTTCAAGAAGGACACCAAGATCACGCGCGCCGTGCTCGAGGAGTACCCGAAGTCGCAGTGGTGGATGTTCGCCTCGCCGAACGACAAGCTGATGGCCGAAATCGAGGCCATGCGGAAGCAGTACGACGAATCGAAGAAGGGCCTCGAACAGCGCTTCCTCGACAAGGTCGAAAAGCTGCAGCGCGGCGACGAGCTGCCGCCCGGCGTGATGAAGATGGTCAAGGTCTTCGTCGCGGTGAAGCGCAAGATCCAGCCCGGCGACAAGATGGCCGGCCGTCACGGCAACAAGGGCGTGGTGTCCAAGATCGTTCCGATCGAGGACATGCCGTTCCTCGAGGACGGCACCCATGCGGACATCGTGCTCAATCCGCTCGGCGTGCCTTCGCGCATGAACGTCGGCCAGATTCTGGAGACGCATCTTGGCTGGGCCTGCGCGGGCCTCGGCAAGCGCATCGGCCAGACCATCGACAGCTATTATCAGAAGCAGGATCTCAAGCCGCTGCGCGAGACCCTGAAGAAGATCTATGGCGACGATGAAACCATCAAGTCGCTGAACGACAACGAGCTGATGGAGCTTGGCAAGAATCTGAGCCACGGCGTGCCGATCGCAACGCCGGTGTTCGACGGCGCCAAGGAAGCCGACATCGAGGAGATGCTGAAGCTCGCGGGCTTCGACGCCTCCGGCCAGTCGACCGTCTATGACGGCCGCACCGGCGACGCCTTCGATCGCAAGGTGACGGTGGGCTACATCTACATGCTCAAGCTGCACCATCTCGTCGACGACAAGATCCACGCGCGTTCGATCGGTCCGTACTCGCTCGTCACCCAGCAGCCGCTGGGCGGCAAGGCGCAGTTCGGCGGCCAGCGCTTCGGCGAAATGGAGGTGTGGGCGCTGGAAGCTTACGGCGCGGCCTACACGCTGCAGGAAATGCTGACCGTGAAGTCGGACGACGTCGCCGGCCGTACCAAGGTGTACGAGGCGATCGTGCGTGGCGACGACACGTTCGAGGCGGGTATCCCGGAATCGTTCAACGTGCTGGTCAAGGAAATGCGCTCGCTCGGCCTCAACGTCGACCTGCACAATTCCAAGATCGGACCGGCGCCGACCTCCGAGGCGGCCGAGTAACGCCAAAGATTGCATGTCCGGCCCGGGGGCGAAGAACGCTTCGCAGATGGGCCGGACATTCGCGCTCCGCTCGGACGTTGGGCGGGGGGCGGGCCAAGAAGAATTTCGAATTTGCTGCCGGTGACGATCGGCACGCGAGGAGAAGACGATGAACCAAGAAATTATGAATCTCTTCAATCCGACGACCCCGGCCCAGGTCTTCGACCAGATCCGGATCTCGATTGCGTCCCCGGAGAAGATTCTGTCCTGGTCCTACGGCGAGATCAAAAAGCCGGAGACCATCAACTACCGGACCTTCAAGCCTGAGCGCGACGGCCTGTTCTGCGCCCGCATCTTCGGGCCGATCAAGGACTACGAATGCTTGTGCGGCAAGTACAAGCGGATGAAGTACAAGGGCATCATCTGCGAAAAGTGCTCGGTCGAGGTGACGCTGTCCCGCGTCCGTCGCGAGCGCATGGGCCACATCGAGCTGGCGGCGCCCGTCGCCCACATCTGGTTCCTGAAATCGCTGCCGTCCCGCATCGGCCTTCTGCTCGACATGACGCTGAAGGATCTCGAGCGGATCCTGTACTTCGAATATTACGTCGTGCTGGAGCCGGGCCTGACCGCGCTCAAGGACCGTCAGCTGCTGTCGGAAGACGAGTACCTGAAGGCGCAGGACGAATACGGCCAGGATTCGTTCACCGCCATGATCGGCGCGGAGGCGATCCGCGAACTGTTGAAGGGGCTTGAGCTCGAAAAGCTCGAGCAGTCCCTGCGCGCGGAGATGCAGGAGACCGAGTCCGACATCAAGCACAAGAAGCTCGCCAAGCGGCTGAAGATCGTCGAGGCCTTCCGCTATTCCGGCAACAAGCCGGAGTGGATGATCCTGACCGTGGTGCCGGTGATTCCGCCGGACCTGCGCCCGCTGGTGCCGCTCGATGGCGGCCGCTTTGCGACGTCGGACCTCAACGACCTCTACCGCCGCGTCATCAACCGCAACAACCGCTTGAAGCGGCTGATGGAGCTGCGCGCGCCTGACATCATCATCCGCAACGAAAAGCGCATGCTGCAGGAGGCCGTCGACGCGCTGTTCGACAACGGCCGCCGTGGCCGCGTCATCACCGGCGCCAACAAGCGGCCGCTGAAGTCGCTCGCCGACATGCTCAAGGGCAAGCAGGGCCGCTTCCGGCAGAACCTGCTCGGCAAGCGCGTCGACTATTCGGGCCGCTCGGTGATCGTGGTCGGTCCCGAACTGCGCCTGCATCAGTGCGGCCTGCCGAAGAAGATGGCGCTCGAACTGTTCAAGCCGTTCATCTACTCGCGGCTCGACGCCAAGGGCCTGTCCACCACCGTGAAGCAGGCGAAGAAGCTGGTCGAGAAGGAGCGTCCGGAGGTCTGGGATATCCTCGACGAGGTGATCCGCGAGCATCCGGTGCTCTTGAACCGGGCGCCGACGCTGCATCGCCTCGGCATCCAGGCGTTCGAGCCGGTGCTGATCGAGGGCAAGGCGATCCAGCTCCATCCGCTGGTTTGCGCGGCGTTCAACGCCGACTTCGACGGCGACCAGATGGCCGTGCACGTTCCGCTGTCGCTGGAAGCGCAGCTCGAAGCGCGCGTCCTGATGATGTCGACCAACAACATCCTGCATCCCGCGAACGGCCAGCCGATCATCGTGCCGTCGCAGGACATCGTGCTCGGCCTGTATTACGTGTCGATCATGCGCGAAGGCCTGCCCGGCGAGGGCAAGATCTTCGGCGACATGGCCGAGCTCGAGCATGCGCTGCACTCGAAGGTGATCCACCTCCACACCAAGATCAAATACCGGTGGGAGGGCATCGACGAGAGTGGCAACACCACCAAGCGCTGGATCGAGACCACCGCGGGCCGCGTCATGCTCGGCACGCTGCTGCCGAAGAACCAGAGGATTTCGTACGACATCATCAACAAGCTGATGACCAAGCGCGAAATCTCCGGCGTGATCGATCAGGTCTACCGTCACTGCGGCCAGAAGGAGACGGTGATCTTCTGCGACCGCATCATGGCGCTCGGCTTCTACAACGCGTTCAAGGCCGGCATCTCGTTCGGCAAGGACGACATGGTGGTGCCGCAGGGCAAGTGGAAGATCGTCGACGCCACCCGTACGCTCGCCAAGGATTTCGAGCAGCAGTACAATGACGGCCTGATCACCCATGGCGAGAAGTACAACAAGGTGGTCGACGCCTGGTCGAAGGCGAGCGAAGAGATCGCGAAAGCGATGATGAAGGAGATTTCCGTCACCAAGAAGAATGCCCAGGGTGCGGATGCCGACATCAACTCGATCTACATGATGGCGCATTCGGGCGCGCGCGGTTCGCCGGCCCAGATGCGTCAGCTCGCCGGCATGCGCGGCCTGATGGCCAAGCCGTCGGGCGAGATCATCGAGACGCCGATCATTTCCAACTTCAAGGAAGGCCTCTCGGTGCTCGAATACTTCAACTCGACCCACGGCGCCCGCAAGGGACTCGCGGACACCGCGTTGAAGACCGCGAACTCCGGTTACCTGACCCGCCGTCTGGTCGACGTGGCGCAGGACTGCATCATCACGCAGGACGATTGCGGCACCAAGCTCGGCATCAAGATGCGCGCCATCGTCGATGCCGGCACGGTCGTGGCGTCGCTGGCGTCGCGTATCCTCGGCCGCACCACGGGCGAGGACCTGCGCGATCCCGCGACCAACAAGGTCGTGGTCAAGCGCGGCACGCTGATGGAGGAGTCGCATGTCGACGCCATCCAGCAGGCCGGCATCCAGGAGGTGAAGATCCGCTCGGCGCTGACCTGCGAGCTCGTCAACGGCATCTGCGGCAAGTGCTACGGCCGCGATCTGGCCCGCGGCACGCCGGTCAACCACGGCGAGGCGGTCGGTGTCATCGCCGCCCAGTCGATCGGCGAGCCCGGCACGCAGCTGACGATGCGTACGTTCCACATCGGCGGCGCGGCGCAGATCAACGAGCAGTCGTTCATCGAGTCGAACTTCGAGGGCAAGGTCACCATCAAGAACAAGGCCATCGCCCGCAACAGCGAAGGTCACTTGATCGCGATGGTGCGCAACATGGTCGTTGCCATCGTCGACGGTGACGGAACCGAGCGTGCGACCCACCGCATCCAGTACGGCGCGCGCATGCACGTCGACGAGGGCGACATGGTCAAGCGCGGCCAGCGCATCGCGGAATGGGATCCGTACACCCGTCCGATCCTCACCGAAGTCGAGGGCACCATCGGGTTCGAGGACCTGGTGGAAGGCCAGTCGATCTCGGAAACGCTCGACGAATCCACCGGTATCGCCAAGCGCGTCGTCATCGATTGGCGCGCGTCGCGGGGCGGGGCGGATCTGCGTCCGGCGATCGTCGTCAAGGGCAAGGACGGCAAGGTGCTCAAGCTGGCGCGTGGCGGCGATGCCCGCTACATGCTGTCGGTCGACGCCATCCTGTCGGTGGACCTCAACACGAAGGTCAAGGCCGGCGACATCCTGGCGCGTATCTCGACCGAAAGCGCCAAGACGCGTGACATCACCGGCGGTCTGCCGCGGGTGGCCGAACTGTTCGAGGCCCGCAAGCCGAAGGACGCGGCGATCATCGCGGAAATCGCCGGCACCATCCGCTTCGGACGCGACTACAAGAACAAGCGTCGCATCTCGATCGAGCCGATGGACAAGACCGAGGAGACGCGCGAGTACCTGATCCCGAAGGGCAAGCACATCCATCTGCAGGACGGCGATATCGTCGAAAAGGGCGATTTCATCGTCGAGGGCAATCCGGCGCCGCACGACATCCTGGCGATCAAGGGCATCGAGGAACTCGCTGCCTACCTGGTCAACGAAATCCAGGAGGTCTACCGGCTGCAGGGCGTGCTCATCAACGACAAGCACATCGAGGTGATTGTCCGTCAGATGCTGCAGAAGGTCGAGATCACCGACCAGGGCGACACCGACATGATCTCGGGCGAACAGGTCGACAAGATCGAGTTCGATGCGCTCAACGTGAAGGCCAAGGAGGAGGGCAAGAAGCCCGCCACGGGAACGCCGGTTCTGCTCGGCATCACCAAGGCGAGCTTGCAGACCCGCTCGTTCTTCTCGGCGGCCTCGTTCCAGGAGACCACCCGCGTGCTCACCGAAGCCGCCGTCAACGGCAAGGTGGACCCGCTGGAAGGCCTCAAGGAAAACGTCATTGTCGGCCGGCTGATTCCGGCAGGCACCGGCGCTTCGATGGCCAAGATCCGCGAAGTCGCGATGAAGCGCGATCGCCTGATCCTCGACGAGCGCGAGAAGCAGGCCGCGATCGTGCCGACGGCTCCGGAAGCGGAACCGCTGGCGCTGCCGCCGGCGGAGTAAAAGTTCCGTCCGATCAACAAGAAAGCCGGCCGCGAGGCCGGCTTTTTCTTTGGCGAACAACGATAGCAGGCTTCACCCGGAAGGGTGATGCCTGCTATCAATTGAGCGAACGGCGTCTCCGTAGAGGTAATGCTTGCAATTGCCCATCAGCGACTCGGCTCATCTTGAAGCTCTGATCGACCGTATCTACGAGGCGGGCCTCATTCCCTCCCTCTGGCCGGCACTGCTCGGCGAACTCGGTGCGGCAGTCGGCGGAAATGGCGGCTTTCTGTTCGGCGTGCGCGACGGATATGTCAGCGCGGTCAATTCCGTCGAGTACGACCAGCTCATGCCGATCTTCCTGAACGACGGGTGGAGCGAGCGCGATCCCAATCTGCCGCGCGCCATCGCCCTCAACCGTGCGGGCTTCGTCACGGATTATGATCTCCTCTCGGAAGAGGAGATCGCGACCAACGACGTCTACTGCAATTTTTACCGCAAGCACGGCATCGGCTACCGGGCCGGGACACTCATTCCGATGCCGATCGGCGATTCGATCGCAATCGTGCTGCCACGGCATCAGGACCGCGGCCCGGTGCCGCAGGAAGTCGTCAATCTGCTGGACGGACTACGACCGCATCTGGCCCGCGCCTCGCTTGCCGCAAACCGCTTCGGCTTCGAGCGTGCGCGTGCTCAAGTCGACGCCTTGCAGGCGTTGGGCCTGCCGGGCGCGGTGCTGCGCGGCTCGGGGCGGCTGTTCGCCGCCAATGGCCTGTTCGATGCGCTGATCCCTTCGCTGTTTCAGGACCGCCTCCAGCGCGTGACGATCACGGACGCTGCCGCGGACGCGCTGCTCGCCGAAGCGCTTGATACGCTGCCGCTTGCCGGCAGCCCTGCCGTGAAGTCGATCGCGGTCGCTGCGACGGTGGCGCACGTGCCGATGGTGCTGCACATCGTTCCCGTGCGCGGCGCGGCGCGGGATATCTTCACGCAGGCCACCGCGCTATTGGTGGTGACGCCGGTCGACCGCGCCGCGGTGCCGACTGCAGAGGTCCTGCAAGGCCTGTTCGACCTGACGCCGGCGGAAGCCCGGGTGGCACGGGGCATCGGCCAGGCCGCCACCATCGATGCGCTCGCCGATGCAACCGGCGTCAACCGGGAGACGGTGCGCAGCCAGCTCAAGGCCGTGCTGTCGAAGACCGGCCTGTCGCGCCAGCAGGAACTGGTCAGCCTGCTGGCCGGCAAGGCCTTGCGGGACGGCTAGATGGCCTGCACTCCGGCAGCGATATAGCCAGTTCCCCGCAGGCGGCATAAGGCTTCCGCAAGAATACGGTGCGAAGACAAACCGGCGGCACAAGCCGGCCTTTTTGCTGCTTTCTTTCATTGCTGCGTTGCGGGGACCTGCTTTGTTCATCTTCCCTTCAGGGTGAAAAGCGCTTTTGCTAATGCGGTTTAGACCGGCGGATTTCCCCAATGGCAGGGGGCGCCGGAGGGCGACGGAAAAGACATGTTGGACCTTGCAATCGTAGGCGGCGGCCCGGGCGGGCTGATGAGCGCCTGGTATTTGAAGAAAAAGCTCGGCGATCTCTGCCGCGTCACCATCTACGAGGCATCCGACCGGCTCGGGGGCAAGATCGTCTCCCGCAAATTCGATTCCGCGCCGGCGATGTATGAGGCGGGCGTCGCCGAAATCTACGATTATTCGATGACCGGGCCGGATCCCTTGCGGGAACTGGTCCAGCATTTCGGCCTGCAGACCATCCCGATGGATGCCGAACAGGTGCACCTCGACGGGGAACTGCTCGGCGACGTGCCGGGCATGCGTCGCAAGTATGGCGAGAAGACCGCCGCGGCGATCGAGGCGTTCCGCAAGCGTTGTTCCGACATGGTGTCGCCGGTCGAATATTACGAGGGCGTCGGCGCCCACGACAACGAGCACCCCTGGGCCTACATGAGCTGCGAGGAGGTGCTGGACAAGGAAGTCGCCGACCCCATCGCCAAGCGCTTCTTCAAGGTGATGGCGCGCTCCGATATCGCGACCGAGAGCCACAACACCAACGGCCTGAATGCGCTGAAGAACTTCGTGATGGATATCGAAGGCTATATCGGCCTGTACTCGATCCAGAACGGCAATGAACAGTTGATCGAATGCCTGCGCTCGGAAGTCGATGCCGACATCCAGCTCAATCACCGCGTGCTCAAGGTCGGCAAGACCGCCGCCGGCCGCTATCAGCTCAACATGATGAACGGGAAGGGGCCGGAGGTCAGGGATTTCGACCTGGTGCTGATGTGCCTGCCGCATTCCTGGCTCGCCACCATGCGCTGGGATGGCGAAGAGCTGCGCAAGTCGATGGTCAAGCACGTCGCCTATTTCGACCGTCCCGCGCATTACCTGCGGGTGTCGATCCTGTTCGACGAACCGTTCTGGGGCGAGAAGATCCCCGGCGCCTGGTTCATGTCGGAAGCGTTCGGCGGCTGCTGCGTCTACAATGAGGGCGCCCGCCACGATGTCGGCAAGCACGGCGTGCTCAACTGGCTGATCGCGGGCTCGGACGCGCTCGCCTTCGCCAATCTCAGCGACCAGGAACTGATCGACGCCGCGCTGAAGTCGCTGCCACCTTCGCTCGGCAATGCGCGCGATCATTTCATGGAAGGCAAGATCCACCGCTGGTTGTCGTCGGTGAACGCGTTGCCCGGCGGCCTGCCGGTGCGCGACGTCATGACCAACCACCGGCCCGAGCCGAAAGAGCATCCGGGGATCGTCGTGGTCGGCGACTATCTGTTCGATTCGACGCTGAACGGCCTGCTCGATTCCTCCGATGCCGCCACCGACATCATCCTGACCGAGATGATGCGGCTGCGCCGCGCCCGCACGCAACAGGGCGAGCCGTCATCCGACAAGATCGACCGCGACTATTTCGAGAATTACCGGGGCGTCGGGCCCTACAGCGAAGTCTGGAGCCGGTTTACCGATCCGGCCTATCTGACAGACCTGATCAAGATCGTCTGGAATCGGGCCAAGGGCTACAAGCTGCTCGTGGCCGGCTCCGCCAGCGGCGAGCTGGTCGGCGCGCTGCGCGAACGCGGCATCGATGCCTGGGGGATCGAAAACAACAAGGCGATCCACGCCAAGACGCCGAAGGCGCTCAGGAAGTTCAACAAGCTCGGCTCCATCCTCGACATGCCGTTCAAGGACGACGCGTTCGATTTCGTGTTCGAGACCAGCCTGTGTCACGTCGCCGAGAAGCAGGTCCCGCGGGCGGTGCGCGAGCTCAACCGCGTCGTGAAGACCGGCCTGGTGTTCGGATCGGTGACGTCGGACATGGCTCCCGCGCTGATCGACCGCTACGACCTGCTGCGCGGCGTGAAGAAGCTCGGCACCTGGTGGGAATGGTCCGAACTGTTCTTCGGCAACGGCTTTGACCTTGCGATGCACCGCCGCGACTGCACCGATGCGGTATGGGCGGCGACGCTGGCGGCCAACAAGGGGCCGGGGCAGTGGTACGCCGACGCCGACAGCCTGCGCTATTCGTTCTTCGACAAGGTCGAATCGGACGACTAGCTTCTGTTTTGACGCGTTTTCTTCGCGCGAACCGGTGTCCACTTCGCTTGAAAACGCTATTGGCCCCCGGCCGGTTCTGATCGGACCGGCCGTTCCATTTGTTTTGCCGAATTCATTCTGATCGCATAGAATCGCGGCGGTAGCGTTTTTCGCTGCCGCGTTCGATTTGCGGTCAGGCCGGCCGTGCAGCATCGGTTGGTTTCATGGCGCCCAAGCCTCCTTCCTCGGATGATCAGAATCCCGTTCCCGCGGATGATCCCGAACTCGCGAAGAAACTTGCCGCCGAGGCGGCTGCCGCGCCCGTTGCCGCCGCCAAGGCAGGCGGCGCGCCTCACGACGACGGCAAGGACGAGGAAGAAGACGAACTGGAGCTCGACGACGATGATGATGACGAGGATCTCGTCGTCTTCACCGCCAAGGAAGCCGCCGGCGCGATGGCGACCATCCTCGGCTTCGTCAGGCCGTATCTCGGCAATTACAGAAAACTGCTCGCCTTCGTGACCTTCGGCGTTCTCGTCGAGACGCTGTTCAACGTCATCATGCCGCTGAGCCTGAAATTCCTGATCGACGACGCGCTCGGCGAGGAGGATTTCCAGGCGCTCTACAAGATCCTCGGCGTGCTGGCCGTCGCCGGCATCATCACCTCCATCATCGCGGTCTGGTACGAGCGCTGGGATGCGCGGCTGGCGGCCGCCATCATCGCCGACGTGCGGAACCGGCTGTTCGAACACGTGCAGAACCTGCCGTCCTCGTATTTCGCCCGCACCAAGCGCGGCGAAATCCTCTCGCGCTTCTCGATCGACCTCGCGGCCTTCGAAGGTTCGGTCAAGACCTTCGCCAACAGCGCGGCGCTGCCGTTCCTGGAGCTGATCGCCGGCATCATCCTGATGCTGTTCCTGAACTGGCAGCTCGCGGCGGTGGCGCTGCTGGTGTTTCCGATCACGCTGATCGGCCCGCGCATCCTCACGCCGAAGGCGGTGCAGGCGAATTACGAGCAGAAGCTGAACGAATCGGCGCTGCTCGGCACGGTGCAGGAGAACGTGGCGGCGCAGGCGGTGATCAAGGCGTTCAGCCTGCAGCGCCGCACGCTCGGCTGGTTCACGATGCGCAACCAGGATGTGCGCATCAAGACCGCGTCCGCCGTGTTCCTGTCGACCATGGTGGAGCGCACGGTCACCATTTCCGTGCTGTTGCTGCACCTCGTGGTGCTGGCGATCGGCGCCTATCTCGCCACCAAGGGCCAGATCACCATCGGCACCTTCGTCACCTTCGAGAGCGCATTCTGGGAGGTGTCCTACAACATCGCCCACCTCATGCATTTCATTCCGGTGTCGATCCAGTCGGCGGCGGCGGTGCGGCATATCCAGGAACTGCTCGACGAGCCGACCCGCGGCGCCGACCGCCCGGGCGCGCCCGATTTGCCGCCGCTCACCAACGACATCACCTTCGACCGCGTCACGTTTGCCTATGAAGGCAGCGAGACGCCGGTGCTCGACAATTTCAGCCTCAAGCTCAATGTCGGCAAGCGCATCGCGATCGTCGGCCCGAGCGGCTCCGGCAAGAGCACGCTGCTCAATTTGATCCTGCGCCTGTACACGCCGGACGAGGGAAGGGTGGCGATCGACGGCGTCGATATCCGCCGCGTCACCCGCGAATCGCTGCGCCGGGGCATGGCGATCGTGTTCCAGGAGAACATGCTGTTCAACATGTCGATCCGCGAGAACATCCGGCTCGGCAAGGAAGGCGCGACCGACGCGGAGGTCGAGGAAGCCGCGCGCAAGGCCGAGATTCACCGCTACATCATGAGCCTGCCGCAGAAGTACGACACGCCGGTCGGCGAGCGCGGCGATACGCTGTCGGGCGGCCAGCGCCAGCGCATCGCGATCGCGCGCGCCATCATCCGCAATCCTTCGCTGCTGCTGCTCGACGAAGCGACCTCGGCGCTCGACCAGACCACGGAAGCGGCGATCAACCGCACGCTTCTCAACGTCGCGGAGGGACGCACCTTGATCTGGTCGACCCACCGCCTGACCTCGGTGGTCGAGATGGACGAGATCATCGTGATCTCGGGCGGCAAGGCGATCGAGCGCGGCTCGCATGCCCAGTTGCTGGCGGCGGGCGGCGTCTATCGCAAGCTCTGGGACGACCAGGGCCACACCCCGCACAATGCCGCGTCGCAGGCCGACGACGACAATGAGGACGATGACGACGACGAGGATGATGACGAGGACGAGGAGTAGTCCAGGCCGCCGCGCCCAGGAAATGTCAGGCGAGAATTGTAATGACGGTTGTTGGGCGGATTGAAAGCGTCTGGCGCTACCCGGTGAAGAGCATGCCGGGAGAATCGCTGCCCGAGGCCTATGTCAGCTTTGCCGGCGTGCTCGGCGACCGGCTCTACGCTGTTCATCATGCGACCGCGCCCAGGGCCTTTCCGTTCCTCACCGCACGCAGCAGGAAGGAAATGCTGCGATTTCGCGCGAGGTTTCGCCATCCCGAACTGACGCTTGCACCGGGCAACCTGATCGCCGCCGAAACCCGTGGTCCCGGCCTGACGCCGCTATTTCCCTCCAGCGAAGACCTGGCGCTCGAGATCGAGGCGCCGGACGGAAGGACGCTGTCGGCCTCCGACCCGGCGCTGCCGGCCCTGATCGGGGGCGATCAACTCAACGCGTCCGACCTGACCATCATCCGCTCGGACCGCGCGATGACCGACTGCCGTCCGCTCTCGCTGCTTGCGACCCAGACGATCGACGGTATCGGCCGCGCGGTCGGTCTGACACTCGACAAGCGCCGCTTCCGCGAAAACCTCTATGTCGATCTCAGCTCCGGTGAAAGCTTTGGCGAAGACGCATTCGTCGGCCGGCGGCTGCGAATCGGTCCGAAACTGACGGTCCATATTCTGGAGCGCGATATCCGTTGTCGCATGATCAGCATCGATCCTGAGACGCTCGACGAAAATCCCGAGATTTTGCGCCACGTCGCGAAGAATCATGATGGGACAGCCGGCGTCTACGCCGCTGTGCTGGTGGAGGGGCTGGTTCGCCCGGGTGACGATATCGTTCTTCAGGATTAGCTCGCCGGCACATGCAGGTGCCACGGGCGTAACGGCATGCGTCGCACAACGCGGCGGGTCAGGCCGACGACGACAATGAAGACGAGGAGTGAGGAGGGCGGGGTGATCCCGCGCTGATCCGGCTCCGCATCCGCCGCAAGGCGCCTTCGCCGAACCAGGCCAGGAAGCGCGCCCAGCGCTGCGCCTGCCAGTACGGCCCTTTCCCGATCGTGACCTTGCGGAAGCTGATGGCTTTTCCCATCGACCAGGCATCGCAGGCCTGCTTGACCGGATCGTCGTAGAAGGAGGCGATCTTGTCCTCCCCCATGCCCTCGCTCGCGAGCCAGGCCGGGATGTGGACGTTGCAGAGCTGCGCGACGTCGGTGAACACCTTGTCGGTGCCGGTGCCGGTCACTGGGCAGGTCGCGGCAAAGGCGTCGCCGACCATGACGACGCCCGCCTGGCGATAGCCGGTGGAAACATAGAGGTCGGCGGGCCGGATCTTGACGTCGCCGGCAACGGCATATTCGCCGGTAATCCGCCGTAGCCTTGGGAACGCGGCGTTCATGGTCTCGGCCGGATGACGCCGCATCTCGCGCAGCCAGGGGTCATCGACCTCGCGGTAGACGAAAAAATTGGCCCGCATCCGGTTCTGAATGGGAAACAGCGTCACATAGGCGGCGCGCGCCGACGCCCGTTCCGAAAAATAGGTCAGGGCGGGAAATTCGAAGGCTGGGCGCCCGACCGGCACGATGTCAAACCCGACCGAGATGGAATGGCCGGCGCTGATCACCTGGCGCTCGATGCCGAGATTGCGGCGCAGCCCGACACTCAACCCGTTGGCCAGCACCACCAGCCGCGCCGAGATCACCTCGCCGGTGGACAAGGTGACCTTCTGGCGCTCGGCGCTGGTCGCGACATCGACCGCCTTGGCGTAAATCAGCTCGGCGGGAGGCGGGATTTCGGCCCTGATGGCGCCGATCAGCGCGTCATACATGATGCCGTATTGGCGGCTCGGCTTCTTGTCCAGGAGGTAGCCGAATCGCGCGATCCAGTTTTCGCCGTCATGGGTGGCCGAACGCAGCACCGAATCGGCGATTCCGGTCTGGTAGAAGCGGCCGACCTGTTCCTCGCCGCTGATTTTTTCGACGCGGAAGTCGAAGGGATAGGTCTGGTGCGGGTCGATCAAAACCGCCGGAATTCCCGCGCGTCCGAGCATGGCGGCTGCGGTCGAGCCGGCGAGGCCACCCCCGATGATCGCAATGTCGGTGTATCTCATATGGAATCTCGGCCGGGTGCGACACTTTTGCACCCGGAAAGGCAAATAAAGCCTTAGCCGGCAGGCCAGCTTTGGACCAAAAGGGCCTGGAATAACGTCTTGGGATATATTTACCCGGGTATAATTTACGACTCGGGCTGCGAGGAGCCGGGCGGCGGCCGCTTATTTCTGACTTTCCGAATTTGGGGCAAACGCTGAATCCGCAAGCGGCAAAGGCATTTCCAGCGTTCTCCTTTTGCTTGACTTAGCTATCCACCGCTTATAGAAGACGGCCACTTAACGACAGGCGGTGAGCAACGCCAGCGTCGGAACGGAACACCCATCAAATCCTTATTGGACTGCGACGGGCACCAACCTCGACGAATGCCGCTCAAACGCTGTCGATCATACTGCTAGGCAATGCCAGGACGATTTTAGTTCTCTTGAGCACGTCCTCTTGAGAGTGAACTCGGATGCATGATCTCGGTGACGGGCCGGACAGCGAAAGCTGATCGGTCCTTATTCGCGGTCCTCTGTGGCGTCGAAGCGCTTTCCGCTCAGCAATGGGTGGTTGGCGCGATTTCGTTTTGCGTGAATGTTTTTTTCGCGCAGGGCGGGCCGAACGGAACGGCTAGTTCCGAGAAGAATTTGCGAAAGCCATTCAAGGTTTCGCGCGAACTAAAGGGTGAAGGCTGACATGCCGACGATCAACCAGCTGATCGCAAATCCGCGTGCGGTGCAGAAGTCACGCAAGAAGGTGCCGGCGCTGCAGCAGTCGCCGCAGAAGCGCGGTGTTTGCACGCGCGTCTACACCACGACCCCGAAGAAGCCGAACTCGGCGCTTCGTAAGGTCGCCAAGGTGCGCCTGACCAACGGCTTCGAGGTGATCGGCTACATCCCGGGTGAAGGCCATAACCTGCAGGAGCACTCGGTGGTCATGATCCGCGGCGGCCGCGTCAAGGACTTGCCGGGCGTGCGCTACCACATCCTCCGCGGCGTCCTCGATACCCAGGGCGTCAAGAACCGTAAGCAGCGTCGTTCGAAGTACGGCGCGAAGCGTCCGAAATAAGCGGGAACAGACAAGATGTCTCGTCGCCATTCTGCCGAAAAGCGTGAAGTGAACCCGGATCCGAAGTTCGGGAACATCATCATTACGAAGTTCATGAACTCGATCATGTATGACGGCAAGAAGTCCGCTGCCGAAAACATCGTCTATGGCGCGCTCGCCATGATCGAGGCCAAGACCAAGCAGGGTCCGCTCACCGTGTTCGAGCAGGCGCTGGAAAACGTCATGCCGACCATCGAAGTGCGGTCGCGCCGCGTCGGTGGCGCCACCTACCAGGTGCCGGTCGAGGTTCGCTCGGTTCGCCGTCAGGCGCTGGGCATTCGCTGGCTGATCACTGCAGCGCGCGAGCGCAACGAAAAGACGATGACGGAGCGGCTCTCGGCCGAGTTGCTCGACGCGTCGAACAACCGGGGGAACGCCGTCAAGAAGCGTGAAGATGTGCATCGGATGGCGGAAGCCAACCGCGCTTTCTCGCACTACCGCTGGTAACGGCGAAGAACGGATTTAAGGAACAGCCCATGCCCCGCGTTCATGCCATAGAGAACTACCGCAACTTCGGTATCATGGCGCATATCGATGCCGGCAAGACCACGACCACCGAGCGCATCCTTTACTACACCGGCAAGAGCCACAAGATCGGCGAAGTGCACGAAGGTGCCGCGACGATGGACTGGATGGAGCAGGAGCAGGAGCGTGGCATCACGATCACCTCGGCTGCGACCACCGCGTTCTGGAACGGCAAGCGTCTGAACATCATCGACACGCCCGGCCACGTCGACTTCACCATCGAGGTCGAGCGTTCCTTGCGCGTGCTCGACGGCGCCGTTTGCGTGCTCGATTCCAACCAGGGCGTCGAGCCGCAGACCGAAACCGTCTGGCGCCAGGGCGACAAGTACCGGGTTCCGCGCATCGTCTTCGCCAACAAGATGGACAAGACCGGCGCCGACTTCTTCAAATGTCTCGCCGACATCGTCGACCGCCTCGGCGCCAAGCCGATCGCGATCCAGCTTCCGATCGGCGCGGAAAACAACTTCAAGGGTCTCGTCGACCTCGTGAAGATGCAGGGCATCATCTGGAACGATGAATCGCTCGGCGCGAAGTTCGACTATGTCGACATCCCGGCCGACCTCGTCGACCAGGCCAAGGAATATCGCGAGAAGATGGTGGAAGCCGCCGTCGAGCTCGACGACGACGCCATGGCCGCCTATCTCGACGGCAAGGAACCGGACGAAGCGACGCTGAAGCGCCTGATCCGCAAGGCGGTGCTGACCGGCGCCTTCTATCCCGTGCTGTGCGGCTCGGCCTTCAAGAACAAGGGTGTGCAGCCGCTGCTCGACGCCGTCGTCGACTATCTGCCGTCGCCGATCGACGTGCCCGCGATCAAGGGCACCGACGATGACGGCAACGAGGTGGTGCGCAAGGCCGACGACAAGGAGCCGCTGGCTCTGCTCGCGTTCAAGATCATGGACGACCCGTTCGTCGGCACCATTACCTTCTGCCGCATCTATTCCGGCGTGCTGCAGAGCGGCACCGGTGTCGTGAACTCGACCCGCGAGAAGAAGGAACGTATCGGCCGCATGCTGCTGATGCATGCGAACAACCGCGAAGACATCAAGGAAGCCTACGCCGGCGACATCGTCGCGCTGGCGGGCCTGAAGGAAGCGCGCACCGGTGACACGCTGTGCGATCCCGACAAGCCGGTGATCCTTGAAAAGATGGAATTCCCGGAGCCGGTGATCGAAATCGCGATCGAGCCGAAGTCGAAGGCCGACCAGGAAAAGCTGGGCGTGGCGCTGGCCAAGCTCGCCGCGGAGGATCCGTCGTTCCGCGTGTCGACCGACCAGGAGTCCGGCCAGACCATCCTCAAGGGCATGGGCGAACTCCATCTCGACATCAAGGTCGACATCCTCAAGCGCACCTACAAGGTCGACGCCAACATCGGCGCGCCGCAGGTGGCGTTCCGTGAGCGGGTCACCAAGCGCGCCGAGGTCAAGTACACCCACAAGAAGCAGACCGGTGGTACCGGTCAGTTCGCCGAAGTGTCGATCATCGTGGAGCCGAACGAGCCCGGCAAGGGTTACGAGTTCGAGTCCAAGATCGTCGGCGGCGCGGTGCCGAAGGAATACATCCCCGGCGTCGAAAAGGGCCTCAACAGCGTGATGGGCTCGGGCGTGGTTGCCGGCTTCCCGGTGGTCGACGTCAAGGTCCAGCTGGTCGACGGCAAGTATCACGACGTCGACTCGTCGGCGCTGGCCTTCGAAATCGCTTCGCGTGCCGCATTCCGCGAAGCGCTGACGAAGGGCAAGTCCGTTCTGCTCGAGCCGATCATGAAGGTCGAGGTGGTGACCCCGGAGGACTATACCGGTTCGGTCATCGGCGATCTGAATTCGCGGCGCGGCCAGATCCAGGGCCAGGACATGCGTGGCAACGCCAACGTCATCAACGCGATGGTGCCGCTCATGAACATGTTCGGGTACGTGAATAACCTGCGCTCGATGAGCCAGGGACGCGCGACCTTCACGATGCAATTCGATCACTACGCTGAAGCGCCGGCGAACGTGTCGGCAGAAGTCCAGAAGAAGTTTGCCTGATTGTCGTTGGTTCAAAGCTAACGACTGAACGGAGAGTCAAATGGCCAAAGCAAAGTTTGAACGTAATAAACCGCACTGCAACATCGGAACCATCGGTCACGTCGACCATGGCAAGACCTCGCTGACCGCAGCGATCACCAAGGTGCTGGCTGAAACCGGCGGTGCGACGTTCACGGCGTACGACCAGATCGACAAGGCGCCGGAAGAGAAGGCGCGCGGCATCACGATCTCGACCGCTCACGTCGAGTACGAGACCCAGAACCGCCACTACGCCCACGTCGACTGCCCCGGCCACGCCGACTACGTGAAGAACATGATCACCGGTGCGGCGCAGATGGACGGCGCCATCCTGGTCGTGTCGGCCGCTGACGGCCCGATGCCGCAGACCCGCGAGCACATCCTGCTCGCCCGCCAGGTCGGCGTGCCCGCGCTCGTCGTGTTCCTCAACAAGTGCGACATGGTCGACGATCCGGAACTGCTCGAGCTCGTCGAGATGGAAGTCCGCGAACTGCTCTCGAAGTACGAATTCCCGGGCGACGACATTCCGATCATCAAGGGCTCGGCGCTCGCCGCCCTCGAAGACAAGGACAAGAAGCTAGGCCACGACGCGATCCTCGAGCTGATGCGCAAGGTCGACGAGTACATCCCCCAGCCGGAGCGTCCGATCGACCAGCCGTTCCTGATGCCGGTGGAAGACGTGTTCTCGATCTCGGGCCGCGGCACCGTCGTCACCGGCCGTGTCGAACGCGGCATCATCAAGGTCGGCGAGGAAATCGAAATCGTCGGTCTGCGCGACACCCAGAAGACCATCGTCACGGGCGTCGAAATGTTCCGCAAGCTGCTCGATCAGGGCCAGGCGGGCGACAACATCGGCGCGCTGCTCCGCGGCACCAAGCGCGAGGAAGTCGAGCGTGGCCAGGTGCTGGCGAAGCCGGGTTCGGTCAAGCCGCACACCAAGTTCAAGGCTGAGGCCTACATCCTGACCAAGGAAGAGGGCGGTCGTCACACCCCGTTCTTCACCAACTACCGGCCCCAGTTCTACTTCCGCACCACCGACGTGACCGGCGTTGTGCATCTGCCCGAAGGCACCGAAATGGTGATGCCGGGCGACAACATCGCGATGGAAGTGCACCTGATCGTGCCGATCGCGATGGAAGAAAAGCTGCGCTTCGCGATCCGCGAAGGCGGCCGCACCGTCGGCGCCGGCGTCGTCGCCGCCATCATCGAATAAGCGAATAGGGAAATGGCGAGTAGCGAGTGGATCAAATCCATTCGCTATTCGCTACTCACCACTCGCCATTACGCGACAAAGAAAGACAAACGGCAATGAACGGCCAAAATATTCGCATCCGTCTCAAGGCGTTCGACCATCGTATCCTCGATACGTCGACCCGCGAGATCGTGAACACGGCGAAACGTACCGGTGCCCAGGTTCGCGGACCGATTCCGCTGCCCACCCGCATCGAGAAGTTCACCGTCAACCGTTCGCCGCACGTCGACAAGAAGAGCCGTGAACAGTTCGAGATGCGCACCCACAAGCGCCTTCTCGACATTGTCGACCCGACCCCGCAGACCGTCGATGCTCTCATGAAGCTCGACCTGGCCGCCGGTGTCGACGTCGAGATCAAGCTCTAATTTTCAGATCGTCCGACGTTAGCGGACAGAAAGAACAGGAAGCACGCCGATGCGCTCCGGAGTGATCGCACAAAAGGTCGGGATGACGCGGGTCTTTACGGAGACCGGCGAACATATCCCTGTGACCGTGCTCAAGCTGGGTAACTGCCAGGTGCTGGGCCACCGCACGACCGAGAAGAACGGTTACGTTGCGCTGCAGCTCGGTGCGGGTACCCGCAAGACCGTCTATTTGCCGAAGGCAGAACGCGGCCAGTTCGCGGTCGCCAAGGTCGAGCCGAAGCGGAAGGTCACCGAGTTTCGCGTGTCGGAAGACGCGCTGATCCCGGTCGGCGCCGAGATTCAGGCCGACCATTTCGTCGTCGGCCAGTTCGTCGACGTCACCGGCACCTCGGTCGGTAAGGGATTTGCCGGCGGCATGAAGCGCTGGAATTTCGGCGGTCTGCGCGCCACCCACGGCGTGTCGGTTTCGCACCGTTCGATCGGTTCGACCGGCGGACGCCAGGACCCCGGCAAGACCTTCAAGAACAAGAAGATGCCCGGTCACATGGGTGTCGATCGCATCACCACGCTCAATCTGCGTGTGGTGCAGACCGACGTCGAGCGCGGCCTGATCCTCGTCGAAGGCGCCGTTCCCGGCTCCAAGGGCGGTTGGATCTCGGTGCGCGACGCCGTGAAGAAGCCGTTGCCGAAGGAAGCTCCGAAGCCCGGCAAGTTCAAGGTCGCCGGCGGCGAGCAGGCTCAGGCTCCGGCCGAGCAGGAGGGCGCGTGAGATGGAACTGAAAGTCACGACCCTCGAAGGCAAGGAAGCCGGTTCCGTCCAGCTCTCGGACGCGATCTTCGGTCTTGAGCCGCGTGCCGACATCATCCAGCGTTGCGTGCAATGGCAGCTCAACAAGCGCCAGGCCGGAACACATAAGTCGCAGGGCCGCGCCGACGTCTGGCGCACCGGCAAGAAGATGTACAAGCAGAAGGGCACCGGCGGCGCCCGTCACGGCTCGGCTCGCGTGCCGCAGTTCCGCGGCGGTGGCCGTGCGTTCGGTCCCGTCGTTCGCTCGCACGCGACCGATCTGCCGAAGAAGGTGCGGGCGCTGGCGCTCAAGCATGCTTTGTCGGCGAAGGCCAAGGACGGCGGCTTGATCGTGATCGACAGCGCGCAGCTCAAGGAAGCCAAGACCAAGGCCTTGGTCGGCCAGTTCTCCGGGCTCGGCCTGACCAATGCGCTGATCATCGACGGCGTCGAGCTGAACGCCGGTTTCGCGACCGCGGCCCGCAACATTCCGAATATCGACGTGCTGCCGATCCAGGGCATCAACGTCTACGACATTCTGCGTCGTCAGAAGCTGGTGCTGACGAAGGCGGCAGTCGATGCGCTGGAGGCGCGCTTCAAATGAAGAATATCGATCCGCGCCATTACGACGTGATCGTCGCGCCCGTCATCACCGAAAAGGCGACGGTGGCGTCCGAGCACAACAAGGTCGTGTTCAAGGTCGCCAGCAAGGCGACCAAGCCGCAAATCAAGGAAGCCGTCGAGAAGCTGTTCGACGTCAAGGTGAAGCGCGTGAACACGCTGGTCCGCAAGGGCAAGACCAAGGTGTTCCGCGGTAATTTCGGTTCGCAGTCGGACGTGAAGCGGGCGGTCGTGACCCTCGAAGAGGGCCACCGCATCGACGTCACCACCGGACTATAAGGCGACTTAGCGATGGCATTGAAAACATATAATCCGACGACGCCGGGCCAGCGCCAGCTGGTGATGGTCGACCGTTCGGCGCTCTACAAGGGCAAGCCGGTGAAGGCGCTGACCGAGGGCAAGCTCGGCAATGGCGGCCGCAACAACACCGGCCGCATCACCGTGCGTTTCCGCGGCGGCGGCCACAAGAAGGCCTATCGCCTGGTCGACTTCAAGCGCAACAAGGTCGACGTTCCCGCCGTCGTCGAGCGGCTGGAATACGATCCGAACCGCACCGCGTTCATCGCGCTGATCAAGTATCAGGACGGCGAGCAGGCCTACATCCTGGCGCCGCAGCGGCTCGCCGCGGGCGACACGGTCGTTGCCGGCAGCCATGTCGACGTGAAGCCGGGCAATGTCATGCCGCTCGGCAACATGCCGGTCGGCACCATCGTCCACAACATCGAGATGAAGATCGGGAAGGGCGGCCAGATCGCGCGTTCGGCCGGCACCTACGCCCAGATCGTCGGCCGCGACCAGGACTACGTCATTCTGCGCCTGAACTCGGGCGAGCAGCGCCTGGTGCACGGCCGTTGCCGCGGCACCATCGGCGCGGTGTCGAACCCCGATCACATGAACATCTCGATCGGCAAGGCCGGCCGTACCCGCTGGCTGGGCTGGCGTCCGCATAACCGCGGCGTCGTCATGAACCCGATCGATCACCCGCACGGCGGCGGCGAAGGCCGCACCTCGGGCGGCCGCCACCCGGTCACCCCGTGGGGCAAGCCGACCAAGGGCAAGAAGACGCGGTCGAACAAGTCGACCAATCGATTCATCCTCCTAAGCCGCCACAAGCGGAAGAAGTAAGGAACGCCGGACATGGTTCGTTCAGTCTGGAAAGGCCCGTTCGTCGAAGCCTCTGTGCTCAAGAAGGCAGATGCTGCACGCGCGTCCGGCCGTCACGACGTCATCAAGATCTGGAGCCGCCGCTCGACCATCCTGCCGCAGTTCGTCGGCCTGGTCTTCGGCGTCTACAACGGCCAGAAGCATGTGCCGGTGTCGGTCAATGAGGAAATGGTGGGTCACAAGTTCGGCGAGTTCTCGCCGACCCGTACCTTCCATGGCCACTCTGGCGACAAGAAAGCCAAGAAGGCTTGAGGAATAGACGATGAGCAAACCAAAGCGCGAACGTAGCCTCGCGGACAACGAGGCCAAGGCAGTCGCCAGGATGCTGCGCGTCAGCCCGCAGAAGCTCAATCTTGTGGCGCAGCTGATCCGCGGCCGGAAGGCGTCGGCGGCGCTGGCCGACCTGCAGTTCTCGCGCAAGCGGATCGCGGTCGACGTCAAGAAGTGCCTGGAATCGGCGATCGCGAACGCCGAGAACAACCATGACCTCGAGGTCGACGATCTCGTCGTCGCCGAGGCGCATGTCGGCAACGGCATCGTCATGAAGCGCTTTTCGCCGCGCGGCCGTGGCCGCTCGGGCCGTATCTATAAACCGTTCTCGCACCTGACCATCGTGGTTCGTCAGGTCGAGGCCGAGGCAAGCGCTTAAAGCGGCGCGGGAGAATACGATGGGTCAAAAGATCAATCCAATCGGGCTGCGTCTCGGCATCAACCGCACCTGGGATTCGCGCTGGTTCGCCGGCAAGAGCGAGTACGGCAAGCTGCTGCATGAGGACGTCAAGATCCGCGAGATCCTGCACAAGGAGCTCAAGCAGGCGGCCGTCGCCCGCATCGTGATCGAGCGTCCGCACAAGAAGTGCCGCGTGACGATCCATTCGGCGCGTCCCGGTGTCGTGATCGGCAAGAAGGGCGCGGACATCGACAAGCTGCGCAAGCGCGTTGCCGACATCACGGCTTCCGACGTCGTCATCAACATCGTCGAAATCCGCAAGCCCGAGCTCGACGCCACGCTGGTCGCCGAATCGATCGCCCAGCAGCTCGAGCGCCGCGTCGCTTTCCGCCGCGCCATGAAGCGGGCGGTGCAGTCGGCGATGCGCCTCGGCGCCGAGGGCATCCGCATCAACTGCTCGGGCCGTCTCGGCGGCGCCGAAATCGCGCGCATGGAGTGGTACCGCGAGGGCCGCGTGCCGCTGCACACGCTGCGCGCCGACATCGATTACGGCGTGGCGACCGCGTTCACGACCTTCGGCACCTGCGGCGTCAAGGTCTGGATCTTCAAGGGCGAGATCCTCGAGCACGATCCGATGGCCCAGGACAAGAAGATGGCCGAGGGCGAGAGCGGTGGCTCGCGTCCGCGCCGTGACGCTGCCGCAGCGTGAGAAATTAGAGAAGGTTTGAGGGCTTAAAGCCATGATGCAACCAAAGAAAACGAAGTTCCGGAAGGCGCATAAGGGCCGTATCCACGGCGTTGCGTCTTCGGGTGCGACGTTGTCGTTCGGTCAGTTCGGTCTGAAGGCGATGGCGCCCGAGCGCGTCACCGCCCGTCAGATCGAAGCCGCGCGCCGCGCGCTGACCCGTCACATGAAGCGCGCCGGCCGTGTCTGGATCCGCGTATTCCCCGACGTGCCGGTGTCGAAGAAGCCCGCCGAAGTCCGCATGGGCTCCGGCAAGGGCACGCCGGAATTGTGGGTGGCGCGGGTCAAGCCGGGCCGCGTGATCTTCGAGATCGACGGCGTCAACGTGCAGACCGCGAAGGAAGCGCTCACGCTCGCAGCCGCCAAGCTGCCGATCAAGACGCGCTTCGTCGCGCGCATTGCGGAGTAACACTCATGGCCCCGATGAAAGTGGAAGACATCCGCGCGATGAGCGACGATCAGAGGGAGGACGCGGTCCTCAATCTGAAGAAGGAGCGCTTCAACCTGCGCTTCCAGCGCGCCACCGGGCAGCTGGAGAATACCTCGCGCCTGCGCGAGGCCCGCCGCGACATCGCCCGCATCAAGACCATCGCCGCGCAGCTTCGCGCGAAGAAGAAATAAGAGGCCACCTATGCCGAAACGTACGCTTCAGGGCGTGGTCGTGAGCGACAAGCAAGCCAAGACGGTGGTGGTGCGCGTCGATCGCCGCTTCACCCATCCGATCTACAAGAAGACGATCCGCCGCTCCAAGAACTACCACGCGCACGACGAGAACAACGAGTTCAAGCCGGGCGACATGGTGTGGATCGAAGAGAGCAAGCCGATCTCGAAGTTGAAGCGCTGGACCGTGGTCCGGGGCGAGCAGAAGAAAAGCGCCTGATAACTTCGATTCGGTCGAAGTAATTCAGGGAAAATTTTGAGCGCGATAGAGCGCAGAAAGAGGACGAGGTGCATCAATGATTCAGATGCAGACCAACCTCGACGTGGCCGACAATTCAGGCGCACGCCGTGTCATGTGCATCAAGGTGCTGGGGGGCTCCAAGCGCCGCTATGCCACCGTAGGCGACGTTATCGTCGTGTCGATCAAGGAAGCGATTCCGCGCGGCAAGGTGAAGAAGGGCGACGTGATGAAGGCCGTCGTGGTGCGCGTCCGCAAGGACATCCGCCGCGCCGACGGTTCGGTCATCCGTTTCGACCGTAACGCCGCCGTCCTGATCAACAACCAGTCGGAGCCGGTCGGCACCCGTATCTTCGGGCCGGTGCCGCGCGAGCTGCGCGCCAAGAACCACATGAAGATCATCTCGCTTGCGCCGGAGGTGCTGTGATGGCTGCCAAGATCCGCAAGGGTGACAAGGTCATGGTGCTGACCGGCCGCGACAAGGGCCGGACCGGCGAGGTCTACGAGGTCCGCCCCGCCGACAACACGGCGCTGGTGCGCGGCATCAACATGGTGAAGCGTCACCAGAAGCAGACCCAGAACCAGGAGGGCGGCATCATCTCCAAGGAGTCGCCGATCCAACTGTCCAACATCGCCTATGTCGGCAAGGACGGAAAGCCGACCCGCGTGGGCTTCAAGATTCAGGCTGATGGCAAGAAGGTACGCATTGCCAAGAGCTCGGGAGCAGAGATCGATGGCTGATACCGCTTACGTGCCGCGCCTGCGCGCGGAGTATGACAAGAGCATTCGTGGCCAGCTGACTGAAAAGTTCGGCTATGCCAACGTCATGCAGGTGCCGCGGCTGGACAAGGTCGTGCTCAACATGGGCGTCGGCGATTCCGTCAACGACCGCAAGAAGGCCGAAACCGCGGCTGCCGAGCTGTCGATGATTGCCGGTCAGAAGGCCGTCGTGACCTATTCGCGGATCGCGATCTCGACCTTCAAGCTGCGCGAGAACCAGCCGATCGGCTGCAAGGTCACGCTGCGCAAGGCGCGGATGTACGAGTTCATCGACCGCCTGGTGACGGTGGCGCTGCCGCGCGTGCGCGACTTCCGTGGCCTCAATCCGAAGAGCTTCGATGGCCGCGGCAACTACTCGCTCGGCATCAAGGAGCACATCATTTTCCCCGAAATCGATTTCGACAAGGTTTCGGAAGCCCGCGGCATGGACATCACGGTCTGTACCACGGCCAAGACCGACGACGAGGCGCGTGCCTTGTTGACCGCTTTCAATTTCCCGTTCCGGCAGTGAGACGGCCCTAAAGCCTCTCAAACGCGGAAACCCAGGAGCCAAGCATGGCAAAGAAGAGTTCGATCGAGAAGAACAACCGGCGCAAGCGGATGACCAAGAACGCCGCGCCTGCGCGCGCGAAGCTGAAGGCAATCATCGCCGACAAGACCAAGCCGATGGAAGAGCGGTTCGCGGCGACGCTGAAGCTCGCCCAGCTGCCGCGCAACTCGTCGGCGACCCGGATCCGCAACCGCTGCGAACTGACCGGTCGCCCGCGTTCGAACTACCGCAAGAACAAGCTCTCCCGCATCGCGCTGCGCGAACTCGGCTCCAAGGGCCTGGTTCCGGGGCTCGTGAAGTCGAGCTGGTAAGGAGGGTCGTCAGATGTCTACACACGATCCGATTTCCGATCTCATCACCCGCATCCGCAACGCGCAGATGCGTTCGAAGTCCAAGGTCTCGACCCCGGGCTCGAAGATGCGCGCCAGCGTGCTCGAAGTGCTGAAGGCGGAAGGTTACATTCGCGGCTACGCCAGCGTCGAGCACGCGTCGGGCCGCAGCGAGCTCGAGATCGAGCTGAAGTATTTCGACGGCGAGCCGGTCATCCGCGAGATCGAGCGGGTGTCCAAGCCGGGCCGCCGGGTTTACGCCTCGGTGAAGAACCTGCCGCGGGTGAACAACGGTCTCGGCATTTCGGTGTTGTCGACGCCGAAGGGAATCATGGCTGACCACGACGCGCGTGACGCGAATGTGGGCGGCGAAGTTCTCTTCACGGTGTTCTGAGGAAGGATTTTTAGCCATGTCACGTGTTGGCAAACGGCCTGTGGCGATCCCGTCCGGTGTGACGGCGACCGTCGAAGGGCAGACCGTCAAGATGAAGGGGCCGAAGGGCCAGCTTCAGTTCGTCGTGCACGACGACGTCGAGGTGAAGTTCGAGAGCGGTGCGGTCAAGGTCGCGCCGAAGTTCAAGACCAACCGCGCCCAGGCCATGTACGGCACCGCGCGGGCCCAGGTCGCGAACCTCGTCGAGGGCGTCACCAAGGGCTTCGAGAAGAAGCTCGAGATCACCGGCGTCGGTTACCGCGCCGCGATGCAGGGCAAGAACCTGCAGCTCGCGCTCGGCTACAGCCACGACGTCGTCTATGCGATCCCGGAAGGCATCACCATCGCGGTGCCGAAGCCGACCGAGATCACGATCACGGGCACCGATTCGCAGCGCGTCGGGCAGGTTGCCGCCGAGATCCGCGCCTACCGTCCGCCGGAGCCCTACAAGGGCAAGGGCGTGAAGTACGCCAACGAATTCATCTTCCGCAAGGAAGGCAAGAAGAAGTAACGGAGCCGGTCATGTCACTCAAGGTCACAAATGCCCGGCGCAAGCAACGCGTGCGTAACGCGCTGCGCCGGACCGCCAATGGACGCCCGCGTCTGTCGGTGTTCCGTTCGTCGAAGCATATCTACGCCCAGGTCATCGACGATCTGAAGGGCGAGACGCTGGCTTCCGCCTCGTCGCTGGAAAAGACCATGCGCGAGAGCGGCAACACCGGCGCCAACATCGATGCGGCCAAGGCCGTCGGCAAGCTGCTGGCGGAACGCGCCGTGAAGAACGGCGTCAAGGAAGTGGTGTTCGATCGCGGTCAGTATCTCTATCACGGGCGCGTCAAGGCGCTTGCCGATGCGGCCCGCGAGAGCGGACTGAGCTTCTAACGAACCGTTTTGGAAATTTACGAGGACAGGGGCTTTCTTCCCCTAAAGATTGGAAAACACCATGGCAGGTGAACGCGAACGCGGCGGACGCGAACGGAGCAGGGATCGCGAGGAGCGCGACAGCGAGTTCGTCGACAAGCTCGTCCACATCAATCGCGTGGCGAAGGTCGTCAAGGGCGGCAAGCGCTTCGGCTTTGCGGCGCTGGTCGTGATCGGCGACCAGAAGGGCCGGGTCGGGTTCGGCCACGGCAAGGCGCGCGAAGTGCCCGAGGCGATCCGCAAGGCGACCGAATCGGCGAAGCGCAATCTGACGCGGGTGGCGCTGCGCGAAGGCCGCACGCTGCATCACGACATCGCCGGCCGCCACGGCGCCGGCCGCGTCTATCTGCGTGCGGCTCCGGCCGGTACCGGCATCATCGCCGGCGGCCCGATGCGCGCGGTGTTCGAAACGCTCGGCATCCAGGACGTGGTGGCGAAGTCGATCGGCTCGTCGAATCCCTACAACATGGTTCGCGCGACTTTCGACGCGCTGAAGCATCAGGATTCGCCGCGTTCGGTGGCGGCGCGCCGCAACATCAAGGTGTCCACGCTGCAGTCGCGCCGCGTCGGCGGCGACGCCGAAGTGGTGGCTGAATAACCGGCGCTGCTCAGGCGCTTTTTGGAGTTAAGACGATGGCCAAGGCCGCAAAGACGATCAAGGTCGAGCAGACCGGCAGCGCGATCCGCCGCCACCACTCGCAGCGTTCGACGCTGATCGGCCTCAAGCTCAACAAGATCGGCCGGGTTGCCGAGCTTCCGGATACGCCGGAAGTTCGCGGCATGATCACCAAGGTTCAACATCTCGTCCGTGTCGTCGGCGAGAAGTAAGTCAGATCAAGTGAGAGCATGATCCCGAAAAGCGGGGGCCGGTTTTCGGTCAAGATCATGCTCAAAGGATAAGGACGCTAACGATGAAGCTCAGCGATATCGCCGACAACGCCGGCTCGCGCAAGAAGCGCATGCGCGTCGGCCGCGGCATCGGTTCCGGCAAGGGCAAGACCTCGGGCCGCGGCGGCAAGGGCCAGACCGCGCGTTCGGGCGTGCGCATCAAGGGCTTCGAGGGCGGCCAGATGCCGCTGCATCGCCGCCTGCCGAAGCGCGGCTTCAACAACATCTTCCGGCTCGACTTCGCCGAGATCAATCTTGACCGTCTGCAGGAGGCGATCGACGCCAAGCTGGTGGACGTCAAGGAGACCGTGACGGTCGAAACGCTGGTGAAGGCCGGCGTGATCCGCCGCGCCAAGGACGGCCTGCGGCTGCTCGGCCGCGGCGAACTCAAGGCCAAGCTCGCGATCGAGGTGTACGGCGCCTCGAAATCCGCGATTGCTGCGGTCGAGAAGGCCGGCGGCACGGTGAAGATCCTGGCCCCGGCCAAGGAAGAAGGCGAGGCGGCGTAACATCTGCGTCATTGCCCGCAAAAGGGCAGGCGATCCGCACCGCGGGATGATGGACTTATCGAAGCCGAGCACCAAATAATGTCCGGCGTCTGCCGATGGCCCCGGAAGGGGCCTCGGCCTCGGAGGCGACGGGAGAAAGCCTGAACATGGTCTCAGCAGCAGAACAACTTGCCGCCAATCTCAATTTCGGGGCCTTGGCGAAAGCCGACGAACTGAAGAAGCGCATCTGGTTTACGCTGGGTGCGCTGCTTGTTTATCGGCTCGGCACCTATATCCCGCTGCCGGGCATCGACCCCGCGATCTGGGAGCAGGTGTTCAAGTCGCAGGCCGGCGGCATTCTCGGCATGTTCAACATGTTCGCCGGCGGCGGCATCCACCGCATGGCGATCTTCGCGCTGAACATCATGCCGTACATCTCGGCATCGATCATCATCCAGCTCCTGACCACGGTTTCCCCGCAGCTCGAAGCGCTGAAGAAGGAAGGCGAGGCCGGCCGCAAGACGCTGAACCAGTATACCCGCTACCTGACGGTGATCCTCGCCGCGTTCCAGTCCTACGGCATCGCCGTCGGCCTGCAGGGCGCCGGCAACGTCGTCAGCGACCCCGGCATCTTCTTCCTGCTGTCGACGACGATCACGCTGACCGGCGGCACCATGTTCCTGATGTGGCTCGGCGAGCAGATCACCTCGCGCGGCATCGGCAACGGCATCTCGCTGATCATTCTGTCCGGCATCGTGGCCGAACTGCCTTCGGCGCTCGCCAACATGCTGGAACTGGGCCGTCAGGGCGCGCTGTCGACCGGCCTGATCCTGGTCGTCATCGTGATGGCGGTCGCCGTGATCGCCTTCATCGTGTTCATGGAGCGCGCGCAGCGGCGGCTTCTGATCCAGTATCCGAAGCGGCAGGTCGGCAACAAGATGTTCGAGGGCCAGTCCTCGCATCTGCCGCTCAAGCTCAACACGTCGGGCGTGATTCCGCCGATCTTCGCCTCGTCGCTGCTGCTGCTGCCGGCGACGGTCGCGAACTTCAACGCCGGCAAGGGGCCGGAGTGGTTCCAGTGGCTCAACACCCAGCTCAGCCACGGCCGTCCGCTGTTCCTGTTCCTCTATCTGGCGCTGATCGTGTTCTTCGCCTTCTTCTACACCGCGATCGTGTTCAACCCGACCGAGACCGCGGACAATCTGAAGAAGCATGGCGGCTTCATTCCCGGCATCCGCCCGGGCGAGCGCACCGCCGAATATATCGACTACGTGCTGTCGCGCGTCACCGTGCTCGGCGCGATCTATCTGGCGATCGTCTGCCTGATTCCCGAAATCCTGATTTCCTATGCGTCAGTGCCGTTCTACTTCGGCGGCACCTCGCTTCTGATCGTCGTCAGCGTGACCATGGATACGGTGGCGCAGGTGCAGGGTTATCTGCTCGCCCATCAGTATGAGGGGCTGATCAGGAAGTCCAAGCTGCGGGGCCGCCGCCGCTGATCAGCGGACACATGGTCTGAAATTTCAATAAAGGTGTGCGGCGTTTCGCTCACCAAGCCGGGGGGCGAATAGTCATGAGATTGATCCTTTTGGGACCGCCGGGGTCGGGGAAGGGCACCCAGGCGCAGCGGCTGGTGCACCGCTACGGGATCGTGCAGCTTTCGACCGGCGAGATGCTGCGCGCGGCCGTGGCCGCCGAGACGCCGGTCGGCCTGAAAGCCAAGGACCTCATGGCCAACGGCCAACTGGTGCCTGACGAAGTCGTGGTTGGAATCATTTCCGACCGGATCGACCAGCCGGATGCCGCCAAGGGTTTCGTCCTCGACGGCTTCCCGCGGACGGTGCCGCAAGCCGAGGCGCTGGATGAACTCCTGAAGAAGAAGCATCTCCGGCTCGATGCGGTGGTCGAGCTGCGCGTCAATGAGAGCGCGCTGCTGCAGCGCGTCGAAACCCGCGTCGCCGAGATGCGCGAGCGCGGCGAGGAGGTTCGTGTCGACGACACGCCGGAAGTGCTGACCAAGCGGCTAGCCGCCTACCGGTCGCAGACCGAACCGCTGATCCACTACTATTCGGAGCGCCGCAAGCTCGCCACCGTCGACGGGATGATGAGCATCGAGCAGGTGACCCGCGAGGTTAACCGGATCCTGTCCGCCGTCGGCGCATTGGAACCCAAGGCGGTGCCGGCCCGGAAGGCCAAGGGGGCCGCCAGGAAAACCGCCAAGCCCGCTGCCAAAAAGGCCGCGAAACCGGCCAAAAAGGCCCGTAAGGCAGCTAAACCGGCCGCCAAGGGGGCTGGGAAGTCCGTCAAGAAGGCCGGCCGTAAGGCGGCTGCCGCGGCCAAGGGGCGAGGTGCCGGAAAGGCCAAAAAGGCGGCCAAACGGGCCGCTCCGAAGTCCGCCAAGAAAGTCACGAAAAAGCGAGCTAAACGCTAGAATCAGTTGACGAAACCCGTTTGAATCCCTTAATAAGCCCCGCATCCAGATCGGATAGTTTTCAGACGATGCCGGGCCCCGGGAAACCAAGGGGTTAGGGCGTCGTGTTCGCGTTTGTGGACACCTGCCGAGCTAGAGCATGATCCCGAAAAGTGGGTACCGGTTTTCGGAAAAGATCATGCTCAACCAAAGACAAGGTGCGCGAGCGCCTTAAACGAAATGTCCGGCCCGGTGGCCGGTGACAGGAGAGCATTCCGTGGCCCGTATTGCCGGCGTCAATATCCCGACCAACAAGCGCGTTCTGATCGCGCTCCAGTACATCCATGGCATCGGCCAGAAGAACGCTGCCGAAATCATGGAGAAGGTGAAGATCCCGGTGGATCGTCGTGTCAGCCAGCTGAGCGACCAGGAAGTCCTGCAGATCCGCGAAGTGATCGACCGCGACTATCTCGTCGAGGGCGACCTTCGCCGTGAGACCGGCATCAACATCAAGCGGCTGATGGACCTCGGCTGCTATCGCGGCCTGCGTCATCGCCGCGGCCTGCCGGTGCGCGGCCAGCGCACCCACACCAATGCGCGCACGCGCAAGGGGCCGGCCAAGGCGATCGCCGGCAAGAAGAAGTAAGTTTCGCGAATAGCGAATAGGGAGTGGCGAATAGTTCTATTCGCTGCTGGCCATTCGCCACTCGCTTTTTTTCGGTGTAGCCGCTGGCAGTACGGCGGCGTTTGAGATCACAGGAAGGTTTTAGGACAATGGGCAAGGAAGCCACCCGCGTACGCCGCCGCGAACGCAAGAACATCGCCTCCGGCATCGCGCACGTGAATTCGTCGTTCAACAACACGACCATCACCATCACCGACGCGCAGGGCAACACCATTGCCTGGTCCTCGGCCGGCACGATGGGTTTCAAGGGCTCGCGCAAGTCGACCCCCTATGCCGCGCAGGTCGCGGCCGAAGACGTTTCCAAGAAGGCGCAGGAACACGGCATGCGCACGCTGGAAGTGGAAGTTGCCGGCCCCGGTTCGGGCCGTGAATCGGCGCTTCGCGCGCTGCAGGCGGCGGGCTTCACCGTGACGTCGATCCGCGACGTGACCACGATCCCGCACAATGGCTGCCGTCCGCGCAAGCGCCGGCGGGTCTGATATTCGATTGCGGGCGGTTTTCCGTCCGCGATTGTTTTTGGAATTTTCCGCGGACTGATCCGCGATCTCCAACGCCAGTGGTCGGCACGCCGATCGCGACTGGCACATGGGTGACAAAGTGACGATCCAGAAAAATTGGCAAGAACTGATTCGACCGAACAAGCTGCAGGTGACGCCGGGCTCCGACGCGAGCCGGTTTGCGACCGTCGTCGCCGAGCCGCTCGAGCGTGGTTTCGGCCAGACGCTCGGTAACGCGCTGCGCCGCATCCTGCTGTCGTCGCTGCAGGGCGCCGCCGTGCAGTCGGTGCACATCGACGGCGTGCTGCACGAGTTCTCTTCGATCGCGGGCGTTCGCGAGGACGTCACCGACATCGTGCTCAACATCAAGGACATCTCGATCAAGATGCAGGGCGAAGGCCCCAAGCGCATGGTCGTGAAGAAGTCCGGCCCCGGCGTCGTCACCGCAGGCGACATCCAGACCGTCGGCGATATCGTCGTGCTCAATCCCGACCTGCAGCTCTGCACGCTGGACGAGGGCGCGGAAATCCGCATGGAGTTCACGGTCGCCGCCGGCAAGGGCTATGTCGCCGCCGAGCGCAACCGGCCCGAGGACGCGCCGATCGGCCTGATCCCGGTCGACAGCCTGTTCTCGCCCGTGCGCAAGGTCTCCTACAAGGTCGAGAACACCCGTGAGGGCCAGATCCTCGACTACGACAAGCTGACGATGACGATCGAGACCAACGGCGCGATCACGCCGGAGGACGCGGTGGCCTATGCCGCCCGCATCCTGCAGGATCAGCTCAACGTGTTCGTGAACTTCGAAGAGCCGCGCAAGGAAGTCGCGCAGGAGATCATCCCGGATCTCGCCTTCAACCCGGCCTTCCTCAAGAAGGTGGACGAGCTCGAACTGTCGGTGCGTTCGGCCAACTGCCTGAAGAACGACAACATCGTCTATATCGGCGACCTCGTGCAGAAGAGCGAAGCGGAAATGCTCCGCACCCCGAACTTCGGCCGCAAGTCGCTGAACGAGATCAAGGAAGTGCTGGCCCAGATGGGTCTGCATCTCGGCATGGAAGTGCCGGGCTGGCCGCCGGAGAACATCGACGAGCTGGCCAAGCGCTTCGAGGATCACTACTGAGCGAATAAAGATTGGCGAATAGCGAATAGGGAAGAACTACTCGCTACTCACCATTCGCTACTCGCTGACCAAGGGCGAACGCAGGAAGCCCACCTGAGAACTTGTCGCTGAACCACCGCGACAGAATTGAAGAAGGAATAGTCCAATGCGTCACGGCAAGGTTCACCGCAAGCTCAACCGCACCGCCGAGCATCGCCGCGCGATGTTCGCCAACATGTGCGCTGCGCTGATCAAGCACGAGCAGATCGTCACCACGCTGCCGAAGGCCAAGGAGCTCCGCCCGATCGTGGAGAAGCTGGTCACCCTCGGCAAGAAGGGCGGCCTTTCCATGCGCCGCCAGGCGATCTCCGAGATGCGCGACAAGGACCAGGTCAAGAAGCTGTTCGACACGCTGGCGCCCCGTTACAAGGACCGCCAGGGCGGCTACACCCGCATCATCAAGGCCGGCTTCCGCTACGGCGACAACGCCCCGATGGCCGTGATCGAATTCGTCGACCGCGACGTCGACGCCAAGGGCCAGGATTCCGGCCCGGTGCAGGAAAAGGCGGCCGACGAAGCGGCGTAAGCCTTTCGGACTGGATCAGTCAAAAGCGGCGCCCTCGGCGCCGCTTTTTTTGTTGGGCAGCGCATCCCCGCCGTCATCACTGCGTGATGACGTAGGAACCGTGTCGGGCCGCCAAACGTTGACGTGCCATGAGCAGAGCGTTCGTCAAGGAAACAGAGGAACTCGAAGACCTGCCTGACCGGCCGATCTCCGACCGTCCGAATGATGTGACGGCTGAAGGCCTGAACCGGATCGAGCAGGCGCTCGCCGCGGCCGAGGCGGCGCAGGCTGTGGCGCAATCCACCGGGGATCGCGCGGCGGAGGCCACCGCGCGCCGCGATCTGCGTTACTGGAGTGCGCGCCGCGCGACGGCGAGGGTCGCCCCCGAGCCCGCGGACAATTCGGTCGTGCGGCTCGGCCACACCGTCACCATCGTGCGCGAGGACGACCGCCGGCAGACCTTCCGTATTGTCGGGGAAGACGAAGCGGACCCTGCACGCGGGACGATCTCGCACGCCTCGCCACTGGCGCGTGCGCTGTTCGGCAAGACGATCGGCGATGTCGTCGCCATCGCCGGAGGCAAGGCGGAGATCCTGGAAATCCGCTGATCTGCAAAACCATCCGGCGAGATGAAGATGTCGGCCTATGCCATTTCCGAAGTTGCCGATGTGCGCGACGCGGCAGCGTTCGAGGCCTATCGGACCATCGCAGCGAAAACGATCGCAGCGTATGGCGGGCGCTATCTGGTCCGCGGCGGCGCGGCAGACCTCGTCGAAGGTGGCCCGCCGGCGAAGACCATCATCGTCGTCGAATTTCCGACGATGGAGCGTTTGCGCCAATGGTACGCCTCGCCCGAATATGCGGAAGCGCTGAAGGTGCGGCAGGTTGCGTTCGACCGGCGGCTGATCTTCGTCGATGGCGTTTCGCCGGCTTGAGCCAATGTGAATTGAGATCGCAAATGCCGCGCTGTCACGGCGCCTCAAGGCGATTTGGTTGCACGTTCCATGCGCTGCGGCGCTGAATTTTTGCCGGAACAAGGGGCTGAAAAATCTGTTTCCTCGAAAGCCGCGCTGATGCGGTTTGAGGAGGATCCAGATGAAGAAGCTGTTCATGCTTGCGGCGGCAGCGTCGCTGGTTGCGACGATGGCCAATGCGCAGTCGACCATAACCACCACGACCGAGACGACCGGCGCCGCGGGCGCCACGGTTCGGATCGAGCCGGAATACCGCACGAAGATCAAGACCTACGTGACCGAACACAAGGTCCGCCCGGTCGAAACACGCGAGCGGATCGTGGTTGGCGCCAAGGTGCCGACGGACGTCGAGTTGACGGCGGTGCCTTCGGATTGGGGCCCGTCGGTGACGAAGTATCGCTACGTCTATTCGAACGATCGCGTGATGCTGGTCGATCCCGCGACCCGCACCGTGGTGCATGAAATCGACTAAGGCAGTCGTCCCATGCAAAAAGGGCCGCCAGTCGAGGCGGCCCTTTTCATGTTACCGGATCACCAGCGACGCCAGTGACGATGGTAATATCGCGCACCATAGAACCGCGGGCCGCCATAGTAGGCGTACGCCGGACGATACACGCGGCGAATGTAGGGGCCGCCGTAATATCCGTCGCCGTAGTATCCGCCGTAATAGGCCGGCGCATAACCGCCATAGTACCCGCCGTAATAGCCGGGGTACCCGCCGTAATATCCGTAACCCGGACCATAGGCGTAGGCGTTCGAAGCCAGTCCGCCAATCACCGCGCCCGCGATCAGCCCGCCAGCAACGGCCCCGCCCCAGCCCCAGCCTCCACCGCGCCAGTGCGCTTCCGCCGGGGAGGGGGCCGTTACGGCCGTCAAGCCGAGGACCGCTGCTGCGGCCAAAGCCAAAGATGCTTTCCTCATGAACCACTCCTTTCCGTAGTCAGACAGTCGCTAAACACATTCGGATGAAGTTCGTTTCTCAAGGCGACTGGCGCCGAATGCGCTCATCGCCAAATTTAACTTTCATGAATATGCGTTCAGGACGGCGCGTAAGCCTGATGCTGTCCCTGCCGACAAAGATCGTCAAATTCCCAGCACTTTGGAACTCAAGGCTGCGTGAGCGCGGCCCATTTGGCTGCGGCGAAATCGCCGGGTTGCGTCTTTCCTCGAAGGGCGCCGAGCCCCGGTCCGGTTAGATCGGCACCCGCACGCGAAGCTGGCGGACGATGGCGGTCTCCTTGCCATGCCAGTGGGGATTGACCGGAAGCAGGAAACGGTCGAGCTCGCGTTGGGCGAGATCGAGCGCGGCGCGCGCGGCGGCAGGGTCAGGGGTGGCGCGCAGTGTCAACCCGGTGGCGCGGCCGTAGAGACATTGCAGCCGCACCAGCCAGAGCTTGTGATAGTCGAGATACCAGCAGGCCTCGGCATTCTCGGGCAGGATCGAGAGCACGCGATCCGCCCAGCTCAGCGTCGCTTCGGCCATCGCCTCCCGGCGGCCGCGATCCTGTTCTTCCTCGGCCGCGACGCGGCGGACCTCCACCGCAAGCGTCAGCAGCTTGGCATGCAGGTCGAGCGGCAGAAACGGCCGGCGCAGATTGCGCGCCGCGGCCATGTCGTCGAGCGCGGCGAGCGCCTCGGTAAACCGCCTCTGGCGGAACTGGTTGTCGATGGCCGATAATCGCTCATATTCCGGGATGTCGAAGTCGCTCTTGCCATCGACGTACTGGCAACTGATGAAGGCGCGCGGCAAGCCGTCGTAGAGACGGGCGAGCTGGTCCCGGCTGAGATCGGTGTAGCCGATCGCCAGATATTCCAGCCGTTCGAACGCCGGTCCGCGCCACAGGAAAGAGCCGAGCTGGACGGCATTTACCTCGGTCGCCAGCGCCCGCAAATTGCGGGCGCGCAACAGGCCCGCCGGAATTCCGTGCTTCAGCGCCGGCCAACTGAGGTTCAGGATTTCCAGATGCGGGTTGTCCCAGAGGTTCTGGCTGTCGCGATAGGCAAGCTCGTCGATCTTGTACTGCTGCTCGACGACGCGTAGCCACGGAAACTGCGACAGATCGAGATTGGCGGTGAAATCGGCGGAGACGTCGGAAGAAGTCTGACCGATGCTCAGGATCTCGACCGTGCGGAAGCAGTCGGAACCTGATGGCAGCGAGGTGATCGGGTTGTCGGCAAGGTTGAGGTGGCGCAGGCGGGGCAGGGCAGCGATCTCGCGCGGCAGGGTGCTGAGGCCGCAGTATTCAAGCCCGAGCGTCTCCAGCGCGTGGAATTCGCCAATCCAGGCCGGCACGGCCTTGACCTGGTTGTTCGACAGCACCAGCTCCCGCGCGCCGCTGAACTCGCGCAACTGGTCGGGAACGAAGCGCAGCTCGCATTTCCCGAGATCGACCTTTTCGATCGTCTCGCCGCGCTCTTTGCGTGCGCGCAATTCGGTCAGGCGCTGCGCGCCTTTTTCCGACAGCCGTGGCGGCGGCGGGGTGCCGATCTCGCTTTCGGGGCGCAGAACCGGCAGGCCCTTCGACAGGCGCTCGAGGACAACGCCATCGTGGAGGAAGTTGGTCTCGTCGATCACCTCGGGAACAAGCAGGAGATCGAAGCGCTCGCGGCGATAGTCGACCGGAATGTTCAGCCGGCCGTCCGAGCCCGCGACATATTTCCGCTCGACCGCACCCTTGAAGATGAACTCGTAGTCGGACACCAGCACCAGCGGCGCCCGCGTCTTGCCCCCGATCCGCATCTGCCCGTGATTGTAGTAGCCGACCAGCGCGCCCGTGACCGTCACGTCGCCGTCGATCTCGGAGGCGCTGCCGCCGAGGCAGAGGTTCTTGGCGACGACATTGCCCTTGATCTTGAGCAGTGGCGACCAGTCGATGTCGGGCTCGGCGATGGTCGCGTTCGGCGCGCGCAGCGACCCCGTGATGAAGAGCGCGCCGAGCGGCGCGTCCTGGAAGGCCGGCACCATCTCGCTGGTCAGCACCAGCCCCTCGCGCGCGATGACGAGATCGCCTTCGACGACCCCGGCCTTGTACTGGTCCAGCCGGGTGTGGGTCATGGTTCGCGCCGCGATGTCCTTCACGCCCGGCAGGAAGCGCTTGAACGCCTCCGCCATCGACAGCAAATATTCCGCCAAGCCTTGTCCTCCACTGCGGCGCCGACGGCAGATGCCGGGCGGCGATCTGCCGTTGGACTCACCTGGAGCGGTTTGCGTTCAATTCCATGGAACTGAAATCCGGGCGTCTCAGTCGAAGTCGAGAAAACCCGGCCGCGAGGCCATCGGCGGCTGACGGCCGAGCCAGGCGAGATCGGGAACGGGACGGGCCGTCTCCGGATTGGCGCCGAGCAGCGCCTCGATCTCGCGGGCAACCGACAGCGTTGCGACATCGCCGCCGCGTGGGCCGATGACCTGGATGCCGAACGGCAATCCGGCGCCGTCACGGCCGGCCGGGATCGCCACCGCCGGATGTCCGGCATTGGTCACCGCATAGGCCATCGCCAGCCAGTGGAAATAGGTCTTCGTCGGCGTGCCGTCGATCATGGCCGGGTAGAGCTCCGACCATGGCCGCGGCGAGATCGTGACCGCCGGAGCAATGACGAAATCGTGCTGGCCGAAGAACTGCTGCCAGCTCCGATAGAGCGCGGTCTGCAGCGAGAGCGCACGCGCGACATCGAGGGCGGAATAACCGAGGCCCTCGGCGACGTTGTCGCGGATATTGGGCCCGATCTTGTCGGGGTGCTTTTCCACGAGGTCGCGGTGGCGGCCAAGGAAGGCGACGGCGCGCAAAATACTGAACACTTCGTCGGCATGGCTGCAGTCCGGATGCGTCCATTCGAGGCTGCGGAACACCGAGCCGAAGGTGGCGATCTTCTTCCTGAACGTCTCGGCGATGGCGCGCTCGGTCGGCGCAAAACCGAAATCGGTCGTCGCCGCGATCCGCAAGGTAGCGAGATCGGCCGGCGGTGGATTGCGATAGGCGCTGCTTTCGGGCGTTCCGCCGGCATGCAGGATCGCCGACAGCGGATCCCGCGCATCGCGATCCAGCATGCAGGACAGCATCAGGCAGGCGTCCGGTACGTTTCTCGCCATCGGCCCGAGCTGCGAGATCTGCAGCCAGGCCATGTTGCGGCTGTTGCTGGCGATCAGGCCGGGCGAAGGGCGGAATCCAACGACACCGCAGAACGCGGCCGGATTTCTGACCGAGCCGCCGGTGTCCGAGCCGGTCGCCAGCGGCACCATGCCGGTGGCGAGCGCCACCGCCGATCCGCCGGACGAGCCGGCGGCGGAGCGGTTTGGGTCGAACGGATTGCCGGTGGCGCCATGAAGCGCGTTGCGGGTGTTGCCGCCCGCGCCCCATTCGGGAACGTTGGTCTTGCCGACGACGATGGCGCCGGCGCGCCTCAGCATCGCGACGATTGCCTCATCCTCGGCTGCGACATTGTCCGCGAACAGCACGCTGCCAAAACTGGTCGGCAGCCCCTTGGCGTCGATCAGGTCCTTGACCCCGAGCGGAAGCCCGTGCAGCGGGCCGAGGCGATCGCCGCGCATCACAGCCGCCTCGCTCTGTTGCGCCGCCTTGCGCGCCGTCTCGAACGAGCGCGCAATGACCGCATTGACGGCCGGATCGATCGCCTCGATCCGCCGGATGCAGCTGTCCATCAGTTCGACCGGCGAAAGCTTGCGCTCGCCGATCAGTGCCCGGGCCGTCACCGCGGGCAGGTCGCACGGCTCGCTCATGTCAGGATTACTCTTCCTTGATCCCGCCCTTGAGGGCCAGTTCCTTCATCTCGGCGATTTCCTTGGTGATGAATCCCGGCCAGTCCGAATAGCGCTTGAAGGCGGCCTCATATCCGACCTTCTGGAAACGCTCGATCACCGATGGGCTGGCGACCGCCTCTTCCAGCACCGAGGTCAGCCGGTCGCGAATGGCGGGAGGGACTCCCCTGGGCACGACCACGGTACCCCAGGAGACAAGGTCGATATTGGGATAACCGAGTTCGGCGAGCGTCGGAACGTCGGGAAGGAACTGCGTGCGCTTGGCGGAGAACACCGCCAGCGGGCGAACCGTGCCGGCTTCGATCTGCGGCTTGATCGCGATCACGGTGTCGACGTGGTACTCGATGTGCTTGCCGATCAGGTCGTTCATCGCCGGCGCGCTGCCGCGATAGGGCAGGTGCACCATCTTGATGCCGGCACTCGATTTGAACAGCTCGCCGGCAAAATGCGAAATGGTCGCCACGCCAAAGGAGGCCAGCGACAGCTTGTCGGGATTGGCCTTGGCCGCCGCAACCAGCGCAGCAACGTCCTTGATCGGATTGTCGCGATGGGTGACCAGCACCATCGCTATGGTGCCGGTCTGGGCGATCGGCTCGAAATCCTTGGCGCTGTCGTACGGCACGTTCTCCTTCACCGCATTCTGCAAGGTGAAGGTCGAATTCGAGCTGGAGAACAGGGTGTAGCCATCGGGCGCCGCGTTGGCGACCTCCTTGGCCGCGATCGTGGTGCCGCCACCGGGACGGTTGAGCACGATCACGGGCTTGCCCAGGCGCGTCTCGAGTTCGCTGGCAACGATGCGTCCGACGACGTCGGAGGCGCCGCCTGCCGGGAAAGGTACGATGAGCTGAAGCGGCTTTTCGGGGTAGTTGGCTTGCGCCATTGCGATCGACGGACACGCCGCCACAAAGGCCGACGCAATCGCGGCCGCCAGAAACTTACGCACCATATCGAAACAGGCCTCCTGTCTTCAAAAACCCCCGGCAATTCGCGCCGGGTTTTCGGCGACAGCCATCCCGGATCGATGGGACAGGGTTCCCTAAATCGATTTCTCGATCAACCCTATTATTGGGCGGCTACCGCCCCTCCGCACAGGCAAAGCGCAGGCCTGGGAATTATCCGAGCCATCGGCAGACCTTGCCGTACGCAACGACCTTCGGGCCTTCGCGCACCGTAAAGGTCACGCCCGGCGTCAGCTTGTCGTACATTCGATGGGGAAAATACATCAGCGACACCACGACCGTCATCTCTGTCCCGAGCCGTGGCATAGGCGGGCCATTGTGAAAGGCGACGCCGATATACTCTTCCGTACCCCAACCGCGATCATCAACAAGTGCAATGCGCTGCTCGCTGGGGCCGATGACGATATGCGTGCGATAGTGATCGCCTGACAGTGCTTCCGGAGGGAACGGCGCCGCTCGACCGCCTTCATCTGGCGTCAGGAAAGTGATGGAGCACTCGACGAGCGGTACTCCGCGGCCGACATAGCGATCCCAGATCTGCTCGAAGGATTGCGCGTCGATTTCCTTGGCGGAAAACTCGCCGAGCGAGTTGATTTCCTCGATGGTCGGCACGGGAGCGTCGCCGAGGAAGGTATCCCGCGAGGCGCCATCGTTCGAAGCATAGCCTATGCGGCCATCTGCCCAGAACTCGATTTTTCGCGTTTCGAAGCGATCCGCTCCAAGTTCAGACACCAATCGAATGGGGCTGTCGGCATTTGAGTGGTGCCATTGCACGTCAAGGTAATTCATCGCGTGTCGAACTCTCGGGAAGCACGCGGAAAGTATAGAAGCGACGGCAGGAAAGGCGATGGATTGTGCCGCGGCTGGATGGTGGGCAGGGTGCAACGGCGCCTTTGCCCACCTTTGTTTCTGTCAGACCTCATCCTGCATGGGTTGCCTTTACCATCCCTCCAGCACGATCTTGCCGCGCGACTTGCCGCTTTCCAAAAGCGCGTGCGCGCGCTTCAGGTTGGCGGCGTTGATGGTGCCAAACGTCTGGTCGAGCGTGGTGCGCAGCACGCCCTTGTCGAGGAGATCCGAGACGTCGTTCAAGAGGTGATGCTGGGCGATCATGTCAGGCGTCTGGAACGAGGAGCGCGTGAACATCGATTCCCAGTGCACCGAGATCGCCTTGCCCTTGAAGGCGGACATCGTGAACTCTGGCGGATCGTCGATCAGGCCGAACTTGCCCTGCGGCGCCATGAACTCGGCGATCGCCTTGTAGTGCTGGTCGGTGAAGGTGAGGCTCGCGACGAGGCCGACCGGTGGCAGTTTCAGCTTCTCGATCTGCTCCTTCATCGGTTTGGAGTGATCGATCACGGCATGCGCGCCGAGGTCGAGGCACCATTTTTGCGACTCCGGCCGCGTGGCGGTGGCGACGACGGTCAGGCCGGTGAGGCGGCGGGCGAGCTGGATCAGGATCGAGCCGACGCCACCGGCGCCGCCGGTGATCAGCAGCGTCCGCGGATCGAGGCTCTTGCCCGGCACGGCGCCGAGCCGGTCGAACAGCAATTCCCAGGCGGTGATCGAGGTCAGCGGCAGCGCCGCGGCCTGCGCGAACGACAGCGATTTCGGCTTCCTGCCGACGATGCGCTCGTCGACCAGGTGAAATTCCGCGTTGGTGCCCTGGCGCAGGATCGAGCCGGCGTAAAATACCTCGTCGCCAGCCTTGAACAGGGTGACATCGGGCCCGACGGCATCGACGATGCCGGCCGCGTCATAGCCGAGAATCTTGGTCTCGCCCTCGGGCGGGGCGGCGCGCTTGCGCACCTTGTAGTCGACAGGGTTGGCCGAGATCGCCTTGACGGCAACCCTGATGTCGCGGCCCTTCGGGTCCGGTTTGGCGGTCTCGAAATCGATCAGCGAATCCGCGTCCTCGATGGGGAGCGATTTTCGGTATCCGACGGCCTTCATGTCTATGCTCCATGGGATCAGCAGCCCGTCAGGTACTTGTCCCGCCCGCAACGCAATTACAAGCCGCGGCCGGTAACGGGGAGTTAAAAAGTCAGCGATCAGCGCATCAGGGTTGGAGCTGCGATAAACCGGGATCCATCGAGACCGGTCGCAGACTGCTGGATTCCCGCGCGGCGGCGGCGATCGCAGGCTCAGGCGTTCGGATCGGTGGGACGGCCTGGTAATGCTCCCATCCGCCACCAAGGGCCTTGTAGAGGGCCACGAGCTGAACACCGGCCCTTCGCCGGGAGATGACGTATTGGGCCTCGAGTTCAAACTGTTGTCGTTCGGCATCGAGCACGTTGAGGAAATCCGTCAACCCCCGCTCATAGCGCTCTGACGCCAGCCTGACGGCTTCAAGGGAGGCGCTGCGGGCGCGGGAAAGGCTGGCCAAACGGCTCTGTTCGGCGTTGTAACCCGAAATCGCCTGGTCGACTTCCAGCACCGCTTCCAGCACATTTGCCTTGTACCGCAGCAGCGCTTCACGTGCCCGATGGTCGGCCACCTCGATGCGCGCATCGAGGGTCCCGAAGTCCAATACCGGCCAGTAGAGCGCCGGGCCGATTCCGCCGATGAAGGTGATCGGTGTTCCGCTGGCCGCACGTGCACCACCCTGGCCGCCCACGGCACTCGTTACCGCCACACGCGGAAAAAGATCGGCGACCGCGGAGCCAACGCGTGCGGTTGCCGCCCCTATTTCGAGTTCGGCCCGCTGGATGTCCGCGCGTCGCTGCAACAGACTGACCGGCAGACCGATCGGAATCCTGGCTGGATATCTCGGTGCAACGCCTTCCGTTCGGAGTTCTTTCGTCAACGTCTCCGGATATTGGCCGAGCAGGCCGGCGATGACATATTGGCTGGACTGGATCTGGCCGGTGAGCGGTCCGAGGTTCGCCTCGAATGTCGCGAGTTGGCGTTGCGCGAGCGTCACGTCCAGTTCGTTGGTCAATCCCTGGCTGTAGCGGGTCTGCGCGACCTGAAGACTCCGACGGGCGGTTTCCATGTTCCTGCGGATGACGGCAAGCTGGGCCTGATACCCCCGCAGCTCGATATAGGCGCGGGCGACATTGGCGATGACCGAAACGAGAACCGCGTCACGGGCCTTCGCCGCGGCCAGCGCGTCCAGCTGCGAGGCCTCGATCTCGCGGCGCAGCTTGCCGAATACGTCAAGCTCCCACGCCGAATCGAAGCCTCCCGCTTCGTTCACGTGATCGAAGCCGGTCGTGTTGCCGGCGCTATGCAGCGCCTCCGAGACGCGTCCGCGGGTATTGTCGCTACCGGTGCCAAACCCGGCGCCCGCCGACAACTCGCCCTTCGGAAGAGCCGCGCCGGCCGCGACGAATTGCCGGGCGCGTGCCTGCTGCAGGCGGCTAAGCGCGATGGCGATATCGGGATTGGCCGTGATCGCCCGCTCGACAAGTGAAACCAGCTGCGGATCACGAAACGAACGCCACCATTGCGTGAGATCGACATTCGCGGCCCGGCCGGCGCCGGAAGCCGTCGCCCTGGGGTCGAGGTTGGCGACGTAGCTTCCCGGAAGCTCGGTTTCGGGAAGCCTGAAATCAGGACCGACCGAGCAGGCCGACAGACCCGCGGCGCCGCAACATAGAATCCAGTTTCGCAGTATCCGCCTGGGACGGAGCGAGCTCATATGCACCTGCCATGCTTTCACGAGGTTTCGCGGCCTGTGAGGATGAGTCATGATCCCTTGTCCTGCCTCGGCTCTTGCTTGGGGCTGGGGTCGAGATCATGTGCATCGACCTTCATTCCGGACGCGATCTGGCTGGAAAGGTTCAGTGCAACCTTGTCTCCTTCCTCGAGCCCGGACTGGATCTGCACGACGTCCCCGTCGTCCACGCCGATCTTGACGTCCCGAAACTGTAATAAATTCTTTTCGTCGACGACTGCAACCTGTGGTTTAGGACGGAACGACAGCGCGGCCGCCGGAACCTGGACCCCGATGGGGCGCTTGAGGGTAAAACTGACTTCGACATACATTCCGGGCACCAGGCGGCCGTCCGTATTCGGGATATCGATTTCCGTTCGCAGAGTCCTCGACTGGGGATTGATGGCGCGCGAGGTGCGAGACACCTTGCCTTCGTAGTGCCGCTTCGCATCGCCTCCGACGGTAATGCTGGCTTTCGCATCATTCGTCAGAAGATCGTCGGCGGCACTTTGCGGCACGTTGACGAACACCCGCATCGGCTGGTCTCTGGCGACCCGAAACAGCGCTGACGTTCCAGATCCGCTGCCGGCCGTCACGAGATCTCCGATATCGATATCGCGCTCGACGATCGTGCCCTCGAACGGCGCCTTCACCTTTTTGAACTCGGTCAATGAGGTCAGCCGGCCGACGTCCGCTTCGTCAAGATTGACCTGAGCCTTGGCTGCGATCAGGTCGGATTCTGCCTCGAGAGACACCGCCTTTTTCGATTCGCGTTCCTGTTCCGATACGACGCCCTGCGGCGAGCTGCGCCATCGCTCGTATGTACTTTTGGCGAAGTCGGCGTGGGCCTGCTTGACGTTCACCTCGGCCTGCGCGGCACTTAGTTTGGCGCGGGCGGCCTGGAGCTGGGCGTCCAGCTCGGGCGTTTCTATCAACGCCAGAGTCTGTCCGTTGCTTACATGATCGCCGATGTCGACAAGCCACTTTTCAACGTAGCCGTTCACCCGGGCGTAGATCTTGCTGTCATACCAGGCAGCCGTCTCGCCCGGCAGGACGAGGTGCTGGGTGAGGGGAGACGACTTCGCCGAGACCACGTCAACCGATGGCGGCTTCGACGTCTCTGCCAAAGTCGCCGCAGCCAGCTGGTTGATCTCGTTCCGCCGCTGAGCGTTGACGGAGAAGAACCCGACGGCCAGCACGCCGGCAAGCGCCAGAGCGAGGACGCTCATTCGCCTTCCTGTGCCTCGGCTATACGCCGCGACCGCTTCCGGCGGCTCCTCATCGTTCGGCGGGGGCGGGCTGGTCAGCATGGCATACCTCGGCTCGAAAATTCCCTATGGAATGGATGGACCGTGCTCGACGAATCGAGCCGTCGGCGCTTCCGCCTGCAACGGGCGTCGCAACAGCCGGTAGATGGCCGGCACCAGGATCAACGTTGCAAAAGTCGCAAACAGCAATCCGCCGATGACGGCTCTTCCGAGCGGCGCGTTCTGTTCGCCGCCTTCACCGATGCCGAGCGCCATCGGGATCATGCCCAGGATCATGGCGCCGGCCGTCATCAGGACCGGCCGCAATCGCGTGTAACCCGCCGCGATCGCGGCGACGAACGGGGTATCTCCGGCCATCATCCGCTGATTGGCGAAAGTGACGACAAGAATGCTGTTGGCCGTCGTGAGGCCGATGCACATCAGGGTGCCCATGAGGGCGGGGACGCTGATGTGCGTGCCTGACAGGAACAGCATCCACACCACCCCGCCAATGGCAAAGGGGACGGCGGACAGCACGATCAGGGGATCGATCCAGCTCTGGAAGTTGATGACGAGGATCAGGTAGACCAGCACGACAGCGACCGCCATGCCGGAAAACAGGCCGTTGAAGCTGTCGCGCATGGTCTGCACCTGGCCGGCAAGCGTCACCGACGTGGCCTTTGCGGCAGGCGGCGCGTCCGCCGCCAACACCTTGTCGATGGCGCTCGCGGCCGTTGCGAGGTCGGTCCCCTGAACGTCGGCATGGACGTCGAATACGGGGCGGATATTCAGCTGAGACACCGCCAGCGGAATTTTCTCGCGTCCAAGCTTCGCGACGTTCATCAGTATCTGGCCTTGCTTGCCGGTGCTGCTTGCCAGCACCGGCAAGGTCTCGACGGCGCCCGTTGAATTCAGGCGGTAGGTCGGTGCTTGAATGACCAGCGGATAGCTGACGGAGTTCTTGGGGCTGACCCAGAAATTCGGAGATGTCTGGGCACTGGAGTTGGTCGTTACCAGCACATTGCTGGCTATGTCGCCCTGGTCCAGCCCGAATTGCTGCGCAATGCCGCGGTCGACCGACACCGTGAGCGCGGGAGCGTCGGGGACCTGGAATACGTGCGAGTCCACGATTCCCGGCACCTTCTTCAGATCCGCGGCGATCTTTGACGCCAGCGCGAAGCTGTAGTCGCTGTCGGGCCCGGATACCTTGACATCGATCGGCGCGGGCTGGCCGAAGTTCAGGACCTGGTCGACGATATCAGCCGCCTGGAAGAAGAACTGCATCTCGGGAAATTGCCTTGGCAATTCGCGCCGCAGGTTGGCGACATGCGCGGCGGTCGGCGTGTGGTTCTTTTTCAGGGAGACGAGAATTTCTCCATCCATCGGTCCGACGGTCGCCGAGTCGCTCAGCGCGATATTGATGCCACTATAGGGCAGCCCGATATTGTCGAGCATCGTATCGATCTGATCGTTGCCCACGATCTTGCGGATCGCGCGTTCGACCTTGGCGAACTGGCGCTGGGTTTCCTCGATCCGGGTTGCCGGCGGGGCACGCACGTGCAACCGCATCTGACCGGCGTCGACTTGCGGGAAAAAGTCCTGTCCGAGCAGGGGAAAGAGCGCCAGCGAGCAAACCATCAGGACGCCGAAGAACGGGACGGTGAGCGGTGCGTGCGCGACGCTGAACGCCAGTCCATTCCGGTAAGCCTCCCGGAATCGGGAAAAGCCTGCTTCGAAGCCGCTGTGAATCGCCCTGAAGGGCCTGAGAGCATGGCTCGCGAGCGAAGTCCGAGGTTCGTCCTCATGGCTGCCGTGTTGCTCGACCGTCGATTGCATCAGGACACGGAAAAGCAGCGGGACGAGCGTGAACGACAACAGCAGGCTGGCAATCAGTGAAAGGCATACCGAAAGCGACAGCGGCGAGAATAGATATTTCGCCACTCCCTGAAGCAGGAAGATCGGGACAAAGACGATGCAAATGCACATCGTCGACAGCACGGTCGGGATGCTGACCTCACCGGCGCCATTGATGATCGCGGCGACCAGCGGCTCTTTCTGGCCGACATGCCGTTCGATGTTCTCGATGACGACGGTGCCGTTGTCGACCAGGATGCCGACGGCCAGCGCGAATCCGCCGAGCGTCATCGTGTTGAGCGTCTCGCCCCCCGCATACATGGCCAGAATCGCCGTGATGATCGCCATGGGTATCGTCGCCAGGATGATCAGCGTCAGGCGCCAGTTGCCGAGGAAGAGCAGGATCATCAGCGCGGTAAGTCCGGCCGCCATCAGGCCTCCCATCACCACGCTGTTCAGCGCCGCCTTGACGAAGACGGACTGGTCGAAGAGCGGCTTGATCGACACGCCTTCGGGGAGCAGCCGCCTGATGTTCGAAAGGTTGTCCCGGATACCGTTGATGACGGTCAGGGTCGAGACGCCGCCGGTCTTGCGAACGGACATCAGTGCGCCGGGAGTTCCGTCAACCGAGACGGAATTGGTCTGCACCTGATAACCATCGTGAACATGAGCGACGTCCTGAACGAAGATCGTGCGGCCGTCGATCTGCTTGATCGGAAAGCGATTGATCGTGGAGATGACGTCGGGGCTGTTGTTCATCGACAGCGAATAATCCTTGCTGCCGATCTTCACGTCGCCGGACGGGAGGATGATGTTCTGTCGTTGCAGCGCCTTGGCGACGTCGCTCGGCGTCAGGCCGTGCGCGTTCAATGCATCCTGGTCGAGGTCGGCCATGATGACGCGGGGCTTGCCGCCATACGGATAGGGCACCTCGGCCCCGTGTACGACGGCGAGATCGGGGCGGATGATGTTTTGCCCGAGATCGTTGAGCGTGGAATCGGGCAGCGACGGGCTCGAAAGGCTGAGCTGGATGATCGGCACATCGGTCGCCCCGTAACGCAGCACGAGCGGCGGCGTGATGTTGGGTGGCATGTATTTGAGAACCAGCAGCGCGCTGCTGGAGAGTTGGGCGATAGCCCTCGTGACGTCGGCGCCTTGATGCAGGAATACTTTTTCGACGCCGACACCGTAATAGCTGGTCGCCTCGATCCGTTCGATGTCATCGACAACCGACGCAAGCTGACGTTCGTGAAGCGTCAGAATCCGGTTCTGGATATCCTGCGCCGACATGCCGTTATAGGTCCAGACGACGGCGACGACCGGAACGTCGATTTCAGGAAAGATGTCGATGGGCATACGCACCGCGGCCCCGATGCCGAGCAGCGCGATCAGGATCAAGCCTGAAATAACCGTATATGGCCGCTTCAGCATAAAGGCGACGAATGACATCAGGTGGTCTCCCGCGGTCGTCGGAATGCATCCCGAGGCCAATAGAGGCGGGCTTTGCAACTGATATCCGCGCCACAACCCAACGTGGGAATCCCTCCGGAAGAAGACCATTAAAAAATAGTTTTAAGCGACGAATCTCAACACGGCCGGCCGGAAGGACCTCAAATGAATCGTGCGGTATGAAAAAATTCGGTGAATTCAAAAACGGAATCGCAATCCGACCGTGGGAGCGATGTTGTTGCGCTGGAGAAAGCCGAAGGCCAATCCGCCATTCACTTGCGTGAACATGATCCCGGAATAGAGATCCCACTTCGGTGCAAACCGCCAATCGACGGCAGCGGAGATCCCGTCGAATGTCCCGGCGCATTGCGAGTGCTCGGTGCCGGAGCAGGGGGCAGGCCCCCCGGCGGCGGTGCCGAAGAAGGAGTTCTGGATATAATGGTAGTACGCGCCGATCACATCCAGATTTTCGGTAACGGCGTACTTGGCCCCGACCCACATGACCTGGAAAGTCTTGTTGCCAAGACCGTTCACGCCAAAGGCGGTATTGTTGATATTCGTGTTGTTGAGCGTATCGCAGCCCAGGCAAAGAAAGTTTCCCGCGATGTTGGTGAAGGCGGTCTGCGGATGGCTGGGCGCCATATATCGAATGTGTTCGTAACCGGCGTAGAGCTTCAACGGTCCGTTGGTGTATTTGGCCAGCAGCATCACGGCTTCATTGTCGGAGATCGTCGCTGTGAGCGTCTGTGGCAAGAACGGCGGTATCGGCACCCCGTTGGCGTTGTTGCTTCCCGGCGCAAGGGCGAGCGACACGGAATCCCGGACATGGCTGTAGATCGCGTCGAGCGAGAGCACGCCGTTGCCCCACATCGGGATATCGCCGCCGGCCTGGAACTGGTAGGCGCCGTTTGAGGCATTGTTCTGGGCGTAGCCGCCGAATTGCCACAGCGCCGCCGCCCGGAATTGGCCGACATTGACCCGATATTTCAGTGAAGTGGAGTTTCTGCAGTTTTCGGTATTGCCGCCGCCGCAGGTTATTCCCTGAAAGCCGATGGGCGAGAAGCCGTAAGAGGCGCCGAACGGATCGTAGTCGAAGACAGCGTCCAGGGTCAGCGAGTTCTGCCGGAGAACGGTCAGGGTGCCATAGGTCGGGGAACTGAGGCCGACATAACCCTGGCCGTTGAACCACTGGCCCGCCCGGCTTGAATCGGAGAAGGCGGTTGCAAAGTTTTGCGGGACGCCGGCGTTTGCAGCCACCGATCCCGGTCCATTGGAGAACCGCAGGGAATACGGGTCGAAGCCGGCGTCCAGCGCAAAGACAACAGAGACGTCCCCGCCGATCGGCTCAGTTCCCTTGATGCCAATGAATGAATTGGTCAACGCGTTGGGGGCGGGCCCCCAAAGTGCCGAGTTGTTCTGCTTCTGGATCAAATAGGAGGCGCCGACAGCGGACCGCGGGTCCCACGGAGCGCCGTGGCTCTGCCAGCCGAACCCCGCGTCAATTGCGCCATAGACCCTGATGCCCCGCCAGATCAGCTGGCAATCCGTGGCAATAAAGCTCCAACCGTCGGTGCACGGCTTGGGCGTCGAAGCCTCCGCAGTCGTCGGAGCCTTCGCCGGCACTGTGTCGGCGGCCCATGCATTCCCTGCGCACAGGACTCCGGCAACTGCGAGCACGATCCCTGCAGAAAGACGTCGTTTTGTCATGGGTAACCCCAGCGATTTGAACCGCTGCGAACACTTTCCTGATCTGTTCCCAGTGGCCTGGCAAGCTGTGTTCATCCCCTGATGCACTCCCAAGGTGCGAAAATCCCATTCCTGTCGCTATCGCGCCACAGGATTAAGCATCACGCCTGTTACGTGTTTGCAGTCTTTCGGAATCGCCCGATTTCAACCGGCGCGAAGCCACGCCGATTCGGGCAATTCTGCACCGGGAGAACGACGAAACCGCTCTTCTAAAGACGTGCCGAAGCGCTATATTCCCGTGGTTTTCCAGAGAGGTTAGGCTAGATGCTCAAGTCTTTTGCGACCATTCTGCTCTGCGTCGGATATCTGGCGACAGGCGGCACCGATCACGCGGCGGCGCAGGACCGGCGCGTGCCGCCGTCCGGCGCCGAACTGCGCCTGTCCTACGCGCCGATCGTGCAGCGGGCGCAGCCGGCGGTGGTGAACGTCTATGCAGCGAAGACCGTGCAGAACCGCAATCCGCTGCTGGACGACCCGCTCTTCCGCCGCTTCTTCGGCGTGCCCGGCCAGCAGCCCGAGCAGATGCAGCGCTCGCTCGGCTCCGGCGTCATGGTGGATCCGTCCGGGCTGGTCGTGACCAATAACCACGTCATCGAGGGCGCCGATCAGGTCAAGATCTCGCTCTCCGACAAGCGCGAATTCGAAGCCGAGATCGTGCTCAAGGACAGCCGCACCGATCTCGCCGTGCTGAAGATCAAGGACGGCAGGGAGAAATTTGCGACCCTCGATTTTGCCAATTCCGACGAGCTTCTGGTCGGCGACGTCGTGCTCGCGATCGGCAATCCCTTCGGCGTCGGCCAGACCGTGACCCACGGCATCGTCTCCGCCCTGGCGCGCACGCAGGTCGGCATCACCGACTACCAGTTCTTCATCCAGACCGATGCCGCGATCAACCCCGGCAATTCCGGCGGCGCGCTCGTCGACATGACCGGCAAGCTGGTCGGCATCAACACCGCGATCTTCTCGCGCTCCGGCGGCTCGCAGGGCATCGGCTTTGCGATTCCCGCCAACATGGTCCGCGTCGTCGTGGCTTCCGCCAAGAGCGGCGGCAAGGCGGTCAAGCGGCCATGGCTCGGCGCAAAGCTGCAGGCGGTGACGCCCGAGATCGCCGAGACGATGGGGCTGAAGCTGCCGAACGGTGCGCTGGTCGCCAACGTCGCGCCGAACAGCCCGGCCGCCCGTGCCGGCCTCAAGCCGTCGGACCTGATCATCGCGATCGAAAGCCAGACCATCGACGACCCGAACGCGTTCGACTACCGCTTCGCCACACGGCCGCTCGGCGGCGCAGCCCAGATCGACGTGCAGCGCAGCGGCAAGACCGTCAAGCTGACGGTGCCGCTGGAGATCGCGCCCGACACCAACCGTGAAGAGATCGTGCTGACCGCGCGCTCGCCGTTCCAGGGCGCCAAGGTCGCCAACATCTCGCCGGCGATCGCTGACGAACTGCATCTGGACTCCCAGGCCGAGGGCGTCGTGGTGATCGAACTCGCCGATGGCGCCACGGCGGCCAGCGTCGGCTTCCAGAAGGGCGACATCATCCTGGCCGTCAACAACCAGAAGATCGGCAAGACCGGCGATCTCGACAAGGCCACCAAAGCCGGCTCCAGGCTCTGGCGCATCGTCGTGGTGCGCGGCGGCCAGCAGATCAACGTGACATTGGGCGGATGAGCCCGAAGAGCCCCCGCGAAGCACCAAGCCTCTTTGCTGCGGCAGGGATGGAAGAGGACGCGCCGCGTCCGCTGCCCGACCGGCTGCGCCCGCGTGCGCTGGCCGACGTGGTCGGGCAGGATCATATCCTCGGCCCCGACGGCGCGCTGACGCGGATGCTGGAGACGCGCACGCTGGGCTCGCTGGTGTTCTGGGGACCGCCCGGCACCGGCAAGACCACGGTGGCGCGGCTGTTGGCCGACGCCACCGAGCTGCATTTCGAGCAGATTTCCGCGGTGTTTTCCGGTGTCGCCGACCTGAAAAAAGTGTTCGACGCGGCGCGGGCCCGGCGCGAGATGGGCAAGGGCACGCTGCTGTTCGTCGACGAGGTGCATCGTTTCAACCGTGCGCAGCAGGATTCGTTTCTGCCGGTGATGGAAGACGGCACCGTTGTGCTGGTCGGCGCCACCACGGAAAACCCGTCCTTCGAGCTCAACGCCGCGCTTCTGTCGCGCGCGCGGGTGCTGGTGTTCCATTCGCTCGACGCCATCGCGATCGAAAAGCTCTATGCGCATGCCGAGAAGGTCGAGGGCCGCAAGCTGCCGCTCGATGCGGAAGCGCGCGCCGTGCTGGTGCGCATGGCCGATGGCGACGGCCGCGCCGCGCTGACCCTGGCCGAAGAAGTCTGGCGTGCCGCGCGCAAGGATGAAATCTTCAACGCCGCGCAGTTGCAGGAAATTTTGCAGCGCCGCGCGCCGATCTACGACAAGTCGGCCGATGGCCACTACAACCTGATCTCGGCGCTGCATAAGTCGGTGCGCGGCTCCGATCCGGATGCGGCGCTGTATTACCTCGCGCGCATGCTCGACGCCGGCGAGGACCCGCTGTTCCTGGCGCGGCGCGTGGTGCGCATGGCGGTCGAGGATATCGGCCTCGCCGATCCGCAGGCGCTGGTGATCTGCAACGCCGCCAAGGATGCGTTCGATTTTCTTGGGTCTCCCGAGGGCGAGCTCGCGATCGCGCAGGCCGTGATCTATCTCGCCACCGCGCCGAAATCGAACGCCGCCTACATGGCCTTTAACGCCGCGATGCGCACGGCGAAGCAGGGCGGCTCGCTGCTGCCGCCGAAACACATTCTCAATTCGCCGACCAAGCTGATGAAGTCGGAAGGCTATGGCGCCGGCTACGAATATGATCACGATGCGCCGGACGCCTTCTCCGGGCAGGACTACTTTCCAGAAGCACTCGGGCGGCAGACCTTTTACGATCCGCCGGACCGCGGCTTCGAGCGCGAAATCCGCAAGCGGCTGGATTACTGGGCCAAGCTGCGCAGGGAACGAGGCCAACACGAATGAAAAGTCTGGTGAAGCATGTTGGGCGGATCACTGGCGCCGTCGCCTTCGTCGCGGTGATGGCGCTGCCTGCCGCTGCGGAGACCGTCGAGGTGGCGCCCGGTGTGCAGGTGACGAAACGGAGCTATACGGCGCCCGCCAACGAGCAGCCGTTCTTTGGATTTGCCGACAAGAACGCGGAAGAGAAGGCCGGCGACGAGAAATTCGTGAGCGCCATCATCGCCGCGACCGGCACGCGTGAAAAGGCGTTTGACGAAATTACCAAGCGTGCCTGGCGGGCGCTCAACACCGGCAAGATCCGGGAAGCCGCGGTGCGGTTCAACCAGGCGTTCCTGATTTCGCCGGAGGAGAGCAGCATCTATCACGGCCTGGCCGTGGTCGCGCAATTTCGCTTCAATGATTTCGACGCCGCGGACGAGTTGTTCAAGATTGCGCTCAAGCAGCCCGATCCGGTGAAGGCGCTGCGCGCCGACTACGGCCGCATGCTGCTGATCGCCAAGCGCCCGCGCGATGCCGAGCCGGTGCTGGAGCAGGCGGTCAAGGATGCGCCTGATTTCGGCGATGCCTGGACCAACCTCGCGGTGGCGCGCTTTCAGAACGGCAATGCGCCGGCGGCCTGCGCGGCGGTGGAGGAGGCGCTCAAACGCCGCCCGTCCAACAATTCCGGCCAGGACCTGATCGCGGTGAAGAACGCTGCGCAGTGCAAATAGCCGCCGTTGCGCCTAGCGGCCTTGCTGGCCGAGCAGGAGATCGATCGTGTGCGCGGCGATCTTCTTTAGCTGAGCCTCGTCGCCGAATGCGCGTTCGAGCACGGCCAGGCCGCGCGTGACGGTTGCGACATGCAGTGCCGCGACCTCGGGCGATCCGCTGAACTCGCCGCGCTTCTTGCCCTCTGCAAAGGCTTCTTCGATGAGACCGGTGGCGCGGGCCACCAGATCCGCAAAAGCCCGGCGCGCGTTCTCGTCCAGCCCTTCGCCTTCGCCCGACCCCAATTCCATCAGCCCTCGCGTGGTCGGACATCCGCGGGGCGGGGAGCCGGAACGGAAATTTTTGATCGTGACGTCGAACAACGCCGTGAGCCGCTCGCGCAGCGAGCCGGAGCCAAGCGCCTTTTGCAGCGTGCCCAGATATTTGCTCGCATAGCGCTCATAGGCGCAGAGAAACAGCGCTTCCTTGCTGCCGAAGGCGTTGTAGAGGCTGCCGCGCTGGACGCCCGCGTCGCGCGCGATATCCGACAGCGACGTGCCGCGCACGCCGTTGCGCCAGAATTGATCGAACGCGATCCGCAGGACGTCGTCATGGTCAAACTCGCGCGGTCTCAAATTTCGCTCCTCTGTGTCAGCGTCCCGGGTTCTGACGCTACCAGATAATATTTGACGTGGTGTCAAGAATGTGTTTTTGATACGGTGTCAAAAACGATTGGTAGCTCATTTTTCTCATGAAGTGAACCACCGGCGGCGGGAGCGCCGCACGGGATGCGAAAGGATTCGAGATGCCGCTCATTCACATTTCGTTGCGCGCCGGAAAGCCGGAAGCCTACCGGCAGGCAATCTTCGACAGCCTCTATCGCGCGATGCGCGAGGCGCTGGGCGTGCCGGAAGACGACCAGTTCATGACCATCACCGAGCATGACGCGGCGAATTTCCGCTACGGCGATGCCTTCGGCGTCAAGCGCAGCGACGATCTCGTCTACATCCAGATCACCGTGTTCGACACGCGCACCACAGAGCAGAAGAAGGCGCTGTTCCGCCGGATCGCGCAACTGCTCGGCGATCGCCCCGGCATCCGGCCGGAGGACGTGTTCGTCAACATCCTCGCTTCAGCGAAGGAGAATTGGTCCGTCGGCCACGGCCTGGCGCAATTCGCTTGAGGCGGGTGCAATTTCGGCCGGCAGATGGCGCAGGTGTTCGCCGTCATTGCGAGCGGAGCGAAGCAATCCATGCCTCGGCACGGGGATAGATGGATTGCTTCGTCGCTTCGCTCCTCGCAATGACGGGAGTGGCGTAGTGCGCCGGCAACGAAACCTATTTCCCCGTTTTCACAAATTCCAGGATCTCGTCGGCAAGGCGGGAATCGACCGCGTTGATCGCGTACACTTCCGACATGTGGCTGTGTTGCTGAAGCATGGTCGCGCGGGCGCAGCCGTTCGGTCCCTTGCAGCTTGCCTGCTTCAACAGATTGAACTGCTCGACGAAGCGCGGCGGGTCGAGTTCGGCGGCGGCGAACATCAGCGGGATCTTTGTCGCCAGCAGACCCTGCAGCGAGGAGCGCTCCGCATAGCGTGAGGGGTCGGAGCCGAAATAGGCGATCTCGCCGTCGCCCATCGGCGACGCCCCCATTTCGTAGAGGCCCGACACCATCACGGCGCCGGCGAGGCCGCCGTCCTTCACCTTGTGGAATTCGGGATGCGACACGTAGTTCGCAACATGGATCGCACCGGCAGAATGCCCCATCAGATAGATGCGCGCGGGATCGCCGCCGCGCTCGCCGATCTTCGCGGCCACCCAGGCCACGACCGCGGCGACATCTTCGGCGGCGGCCGGGTAGGGCGATTGCGGCGCGAGGCGGTAGGTGGCGTTGACGCCGACGAAGCCGTTATTGACGGCCCACAGCATGATGTTGTCGTAGAACGGGCTGCCGGGGGAACGCTTGCTGCCGGCAATGAAGCCGCCGCCATGGATGAAGATCAGCACCGGGCGCGCGGATGAGCCCGTCTCCGGCATGAACACATCGAGCAAATGGCGGTCGGCCGGGCCGTATGTGACGTCGCGCTCGGTCTTGACGCCCTGATAGGGCTCCTTCGGCTGCAGCGGGGCGAAGATCGCGGCCGTCCTGGGCGGATCGATGACGCGGCCGAGTTCGAGCAGCTTCCAGGCGAGGTCTTCCGACATCGGGGTTTGCTGCGCGGAGGCCGAACCTGCGAGGAGGGCTGCAATGACGGCCAGCAGCGACGTCATCCGTGTCATCCTTGATCCCCTCCGTTTCTTGGGCGCTTCCGGTCAATATGGCCAATACCGCGAGTAATTCCAATTTCAACTGGTTTCACTTTTCGTACCTCATGGAGCCTGCGGTCTGCCACCACCCGGGCGGTTGGCTCAGCTTTGTCAGAACATTCCCATTAATTGGCTTAAGCACTCGCAGATTTCTGAAGAAGTCTTTTTCAACCGCGCTGTCGTGGCGATATCCGGTTAGCGCGGCTGAAGTGTCAATCGGCACCTCGAAGAAATAGTCCACGCCCCATTCGCCGGGTTTGCGGCGTGCCTGTTCAGCGCGCTGCTTGTCGATTGCAAGGTTGCGAAAGTCTCCGAATGCAGAAGGCAGATCCCCGCGAACCTCCAAATGTCCCAGTCCTTGCCTGGAGTCATGCCGAATTTGCCAAACGTAATGCCCATCCTGCCAGAGGCTTGCGTATGAGATCATCGCATGCTCCAGGACCACACACGTGAAACATCGGGAGCTTCTCGGCAGCCGCATAAGCCGGGCCGGGTTCGTACCCACAGTCGCGTCCATGACCAGCGCATATTGCGCAAATACAGCGCACGAACCGGATTTGAGATCAGATCCTGCCAGCGGAACGTAGCTGGTACCCAAATCATGGGGGTCGGGTGTTTCGGTGGTGGCTGCCAGATCGAGAGCGTCATACAGCGCACCCTCGTCGATCCCATCGACAAAGATCCAAGACATGTTGAATCCCACAATTCGCCTCCGTTCCCCAGCTAAATCCGGCAAAATAGGATATTAGCTTGTTTCCAAGCATGGCCCACGTAATCGCCAATTTGTACCGATTCACCGTGACGATTCACTGCATTTGCGCTAGGCAAAGGCCTGTCCTTGGAGCCGAAACCAGATGAGCCGCCGCGACCGAAAACCGCTAGCCAAGTCGCGTTCGCCGGGCGACCGTCCCAAGGGGGCCACTCCCTTTCGCAAGAAGCCCGGTGACAGGCCGCAGGGCAATCGGCCCGGCGGCAAGCCCGCGCGCTTTTCCGAGCCGCGCAAGGAGAGGCCGGCGCCGTTCGTCCCTGAGCCCGAGAAGATCGTCGCTGAGCCGCCGCCGCTGCCGACAAAAGTTCAGACCGTCGTCGTCACATCAGACGAGAACAACATGCGCGTCGACCGTTTCCTGGAGGCGCGTTTTCCCGGCCTGTCGTTCTCCCACATCCAGCGCATCGTCCGGAAGGGGGAACTGCGCGTCAACGGCAAGCGGGCCGACAGCAAGGACCGGCTGGAAGAAGGCCAGAGCGTCCGCATTCCGCCGCTCAAGCTCGATACGCCGAAAGGCGCAGGCGCGCTCTCCGAAGCCGCTGCCAAGACTCTGCAGGCCCTGAAGGAGATGACGCTGTTCGAGGATGCCGACGTCATGGTGCTAAACAAGCCGGCGGGGCTTGCGGTGCAGGGTGGTTCGGGCATCACGCGAAACGTCGACGACATGCTGGAAGTGATGCGCGACGCCAAGGGGCAGAAGCCGCGGCTGGTGCACCGGCTGGATCGGGAAACGTCGGGCTGTCTCCTGATCGCAAAGACCCGTTTTGCCGCGACCGCCTTGACGGGCTCGTTCCGCCACCGCTCGGCGCGCAAGATCTACTGGGCGCTGGTCGCCGGTGTGCCGAAGCCGAAGCAGGGCCGCATCTCGACCTACCTCGCCAAGGAAGAGAGCGAAGACGACAGCATCATGCGGATCGCCAAGCACGGCGATGAGGGCGCCAGCCACGCGGTGACGTATTATGCCGTGGTCGAGACCTCGGCGCAGAAGCTTGCCTGGGTGTCGCTGAAGCCGGTCACCGGGCGCACCCATCAATTGCGCGCCCACATGGCCCATATCGACCACGCCATCGTCGGCGATCCCAAATATTTCAACAAGGAGAACTGGGAGCTGCCGGGCGGCCTGCAGAACCGGCTGCATCTGCTGGCGCGGCGGATCGTCATCCCGCATCCGCGCGGCGGCGTCATCGATGCCACCGCGCCGCTGCCGCCGCACATGTTGCAATCCTGGAATCTGCTCGGGCTCGAGGCCGACCGCTTCGATCCGATCGAGAACGCGCCGGAGGAATAGGGCGGGCGGCCTCTCAATCTCGTGCGCAGCAATATCGATCAAAGCGGCGTCGTACGGTTCCTGTAGCGTGCCGGACTTAAGTTGTCTCGGAAAGGCTTTGCTCATGATCCGGCATTGGCTCGGCGCTGCGCTTCTCTGCTGTGTTCTTGCTGTTTCGCCCGGCACTGGTGCGGAAGCCCAGACGCTGGTTCTCAAGGGAGGCAGCGTCTACGCCTCGCCGGAAGCGGCGCCGATTGCAGACGCCGTCATCGTGACGTCGGCGGGCGTCATCACGGCTGTCGGACGCGCCGGTGAAGTCCAGGTCCCGCCCGACGCTGAGGTCATCGACTGCACCGGCAAGACCGTCGTCGCCGGCTTCTGGAACAGCCACGTCCATTTCACCGAAGCCGTGTGGCGGAACGCCGGCAGCGCGCCGGCGGCGCCGCTTACGGCGCATATGCAGGCGATGCTGACGCGCTGGGGTTTTACCACGGTCTGGGATATCGGCTCCGACCCCGACGATACGCTGGCGCTGCGCCGCCGCGTCAATGCGGGCGAAATCCCCGGTCCCAGCATTTTCCTCGCCGGCAGCATTTTTCCCAAGGACGGCCATCCAGCCTATCTGCCGGCCAGCGTGCAGCTTCCCGAGGCGGCGACGCCGGAGCAGGCGGCGGCGATGGCCCGGAAATACCTGCAGATGGGCCTCGACGGCATCAAGCTGTTCACCGGTTCCTACAAAGGGGAAGACAAACCCGTCGTGAACATGGATGCGGCCATCGCCAAGGCCGCGGCCGATGTCGCGCATGCGCAAGGCAAGCCGGTGTTCGCGCATCCGCAGAATACAGCCGGTATCGAGGCCGTGATTGCCGCCGGCGTCGATGTGATGGCGCACACGGTCGCTCGCCAGCCGGGCTATCCTCCCGAGCAACTCGCGCGCTTCAAGCAGCAGGGGACCGCGCTGACGCCCACCTTGTCCCTGTTCGCAAAGCTGCCGCTGCCGCCCGAGATCGCCGCGCGCATCGTCGACAACATTGTCGGCCAGCTCAGGAGCTTTTCGGACAACGGCAGCACGGTCCTGTTCGGCACCGATGTCGGCTACATCCAGCTCTATGATACCACGCTCGAATATGAACTGATGCACCGGGCGCTGTCGGAACGGCAGGTGCTGGCCGCGCTGACCACGAACCCGGCGAGCTATTTCAAGGCGGCCAGGAAGGGGCGGGTCGAGAAGGAGTTCGATGCCGATCTCGTCGTGCTCGACGGCGATCCGCTCGCCGATGTCAAAAACCTCGCCAGGGTCGCCTACACGATCCGCGCCGGCAAGGTGATCTATCAGAAGCCGTGAACGCGCGCCTTCCCGCAGGCGCCCTGTCCGGCGTAGGGGAACCGGCCGGATGACGCGCGCCTGCGCGCGAAACCAGTATCACAATTGGCGGTCGTAACGGCCTCATCAGCTTTATTTGCACCTACGCTTATCGTATTGTCGGAGCTGAATTTTCACCCGATCTCTGCAGGCTCGATCACGATATGCGTGAACTATTCGATGAAGTCGCCGGACATTCGCCGCTCGATCCGCAGGAAGCGGTGCGCCGCGCCACGCGCGTGCCCCAGCGTAAGCGCTTCTACAAGGAGGTGGGCGTCGCGCCGGCCGATGGCGGCTTCTCCGTGACGCTGGACGGCAAGCCGATCCGCACGCCGTCCGGCCGCCAGGTCGTCGCGCCGACCAGCTTCATTGCCGAGCAGATCGCCGCCGAATGGAGCGCGCAGGGCGAGACCATCGATCCCCTGAGCATGCCGCTGACGCGCTTTGCCAACTCGGTCGGCGAGGTCACCGAGCGCGTCGATGCCGTGGCCGACGATGTCGAAAAGTATCTCGGCACCGATCTGCTGTTCTACCGCGCCGGCTATCCCGAGGCGCTGGTTGCCCGCGAGGCCGCCTATTGGGACCCGGTGCTGGCCTGGGCGGCGAACCACCTTGGCGCCCATTTCATCCTGTCCGAGGGGATCGTGCATGTGACCCAGCCGGAGCAGGCGATCAAGGCGGCCCGGGCCGTCTTTCCGGCCGACCCCTGGTCGGTGGCGGCGCTGCACGTGGTGACGACCGTGACGGGCTCGGCGCTATTGGCGCTGGCGCTGGTTCGTGGCGCCATGGACTCCGACGACGTCTGGGCGGCGGCCCATGTCGACGACGACTGGAACGTCGAGAAATGGGGGGTCGACGAGGAGGTCGCGGCCCGCCGGGCGGCCCGGTTCATCGATTTCCGGGCCGCAGTGACGGTTTTGGACGCCCTGAAGGCCTGAGGTCCGCGGCCGGTTAAGGAGAGGTTTACGGCGTCAGGTTAGCCTTCCTGACCTTGGCCGAGACCTCAACCATGGCGATTTCGATCAATCCCGTTTTGCCGGTGCTTGCCGCCCAAGAGGCCGGCGGCATTGCGCCCGAGCTGGTGCTGCAGCCGGGCAGCGTGGTCAACGCCCAGGTGCTGAAGGTGCTGTCCGCCGATCTGGTGCGGATCGCGATCGCCAGCCTCTCGATCGATGTCGCCACGGAAGTCCCGCTGCAGCAGGGCCAGAACCTGCAGCTTGCGGTCACGCAGACCAGGGACGGCATTCGCCTCGCCATGGTCGGGCAGGGTGCCGACGCCGGCGCTTCGGGCGACGCCGTCACGCTGTCACCCGACGCATTGGCCGATGTCCCCGCCAATCAGCCGGCCGCCGCGGCGCCGAAGATCGTGCTGACGCCGGCGGAGCGCGCCGCCGTCTCCGCCGCCGCGCAGGCCGCCGTCAGCGAACAGGACAGCTTGGCGCCGCTCTTTGCCAATCTCGGCGCAGCCGTCTCCTCCAGCAGCCTGGCGCCGAAACTGCGCGAGGCGATCGCGCAGGTGCTGGCGCAGCAAACCAGTCTCGATCAGAACCTCGACGGCGGCGACATCAAGACGGCATTCCAGAAGTCCGGAATCTTCCTCGAGGCCTCGCTCGCGGCGGGGACGGTCCCCCAGAACGGCGTCCCCGATCTCAAGGCGGCGCTGATTGTGCTGCGCCAGACGCTGCAGTCGGCGCTCGGGCTGAATGCGACGCCCGGATCGCCCGTGCCGGCAGCGCCGGCCGGGGCGCAACCGACCGCGCAGCCCCAGGCCACCGCGCCGCAGGTCTCCACCACGACCCCTGCGCCGCCTTTGGCGCCCAATATCGATGCGCCGGAAATCCTGTTGCCGCAGGCCCGATTGCCCGCCGGGGAAAATCTCGCGCTGGCGGGTCAGGCCGCGAGAGGCGCGCTTGCACCTCCGCCGGGCGCCGGACACTCGGTCGGCGCGACGCTGAACCTGCTGCAGGAAGCGCTGCATGAACTCGGCGTACCCATGCGGGCGGCGGCCGCCGTGCTGAAGGACATTCGCGGCGGCGAGGTGGCCTTCCAAACCAACACGCCGCCGCCACCGGTCCGCGGCGCGCCGCCGGCCGCGCAGCCGATCGCCACGCCGACGCTTCAACCGCAGGGGCCGCTGGAGGCGACCGCGCATCATCTGCTCGACGACACCGATGCCGCCATTGCGCGGCAGACCTTGCTGCAGGTAGCCTCCTTGCCGGATCGCGTTGATACGTCGGCGCCGAGACAGGATGCGACGGCGCCGCGTTGGCATTTCGAAATCCCGTTCGCGACGCCGCAGGGCACGGCGATGGCGCAGTTCGAGATCTCGCGCGACGGCGGCCACGAGGAGGTCGAGGCCGCCAAGCGGATCTGGCGCGCGCGGTTCTCGCTCGACGTCGAGCCGGCCGGTCCGGTTCACGCGCTGATCTCGCTGACCGGCGACAAGACCTCGGTGCGGCTCTGGGCGGAACGGTCGTCAACGGCGGAGCAACTGCGCGCCGGGTCCGCGCAGCTCAGCCAGGCGCTGACCCGCGCCGAACTGCAGCCGGGCGACATCGTGATCCGCGACGGCGCGCCGCCGCAGGCCGCGCCCGCCGCGCGTGCCGGACATTTCCTGGATCGCGCGCTATGAGCGTCGACACCAAGAACAAGCTCGCGGTCGCGCTGCATTACGACAAGACCGGCGCGCCGCGCGTCGTCGCCAAGGGCAAGGGCACCATCGGCGCGAAAATCGTCGAGCTTGCCAAGGCGCACGACATTCCGATCGAGGAGAACGAGGTGCTGGCGGGCGCGCTGTCGCATGTCGAGATCGGCGACGAGATTCCGCCGGAGCTCTACAAGGCGGTCGCCGAAGTGCTGATCTTCGTGCTGCGGCTGTCGGGGCGGATCCGCTAGCGCGTACTAGGCGATGTGGGCTTCTGAGGGCCGAGCAGAAATCTTTTGGTCGGTTAAAGCCTAGTGTTAGTGACTCAGAGCGGACATTCGTTGCGACACTTCGTTCTATTCTTGAAATGGCGGATTAGCTTTAACGGGGAATCTTAGCCAGTATCCTTGAGGTTAAGGAATGCGAAACGCGACAGTGGCTGCGCTCATATACGAGTTTTTGTTCGATGTTTATTGGAAGATGGACGACGATCGAAAGCGAGGGGCGAGCCAATCGTTTGCTGATGAAAATGGCACGCTGCGTGAGGCATACGATCATGACTTTATGGGCTGTCGGGAATGGACCAGCGCGGCGTTGGAGCAAGTTCGTGTTCTTAAGGCTCTCCAACCAGCTTCGGGTTACCGCGGTGTTTTTTATCCCTTGATGAGCTTGGACGAATGCGCGGTTGCCGATTTCTCTGAGTACGAGACTTTCGATAATTATTGTGTTGCGATGTTCTCCTTTGAATATCATTGGGGTCAGTTCGAGCACCTCCGCATTCGATCGCCCCGTTTTCTCGAGGCCGTTGCATCCAAAGATGACATTTTTCTGATCGATGACAGCGGCCACGTCAGCTTCGACGAGGCTCGGTTTGAAGAGAAAGTGATGACACGTTGGAGAGGAGGGCTGGACGTTCGTAATATCCGGCCCAAAGGGGAAGCGTAGGTCCGAAGCACGAGCGGTCGGGGGCTGGTTGCGCTGATAGTGATATCGCCTATTGGCGCCTCTGGCGATGTCCACTTTTGTGCTGCTGTTGAGTAAAACTAAGCGCCTGATTTTAGGAGTACACGCCCCATATCGGTTCCTGCTATTGTCATAGTTTCTCCACGATGCGGTCAGCATCGTTTCCGCACTGCTTCATCATTCGGATGTTCCCGTGATAACTCGTCGTCATGCGCTCGGCGTCCTTGCCGCTACAAGCCTGTTTCCAGTGCGTGCCCTCGCCAACGTCTCCTATCAGCGCAGCGAGTTTCGCGACGATCTTTCCCGGCGCTTTTTCGATCTCGGCACCGTCGGCACCTTCGTGGCCTACAAGGTGGATGACTATCTGATCATCGCCAGCGACAAGGTTCGCTCGGGCGAGGGCAGGCTGCCGGCTTCGACCTTCAAGATTCCGAACTCGCTGATCGCGCTGGAGACCGGCGTCGTCGAGGACCCCGACAAGGACGTCTTCAAGTGGGACGGTGTGTCGCGCAGCATCGAGGCCTGGAACAAGGACCACACGCTGCGCTCGGCGATCGCGGTATCAGCCGTGCCGGTCTATCAGGAGATCGCCCGCCGCATCGGACCAGAGCGGATGCAGAAATATCTCGATTTGTTCGACTATGGCAATCACGACATCGGCGGCGGCATCGATCAGTTCTGGCTGAGCGGAGCCTTGCGCATCGATCCGATCCAGCAGATCGATTTCGTCGATCGCATGCGACGCGGCGTGCTGCCGGTGGGCAAGCGCAGCCAGGAGCTGACGTGCAACATCCTGCCCGTGACCAAGGTCGGCGACGCCACCATCCGCTTCAAGAGCGGCCTTTCGGGCGCCGAGCAGGGGTCACTGGGATGGATGGTCGGATGGGCCGAGAAGGGCAGCCAGCAGACCGTGTTCGCGATGAACATGGACTGCAAAAACCAGGACCACATCGCTGCGCGCATGACGGTCGTGCAGCAATGCCTCGCCGATATCGTGGCGATTTGATTCGACGATCAGCGCCGGCTCAACGCCAGCGATACGCCGGTGATGTTGGTGCCTTGCGGCTGGATCGATACCGTCTGCCGGCCGCCACGGGTCGTCAGCGATAGATGCGCCGAAAAGCTGTCGCCTCTGGCCGCAGCCTCGACATGATCGCCGGCCGCCCGTCCGG